>OLOS01000221.1_pt1 | contig 67684 bp, 63 predicted proteins | sample 1672631 | NCBI WGS metagenome assembly OLOS01 (sample SAMEA3136707, study PRJEB25190) | human gut metagenome | biome: human gut; feature: human-associated habitat; material: faeces | place: Austria | collected 2013
CCCCAAGGCCCCCGCCCGGTCCCACAGCAGGAGACCCTCCCTGGCCCGCTTCGCAGACTGAGGGATTCCGGCAGTGACATGCGCGAAACGGATGGTGGGGATGGTAGTGAAAAAAGAGTGGGATGATAGGAAGGGGTGGGTGTGGAAATGTTGGGGTATGGGATTTTGGTAGGAGGTTGGTTTGTATGTATACATTTGAGGAATTGAAGGGGATTACGGCGAAGCTTCGGTCGGAGGAGGGGTGTCCCTGGGATAGGGAGCAGACGTTTGGGAGTCTGAAGAAGCATTTGGCTTCGGAGGCTGAGGAAGTGTTTGAGGCTGTGGATCGGGGGGATATGGAGAATCTGTGTGAGGAATTGGGGGATGTGCTGTTCCAGGTGATGATTAACAGCCAGATTGCAAGTGAGCAGGGCTGCTTTACCATTGAGGATGTGATTGACGGTGTGTGCAGGAAAATGGTGCGAAGACACCCCCACGTCTTTGGAAATGTTAAGATAAATTCAGTGGAGGAAGGGACCGCTCTCTGGAATCAGATAAAAATGCAGGAAAAAGCCAAAAAACCTTGACAAATCAAAGCAAAAAGGCTATAAATGATTAAGTATACCAGACATTAATTAAGTAATGAATCCGGGAGGTTCCCGGGACTATATTCAGGAGGACAAATTGATGAACAAGACAGAATTAATCGCAGCAGTTGCTGAGAAGGCAGAACTTTCCAAGAAAGATGCAGAGAAGGCTGTTAAGGCTTTCACTGATGCAGTAGCAGAAGAACTTGTAAAGGGCGGAAAAGTACAGCTGGTTGGCTTTGGTACTTTCGAGGTTGCTGAGAGGGCTGCAAGAGAGGGCAGGAATCCTAAGACTGGTAACGCTATGCCTATCCCTGCTTCCAAGACTCCAAAGTTCAAAGCAGGCAAGGCCCTGAAGGATGAGGTTAACAAATAATTCATGAGACTGGACAAGTTTCTCAAGGTTTCCCGTTTGATTAAGCGCAGGACCATTGCCAATGAGGCGTGTGATGCAGGCCGCGTGCTGGTAAATGATAAGCCGGCAAAGGCTTCCCTGAATGTGAAGACAGGGGATATGATTGAGATTCAGTTTGGCGCCAAGGCTGTGAAGGTCGAGGTCCTGGACGTGCGGGAAACCGTGAAAAAGGATGAAGCCAAAGAGCTTTACCGTTATATCTGAGATAAAAGGCATAGAATGGCCAACCTCCCCATATATTTAACTTAGGTTAGATATATGGGGAGGTTTTTTGTATGGAAGAAAGAAGCGTTGGCGGACGCCAGCACAAACTTATATTTCAGAACCGTGGAACAGGAAACATAACAGGAATCTGCGACGTGGTGTCCTTTGATGAGAATGCCATTGTCCTGGATACGGATATGGGGCTTCTCACCATTAAGGGAAAGGACCTGCATGTGAGCAGGCTTACCCTTGAAAAGGGGGAAGTGGATATAGAGGGGACCATTGACAGCTGTGTGTACAGCTCTAATGAGGCCCTGCGCAAGTCCGGGGAATCCCTGTTTACCAGGCTGTTTAAATAGGAGGTAAGGATGTGAGCGGCAGGATTCAGTACGAAGTCTGGCTTATGGTGCTGAGCCTGGTGACCGGGGCATGGCTGATGCTGGCCTATGATACCCTTAGGGTATTCCGTCTGGTCATCCGGCACGGCAGCTTCTGGACGGGGGTGGAGGATTTCATATATTGGCTGTATGCGGGCCTTGTGACGTTCATCCTTCTGTATGAACAGAACGACGGGGTATTCCGGGCGTATGTGGTAGGCGGGGTGTTTATGGGCATGATCCTATATGACAGGCTCATCAGCAGAATTTTCTTTAAGTGCTTGAAAAAGATAGGTAAATGTCTTAAAATGATATTAAACAGGAACAAACATACAAAGATTTGTAACCAGAAACAAAGCGGAGTTGGTGAATAGACAGATGAGATCCTATGGTAAATCAAGACGCATAAAAAAGGATAAATGGGCAAACCGCATGGCTATCATGGGTATTACCCTTGTTGTCATGTGCCTTGCAGTGGCCATTAACATAAAGGGCGCGGATCTTAAGCAGTCTGACCTGGATTACCAGATAAGGGAAGAGAATCTGGCAAAGCAGGTGGCGGAGGAGGAGAAGCGGACCAGCGAGCTGCAGGAATACAAGATTTATGTCAAGACCAAGCAGTATGCCGAGGAAGTGGCCAAGGAAAAGCTGGGACTGGTGAACCCGGATGAGATACTCTTAAAGCCAACGGAGTAATGACGAAAACAGGCGAAACATTTTTAATAATCAGTGCATGATTAGACATTTATTTCCCTCCATGATGCGTATACTGAAAGTTACGCGGATTAGGAGGGATTTTTGTGTTTTCAAGAAATAGCAGAGATATAAAAAATAAAGTGGATGTGAATCATTATACGGCCAGAAGGCTGGGGGATATGGCGGAGTCGCTGAACCAGCTGGCCAAGGCATTTGACGATGAGGTGGAAAAGAGCGGACAGCTGTCCCGTGTGGATGGACTGGCTGCCATGCAGGCAAGCGCTGCCCTGGTGTGCGAGAGCTGCAGCAAGTGTAATCTGTATGCTGACAGTGAAAAGGAGGACAGCTATTACCTGTATTACCTGCTGCGGGCATTTGAACAGAAGGGCCGTATTGATTATGAGGACATGCCCCAGATGTTCCAGACCGGGTGCAGGAAACAGGACGCGTACCTGGCCCAGCTCAACCGCAGCCTGGGACGGGCTACCATGAACCTGTCCTGGAAGAACCGGTTCTTAGAGAGCAGGGACGCGGTGGTGTCACAGTTCAGGGAACTGTCTGTCATCCTGGAGGAATTTTCCCATCAGATTGACCAGGCCAGGGATATCAGTGAGGAGTTTGATTACATAATAAAAAAGCATTTCAGAAGGTATCATATAGCGGTGGGGAACCTGCTTTTGCTGGAGTATGAGAATGGTCAGAAGGAGGCGTTCCTGACCGCCAGGACCACCAACGGCAGGTGCATAACATCCAAGGAAGCGGCTGAGCTTATGGGCGAGGTGGTGGATGATTCCAGGTGGAGCCCTGCCAAGGACAGCCGCAGCATCATAACAAAACAGTACGCCACCATCCGGCTGCTGGAGGACGGCGGCTACCGCATGCTTTACGGCGCGTCCAGGATACCGCGCCAGGGTGAGAAGTATTCAGGGGATAATTATACGTTCTGCGAAAGCCAGGGAAGCCAGGTGGTGATGAGCCTTTCCGACGGCATGGGAAGCGGGGAGACCGCGTCTAAGGAAAGCAGGCAGGTGGTGGAACTGACGGAGCAGCTGCTGGAGACGGGATTCTCGGCAAGGGCAGCCCTTAAGCTGGTGAACACGGTCCTTTTGCTGGCAGGTGCGGAGCAGCACCCGGCTACGCTGGATGTGAGCTGCATCGACCTGCACACCGGCGTGCTGGAGGTGATGAAGCTGGGGGCGGTGCCAACCTTCATCATTGGCGATGAGGGTGTGGAAATCCTGGAAGCAGGACAGGTCCCCATGGGCATCATGAACGGGGTGGAGCCGGTGCTCATGTCCAGGAAGCTGTGGGATGGGAACCGTATCATCATGGTCAGCGACGGGGTGCTGGACGCGCTGCCGGGGGATGACAAGGAGCAGGTGATGAAACAGTACCTGGAAAGCGTGGATGAGATGGGGCCACAGGAACTGGCTGACCAGATACTGGATTTTGCGGTGTCCTTCATTCCGGCGCCGAGGGATGACATGACGGTGCTGACAGCAGGGCTGTGGAAACGGCATCCGTAGGGAAAGACAGTATTATGGGGCTTGCGCGGCCGGGGATTTACGGGTATATTATAATAAGACACCTAAGGCGTGTTTGAAAATCGCTTTCCGGCAGCATCCTGGTTTATTTTGTATGGAGGGCGTTTTTTGACGGCCTGGAGAATAACCGGATGCAGGTGGGACGAATGGACGAGGCAGAGCAGAGGGTCAGAAGGACCATTGAAGAATATCATATGCTGGACCCGGGGGACCGGGTCATCGCAGCAGTATCAGGAGGGGCAGATTCCGTCTGCCTCTTAACGTTGTTATGCGGTATGAAAAAGGACTGGGACCTTAAGCTTATGGCGGTCCATGTCCATCATGGTCTGAGGGGACAGGAAGCTGACAGGGATGCGGATTTTGTCAGGGCATTGTGTGAAGAACTGGAGGTCACCTGTCATATCATAAAGGTAGATGTGCGTAAGTATGCATCGGAAAACGGTATGTCCGAGGAGGAAGCCGGCCGGTACCTGAGATATGAGGCATTGGAGCGGGAGGCCCGCTGGTGGGAAGACAGCGATGGCTGCGGCGGTGAAGACCGGGATTGTGATGGCGGGCGGCAGCGCCGGGACGGTGAAGGCCGGGATTGTGATAGCGGGCGGCAGCGCTGCGGCGGTGAGACAGGGGGCTGCCGGAATAAAAGGGTGAAGATTGCAGTGGCCCACCACAGCGATGACCAGGCGGAAACCATACTCCACAACCTGTTCCGGGGAAGCGGGCTTGGTGGGCTGAAAGGGATTTCTTATGTACGGGGGAGGATCATACGGCCTCTTCTGGATATAGGACGCCGGGATATCGTGGAGTGGCTGGAGGAAAATGGATGCGCCTGGGTACAGGATTCCACCAACAGCTCCGGCCACTATACCCGTAACCGGATACGGAGCAATCTCCTTCCGCTGATTGAGGCGGAGGTAAACCAGGGCGCGGCCGGTAATATCCTGCGCATGGGGAAGCTGGCATCCCAGGCAGATGAATATCTGCGGGCCCAGGGGGAATGCTGGATAAAAGGGCATGTTGTACGTGATGGCCCGGAGCATTTCCTGATTCCCTGTGACCTGCTTCAGGCAGAGCCGGAAATCATCCGCTCCTATGTGGTGATGGAGCTGTTAAAACGCCTGGCAGGTTCAGCCAGGGACCTTGGCCTCATCCATGTGCAGCAGGTGTTGTCCCTGGCCGGACGGCCGGTGGGAAAAGAGGTGGACCTGCCATATTCGCTTATGGCCAGGAGGGAATACAGGGAGATTTCCGTGGGCAGGAGCATTTTACAGGAAAAGGACAAAGAGGTATGCCTGCCCCAGGTCAGGATGTGTGTTTTTCCCTATAAAAAAGGGTCACAAATTCCGAAAAATATGTATACGAAATGGTTTGACTGTGATAGAATAGAGGGTACGCCCGTGGTAAGAACCAGGCGCCCGGGAGACTATATAACCCTGGCCGATGGAAGCCATAAGGCGTTAAAACGGTTTATGATTGATGAGAAGATACCGAGACAGCTGCGGGACCAGGTCCCCCTTCTGACAGATGGCAGTCATGTGATGTGGATAATCGGATACAGGATCAGTGAGTTTTACAAAATTGGTCCTGACACCACCAAGGTACTGCAGGCAGAGGCAGGCGGTAGAAGAAAAGAATGAGTGAAACGGAGGATAAAGTGATGGCGGATAGGATTCGTGTGTTACTGACCGAAGAAGAGGTTGACAGACGCATTAATGAGGTAGCGGCAAAAATCAGCGAGGAGTATGAGGGCAGACAGATCCATCTGATCTGTATATTAAAGGGAGGGGTATTCTTTACCTGTGAACTGGCCAAGAGGCTTACGGTTCCCGTATCCCTGGACTTCATGTCGGTTTCCAGCTATGGCGCGGGAACTGAGTCCAGCGGTGTCGTGCGGATACTCAAGGACCTGGATGAACCGCTGGCAGGCAAGGATGTACTGATTGTGGAGGATATCATTGACTCCGGCCGTACCCTGGCATATCTGATTGAGGTGCTGAAGCAGAGAGGGCCAAAGAGCATCCGTCTGTGCACGCTTTTAGATAAGCCGGAGCGCCGTGTGAAGAAGCAGGTGAAGGTGGATTATACCTGTTTTACAATACCGGATGAATTTGTAGTGGGATATGGACTTGACTATGACCAGAAGTACCGTAACCTGCCTTACATCGGAGTAGTAGAGCTGGACAATAAGTAGAAAGAAGGTCTAAGGAGGCAATTCGGTGAGACAGCAGCAGACATTTAGAGGTTTTATTTTCATACTCCTGATGCTGATCTTAATCGCCACGGCAGTGCGGCTGCCATATGCAAGACAGGCGGATAAGGTTACGAATCAGGATTTTGTCAGGATATTGGATGATGGCCAGGCAGCAGAGGTTGCCATCCATCAGAATCCGCAGACACCTACGGGTGAGGTGGTCATTACCCTGACAGACGGACAGGTGAAACGCCTGTATGTGACAGATGTAAAGGATACCCAGAAGCTTCTGGATGACCATCAGATGGAGTATGTGGTGATGGATGTGCCCCAGGAGAACTATCTGGTGACCATCATCCTTCCCTTCATGCTTTCCATCGTGGTGGTGGTCATCATCATCATGGTGATGAACCGCAGCGCGGGAGGCGGGGGAGCCAATGCCAGGATGATGAATTTTGGCAAGAGCAGGGCCAGGATGAGCCGTGACAGCAAGGTGAATTTCTCCAATGTGGCGGGCCTTGTGGAGGAAAAGGAAGAACTGGAAGAGGTGGTGGATTTCCTTAAGAATCCACAGAAGTATACCAGTGTCGGAGCCAGGATCCCCAAGGGGCTGCTTCTTGTGGGACCGCCTGGAACCGGTAAGACGCTGTTGGCCAAGGCAGTGGCCGGTGAGGCCGGGGTGCCCTTCTTTTCCATCTCCGGTTCTGACTTTGTGGAAATGTTCGTAGGTGTGGGCGCATCCCGTGTCCGCGACCTGTTTGAGGAGGCCAAGAAGAATTCACCCTGTATCGTGTTCATCGATGAGATTGACGCGGTTGCGCGCCGCAGGGGAACCGGCATGGGCGGCGGCCACGATGAGAGGGAACAGACCCTGAACCAGCTGCTGGTTGAGATGGATGGTTTTGGCGTCAATGAGGGAATCATTGTCATGGCAGCCACCAACCGCGTGGATATACTGGATCCTGCAATCCTGCGGCCGGGACGTTTTGACAGGAAGGTTGCGGTGGGCCGTCCGGATGTAAAGGGACGCGAGGAAATCCTCAAGGTGCACTCCAAGGAGAAACCTCTCAGCGAGGATGTGGACCTGCGCAGGGTGGCGCAGACCACGGCAGGGTTTACAGGCGCCGACTTGGAGAACCTGATGAACGAGGCAGCCATTGTCTCTGCAAGGGAGAACCGCAGGTTCATCAAGCAGAGCGATATTGACAGGGCATTTGTAAAGGTGGGAATCGGCGCTGAGAAGAAGAGTAAGGTGATTTCCGAAAAGGATAAGAAGATTACGGCATACCATGAGGCGGGCCATGCAATCCTGTTCCATGTGCTTCCGGACGTGGGTCCTGTGCACACGGTCTCCATTATCCCGACCGGAATCGGCGCAGCCGGGTATACCATGCCTCTTCCTGAGAATGACGAGATGTTCAACTCCAGGGGACGCATGATGCAGAACATCATGGTGGACTTAGGCGGCAGGATTGCCGAGGAACTGATATTTGACGATATCACTACAGGGGCATCCCAGGACATCAAGCAGGCAACCCAGATTGCCAGGGCCATGGTTACCCAGTACGGTATGTCCGACAAGGTGGGTATGATCCAGTACGGCGGGGATGACAATGAAGTGTTCATCGGACGCGACCTGGCACACACCAAGTCCTATGGCAACGGTGTGGCGGATACCATTGATACTGAGGTAAAGCGGATTATCGACGAGTGCTACCAGAAGGCAAAGGATATCATCAAGGAATATGATTACGTCCTGCATTCCTGTGCCAGCCTTTTGATTGAAAAGGAAAAGATTAACCAGGAAGAATTCGAGGCGTTATTTAATCCGGCCCAGTAAGCGGTATGTGGACTGCGTCAGGAAGAATATGATAAAGATTTAGGATATATGGGGAATACCGGAAACAGCGCGGACTTTTGTCTGCGCTGTTTCCGGTTATGTTCCTGTCAAAATGTTCCCTTATGCCATACCTGTATATTGACCAATCCACTACCTTATGATACAATGTAGTAAGGTATATTGTATTACAAGGTAGGCTGGGGCATGCAGATGGCGGGAATGAAATATCAGACACATCCCGGGGAGGAGGAAACCTGCGTGGACAGAACCCAATTAATGAAAGGCATCCTGGAAGGCTGCATCCTGAAAATCATTGAAAGCCGTGAAACCTACGGATATGATATTGTTTCGCAGCTGCAGGATAATGGTTTTACGGAAGTAAGGGAAGGTACCCTTTATCCTCTCCTGCTTCGGCTGGAGAAGAAGGGACTGATTACCGCCACCTATAAACCCAGTCCCCTGGGACCTAGCCGCAAGTACTATACACTGACCGGCGAAGGCCATGGATATCTCAATGATTTTGGAACCGTCTGGCAGGAGATAAGCAAATCGGTCAATCATATATTTGAAGGAGGAAAATCATGAGCCTGATTGCTACATTTTCCATGAACCGTTACTGGAATAACTGCTCCCAAAAGTATAATTACTGAGTGGTTTTTGATTAAAAGGGTGTGTTTCCTTGAATAAGCCCCCCTCCTTTGTCTATTTTCACCACAAACCACCTGGAAAAAATTGCATCTTTGTGCACACTTTTTTTCATACCTGTGATATTATAATAGACGTAACCCCCCCCAATACATTATATAGTTTTTGCTACACCCCATAAGAAACGAAATACCTTCTCCTGAAAAGCCTGGCTACCCCGCCAGGCTTTTCACTTTGTGGCAGGTGTGCAAAAATGCCACCGTTATCGCGGTTTTTCTACTATTATTCGTCTTGTGCAATTGTGGGAATTCATATACAATAGATGGAAGGGAAGTATTTTTTGAACAAATAAGGAAAAGGATATAAAGAGTGGAAGACAATATAAACGGACTAATCAACAGGGAGGCCCTATTTTCCTCAGAGACAGAGGACTACCGTTTTCCGGCTGAGCCGGACGCAGATGACGATGTAATCCTCCATATGCGGACAGGTAAGGGCAACGCAGAACATGTATATTACGTAGAGGACAATGCTGAGGTTGAGATGACCAAGGTCCTTTCAGACGAATTGTTCGACTATTATGAATATGAAATCACAGTAGGCACCGATCAGGTGCTTTATCACTTTAAAGTTGTATCCGGACAGGATGTCTGTATATTTAACCGCCTGGGCGCCGTGGATGAGGCCCAGCCAGGGTTTGATTTTAAGATTACCCCGGGGTTCCATACACCGGAATGGGCCAAGGGTGCGGTGATGTATCAGATATTTGTGGACCGGTTCTGCAATGGCGATAAAAGTAATGATGTGGAGACCTGTGAGTATGTATATATAGGCCGTCCGGTCCAGCGGGTTGAGGACTGGGGCAGGAACCCGTCCGCAATGGACGTGGGATATTTTTACGGCGGCGACTTAAAGGGGGTCTGGGATAAACTGGACTATATCAAAAGTCTTGGCGTGGAGGTCATTTACCTGAACCCGATTTTCGTATCCCCGTCCAACCATAAGTATGACTGCCAGGATTATGAACATATCGATCCCCATTTTGGCAGGATTGTGAAGGACGGCGGCAGGCTGGTGGATGAGAATGCCACTGATAACCAGGACGCGGAGAAGTATGTGGTACGCAGTGCGGGAAGGGAGAACCTGGAAGCCAGTGATGCGTTCTTTGCTGAATTTGTCCAGGAAATCCACAGGCGCGGCATGAAAATCATACTGGACGGCGTGTTTAACCACTGCGGTTCTTTTAATAAATGGCTGGATGCGGAAGAAGTGTATAAGCATTCAGGGGATTATGAACCGGGGGCCTATGAATCCAAGGACAGCCCTTACCGCAGCTTTTTCCACTTTCATGATGAGAGGGACCAGGCATGGCCCCGCAACACCACATATGACGGCTGGTGGGGGCATGACACCCTGCCCAAGCTGAATTATGAAAATTCCGACAAGCTGGTGGAGTATATACTGAATGTTGCAAGGAAGTGGGTAGCCCCGCCGTATTCAATTGACGGATGGCGTCTGGATGTGGCTGCCGATCTGGGCCACACCTCGGAATATAACCATTCCTTCTGGCGCAGGTTCAGGCAGGCCGTGAAGGAGGTTAATCCGGATGTGCTGATTCTTGCAGAGCATTACGGTGACCCGGCGTCCTGGCTGGAAGGGGACCAGTGGGACTCCATCATGAATTATGATGCGTTCATGGAGCCGGTCACTTGGTTCCTGACCGGTATGGAGAAGCACAGCGACAGCTATAACGGCGGCCTGTGGGGAGATGGGGAAGCATTTTTTAATGCAATGAAGTTCCATATGAGCCGTATGCAGACCAACACCGTGATGACGGCCATGAACCAGCTGTCCAACCATGATCATTCAAGGTTCCTTACAAGAACCAACCAGATGGTGGGCAGGACCGGAACCATGGGGCCTGAAAGGGCAGGAGAGAACATAAAGCTGTGCGTGCTCCGGGAGGCGGTGGTAATCCAGATGACATGGCCGGGCGCCCCCACTTTCTATTATGGTGATGAGGCTGGCGTGTGCGGCTGGACCGACCCGGACAGCAGAAGGACGTATCCCTGGGGCAGTGAGGACCTGGAACTGATTGAGTTCCACCGCTATATGACCGGTATCCATAAAAGGGTCCCGGCGTTCCGCAAGGGAAGCGTGAAGCCGCTGGTGGCAGGGTATCAGAAGATTGCCTATGGGCGCATGTATGAGAACTATCAGGCAGTGACCGTTGTGTGCAACAGCCCTGAGGCGCAGACCATGGAGATTCCGGTGTGGCAGCTGGGCATAACGGATGACATGATTCTTGGACGCCCTATCCTGTCCACGGAGGATGGGTATAACGCCGGAATCATGATGTACCGTGTAAGGGAAGGTATCCTGAAGGTTAACATGCCTTCATACAGTGCGGCGGTGTTTATCTCCAGGCCCGAGGATTTTTACCCGGTTGTGGATTCGCGGTTTGCCGATGGCGTGGGGGAGGAGAAGTAGGAGTGAGGAAGAAGAATCCGGGGATGTGCAGAGGATTCATGGGAATATAGATAGGGAATTGAAAGGGAGAGCGCTTTGTGGCGGCAGATATCAGGATGCGGCCATGAGGCGCTTTTTCTTTTGGCTCTTTGTCAATCGTTGGGGTGGGATTTGGTTGAAAGCATGAATATGAAAAATCGGATAGGGTGGACATAAAAAGACCTGGAACATACGTTCCAGGTCTTTCCCACATGCGGGTGGCCGGACTTGAACCGGCACGGTATCGCTACCGAGGGATTTTAAGTCCCTTGTGTCTGCCTATTCCACCACACCCGCAGCGTACGGATGTACTTATATGCATGCCGCGGCTGAAAACGAGGACCTTTACGCGCTGTGCACTGATGTCCTTAAGCTATGACCGGCACGCTAGTGGGCGAAGGTGGATTCGAACCACCGAAGCTATTAGCAGCAGATTTACAGTCTGTCCCCTTTGGCCACTCGGGAATTCGCCCAATGAATGCGTTGATAAGCAGTGATTATAATACCACAGACATCAGGAAAAATCAAGAGGTTTGCCAATAATTTTCATTATTGTCCGCCAAATATCCGTCAAATAATCACCTGGATAATCATCAGATATCCATCCATAAAAAGCAGGAAGGTTTCACAAAAAAGTATTGACAAATAAATAACGAAGTGATATATTTAAAAAGGATTAGGAATCCATTTTTAAATATATAGTTTGTTTAATACTCAAATAAAGAATGAAATATTTTCCATAACCAGATAATATAAACGTTGAATTTATCGTTTATTTTTCTTTGCAAACTTTGTTTAATTCACAAACAAATAAATGGAGAACTTTTAACAATGGGAAAAGAAGGATTTAAGTATCACTGGTGGGGGAAGGGAGATATTGATGCTTCCTTTGGTATATTCTTTGATGGCTTTTCGAAAATACTCACCGCCACAGGCATCATGACCATGGTGTTCGGCATGCCGGCCAGGATTGTCATAGGAAAGGTGGTTCCGGGAATCGGGCTGGCGATTTTCCTTGGGAACCTGTGGTATTTCTATGAGGCCAGACAGCTGGCGGTCAGGGAAAAACGTCAGGATGTGACGTCCCAGCCCTTTGGGATCGGTGCATCCCAGCTGTCGGGCTGGCTGTACCTGATCATAGGGCCGGTGTATTGGCAGACAAAGGATGCGGAACTGGCCTTCCAGGTCGGGCTGGCAGCTGCCTTTATCGGAGGCATGGTGGAAATTACAGGCGGTTTTGCGGGCCGGTGGATCATTGATAATATTCCCAACTGCGCGCTGATGGGGAACATGGCCTCATCTGCAATGGTATGGCTCTCCATTGTGGGCCTGGCCATGGTGTTTGATAAGCCGGTGTATGGACTCCTTCCCTTGTTTATCATCATTATTGATTACTTAGGTAAGGCGGATAAACGTTTTGCAAAGATTCCTTCAGGCGTGGCGGCAATCCTCATTGGAACCGCGGTGGCCTGGGCCGGGGGATACCAGACCTGGGGGCAGTTTGAACAGTCTTTTGCAAGCCTTGGTTTCTATCCTCCATCCTTAAGCGCCGGGGATATAGCTGCTGGTTTTAAGGGCATTGTTCCCTTCCTGCCTGTGATTATCCCGCTGCAGATAAACAATTTCCTGTCAACACTTCAGGGACTTGAGTCGGCCAGGATGGCGGGGGATACATATCCGGAGCGCCGTTCCATGATAATGGACGGGGTTTCCACCATTGCAGGATCCCTGTTTGGCAATCCCTTTCCGACCACCGTGTATTTCGGACATCCGGGCTGGAAGGAACTGGGGGCAAGGGCTGGATTTTCCCTTGTGAATGGCTGTCTTTACCTGCTTATCTGTACCACCGGGCTGACCGGGGTGTTGATGGCCGTCATACCCACGGAAGCCGTCATGGTGCTTCTTATCTTCGTTGGATTTTCCGTGACTGACAGCACCTTCCGTTCCATGGATAAGAAGTATTATCAGGTCATATTCCTGTCATTGATGCCCATCCTGTTCCAATACATGCAGACCCTGATCAGTTCAGCGGTCCAGGCCGCGGGAGGTGTGCTGGAAGCCATACCGGCCCAGGACTTTGCCGAGTATTCCGTGCCCATTGAGGGAATCATGTATCTTGGGAACGGCGGTTTCCTTACCAGCCTTCTGCTGGCCGGGCTTCTGGCCTGTGTGGTGGACCGCAGGTATAAGATGGCGGGAAGCTTTGCGCTGGTCATGTCCGGGTGCGCGGCCATTGGCATGATACACTGTCCGGGAATTGAGCTGCTGTCACGGCCTGGCATCATATTCGGCGTCATCTATCTCACGGTGGCCATTTTCCTCTTTTCCAAGGGCTGTTACTTTGAACACCAGCCGGATGGACAGGCGGAGGGGAGGCCGGACCAGGCATTGGGAAAGCGGGCTGTGGGGTAAAACAGGCCCGGACATGCAGGATCATATATCATTTTCATTATAGGAGGAAATAAGTATGGGAAAGGCTAATATACCCTTTTTCAAAAAGGCGGACCTGGATGCATCCATCGGTGTTTTCTTTGATGGGTTTTCCAAGGTAATTGTTGCAATCGCTATTTTAGCAGGAACATTCGGACTGGATGGAGGCACGATATTCGGCACCATGATGCCGGGCGTATTCCTCACCGTGGTCATATTAAACGGCGGCCTGTGGCTTTATTACAGGAAGATAGCCGCTGACCGGGGAGACCCTGACCTGACGGCCATACCGGCAGGTCTTCAGGCCGGCCGTATGTTCATATGGCTTTACAGCATCATGCTGCCCGTGTTCCTCAGTACGGGCAATGCTGATCTGGCATTTAAGACAGGTGTCCTGGCGCATCTGGTGGGAGGAATCATCTTCATCATCGGCGCGTTTGTGGTTCCGGTGATTCTACGGATTGTACCGGCAGGGGCCCTGTTCGGCTCGCTGGCAGGCGGGGCCATGGCCTTCCTGATTATGCAGTCCATGAACGGCGTGCTGAAAATGCCTCTTGTGGGCTGGCTGTCCCTGATGGTGCTCTTTGTCATCTATCTGGGCAAGGTGGAGGTAAAGCTCCCCGCTGCATTGATTGCAATCGTCATCGGTTCAGCGGTGGCCTGGGTCAGCGGTGTCATGGGATTTGGCGCGGTGACGGAATCCCTGGGCAACCTGAATTTTTACATACCGCACCCGGTACTGGATATTTTCAATCCCCAGGTTGTGGGTTCCATGATTCCTTTCCTTCCCATTATCATTGTTTTCTCACTGAACGAGGTAATCACGGGAATCCAGGCAGTGGAACAGGCCAGGGAATGCGGGGATACTTTCTTTACAACAACAAAGCCGCTGGTGCTCTGCGGACTGGCAAGCATTGTGGGCGCATGTTTTGGAAATCCCCTGGCAGTGGGATTGTACTGGGGATACCCGGGATGGAAGAAAATGGAATCCGGCACAGGGTATCACCTGGGAATCGTGGCGCTGTACGCCCTGGTGGGCCTGACAGGCCTGTCAGCCATCATCAATGCATTCATACCCGAGGCCGTTGTGCTGCCTATCCTGGTGTTTGTTGGGATATCCAGCTACTCCCAGGCATTCGAGGTGGTGGATAAGAAATATTTCCCGGCTGTCATCATGGCCTCCCTGCCCGTTGTCATGGACTTTATCGTGGACAACATGAGGGAAGGGGCGCTGCCCGGATTCACCGCCTTTGACCCTGGTTCCGCGTTTGTGGGACTGCTGGTGGGCTGTGTGTTTGTATTCATCATTGATAATAACTGGAAAAATGCATCCATCACCAATGCAGCGGCCCTGGTCCTGACCGGTATCGGGATGATCCATTCACCGGGCATTCTGGGAACGGAAACCTATGCCCCGGACATGGGCTTCATCCAGGTGTATGTTGTACTGATTATTGTATTTGCAATTATGCATTTTATAGGATTTAATAAGAAAAAGACAGCGTAAAACAGGAGGACTTAAGAAGTGAAGACCTTGGTAATTATTGGAGCAGCAAGAAAGAACGGACATACACGCCAGATGGTGGATCTGTTCCTGGAGCATCTGGACGGGGAAAAGGAAATCATTGACGCTTACCGTACAGAGGTACAGCCGTGCATGGACTGCCGTTTCTGTTGGAAGAAAAAAGAATGTGTGATTAAGGATGGGATGCAGGATATCTATCAGAAGCTGGAGGAGGCTGACAACATAGTGCTGGCTTCACCCATGTATTTCCATTCCATAACAGGCAGGATGAAGGCGCTGATTGACCGTTTCCAGGTATACTGGGCAGGCCATGTGAGACAGGATATGCCGGAGAAGATGCTCCGCAAGGGCGCAATCCTGATGGTAGGCGGCGCGCCTTCCTTTGAGAACCAGTTCCTGGGAGGGGAAATCGTCCTTAAGAACCTGTTAAATGACCTGAGCACGGAGTGCCTGGGCCAGGTCTGTCTGCCAAACAGCGACAGGGACAGCCTTGAGACAAGGAAAGACATTGCAGACCAGGTGGCTGCACTGGCTGAAAAGATGAATCAGGCATCAAGATAAAAAATAAAAACAAACATATAAGGAGGAAGTATCATGCAGGGTTATACTTACACAAAGGGAGAACATTATCCGGTGGAGCATCTGGTTTTCAAGGTGGCGCCGGAGGACGTTGAGCACTATCTGGCGGTTGACCATGAAATCTGGACATTAAAGGAGGCATATGCGCCTGGGTTCGACCATATCCCGTTCCTTTATAAGGAGGTCTGGGTCAATGACAACAAGCCGGGGGAAATCCATTTTATCTTTGTATGGGAGAGCATTGAATCCTGGAGAAAGATTGATGACAAGGAATATCAGGCCAAACTGATTAAGGAATTCGATGAGAAGTTCGGAAGGCCATATGAGTTCGTGCGCTGCGTACAGAATGAAGAGAATTTCGGCGTACACCGTGTAAGCCGTTTTGAGCGGATCTGATGCAATTGTGGATGGAATCTGGAAAGTGAGGTAAAGTGATGAGATTTGAAGATAAAGTGGTAATCATTACCGGGGCAAGTTCCGGTATCGGCGAAGGCGTTGCAAAGAAGTTCCTGGAAGAGGGCGCACTGGTTGTGGGGTGCGGCATTGAACCTGAGATGCACATCCGGAATGAACATGCAATCTATGTCCAGGCGGACCTGACTGATTTTTCCCAGGCGCAGCATGTGGTGGAGGAAGCGGTCAGGGCCTTTGGAAGGGTTAACAAGCTGGTCTGCTGTGCGGGCGTTACCTTTGTAGGCTCCCTGGAGACAACGGGTTATGATATGTTCATGCGGGAGCTTTCCATCAACATGGGCGGCGTGTTCAACATGTGTAAGGCAGCTGTGCCTGAACTGAAAAAGCAGGAAGGCTCCACCATTGTCACGGTTGGCTCAGACCTGGGTGTCCGCCCGATTCCAGAGCGGATTGGCTACTGCCCGTCCAAGGCAGGCGTCATCATGCTGACCAAGTGCATTGCCCTGGAGTATGCCCCGTCCATCCGTGCCAACGCCATCCTTCCCGGACTGGTGCGCACACCTATGATTGAGCAGAGATTTACAGAGGCAGAGGACCCGGCGGCCTTAGAAGAGGCATATGCAAGCCTTTACCCCCTTCACAAGATGGGAAAAGTCGAGGATATGGCCAATGCAATCGCATTCCTGTCCAGCGATGAAAGCGGATTCATGACAGGTGAGATCATGCATGTGTGCGGCGGCAGCCTGATTTAAGGAGGAAAGACATGGCAACATCTTTATTTAAAATGCCCTTTGACATTGATAAGACAAGGGTTCATCAGATTTACAGGAGTGAGACTTTAAACCAGGCCCAGGTGGAGACCATTACCTGTGATGAGATGAAGGAAATCTACGGGGAGCTTAAGTTTGATAAGCTTTATGAGGACCGTCCCTATACATACACATCCCTGGTAACGTCCATTGACGGCAGGATTGCATTTACAGACACGCCCCAGGGGCCGCTTATCGCTAAGCTGAACCAGTACGACGGCGACGGCGCAGGGGCTGACTGGTGGATCCTTAACATGTTAAGGGCTGTATCGGACGGCGATATCATTGGGGCGGGGACCATGAATGCAGAGAGCGATTACACGGCCCATGTATTTTCCAGGCAGTTGGAGGACGCAAGGATGGCTGCGGGGATGCAGCCGGTCCCGTGGAACATCATCTCCTCCCTGGATGCAACCGATATTCCGTTTGACCATCTGCTGTTTAAGACAAAGGAAGTCCCGGTGATGATCAGCACCAGCGCGGCCGGGATACCGGTCATACAGGAAAAGATGAAGGAAGACTACTATCTGACAGGCCCGGTTCATGACATATCTGAGGTGACCGGGGAAATGATAGAGGCCATGAAGGCCAACCGGGACAAAATCCTGGTAATTGCAACCGGGGACAAGGCGCCTGACTCCAAAGTGGCTCTTTATATCATGAAGAAGTTCGGTCTTGATAAGGTCCTGGTCGAGACACCGTCTTACATGCATTATCTGGTATCCCAGAAAATGATGGACGAGCTTTTCTTTAACTACTCCTGCATCTATGTGGGCGGACAGGCATTGACCATTGGAAAATCCGGGCAGGAATTCGGTTCCAAGGACCATCCGCATACAAGGATGCTGAGCATCCATTCCCACAGCGACCATTTCTTTTATTTCAGGCATAAGCTGATTTACGATTAGGGAGAGGAGCAGATAGCATGCCGTGTATACAGGTAAAAACAAACGTTAATACTTCCGGGGAAAAGGCAGAGGCGGTTAAGACCGCCTTAGGACAGGCCATCAGCCTCCTTCCCGGCAAAAGCGAGGACTGGCTTATGGTCGCCATTGAGGACGGATGTCAGATGTATTTTGGCGGCCGGGGCGGACGTCCTATTGCCATGGTGGAAGTTAAGATTCTGGGAAATTCCATTGATAAGGAAGGCGCGGAGCGCATGACCGGGGAGATTACCAGGGCGTTAGGCGGGACATTGGGGGTATCGCCTGACGATATGTATATTAAATATGAAGCATCCCCGGACTGGGGATGGAACGGGACGAATTTCTGATAAGCCGGATTCGCCAACCGTTTAAGAGGGACTTGGATTTCCAGGTCCCTTTTTTCTGATGTATTAACCATGGGCCGACAATATCTCGAAAAACTCCTCGATGGCCTTAAGGGATGCGCCAAGGATGGGGGCTTCATTTCCAAGGGTGGAGATGAGGATTTCCTGGGTATGGGTGATGGGCAGGATGATATCCTTCATGATCTCCGGCATCAGGTAAGGCAGTGACTGGATAAGATGGGAGTTAAGGATGATCATCTCACAGTTCACAAAAAATATGATGTTGGATAACCCAATGGCCAGATTCTTAATGTAGGTATCAAGGATTCCCAAGGCAAGGGGATTCTGCTTCCTGACCAGCTCAATAAACCCGTCAATGTCTTCCAAAGGGGTTTCCAGATGCAGGTTGGCCTCGTCCAGAAGATACTGGTCGGAACAGTACTGTTCCCAGCAGCCGTATTTGCCGCAGGAACATTGCTTTGTCTCCTGGATGTTGATGGTGTGGTGACCCACTGCATTGGCGAATCCCAGGTATCCGCGGATAAGGCGGCCGTTGGATATCATGCCGCAGGAAATGACGTCGGTTAAGCACAGCACGGTCAGTTCCTCATATTGTGGATGGAGCCTGGATTCCATGGAGGCAGCCAGATTGCCGTCATTGTCAATATACACAGGCACATGATACCGCTGTTCCAGAAGGGATTTGATATCGATGTTATGCCACTGGAGCTTGGGAATGAAGCGGATGACCCCGTCCAGGTCAATGATTCCCCTTACAGCCAGGCTGATGCCGATAAGACCGTAGGGACAGGGCGGGATTTCCCGTATCATCCTGTCGATGGCAATGTAAATCTGCTGGTATACATGGGAAAATGCCTGCTTCTCAACCGGTATGGACTGGCGGCTGATGATTTCGTTATTCAAATCCGTGAGGATGAGGCCCAGGCGGCGGGCGCCGATATCAATGGCTATGCAGTACCCTGCCCTGGCGGCCAGTGTAAGGATGATGGGACGCCTTCCGCCACTGGAATCCCCCATGGTGGTTTCCTCCACCAGCTTAAGGCTCATCCACTCTTTCACGATGGTGGACACGGTAGCCTTATTAAGGCCTGTCTCCTCGGAAATGCGGGCGCGGGAAATCTGTTTTTTATTCAGTATGTGCTTGATGATGGTCAGCCGGTTGGCGGAACGTATATCTTTGGTCTGTGATATTTTCATAGGCGTGCCTCGAATATGGATGGATTATGGTTTTTCAGCATGTTTTTATAATAGCATATAGAGAAAATGGCTGCAAGGACCAGCTTGTTTCCAACTGGTGCATTTCCGTTTCTGAGTATTTTCATAAATGTGATTTTGGGATACGTTTAGGGATAAACCGTGATATAATGGAAACAAATGGAAAACCGCAGACAGGCCATCGGTTATCAAAGGCAGGTGTACATATGGAAAATGATTGTGATGTTAAGGAAGAAACGGAAGGGAAGGAACTTTATGTCTGTACCCTTGGAACATTGGATGCGCGCTATGGAGGCGAACCTCTGGATATCCCGCTTTCAGCAGGAGGTAAGGTAATCCAGTTGTTTCTCCTGCTTATCTGGGCGGGAAAAGAGGGGATAAGCCGGGTGAAGCTTCAGGATTCCCTATATGATAGGAAGAATACGGATGCGGCCAATGCATTAAGAATTACGGTTTCACGTTTGAGGAAAATGCTTTCCCAGTCCATCTTACAGGATAAGATAAAGATTGAGGTGTACAAAAGCACCTATTATCTCAATGTATATGATGAACACCTGAAAATCAGGATGGATGCCGTCCTGATGGACAATTACTACCAACAGTCCCAAAGGGCTGAAACAGATACCTGCCGCCAGCAGCTGCTGGAGTCCGTATGCCGTTTATACAACGGGGATTTTCTGCCGGTTATGTCCGGAGAGGCATGGGTGGAAAGCAGCAGGAGCCATTATCAGGACGTTTATTTTAAAAGTGTCAGGGAGGCCTGCGCATTGATGGCCCGGCACAGGGATTATGAAAAGATAGTAAAATTGTGTGATACGGCCCTTGAGATATATCCTCTGGTGGAGTGGGTGGAAGAAAAGATGGAGGCGCTGTTATCCCTCAAGAGATACGGGGAGGCGCTGAAGGCCTATGAAAATGCCCTGAGCATGTTCATTGGGGAGACAGGCAATATCCCTTCAGACTATGTGCTGGCCCGTTTAAAGCAGGTGGGTGCCCAGCTTCAGAATGCATCAGGAGGAATTGAGGATATACGGAAAAGCCTGGAGGAAAAGGAATGGTCAGCCGGCGCGTACTATTGTTCATATCCGGGTTTCATTGACTGCTTCCGTAGGGAGAACCGGCTGACGGAACGGGGCAGGAGGAAGGGAATCCTGATTATATGTACCATCAGGGATGGCAGGGATTGTCCCATAGAGAACCAAATCAGACTTCAGGAGTACAGCGATATACTAAACCAGGTCATCCATGATTCCCTGAGAAGGGGGGACATCTATACAAAATACAGTCCGGACCAGTTCCTGATCATGGCCAGCGATTTAAAGAAGGATAAATGCCGTATGATAGAGAACCGCATTGCAAACAGCATGAGGAGCCGGTGCGGGCAAAAGGTTATCCTGCATCTGCAGAATGTGGATCTGGGGGAGTGGGGCGGGAAGAACGAAGAAGCGGAAAAGCTGCAGAAACGGCGGGATGCCGGAAAGCGGAAGCGGAGTAAGAAATACTATATGCAGCGATAGGGCTGATGGTGGGAATGGATCTTCAAGCATACCTTAATATGCATTGTAAAAGGGCGGGCGGTTACAACCTGGTCACAAAATAGAAAAAAACCATAATATCAGTAAAAAAATGTTTTTATGAAATGGTTTGTGAAATGCCTTTTCCTGTATGATTATACCAAGAGTTTGTTCGAAGCACGTATTTTTGGGATATGAGGAGGAAATGGCTGTGGTTAAAAGGAATTTATCAAAAAAACATTGCCGCCATATGGCATTCCTGACTGCGTTTGTGCTCGCATTTACAAATGTGGGTTCATGTATGACCGTGTCACTCGCAGAGGAAATCGTGGGCGGTGAGGCAGGCGGAAGCGGAAGCGGGACCGAAGGAGAAGGCGGAAGTGGAAGCGGGGCTGAAGTGGAAGGTGGAAGTGGAAGCGGGACTGAGGGAGAAGGCGGAAGTGGAAGCGGGACCGAAGGGGAAGGCGGAAGCGGAAGCGGGACCGAAGGAGAAGGCGGAAGTGGAAGCGGGATTGATGGAGAAGGCGGAAGTGGAAGCGGGACTGATGGAGAAGGCGGAAGTGGAAGCGGGACCGAAGGGGAAGGCGGAAGCGGAACCGAAGGAGAAGGCGGAAGCGGAAGCGGGACCGAAGGAGAAGGCGGAAATGGAAGCGGGACCGAAGGAGAAGGCGAAAGCGGAAGCGGGACCGAGGGAGAAGGCGGAAGTGGAAGCGGGACCGAAGGGGAAGGCGGAAGTGGAAGCGGGAATGATGCTGATGGAAAAAATGATGCTGAAACAGATCAGGAAAATCCAAATGGCGGAACCACAGGCAATCCGGGTAACCCAGGGGCTCCAGCGGCACCGGAAGTAACGCCAAAGGAAAATCATGAATTCACAATATCCTATATCATAGACCCGGAGGAGGGCGCAGCAGTAAAAGGACCTTCTGAAGCCGAAGAAGGGGAATCCGTTATTTTTACGGTCAAGCCGGAAAAGGGTTATGTCATTGACAGCGTGACGGCGGACTACATGGAAGTAGGGCTTTATGAAGAGGCCAGGACGGCAAGCAGTTCCGAAGCTGAATACCATGGAGAGCCGGATTTTTCCAAACCGCAGAAATATATAATAGAGTCAGTGGATGCAGATATGGAAATCCTGATCATCATGGAGAATGAGGAAGCACTGGCAGAAGCTTCAGTAACATTGGATGACGGCACGACCGTGACTGCACAGTGGGATGCGGGCATTATCCCGGAACGTGCAGAACTGGATGTGAGGGAAGTCACACAAGAGGTGAAGGATGCCGTAATAGCTGGCGTGGAGGGCACGGATACCAATCTGGCAGAGGATGTGCCCGCTGAAAATCCAACTGAAAAGGTTACGGATGTGATGGCATATGACATTAAACTGGTTGATGGGGATACGGTATATGATACCTGGGAGGAAGGAACCGTTAAGATAACCTTCAGCGGTCCTGCCATAGAGGAAAAAAGCGCGGAGGCAGACAAGATTTCCATTTTCCATGTGGACGAAGGAAATGTATTGACGGAAATGTCGGCAGAACTGGCGGAAGGCGATGCAGCCGTTGAGGAGATAGGGTTTGAAGCAGGGCATTTCTCAGTATATGCACTGACCTTCATCAAAGGCGGTTCAAATGTTGGGACGGTAAAGATTGTCCAGGCAGTGCTGGGAACCAATCCTTCTGAGGACGGTAATGCGGAGGTAAAGACATATGCACTGCCGGAAAGCGCGGACCAGGTTTCCGTGCAGACCATAGCCGGGAAACTGGACCCCGTGCAGTCAGGGGACACTGCATTGTCATTCCTTAAGGCAACGTATGACGCAGCCGGAACCATGCCTGTAACAGGACTTCAATACGATAGTGTAGCAGGGCTTCAGTATAAGACGGAGGATTCCCTGGGTTTAGTAGATACGGAAACCGTATTGTATTTCTGGTATGGGGAAGGGATGACTGTCAATCCCCAGATGCAGGTGAGCGAGATCCAGCAGGCCGTTGACATGGCTGGTGTAATCATGTTTGAACCTGGAAATTATAAGGATCTGGTCCTTAAAATAGCAGGAGAAAAGACATTGATTCCGTTGGGGGAGGTTGTCTTCCTCGGCGAGACCATGAGAAGCCCTGCAATTGATATTACCGGCGATACTGCCCTTACCATCGGCGGAGGGGAAGGGTCTAAATTATCCATTCAGGGATACGGGGACGGTATCAGGCAGGAAGGTAAACAGGACATTACATTCACACTGGAAATCAGCCAGGGAAGCACACTGGAGTTAACAGGGAATAAGGTATATGATACCAACCATGGAAATGGAATCTGGATCAGCGGTAAGGGAAGCACATTTAACCTTATCGGCAGGAGTGATTCTACCTTCATTGCAAGCGATAACGGCGGAAGCGGTGTTCTTGCTTATGGTGGGGAACCATATACAAGCGAACAGCAGAACGTAACAGTGAAAATTAATTTTAATGGCAGCAGACTGGTCGATCTGAGCCGGAACAGGATTGGAAGCGGCTATCACAGCGGTATTGGCTGGTACACAGGAACCACTCTGGAATTTGTGGGCTGTGCAGAGGTTCATATCGATGATAATCAGATAGATGCCATCATGTTCAGTTCCTCCTATAAAAATGTGGGTGGGACGGCTGTAGCTGTTCCGGTTGATTCAGAATTATACGTTGAGGATTGTCCGGAATTTACCATGAATGGAAATGAATCATGGGGAACAAACGGCGGGAATGTAACGGTTTTAAATTCAACCGTGGAGTGCAGCGGCAATTCCAGCCAGCCATGGGCTAGTGTCCAGAAGTCAGCGTCTAATCTGTACTGTTTCTCGCTGGTTGCCAGGGACTCTGAAATCAGGGCTGACAATTGCGGGACTTACAGCGGTATCTGGGTGGCAGGAAATGCAGAAATATCCGGTTCCAGGCTGTATGTCAGCGGGAACGGCATTGAAAATTACGGAAAGAACGGATGCACCGGAGGGTATGGCATACTGTTCGGCGGTCTGGCAGATATATCAGGCAGCGAATTAGTGATAGAAAATAACGGTTTGGCCGGAATCATGTTCTCCAATGGAAGAAGCCCTGAAAACACATCCAGCATCACGGACAGCACAATCAGGACCATGGGCAATGGTAAGCTGGCACAGACCGCGGACCGGGCCATCAATAAATCAGGTATTGCATTATATACAGGAATACTGGATACCGCGGACAGTAACCTGGTGCTGCTGGAATCCGACAACAGATACGGCATGGGATTTGAGGCCGAGGGAAGGGCACAGCTGATATTGGATGGACACGGCGTGTCGGCATACCAGGCAGGCGGGAATGAGTCTTACTCTTCCAGGCAGGGACATTATCACACCATGATGAACGGTTCCCTTCAGGCGGTACGCGACCATATGTCCGGTACCTACAGCTTTAACGGGGTACAGTCCGCGGACGAGGTATATGTTGCCCCGGTTAATGGATATCAGACAAAACTGACCCGTTTTGACCTTAATGCGGAGATTAATAAAGAGGTCGGGGATGGCAGGGACCAGTCCTTCCGGTATCTGGACCCCAACAGCAGACAGCTGGTGGATTATGGGTTCCGTTATAACCGTACGGGAGAAGACCTTATGGACGGGGAATCCGGCAATGCATATGTCTGGGCGCCGGTATCAATCCTCCATTACGATGCAACAGAAGGCATGATCAGTGATTTTAAGACAGCAATCCAGGGCAATGTTTCCCTGACAAATACCAGAGGTGATGGCACGTCCATTGGAAATACAGGTGATGGAGCCCAGACAGGCGCCCGTTACGGGACGGATTATACAGTATTTGGTAATAGCCTGAACCTTAGCGAAGGGGAGCTTCCTGACGTTGGCGACAGGGCCGGGTATAAATTCCTGGGCTGGTATGCGGCGGATGATGAGGCGAAAGCGGCAGAGTATGCGGGAAGCGGCAACTGGAGCGCACTTTATGGCATTTTGAATGTGCCATTTACCTCATCCTCAAAGGTGGCGGCGGATATGGGGGATGTGGGAACGGGACAGGCGGAAAAGACCATCTACGCAAAGTGGGGGCTTCCTTCCGACCATACCATAACCATCCATTACCTTGATAAAAATTCAGGGGCTTCCATTTCTGCCAGCTATACCTCCGGTATAATCAATGAGGGCGGGCAGTACAATGTGTATGACCAGATTCATAAAGCCATTGCCAACTATACATGGGACAGTTATGCAGGGGTTCAGACAGATGAGGTTTCCGGTATCCTGACCCAGGACCTTGTATTTAATGTATATTATACATATAATGGCTCTACTGGCGGAGGCAGCGGCAGCGGAGGCGGAGGCGGGACTTCCAGCGGCGGGCGCAGGGCAACTCCTGAGACAGGAGGCCCTGGTGTGACCATTGAGCCGGAGGCAGTACCACTGGCGCCGCTTCCTGAGAATACGGTTGTGATTCCCGGGGAGGAAGTACCTCTGGCACCTCTTCCGAAGACAGGAGAACGCTCCACATCCCTGTGGGTATGCCTGACGGCTGGCCTGGTTCTTGGAATGTACAGTCTTCTTGGCAGGAAGAAGGAAGAATCATGACGGAATGCATTAACAACACCATATAAAGACCTTAAAAATAACTTAGTAATTGGCTCAGATGTGGCTCATACATCTTACATCTGGGCTTTGGGACGGGAATTCCGGTGAAAACCGGGTTCCCGTTCCGTCATTGTGGGGCTGTGCAGTAAGATGATTTGAACCCGCTGCTATCTGGTGCATTGCTGGTAAAAACTTTATTTTATGGACGAACCGCGGCAGATATGGTATACTAGCTAAGATAGGCGTATTCCGATTATGGATACGATTGGAGGCAGACTATGAAAGATAAAGGAAGGACGCGGGGGACGTTTAAGGTCTACCTGCAGTGGCCGCTCTTTTTGTCGGTCCTTTTGGTTATACTGACTGCCGCTGTTGGAGCGGTATCCATAAAGGCTGGCATTATAGTATCGGTATTTACCATTGTCTATATAGGGATTGCCCTTTGGCTTTACTTTTCAAGAAGAAGAGGCATACTTGCAGGGCTCATTGCATTTTCATCCGCCTATGACCAGAGCAGGCAGAACCTGATGGAAGAGATGCTCATGCCCTACGCGGTAGCGGACGGCAGCGGACATCTTTTGTGGATGAACCGGGAGTTTGCGGCAATCCTTGAGGAAGACAGGAATTCATATAAGAATATCACGGCCATGTTCCCTGAGATTACAAGGGAAATGCTGGCCACGGGCGGCGAGATCGTAAGTATCCACAGCGCGTTCGGCGACAGGAAGTACCGCATTGATTTAAAGCAGGTGGTTGTGGATAAGCTGGATGTTGCGGTGGCGGATAACGGCCTGGAGGGACAGGGGACATTCGTGACAGCCATTTACCTGGTTGACGAGACCCAGACCCTTTTGTACATGCAGCAGATTAATGACCAGAAGCTGGTGGCCGGGCTTATTTACCTGGACAACTACGATGAGGCGCTGGAAAGCGTGGAGGAGGTACGGCGCTCCCTGCTGACCGCCCTGATTGACAGGAAGATCAGCAAGTATATTTCAGGCATGAACGGTATTGTGAAGAAGCTGGAGAAGGATAAGTACTTCTTTGTCATTAAGCAGCAGTACATGGCCAAAATCCAGGAAGAGCGTTTTTCCATCCTGGAGGATGTAAAGACAGTGAACATAGGCAACGACATGGCGGTTACCCTGAGTATCGGCATCGGCATGAACGGTGACAGCTATAACCAGAACTATGAGTATGCCAGGACCTCCATCGACATGGCGCTGGGACGCGGAGGCGACCAGGCTGTTGTGAAGGATTCCGGCAAGATACAGTATTACGGCGGCAAGGCGCAGCAGATAGAGAAGACCACCAGGGTCAAGGCCAGGGTGAAGGCCCATGCCCTCAGGGAACTGATGGAGAACAAGGACAGGCTTTTAATCATGGGACACAGGCTGGCGGATATTGATTCCTTTGGCGCGGCAGTGGGTATCTACCGGATTGCCGTATCTATGAATAAAAAGGCAAATATCGTGGTCAATGAGGTGACATCCTCGGTGCGCCCCATGCTGGACCGTTTTGTAGGGAATCCGGAATATCCGGAGGATATGCTTCTGACCGGCCCCAAGGCGGCCGAACTGGTGGACCAGGGCACCATGCTGGTGATTGTTGACGTGAACCGTCCAAGCATAACCGATGAGCCATCCCTGCTGCGCATGGTGAAGACCATCGTGGTCCTTGACCATCACAGGACCAGCAGTGAGATTATTGATAATGCGGTGCTTTCCTATGTGGAGCCATACGCATCTTCAACCTGCGAGATGGTGGCGGAGGTATTGCAGTATATTGCGGACGGAATTAAGGTAAAAACTGCGGAAGCAGACGCCATGTATGCCGGTATCGTGATTGACACCCAGAATTTCACCAACCAGACAGGTGTGAGGACATTTGAGGCCGCTGCCTTCTTAAGGCGCAGCGGGGCCGACATCACCAGGGTGCGTAAGCTTTTCAGGGAAAACATGAAGGATTATCAGGCCAAGGCAGAGGCCGTGCGTAAGGCAGAGGTATATATGGATGCATTTGCAATCAGTGAATGCCCGGCCGATGGGCTTGACAGCCCCACCATCATAGGCGCCCAGGCTGCCAATGAACTGTTGGAGATACGCGGCATCAAGGCTTCGGTGGTACTTACGGATTATAATGGGACCATTTACTTCAGCGCCCGTTCCATTGACGAGGTCAATGTACAGGTGATGATGGAGAAGCTGGGCGGCGGCGGACACCGCACCATTGCCGGGGCACAGATGGAAGGCGTATCCATTGAAGAGGCCAAGGAACGTTTGAAGGAAGTCATCTGCCAGATGCTGGAGGAAGGCGAGGTGTCCTGACCAAGGACATGATATAGACAGAAACAGAAAGGAAGTATGTGACATGGAAATTGTATTACTGGAAGATGTGAAAGCATTAGGAAAAAAAGGACAGATTGTAACGGTAAATGACGGCTATGCGAGGAATTTCATCCTGCCCAAGAAGCTTGGCGTGGAAGCTACTTCTAAGAATTTAAATGACTTAAAGCTTAAAAAGGCCAATGATGCCAGGCTTGCAGCAGAAGTACTTGCGGCAGCCAAGGAACTGGCTGCAAAGCTGGACGAATCCAAGGTGACCCTTTCCATCAAGGCAGGGGAAGGCGGCAGGGCATTCGGCTCTGTATCCAACAAGGAAATCAGCAAGGCCATCACAGACCAGCTGGGACTGGAAATTGACAAGAAGAAAATCGTGCTGAACGACCCCATCAAATCCATTGGAAGCTTTGAGGTTCCCATTAAGCTTCACAAGGATGTGACAGCCAGACTGGCCGTGAAGGTAGTGGAAGCATAAGAAAGCATGGAGTATGTAATGGATGATGGTATGACCCGCCCCGGAAGGAGCGGGTTTACTAAATGGAATACAGGAGACGATTAATATGGAAGAAGCCCTGATTAAGCGGGTGCTGCCCCACAGCCTGGAAGCAGAGCAGTCTGTCATCGGTTCCATGCTGATGGACAGGGAAGCGGTCATTGCTGCATCGGAAATCATTACTGGAAGCGATTTTTACCAGCAGCAGTATGGAATTATGTTTGACGCCATGGTAGAGCTGTTCAATGAAGGAAAACCAGTTGACCTGGTAACGCTTCAGGACCGGCTTAAGGAAAAGGATGTGCCGCCCGAGGTCAGCAGCCTGGATTTTGTGCGTGATATCATAACCATGGTGCCTACATCGGCCAACGTAAGGTCTTATGCAACCATTGTGGGGGAAAAGGCAGTGCTCCGAAGGCTTATTAAGACCACGGAGGAGATTGCCAATACCTGTTATGCGGGAAAAGAACCCTTGGAGAATATCCTGGCAGATACGGAGAAGTCTGTTTTCAACCTGCTGCAGAACCGTGGGGGCCAGGATTTTGTCCCGATTAAGCAGGTTGCCATTAATGTGCTTGAGAAGATTGAGGATGCTTATAAGAACCAGGGCACGGTTACGGGTATCCCTTCAGGATTCATTGACCTGGATTACAAGCTGTCCGGCTTCCAGCCATCGGACTTCATACTGATAGCGGCCCGTCCCTCCATGGGTAAAACGGCGTTTGTCCTTAACGTGGTGGATTATGTGGCGGTGCGCAAGAGCCTGCCCTGCATGGTATTCAGTCTGGAGATGTCCAAGGAGCAGCTGGTAAACCGTATGCTGTCCATGGAATCCAACGTGGATTCCCAGAAGCTGCGTACCGGTACCCTGACGGATTCCGACTGGGATGCGGTGGTTGAGGGTATTGGGATCATCGGTAATTCCAAGCTGATTATTGACGATACGCCCGGTATCTCCATCTCAGAGCTGCGCTCCAAGTGCCGGAAGATGAAGCTGGAATACGGTCTTAACATTGTAATCATCGACTACCTTCAGCTGATGAGCGGAAGCAAGAAAGGCGGAGGGGATAACCGTCAGCAGGAAATCTCAGACATTTCCCGTTCCCTAAAGGCCCTGGCCAGGGAGCTTCATGCGCCTGTGATTGCCCTGTCCCAGCTGTCCCGTGCCTGTGAGACCAGGCAGGACCACCGGCCCATGCTTTCTGACCTGCGTGAGTCCGGGGCCATTGAGCAGGATGCGGACGTTGTCATGTTCCTGTACCGTGACGATTACTATAATAAAGATACGGAACATCCCAATGAGGCTGAGGTCATCATAGCCAAACAGCGTAACGGTCCCATTGGTACGGTTACTTTAATCTGGAAACCGGAGTACACAAAGTTTGTCAATGCGGCCCGCCCGCAAGGAGGCGGACCCCAGGAATAAATTCCCCCTGCGTCCAAGGGACGCGGGGGTTTTTGCTGTGCAGATGCAGTACGGTAGAGCCCGCATTTCCCGTCCATGCCGGAAGGTTCTGGTATTTTTTTAAGCCGGGTGTCATAATATCCATTCTCAACGCATACACTAATAGTAAGGCAGGACATGCCTGTTAAGATGTGAAGGAGAGAATGGCTATGGATGAAGTACATTATCTGATATCGGATGCGTCCAAAAAGGTCGATGTGGAGGCCCATGTATTAAGATACTGGGAAGAAGAGCTGGAACTTGATATTCCCCGTAACGAGATGGGGCACCGGTACTATACGGATTTACATATCCGCCTGTTCAAGCAGGTTAAAAACCTGAAAGAAAAAGGGTATCAGCTGAAGGCAATCAAACATGCGCTGAACCAGGTACTAAAGAAAGACGGAAAAGCCCAGGGTGAGCTTTCCGATGAAATATTAGAGCGGGACATGAGTGCGGCCCTGCGTGAATTCAAGGAAGAGGATGGAAACACATCCTTAAGCACGGTCAAGGGTGACACGGGTTCGGTGGTTGCCATAGAGGAAAAGATGGAGCAGTTCCAGCAGATTATGAACCTGATTATCGGGCGTGCCCTGGAAGTAAACAATGAGAAGCTGAGCCAGGATATCAGCAGCCTTGTCAATGATAAGATGGGCAAGGAATTGGAGTTCCTCCTGCAGGCGTCGGACCAGAAGGAAGAGGAACGTTTCCGCCAGCTGGACGAGACCCTGAGGGCGTATCAAAAAGGCGGACAGGCTGAGGCAGCGGCTGCCAAGGTTCCGTTTTTCAAGCGCCGTAAATTCGGACGCAGCGGGAAAAAGCTGCGGGACGGTAAGTAAAGACAGTAAATTTATTGGTAAATAAAGGTCCGGATATTAAGGCTGGATGAAAATAAGTGCAGGCGAATTGTATATAAGCAGGGCCGGAATCTGTGTTTAGCGGGTTCCGGCCCTGCTTTTGCTTTATCGGGTATGTCCAGCGAAGCTAGACCACATCCGCCGGTGCGAGTCCTGTCTGCAGTAATCACCAGTGGGTTGTGTAGCTAAATCCTGTCAGGCGCTCTGTCTATTCAGGCTATATCCTGTGCTGTTCTGCTGCCAGGGAAATCCTCCTGATTTTTTGGCTCCGCCTGTGGTAGTGATGATTTTGCCTGTATGTGGAACTTGAGTAAAATAAGTTTTGAGATAAAGAACCAAATAAAGCAGTTGATTTATTAGCCCATATCGTTTACATTATAGGTACAGGTATGCGCAATGTTATGTATTATTGCTAATATTATGATAAAACGAGAAGGACGATGTTATGTCGAAGAAAAAAATTACCCTTGATGATATAGCGAAAGAGACAGGGGTGTCTAAATTTTCAGTGTCCAGGGCAGTTGCTGGTAAGCCAGGTGTCAGTGAAGAAACAAGAAAAAAAGTACTGGCAGCTTGTGATGCCCTTGGTTATATTAAGAAAAACCAAGGAGACTTTGTGGCAGTAAACCAATATGTTATGATGATTATTCCTCAATATGATGCCCAGGATACATCTTTTTGGATGAAGGTGATACTTGGTGTTGAAAGTGAATTAAACAGGAATGGCTACGCTCTTCATTTAAAGGTGATTGAACCGACGGAAAACGGTATCGAAAAAAATGAGATAAAGGATGCGGCTGCTATAATCTTTGCAGGTCATGGGAGTTTGCCTTATGTTATAAAATTAAAGGATATCAGGAAGCCTGTTATGGTTATGACGTATGCGCCCTATAATATGTTTGAATATGATACCATATCTCTTAGTGATAGGGAGGGCGCCTGCGTGCTCTGCAAAAAGATGATATCAATGGGGCATAAAAAGATTGCTTATTTTGGCCCAATGAATCGGCCGTCTATGAAAAAAAGATTTGACGGTATTTATGAGGCGATTAAGGAGAGCGATGCAGAAATAGTGGCTGTGTGGGATAAGTCCAGCTACTATGAGGCAGAGGATATTTATACGGAACTAAAGTTTAGAAAAGAGAATGGAACATTGCCCACACTGATTATGTGTAGTACGGATACTTATGCTCAGTCACTGATGTTTATTCTGAATAAATTAGGATTGAGCGTGCCAAACGATATTTCTATTACCGGCTTTAACAGTGATTTAGACAGCGCCCTGCCCATACCCTTTACAAGTATGGGGATTAGTAAGAAACGGTATGGGGAAACCGCTGTTTATCATCTGATGCAGAGAATTGAGCGTCCAGATATTCCCATAAGGAGAATCCAATTATTGCCAGAGATGTGTATTAGTGAAACTACACGCTCCCTTCTCTAGGATATGAGTATAGATATTGTTAAATTAAATATTGTAAATGGAAAAAATGCTTCTGCCTTTTGGACGGGGGCATTTTTAGTTTTAAAGAATAAAAAATAGCATAAAAAATACATAATAAAAAGCTAATATAAAGTTGACATTATGCTAACATAATGATAATATTATGGTAGAAACATAAAAGTGCACAAAGTATAATTGAAAAGTGGGGGGTGGTTAAACAATATGCATAAAAATATTGTCATGATGGGAACATTTGACACAAAGGGGCGTGAGTTTAAGTATCTTTATGATGAGATTATGTCCAATGGAGTTAAGGTCATTACAATGAATGCCGGAGTTTTGGGATCTACGGATTTATTTCCTGTAGATATACCAGCTGAAGCGGTTGCCCTAGCGGGAGGCATGAAACTGGATGAGCTGAGGAACAGGGGGGACAGAGGCCTTGCAATGAGGATTATGGCCCAGGGGGCAAGAAGATTGACGGTAAACTTGTTTCAGGAAGGAAAACTGGACGGAATAATCGGTATGGGAGGAGGGGGAGGCACGTCCATTGTATGTACAGCTATGCAGGGACTTCCTGTAGGAATCCCAAAGATTTGCGTGACGACTCTGGCATCAGGAGATACTTCCCCCTATGTATCTACGAAGGATATTGTGCTGTTTCCGTCAATTGTAGATATATGTGGAATTAACCGTTTTTCCAGAATGATTTTATCAAAGGCAGCCGGTGCTGTCTGCGGAATGGTGAAACAAGAAGCAGCCCCCTCTGAAAGCGACAGACCTTTAATTTTTATTTCTATGTTTGGCAACAGTACTCAGTGCGTAGAACAATGCATGAATCTTCTTGATAAGGCTGGATTTGACACAATGATATTTCATGCTACCGGAACAGGCGGTAGAGCTATGGAGGAACTGGTTCTGCAGGGATATCCGGTGGCGGTATTGGATGTAACTACTACTGAGTGGGCAGATGAGGTAGGAGGAGGTGTTCTTACGGCAGGTCCTGACAGACTTGATGCCCCGGGAATAAAAGGAATTCCGCATCTGATTGTGCCAGGCTGTGTGGATATGATTAATTTTGGGCCTGAGTATACGCTGCCTGCCAGATTTAAAGACGGAAGTAGGCTGATATATGAATGGAACCCCATGGTAACTTTGGTCAGGACGGATAAACAGGAAAATATAAAAATGGGCACCATATTTGCACAGAAAGCGAATTCTGCAAGTGGAAATGTTAAATTTGCATTTCCATTAAGGGGAGTATCCATACTTGACGGAGAAGGACAGATTTTTCAGAATTGGGAAATAAACCGTGTATTGTTTGACACCATAAAGGAGAATTTGGACCCGGGAATTGAAGTTCGTGAGGTTGACTCAAATATCAATGATATTGAGTTTTCCCAGACAATTGTAAATATGCTGCTTGAGATGTTGAACTGATACTTATGTGAATTTAGTAGAAAAGGAGATTAAATTATGCCCCCTATTGCCAGGAGTGAAATCTTAAAGAGACTTAGAACAAATATCGAGAAAAAAATTCCTATTATCGGAACCGGCGCAGGTACGGGAATATGCGCAAAGTTTGAAGAAGCAGGGGGAAGCGATTTGATTATCATTTACAATTCAGGTCGCTACCGTATGGCAGGCCGTGCTTCAGATGCAGGACTATTAGCCTACGGCGATGCCAACGCCATTGTGATGGATATGGCGGGGGAAATCCTTCCGGTTGTAAAGAATACGCCGGTTCTTGCCGGTGTAAACGGGACAGATCCCTTTAAGGATATGGGATGGTTTCTTAAAAAGGTAAAGGAAATAGGTTTTTCCGGTGTTCAAAACTTTCCTACAGTAGGTTTGTTTGAGGGCAGGGCCAGAGCAAATTTTGAAGAGACGGGGCTTGGCTATTATAAGGAGGTGGAGATGATTGGTATTGCACATGAACTGGACTTGCTCACAACCCCCTATTGTTTTGAGCCGGAAGAGGCGGAAGCTATGACAAAAGCAGGGGCAGATTTGATTGTAGCCCATATGGGATGCACGGTAGGAGGTTCAATTGGAGCAGAGTCAATCGTAACCTTGGAGGATTCGATAAAGAAAATTCAGGAGATAAGGGATGCGGCAACATCCATCCGTCCGGATATCATAGTACTTTGCCATGGGGGTCCTATTGCTGCACCTGAGGATGCGGAGTATGTGTTAAGAAATACACAAGGCATTCATGGCTTTTATGGAGCTTCCAGCGCTGAACGGTTTCCTATTGAGGCTGCATTGCCGTCTCATATACGTAAGTTTAAAGGAATCCGGTTCAATGAAATTTAATATAGGTTTTAGCGGGAATTATTGTGTAAACAAGATGATGTGGAGGAAGATGAGATGCCAGGAATTGAGAGAAGTGAAGTTCTTAGAAGGCTGAGGGAGAATATTGATAAAAGGATACCCATTATAGGTACAGGAGCCGGTACTGGAATCAGCGCAAAGTTTGAGGAGGCAGGGGGAACTGATCTCATTATTATTTATAATTCGGGAAAGTACCGTATGGCAGGAAGGGGTTCTGTCTCCGGCCTGCTGGCCTACGGGGATGCCAATGCCATTGTTATGGAAATGGCAGGAGAGGTACTTCCGGTGGTAAAAAACACACCGGTTCTGGCAGGAGTTAATGGAACGGATCCTTTTAAAAATATGAAGTACTTCCTGACACAGATAAAGGAGATAGGTTTTTCCGGTGTGCAGAATTTTCCAACGATTGGCCTCTTTGATGGAAACTGCCGTCTGGTATTTGAGGAGACGGGTATGAGCTATGACAAGGAAGTGGAGATGATTCAGATAGCTCATGAAATGAATTTGCTTACTACACCTTATTGTTTTAACACAAAGGAAACGGAAAAAATGGTCAAGGCTGGGGCTGATATCATAGTAGCTCATGCTGGATGCACCGTAGGAGGAAGTATTGGTGCAGGATCAGCAATGACTTTGGATGATGCAGTTAAATATGTGCAGGAAATACGGGATGCAGCTTATGAGATTAATCCGGATATTATGGTTATCTGCCACGGAGGCCCTATCGCAATGCCTGAGGATGCTGCTTATGTGCTTCAGCATACCCATGGGGTTCATGGGTTTTATGGTGCTTCCAGTGCCGAGCGGTTCCCAGTAGAAAATTCCATGCCGAATCATATCAGAAGATTTAAAGAAATTAGGTTTGATGATTAAAAACCATTACCAGACGCTCAGAATAAGGGAGGAAAAACGATGAAGAAAAAAAACTTAAGAATGGCAGCAACTACTGTTATAGCGGCAATGGTCCTCTCCGCCTGTGGAACCAGTACAAAGACCGACACTGGAACCGTTGCGACGGCCTCCGCCCAGGCGGCCGAAAAGGAGGCAGATACAACAGCGGTAGCAGATGCTGTGGAGGATACCAAGCCTCAGGATGAAAAAGTTCATCCGGCAGAAAAAGTGAAAGTGGGAATTACGGTTCCATATTCCGGATTTGTGGCAAATCTGGGTGAGAACGCAGTAAACGGCGCTCTTCTTGGCATTAAGATGGAGGGACGGGAAGATGATATTGAGCTGCTTATTGAAGATACCAAATGTGAGGCGGAGTTGGCTGTGACCAAATGCAGCAAATTAAAGGAGCAAGATGGCTGCCGTTTTATTATTGGGTCTGTTACCGGTTTTGAGGGAGATGCACAGGCAGACTGGCTGAAGAAAAATAGTGACGTGATTTTTATGCCGGCCTACTCAGCAACCCAGGATATGACAATGAGAAACTTTTCTCCTAATATGATACGCGCAGGATGGACGGCGGATCAGGTTATGTTCGATTTCGGGGAATATATTGCGAGAGAAGTGGGGCATAAGAGAATCATATCCATCGGAGCAGATTATTCCTATCCTTGGGGACAGGCAGCGGGCTTTGCAAGGGGATTTATGGAAAATGGCGGGGAAGAGATTAAGTACATATGGTATCCAGAGGGAAATCTTGACTTCAGTTCCATTATGACGCAGGTATCCTCTATGGCGGGAGAGTATGACGCTGTATTTTTAAATGATGGAGGTTCTCCTATTGTTGCATTCTGGAAAGCCTGGGAGCAGTATGGTTTAAACAATAAGTTCGGTCAGATTATAGGTGGAACCAATGTTGCGGATACGAATGTCTTGTCTGAAGTTTCAGATGGATTTGTAGGCGTGCTTTCAGCCAGTTTTTACTGCGATGGAGATGAGAATACTGCAAATCAGGAATTTAGGAAAGCATTTATGGAGGATTACGGTTACGAGCCTGATGCGGTAGCGGTTCAGAGCTATGATACCATGCGCTGCATTATCCGCGGACTGGATGAAGTAGGCTGGGATACCACGGATTTAGATGCTATTATAGATGCAATCTGCAAATTAAAGGTGACAGATTCTCCAAGAGGAAGCTTTTATTTTGATGAATTCCATAATGCGGTTCAGAATGTTTATGTAAAAGAGGTAGTCATGACAGACGAGGGTACCATGGCTAATGTAATAAAGAAAACATACAGCGATATAAGCCAATTTGGCCCTTACGAAAACTACAAAGAACAGTACATGCAGTTTAAGGAGGATGCGAGAGATTATCCGTATACCACGAGAGATGCATACATGGAAGATCTTCGAAGCGTCATGGGAGATGAATATGTGGATGACCTTGAAGCGAATGGAGGATGGAACCACTAATATGTCTGAAGATTGACAATTTCGCCTGAAAGGGGAGCGCTGTAGATGCGCCCCCTTTGGGACGTTAGGGGGCTTAAGATGATATTTGTATCGACTTTTTTAAACGGACTGACGATTGCAGGTTATCTATTTTTAATGGCTTTGGGATTAAATCTTTCCTTTGGCCTTATGAATATTGTAAATATGTCCCATGGAACCATGTATCTGGCAGGCGGCTTTGTGGGCTGGACTGTTTTGTCTAAGACAGGCAGCTGGTTTTTAGGGCTTCTGACGGCTGGAATCTCTATGGGGCTTTTTGCCTTTGTAGAGGATTTTCTGTTTCTCAGAAGGGCCAGGGGAAATATGACCATGGAAACGCTTATTACGCTTTCCGTCTCTATTATAGGCGCTGATTTAATCGTAGGAATATGGAGCGGACGTACCAGACAGGTAAAGATTCCTAAGCTTCTGCAGGGAGCATTTCCGGTCGGTGAATTTTATTTTCCCAAATATAATCTATTCATAATTCTTTTTGCCGTTCTATTTGGTATTCTATTCTGGTATATACTGAAGAAAACAAAAATTGGAATGATAATACGGGCGGGTGTGGATAATTATGAGATTGTTTCTACGCTGGGAATTAATATTAAGCTTCTATTCTCCTGTATTTTTACTCTATCCGGTGTATTGGCGGGTTTTGCAGGTATGATTGGCGGCACGTTCCAGAATTTAGTGTCAGGGCAGGATTCGACTGTAATGGTGTATACCCTGTTGATTGTAATAATTGGGGGAATGGGAAGTTTTGAAGGAGCGATTATGGGGTCTTTGATTATTGGTATGGCGTTCACATTCGGCTCTTTGCTGGCGCCCCAGTTTTCACAGTTCTTTCTGTTTGCACCGGTGGCCATTGTTCTTGTATTTAGCCCACATGGAATATTTGGAAAGGGGAGGTGAGAGGAATGGAAGGTATCCTTAGAAAATTGCCTTTGATAAAAAGAATATTTCTTGTGATTTTCATGGCAGGGCTGCTTATTGTTCCTGTGTTTGCCAATGATTTTACTATGACTATGATTATACGGTATATGTATTATGGACTTCTCACTACATCCTTTGGATTTCTAGCAGGCGAATTGGGGCTGTTTTCCCTCATGACGCCGGTATCCCTTACTCTTACCGGATATACCATTGGGCTGTGCCAGCTTAAATTTGATATTTCCTTCATGCCCTCCCTTCTTCTGGCATTTCTCGTTTCAATGAGTTTTGCTGCGCTTTGCGGTTGGATGGCAAATAAGTCCAAAGGAGTTTCCTTTCTTATGCTTACGCTGGTATTTGCCCAGCTGGTCTACTGGCTGGCATTACAGTGGACGTCTATGACTAACGGTACTACAGGGCTTTTGGGGATAAAATTTCCTGATGCAATGGAGGTTTTCAGTACCAATACAAAGGTAAATCACTATTATTGGACATTGATTTTCTTTAGCCTGATGATATTTGTGATATATTTATTAATTCATTCTTCCTACGGGCTGAAGTTGAAAGGGATTAAGGATAGTGAATCCAGAATGGCAGCCCTTGGGTATCGTACGGGCCTTCTTAAATGGTCGGCATTTATGGTTGCGTCTTTTATATCAAGTGTTGCAGGTGTGCTTTTTGTCTATAATACAGGCATGATAAATCCTGAAATCATGACATTAAATTCAAGCAATCAGGCGTTGATTTCCTCTATCCTGGGAGGTGTTAACAGCGTGCTGGCCGGTTCTATTCTGGGAACGGTTATTAACAGAACCCTGGAACTGACTTTAGGCGGACTTACCAGAAGGTATGCCACCATTGTGGGACTGCTGTTTTTAACAATTATACTTACAATGCCAGAAGGCCTCATTTCTGTTATAAAAAAGCTCCTTTATAAAATTGAAGGTAAGGGAGGAAACGAGAATGGGTGAATATACAGGTCCAGCCCTTGTGGTAGACGGGGTTTCCAAATTATTTGGCGGTGTACGGGCAGTTGACAAAGTAAGTCTTACCTTGGACAGTGGTATGAGTACGGTAATGATTGGACCCAATGGAGCAGGCAAAACCACATTATTTAATCTGATTGCCGGTGTGTATCCCTTGAATGAGGGGAAGATTACTCTTTTTGGGGAAGATATCAGCAAGGCCAGTATCCAGAGAAGAAGTGAACTGGGATTGGCAAGAACATATCAGACATGTAATCTTTTCAAAGAACTGACCGTGGAGGAGAATCTTTATCTGTCCTTGAAAAATAGCGAATGGTCAGCTTCCAGAGGCTGTCTGGAACCTTTTCGTTCTTGGCAATCCAATAAAGTTCGCAGGGACAGGATTGAGGAAATATATGATATGGTACATCTGAGAAATCTGCGGGATACCCAGGTTTTGAATATGTCTCACGGACAACAGCGTCAGTTGGAACTGGGGATGGCTATTATCAGTAACCCCCCAATTATACTTTTTGATGAGCCGATGGCAGGTTTAAGCCCTACGGAGCGGGTTTTTATCGGTGAATTAATTAAAAATCTTGCCAGTGAAAAAATAATATTAGTGATTGAACATGATATGGATTTTGCTTTAAGTATTACTGACAGAGTGGCGGTTTTGGACCATGGAAGGTTAATCAGGGTTGGAACACCGGATGAGATACAGAACGACCCTCAGGTTCAGAAAATTTATAAACTGCATAATTAGATGGAGGGATGGAACATGGGCGAAGAAAAATATTTTTCTATTGATGGATTAAATGCATATTATGGAAAGGCTCAGGTTCTGTATCAGCTTTCTCTTGAGGTGAAACCGGGGGATCGGGTTGCCATTTTGGGGCGAAACGGTATGGGAAAGACCACTCTTCTTAAGTCGGTGTTTGGAATTGGAGGGGTAAGAAGACAGGGGAGGATTTTGTATGGGGGTAAAGCCTGTGATGAAATGCCTGCTTTTCAGATAGCCAGACAGGGAATTGCATACGTTCCTCAGGGGTGGTTACTGTTTCAGTCACTCAGTGTGGAGGAGCATCTGGTAATGGCATACAGAAAAACCGGTAACCCCAATGAATGGTCACCGGAAAGGGTTTTTGAGATGTTTCCCGAAATTGAAAGAAGAAGGAAAATAAGTGGGACGAAATTGAGCGGTGGTGAACAGCAGATACTCACGATTGGAAGAGCACTTGTCACTAATTCCAACCTTATTCTTATGGACGAACCATCAGAGGGGGTGTCTACAATGGTACTGGACCGGATAGCTGGTATTTGTGAGGAACTGGCCAGCCGGGGCAACAGCATATTGCTGGTGGAGCAAAATCTGGACCTTGCGCTCAGCATAGCCGACAGGGTATATATCCTTGTGAATGGAACCATTGTTCATTCTTCGTCTAGTGAGCTGTTTCGTGAAGATAAGGAGAAGCAACGTCAATATTTGGGGATATAAAAAATGAGAATATAAAAAGCTGTTTTCCCTATTTTAATTATTCCCTAAACAAGGTTTTCCTATTCCTGTCTGACCGGAAATCTACCCTGAGTCCTTGGCATCTGTTTTTCTGCCGGGGACTCCTTTGATAAATTGAGCGTTTACAATTAAGGTTTTAAACGGTTCCTTTTCTAGCGTCTGTAGGAAATTTATTATATTTCCTCCTTCTGTTCTGTTTTCATTTTCTTTATATAGTCTTTACGATTCTGAAGAAAACATGTTACTTTTTAAAATGGTTAAAAAGTCCGCGGCGCACCCCTTTCAATTTTCTTACGACCTTAAAAATAATATCGCTATTCCTTAAGAAATGTGTTAGAATGAATTTGATTTTAGCGTTTAACACAGGAAGAAGTAAGGAAGGAAATGTACTTCACATGAATTTGAGGAAGCGATATAGAAAATACATTACATATACAGGCACTGCCGGCATGCTGGCCCTGTCCATGGCGTTGTCAGGGTGTTCCAAGGAAACCTCAGGGCCTGCGGACGGGAATGCCACCCCATCGGAAGTGACGGAGATACAGGCGGTTCCGGAGACCATTGCCCAGCTGGGACTTCAGGGGCAGATCCTGCCGGGGCTTAATGACGTTGACCTGCCGGATGCGGAGCCGGCGCCCGAGTATCTGAGAATTGGGGTGAGGCACGAGATTGTTAAGAAGCTGCAGCAGCGTCTTATGGATTTAGGCTTTATGGATAATGATGAGCCAACGGATTATTTTGGCGAGATGACCCAGATGGCTGTTAAGCATTTCCAGCGGCAGAATGAACTGCCCATGGACGGGATTGTGGGTAATGCCACATGGGATGCAATCATGGCAGAGGATGCCAAGTACTACGCTGTGTCCAAGGGGACCCAGGGTGATGATATACAGAGAATCCAGCAGCGTTTATATGAACTGGGGTATCTGGCCTCGGCGGACCTGGTTACCGGTAATTTCGGGGATTCCACAGAGGCTGCAGTACTGAAGCTTCAGGAGGTCAACGGACTGGACCAGGACGGCAAGGTGGGGCAGAGGACCATCAACCTGCTGTACAGTGATGAGATTAAACCTAATTTCCTGGCCTATGGCGAGAAGAGCGATGTGGTCCTGGAATGCCAGAAGCGCCTTAAGGACCTGGGATACCTTACCACGACGCCGGACGGGGCCTATGGCGAGGATACGGTTGTGGCTGTAAAGCAGTTCCAGGCCAGGAACGACCAGGTGGTGGACGGTTATCTTGGGCCATCCACAAGGATTGCCCTTAACAGCCCGGACGCAAGGGCCAACGGCCTGATGCTGGGCGAGAGCGGCGATGCTGTTACTAAGGTCCAGAAGCTGTTAAACAAGCATGGATACCTTGTATCCGGCAATGTGACCGGATACTTTGGCGAGGCAACTGAGCGGGCAATCAAGAACTTCCAGTCCAGGAACGGACTGACATCAGACGGCCTGGTAGGCGTCCAGACCATGGCCAAGCTGACCAGTGATAATGTAAGGCGTCCCGCGGCAGGATCCACCAATACGGGCGGCTCCACAGGCGGAGGCGGTACAGGAGGCGGCGCCCAGGGCGGCAGTAACGGAGGTTCAACCGGAGGCGGCACAGGCGGCTCCGGCAATGCAGGCAATACCCCGCCGCCAGTGAGCAAGCCGGTTGGACAGGGTGCTTCAGCCCTTATATCGGTTGCATCCTCCAAGCTGGGAAGCCCATACGTATGGGGCGCAAAGGGACCGAATTCATTTGACTGTTCCGGCTTTGTGTACTGGTGTCTGAACCAGGTGGGGGTTAACCAGAGTTATCTTACCTCCTCAGGCTGGAGAAATGCCGGAAGATATACAAAGATTACCAACTTCAACGATATCCAGGCCGGTGATATCGTGGTTGTAAGAGGCCATGTGGGAATCGCGGCAGGAGGCGGAACCGTTATCGATGCTTCCTCCAGTAACGGGCGCGTGGTACACAGAAGCCTGAGCCAGTGGTGGGCCAACAACTTCATCTGCGCATGGAGGATTTTCTAGGGCGTGCCATGTGCGGCCCGGGAAGTTTTAACAGGTTCTGGTAAGCGGGTCCAGTGATGGGATATCCATTATGGAATATTGATTACAGGTGTTCATTATAATAAGGAGGGCGAGGATGCAGACAATACTGGTATGTGATGATGATAAGCAGATTGTGGAGGCAATAGATATTTATCTGACAGGAGAGGGGTTCCAGGTAATCAAGGCGTATGATGGTTATGAGGCTTTGGAGTACCTGGAAGGCAATCAGGTGGATCTGCTGATTGTGGACGTGATGATGCCTGGACTGGACGGTATCCGGACCACGCTTAAGGTGAGGGAGAACAGCAGTATTCCCATCATCATCCTTTCTGCTAAGTCAGAGGATGCGGATAAGATACTGGGACTTAACATCGGTGCGGACGATTATATTACCAAACCGTTTAACCCCCTGGAACTGGTGGCCAGGGTCAAGTCCCAGCTGCGCCGCTATACCCAGCTGGGCAATATGAACCAGCAGGCGGAGGGGCAAGTCTTTAAGTGCGGCGGGCTTCAGATTAATGATGATAATAAAGAGGTCACGGTGGACGGGGACCCCATTAAGCTGACCCCCATTGAGTATAATATCCTCCTGCTGCTGGTTAAGAACGCAGGCAAGGTGTTCTCCATTGATGAGATTTATGAGCAGATATGGAATGAGGAGGCCATTGGGGCGGATAATACCGTTGCGGTCCACATCCGTCATATCCGGGAGAAGATTGAGATTAACCCAAGGGAGCCGAAGTACCTGAAGGTTGTGTGGGGTGTGGGTTATAAGATTGAGAAACAGTAGGTGTCCATATGACAGAAGAAAGAAGACGGTTCAGGCGTAAGAAACAGGCCCTGACCCTGGCCCACATGTTTTTTGTCCTCATAGCCGTGTTTGGAATCAGCGCCATGTACCTGAACTCAAACTATGGCAAGGGCATTAAGTGGGTTTTTGAGGAAGCGTATGAGGATTCCCCCCAGTTTACCAGCCAGCTGAGCAATGACATCGGCCGTATATTCACATATGTGGGATATAAAGGCATGTTCGAGACGGACGGCGCCCTGGATATGAACAAGGTGATTGTGGGTGTGCAGAACGGACCTGGTTACCAGGAAGAGTATACCCTGGATTATATTGTCCGTTATCTGAAGCGCAGAGGTTATTATCTGGATGAGAATTTCTCGGTTCAGGGCTCGCCCCTTACCATGGACGAGGATGATGATGAGATTACGGTTGATTTCCAGAAGTATAACCCGGATTTCCTGGATGCAGATGAAAGCGGGGAACGGATGACGATGGAGGATCTGGCCTTTGACATCGTGAATCATCTGGGGGAATATTATATAATCCGTAATAATTATATTGAAAATAAAACCAATCTCCGGTTCCGCATTGTTTACAGGGATGACCAGGGAAAAGAAAATATATTTACCAATGCAGATGGCATGGGCCTGGAGGATTTGAAGGGTTCAGGCAAATACGTCTATATTCCCGGCGACAGCATTAAGATGGAGAGCAACATACCATCCGTGCCGGAAAATGCGGCCACACTGCTGGAAATCTGGAACCCTAACAATAATGATAATTATTACATGGTGGTCTCAGTGGATACCTCTTATCCTGAAACGGACACATACTCCACAGCGGCGCAGGAGTACAGCAGCGCCAGACGCAATTTCATCCTGGGCATAGGCGGCGTGCTTGTGGGCCTTATGGGCTGTCTTGCAACCCTAGCATTCCTTATGCTGGGTTCAGGGCATATGACGGAAGGCAGCGAGGATATACGCCTGTTCCCCATTGACGAGGTGCATACGGAACTGAGCCTGGTTCTGTGGGCGGCCGCCACGGCCCTGTTCCTGTATGTGGGGCGATACGTGGGAATCCGCCTGTTCAGCCTGTTTGTGGCCGAAGGCCAGTGGCCTTACTGGAATAAGGTAATCAAGGCAGTAATCCTTTACGGGAGTTCAACCCTCTGTGTGTTCAGCATGCTGAGACGTTATAAGGCCAGGACCCTGTGGAGCGGCAGCCTTGCAAAGAAGGCCATTGATGCGGCAAAGCTTTATGTGGGCCATATATCCTTTGCGGCCGGTGCCGTATTCTGCTATACGTTATTTGTATCAGCCAATGCCGCCATGCTTTGGGGAATCATTTTCCTTTTTGCATACAGGGAAGATTCACTGAGTTACAGGATATTGTTATATGCCCTGATTGCCTTCTTTATCGGGCTGGACGGGTACATTTTCCATCAGATGTTTAAAAAGGCGATGCAGAGGGATGTGTTGGACACAGCAATCAGCAGCATTGCCGGGGGCAATACCCACTATAAGATAGAGACGGTCCGCCTCAGCGGCAAGGAAAAGGATATGGGAGAGCATATCAACAATATCAGCAGCGGACTGGACACAGCCCTTGTGCAGCAGGTTAAGAGCGAACGTCTGAAGGCGGATTTGATAACCAATGTATCCCATGATATCAAGACGCCCCTTACATCCATCATCAATTATGTGGATTTGCTGAAGCGTGAAAAGATACAGGACCCCAAGATAGCGGCTTATCTGGAGGTCCTGGATCAGAAATCCCAGCGCCTTAAGACCCTGACCGAGGATCTGGTGGAAGCTTCCAAGGCCAGTTCCGGCAACATGAAGCTGGAGATGTCGGATATTGACCTGGTGGAACTGGTACAGCAGACCAACGGTGAATTTGAAGAGCGGTTTACCATGCGCCGCCTGGACCTGGTGTGCAGCGTGCCGGATGAAGTGTTGATGATACGGGCTGACGGACGGCGGCTGTGGAGGGTTCTGGAGAATCTGTATACCAATGCCTTTAAGTATGCCATGGAGCACAGCCGGGTGTACGTGGATGTGCTGGAGGAGGAAGGCCAGGCCATCTTCACCATTAAGAATGTGTCTGAGAATCCGTTAAACATTAAGCCGGATGAGCTGACCGAGCGTTTTGTCCGGGGAGATGTGGCCAGGACCACGGAAGGCAGCGGCTTGGGCCTCTCCATTGCAAAGAGCCTGACCGAGCTTCAGGACGGTGTGTTCGAGGTTGTGATTGACGGGGATTTGTTTAAGGCCATGGTGTCCTTCCCGATTATGCGTGCAGAGCATAAGATGGAGCGGGGGACCGTGGGAGTGGCTGAGGCTGGGCCAGATGGAACCGGGACTGCCGGAGAGAGGATGGCTGTTGCAGAGGATGCAGGGGACATGGCTGCCGGAAGCGGGACGGATGGAACTGGGACTGTTGGAACGGAGACTGTTTGGACGGGGGGTGTCGGAGCTGGGACTGCCGGAACTGGGACTATCAAATCTGAGACTGTCCGATTCAAGGCTGAGGAACCGTCCGGGACACAAGCCGATGCCGTGAAGGAAGATGAGGCCGGTTTTTCAGTGGAAGTGGAAGCGGACGTAATGACTTCATATACAGGCCTAAAAGAATGATAAAATTTTCACGAAAAATTTGACAATTACTACAAAAATGTAAAAAATATACAATTACAATTGTCTATTATGCCATTCAAAAAAGCCCTTGGGAATTGCTTCCCAAGGGCCTTTTTGAACCTTAAATAATGTGTAAGCAGATTTTATTGGTAGTCAAATACGTTAATCCAACTCTCCAACAGTTCCTTTTCCTCCGGACGTTTATAGTACAGCTGGGCGGCAGCCACGATGGGCAGCCATCCCTGTACATAGCGTTTTTCCGTGCCTGTTTTCTCACAGAACATATCCATGTACATCTCAGCTTTCTTTTTGTCCTTTAAGGAGAGAAGAAGGTAGGTCCTGGCAACATCGGCGCTTGCGTTGCCCTGGGAAGCATGTACCCAGTCAACTACATACCACTTGCCGTCATTACCTACAATGATATTGCTTGGATCAAAATCGCCGTGGCACAGCTTGGTGTGCTTTGGCATCCCGTCCAGTCTGGTCATCAGTTCATAACGCAGGTTCTCGTCCAGCTGAACCTCTGATTTTAAAGCGCGCATGGTTTTTTCCTTTAACTTGTTAAGGAGCGGGCATGCCTGTGCATGGATTAAGATATGCAGGTCTACCATCTGCTCCATGTACTCCTCAAGTTTGTCAGGATTCTCATCCATCAGCTGCTGCAGGGTCTTGCCTTCCACCAGTTCCCTGATTATGGACCATTTGCCGTCCACAACTGCTACCCCCAGGACCTTCGGGACATTAAGTGCTTCGATGTCCTCGACACGTGCGTTGCACAGTGCTTCATTGAGGACTTCGGCCTTTGGAAAACCTTCACAGAATTCCTTGATGGCAGTATTTCCGTCGCGGTAGACGGATTTGGTTGCACTACTGGAAATTAGTTCTTTTGCCATAATTATACTCTCCTTCCACACATTATAAACGGTGCTGCGACGAAGTATCCATCGCACTGCCTTTATTCTACTACAACCAGGACAAAAAGTACATACCCAATTTGATAAATTTTTAACGTACTTTTGCCTTTTCAATCACCATTTTTTCTTTTAATTTCCTAAAAACGGAAAATAGCAGTACCGTAAGCAGGAAGGGGATAGGAAAATGAATAGGGCTGTCCGTCACACTCGCCTTTGGCAGATGAAAAACCAGGAGCCTCGCTGGCCTTATAGGCACCATGGGTGCTGTCTAAAAGCAGGGTGTATTTGCCCCGCTTGGGAACCCCAACCCTGTAATCTGGGCGTTCCACCGGTGTGAAATTGATTATGAACAGCAGGTTCTTTTTGCCTGTCTCATCCCGGCGCAGGAAACTGAAGATACTCCTGTCCGCGTCATTGGCATTGATCCACTGGAATCCGTTCCAGTCATTGTCCTGGCGGTAAAGGGCGGGATACTTTTTGTATAAATGCAGCAGGTCCTTTACATAATCCTGCAGGTCCTTGTGGTCATCCTGGTCCGCCAGATACCAGTCCAGTGAAACCTTTTCATCCCATTCATGCAGCTGTCCGAAATCCTGGCCCATGAACAGCAGCTTCTTGCCCGGATGCCCCATCATGAAGGTGTATCCGGCTTTGAGGTTGGCGAACTTGTCCTCCCCAAGGCCCGGCATCTTGTTGATCATGGAGCATTTTAAATGTACCACTTCATCGTGGGACAGGACCAGGATATAATTTTCACTGGTAAAATAAGTAAGGCCGAAGGTCATGCGGTGATGGTTGTATTTGCGGAAATAGGGGTCCAGCTTCATGTATTCCAGGAAATCGTGCATCCATCCCATGTTCCACTTAAATGTGAAGCCAAGGCCGTCCTGCTCCGGGTGGGTTGTGACCTTGGGCCATGCGGTGGATTCCTCGGCAATGACCAGCGCGCCGTGGTTGCGCCCCTGCACCACGGTATTTAAATGCTTAAAGAATTCAATGGCCTCCAGGTTCTGGTTGCCTCCGTCCTTATTGGGAACCCACTGGCCTTCCTGGCGTCCATAGTCCAGGTAGAGCATGGATGCAACCGCATCCACACGCAGCCCGTCCACATGGTACTGCTCCACCCAGTAAAGGGCGTTGCTGATCAGGAAATCCTTTACTTCATTTTTGCCGTAGTCAAACACCTTGGTGCCCCAGTCCGGGTGTTCGCCCTTGCGGGGGTCAGCGTATTCGAACAGGGGCTGTCCGTCAAAATCAGCCAGTCCATGGGCGTCCTTGGGGAAATGGGCCGGAACCCAGTCCAGGATGACGCCGATTCCGGCGCGGTGGAGATAATTCACAAAATACATGAAGTCCTTTGGCGAGCCGTACCTGGAGGTGGGTGCAAAATATCCGGTTACCTGATAACCCCAGGAACCGTCAAATGGATGTTCTGCGATGCCCATCAATTCAACATGGGTATAACCCATCTCCTTCACATAGGCCGCCAGTTCATGGGCCGCCTCGGAGTATGTATAGAACCCGTCCTTTTCTTCCCTGTTTTTCTTGCGCCACGAACCAAGGTGTACCTCGTAAATGCTCATGGGAAGCTTCTGCACATCCTGGGCGGTACGCTTGGTGACCCAGTCGCTGTCCGTCCAGTTAAAACCCTCAATATCCGTGGTCACGGAAGCAGTACCCGGCCGGTATTCGGCGCTGAATGCAAATGGGTCGGCTTTATAGAGTATCTTGCCGGATTCGGTGGTGATGGCGAATTTATAAAGCTCGCCCACCTTCATGCCTGCATTGAAATACTCCCATATGCCGGAATCCGGTATCTTAACCATGGGATTGGCCTCAGGATTCCAGCCGTTAAAATCCCCCACCAGGTGCACTTCCCGGGCGTGGGGGGCCCAGACCGCAAAATAGATGCCGTCCTTTCCTTTGTACGTCCTGGGATGGGCGCCCAGTTTCTGATAAATATCATAGTGTGTCCCGGCTCCGAACAGATAACAGTCCAGGTCGGAGATATATCCCGTGGTCCGGGCCTTTTTCTTTTTGGTCCCGGCATCTGTTGCGGGCGTGGATTTCGCATTCGCCCTGGCTTTTGTACCCGAATTGCGTTTGTTTACAGCCATATCAGTTCTCCCCCTTTAGTTTTAGGACAGCGCCCCGGTTGCCCCTTAATTTTATATGGACCTTTCCGTCGGACACAGGCAGGACGGCTTCGCCGGATCCATCCTCCAGCAGGCTCACCGCCTCCCTGGCCGGGACTGGTACAGGTACATCAATCTCCACCTCATTGTCATCATTGTTTACCGCGGTGATGATGACCGAGTCCTCCCCATGCCGTGCGAATGCATACTGGCGGTTGGTCAGCAGCAGTTCCTGGTAGCGGCCGCCGTGAAGCGCCTCATTCTCATCGTGGATGCGGCCAATGGCGGAGATGAATTCCGTAAGCTCACACTTGAGTCCATCTGACTGGCTGATGGCAATGGCTGGGCGGAGCGCCTCGTCGCTGGTATTGGTCCTCTTTCCCTCCACGCCCCATTCCCCGCCGTAATAGATGGATGGGATACCGGGCAGGGTAAAAAGGCAGAGATAAATGGGAATCAGGTGCTCCTTCAGCTTCAGTTTGCTGGCAATCCTGTCCTCGTCATGATTGTCAACAAAGGTATAAAGCTGCCTTCCGATTGCTTCCAACCGTCTTACATTGTGGGCAATTTCAAAGAAATTGTGGTCATTAAAGCCGGAGTAAAGGCTCTTGTGCAGCTCGTAGTTGGTCACGGAGTGAAGCATTTCCGGGTTGACCCACCGGCTGTAATCGCCGTGGATTACCTCGCCCATAAGCCAGAAGTCTTCCTTCATCCGTGCGGTTTCCTGACGCATCTCCTTCATGAAATTAAAGTCCAGCACATTGGCGCAGTCCAGCCGGATACCGTCAATATCAAATTCGTCAACCCAGAACCGGATTACATCAAACAGATAGGCCCGGACCGCCGGATTAAAAAGGTTGAGACAGGGAAGTTCAAAATGTCCCTGCCATGCATCATATCCGAACGGATCCCCGCATGGGCTCTGCCAGTCAAAGTTAACCCCTTTGTACCAGTCCCTGTAAGGGGAATCCCACTTCTTCTCCTGGATATCCTTAAATGCAAAAAACTCCCGTCCCGTGTGGTTGAATACCCCGTCTACCACCACGCGGATACCGCTGTCATGGCACTGCTCCACAAAATCCTTAAATGCCCCATTATCCCCCAGGCGTCTGTCGACCAGCTTGTAATCCCTGGTATCATAGCCGTGGCTGGTGGATTCAAACAGAGGCCCTATGTATACGGCGTTGCATCCAAGGGAGCGGATATGGGGAATCCACTGGGATAATTCTTCAAAACGGTTGGTTACTTCTGTGGCGTCATTGTGTTTAGGGGCTCCCGTCATCCCCAGGGGATACATGTGATAGAAAACTCCCCGCTCATACCAGGTGCTCATGTTGTTGTCCTCGCAATCTTTTCGTTTTATTTTTAATGCTTATGATGTTTTATATGTGTTGATGCCGGGAGGGGGTTAATCCTCCTGGCTTTTGAATTTCCGAAGCAGGAACTGGTAGCGCAGCTGCGCGGCGTTCAGCTCATAGATATAGCAGTCAATGAGGGTGGGATCAACCGCCTGCTCAAAATGGTTCCTGGCAGCATCGATGGCGCACTTGGTGCGGTCGATTTCGAATTTCAGATGGATAAGTTCAGGACGTATCCTTCTTGCAGCGGCAGCGCCTGTCCTTGAAGCAGCTGTCTCCCTGACCGCTTTAAAAAAATCAAACATGCTTTTCATCTCCCAGATATTGATAGAAATAGTATATCTGGAAAATGCGGTCTTATGCATATACTGGAATTTAATATATAAATTCTTCCAGTCGGTACCCAAGTTCCATCAGCTTGCGGTTGGATTCCCTGAGGGTCAGGTAATAATAATTGGCAGTGCCTTCCTGGCGGATGTCCACGATGCCGGCTTCCTTCAAAATCTTCAGATGATGTGAAATCGCAGGCCGGGAAAGGCTGGTGCGCTTTGTGATCTCATTGACATTGAGGGCATGGTCTTCGAATATGATTGGCCCGGCCTGCCGTCCGCGGTCCATGGCTTCCGCTGTCAGTACTTCAATGATGGACAGACGCATCTCATCACCCAGGGCGATGAAAAGAGGCATACATTGATGAAACCGTTCCTTAAGTTCCTGGGCAGTTGTCATCTGCCATTCCTCCTTTGGTTTAAAAATTTGAACCAATATCATTTTACCATTTATATAGGAGGAGGTCAAGGAAATCAGAAGGGAAATAGATAAAATTCACCCTTGACATTTATGCCCAAATCCTTCATAATGAAAAAACATTCAAGATATTCTTTTTTATAATTCTAAACAGTAAGACATTGTTAATTGCCTGAATCAGGCAGGAATCTCCAAGTGAAGGAACGTAACTCATAAGGTTGTAAATCGGGGAACAGGATAGAACGATGGGAAGGAGGAAGGATTCTGTAATTGTCTGAATTTATATTGCTCACCGTACTTGCATTATGCGCTGCCGCAGATGTGAGGACACACCGGATACCCAACTGGTATGTGGGGTGCGGGGCTGTTGCGGAGCTTTTATGTATTTGTCTGGAGCAGGTGTATGGGATGGGACTTGGAGCTGGGATGGGACTTGGAGCCGAGGTGGGACTTGGAGCCGAGGTAGGACTCGGAGCTGGGGTGGGACTTGGAGCCGAGGTGGGACTTGGAGCCAAGTTGGGACTTGAGGCCGGATTAGGACTTGGAGCCGGATTGGGTCCTGGAGTCGGACTGGGAGCAGGGCTGGTATGTATCCTGACTGCTGCAGTTGGATTCGCAGCCAGGATGGCCCTTGTGTGGGCATTGGGGTTCCCGTTTTTTGTCCTGGGTATGACCGGGGCAGGGGACATTAAGATGGCAGGACTTATTGCCGCGTCCCTGGGAATCAGGGACAGTGTGACGGCCGTTATGGCCGGATTGGTTCTGGGAGCTGTTCTGGCTCTTGGAAGGATGCTGCATCAGGGCAGTATCTGTCAAAGATTTTCGTATTTATCAGCCTATATCAGGCGCACGGTTCAAACCAGGAAAGCAGAAAAGTATTACTGTCCCCAGCGGGACGGTTATGGGTGTGTCATTCCCTTTGGGGCCTGTCTGTATGCGGGGACGCTGTTAACGGTCTTATGGAGAGGATAGCTGGATGTGGAAATATTAAAGGAGGTGACAGAGGGTTTCATGATGAGGGTTTTAGCGGTGTATGGGATTGATTCCTCATATGGGGAACGCTTTGCCGATTATGTCAATCAAAAGGAGAAGATACCTTTCACCGCAATGGCATTTTCCAATCTGGAAAAGCTTTTGCAGTACAGTGAGGAACATACGGTTGAAATACTTCTTGTGGATGAGGAGGCCAGGGAGCAGGTCCGGGATGTAAAGGCAAAACAGGTGATGGTGCTCTGCCAGGGGGAACTGGTGGAACAAAAGGAGGAGCTGCCGTCCATTTACAAGTATCAGTCGGGAGACTGTGTCATGCGTGAGGTGATGGCCCGTTACTGCAGTCAGCCAGTGGAACCGGGACTGGCCCTGCTTGGGACCAGGGCGGTAGTCATGGGTATATACTCGCCTGTGAACCGGTGCTTTAAGTCCTCCCTGGCATTGACTCTGAGCCAGCAGCTGGCCCGGGATGAATCCGTGCTGTATATGAACCTGGAAGAATATTCCGGGTTCTCAAGACTGGTAAGCAGTGATTATGAAATGGATCTGTCGGATGTCCTGTACCTGTATAAACAGGGCGCTTATAACTGGATGCGGCTTAAATCCATGGTATATAACTGGGGCAACATGGATTATATCCCGCCTGTCAGGTATGCGGAGGACCTGAGCCAGGTATCCCCGGATGAGATGGCCATGCTGATTGACAGGATTTCCAGGGAAAGCGGTTATGACAAGGTGGTTGTGGATGTGGGACAGATGGGCCGGGGCGCCCTTCCGGTACTTTCGGTCTGCGATGTGGTTTATATGCCGGTAAGGGAGGATATGGTGTCCGCGGCCAAGCTGGAGGAATTTGATGAATATCTGGAGGAGGCGGATGACGGTTCTGTGCGGGACAGGATACAGAGGCTAAAGCTTCCGTCCCCCGGCAGGATCGGAAGGCGCGAGGGGTACCTGGAACAGCTCCTGTTTGGGGAAATGGGGGATTATGTCAGGCAGCTGTTAAAGGGCAGAGGACCGGAACATTGACAGCGGGTATGGGGAGTGAAGATGAAAAAGGAACATGAGGACAGGATACTGCAGGAGAAAAGAATTAGGATCCAGCAGGAAAATGAAGGAAACAGGGAAGGAATACGTTCCAGGCTGCGCCGCCGGATTATGGAGGAACTGACAGAAAGCCGTAACATGGACGATGAGCAGCTGCTGGAGCGGATTGACACTGCTATCCGTGATATGGGGCAGGGAATCTATCTTCCTTTGAAGGAGAGGATATGGCTGAGAGGAAGCCTGTTTGACAGCTTCCGCAGGCTGGATATCCTGCAGGAACTGGTGGATGACAAAACCGTGTCGGAGATCATGGTCAACGGTGCCGGGAAAATATTCATAGAACGCAATGGAAAGACAGAAGCATGGGAAAGGCGGTTTGAGAAACCGGAGCAGCTGGAAGACATCATCCAGCAGATAGTGGGACGGGTCAACCGGGTGGTCAATGTATCCTCTCCCATTGTAGATGCAAGGCTGGAGGATGGTTCCAGGGTACATATCGTGCTTCCGCCGGTGTCCCTGAACGGGCCGGTGGTAACCATCCGCAAATTCCCTGAGCCAATTACCATGGAGAAGTTAATACGTTTCGGGGCCGTAACCGGAGAGGCGGCTGGCTTCCTGAAGGAACTGGTGGGAGCCGGATACAATATTTTTATAAGCGGGGGCACCAATTCAGGCAAGACCACATTCCTGAATGCCCTGTCCTCCTGGATACCGCCCCATGAGCGTGTCATCACCATTGAAGATTCCGCGGAACTGCAGATTACCCAGGTGCCCAATCTGGTACGCCTGGAGACAAGGAACGCCAATACGGAAGGGGAAGGCGAGATAACCATGAGCCAACTGATACGGGCGTCCCTCCGGATGAATCCCGATCGGATAATTGTAGGGGAAGTCAGGGGACGGGAGACCCTGGACATGCTGCAGGCCATGAATACCGGGCATGACGGTTCCCTCTCCACGGGCCATGGGAACAGTGCCCGGGATATGCTCAGCCGGCTGGAAACCATGGTGCTGATGGCAGCAGATCTTCCGCTGCCCGCAATCAGAAGCCAGATTGCATCTGCCCTTGATATCATGGTGCATCTGGGACGCCTCAGGGACGGGAGCAGGAAAGTACTCAGTATTGCAGAGATTGGGGGATGTACGGATGGAGAAGTGGAGATGGAATCCTTATATGAATATGACAGGAAAACAGGGAGGCTGGAAGCAAAGAGGCGGCTTAAGAACAGGGAAAAGCTTGGAACTGCAGGATATTGCCAGGGGCGGGAATAGAAGAAGTATGGCTGGCAGGGGAATGCGCAGGCGGGAGGTGAAAACGGACAGGCCATCGGGGCCGGCCCGGAAAAACGGCCCCGGACCGCCTGACACAAGGGATTACCGTGTTTACCGGCTTTCAACCAGGGAGTGGATTTTATATGGATGCATGGGAATCAGCGCCTGCGCCGTTGTAGCTTACACGTTTTACAGGAGTTTGATAGCCTTCCTGCTTATGATGCCGGTTGGAATGCTTTATCCCCTGTATAAGAAAAGGGATTTAAGACAGGAACGGATCCGGCAGCTGGGGCTGCAGTTCAAAGAGGGAATCCTTGTGCTGGCCTCCTATCTTGGGGCAGGATATTCGCTGGAGAATGGACTTGCCATGTGCACGGGGGAACTGGAGGGAATCTATGGAAAACAGGGGATGATTACAGAAGAATTCGCCACCCTGACCAACGGCGTCAGGATGAACCGGCCAGTGGAGCTGCTTTTGATGGAATTTGGGGCCAGAAGCGGTCTTGAGGATGTGGACCATTTTGCCCAGGTATTTGCAGCGGCCAGAAGAAGCGGCGGCGAACTGGTTGGGATTATCAATTATACAGCCGGAATAATACGTGATAAGGTGCAGGTACAGGAGGAAATCCATACCATGACAGCGGCCCGGGTGTTTGAGCAGAAAATCATGAATGGCATCCCATTCCTGATTGTACTGTACATAGACCTGACATCGCCGGGATTCTTTCGGGTAATGTATGAAACCATGATGGGCCGGGCTGTCATGACCATATGCTTGGCAGTGTATCTTGGTGCCTGGATGCTTTCCAAAAAGATACTTGAGATTGAGGTGTAGCAGGAAATGGGATGTAAGCAGGGATGGTGGAGCGCGCAGTGGAAGAAACTGAAATGGAAAAAACAGATTGGATGTGTGGCAATCGGCGTAATCCTGGGAGCCGTGGCCCAGGTCCGGTCCGGAGCAGGGCAGGGATTTGGGCAGGATTATGTGCTGAAGAGAAATGGATATGGGCAGGGTGAGGCTTTTTACCAGATTAATGTAGAAGGTCTTGAGGAGGAGACGGTTTCCTTAGATATCAAGTTGTCGGAGCGGATTTACACAAAGGAGGAGGCCCATAAGGCATATGAGGCTGTCATGGAAGATCTTCCCCGATATATTCTCGGGGATAATGAATCATTAACTGAGGTAAGGACCAGCCTTAACCTGGTGACATCCCTGAACCAATATGGAATACGTCTCAGGTGGGAGTCGGATGATCCGGAGCTGGTGGATTCTTTTGGTCAGGTAAATAATAGGGGAGTAGAAGAATCCGGACACGAAGTATGTCTGAGTGTACGGATGACCGACGGCACATGGCCTGAGGAATTTATCATACCGGTTATGGTAAAGCCTCCTTTGCTTACGGAAGAGCAGATACAGCAGGATTATTTCCTTAAAATGCTGTCCATGGAGGATGAACGGCAGAGCTCTACGGAGATTATGAAGCTGCCCGAATCATTCCAAGGCAGGGAACTGCGCTATCACATGAAGGACGACCCGGTTTTCCTGCCGCTGGCAGGCCTGGGCGCGGTGTTTGCTGTTTTACTTACCTTAAAAGACCAGAGCGATGTTAAGAAAGATGAGAACAAAAGGAAACACCAGCTGTTACTGGACTATTCGGAAGTCCTGTCCCGGCTCATCATCTTCCTTGGCGCAGGTATGAGCATCAGGACTGCATGGGATAAGGTTGCGTTTGATTATCAGAAGCTGGTGGATGACGGAAAACAAAAGCCCAGGTATGCATATCAGGAGATGTATGAGACCAGCTGCCAGATGCGGGGAGGCGTACCGGAGGGAAGGGCTTTCATGGATTTTGGAAGGCGCTGCGGACTGCAGCAATATATGAAGCTCAGCAGCCTTTTGGAACAGAACCGCAAGAACGGGTCAAAGAACCTGAGGGACACATTGAAGGTTGAGATGGCAGAGGCCTTTGAACAGCGCAAGCATCAGGCCAGAAGGCTGGGGGAGGAAGCGGGAACGAAGCTGTTGCTGCCATTGTTCATGATGCTGTCCGTTGTCATGGTTGTGATTGCGGTTCCGGCGCTGATGGAGTTTGGATAGGAAAGAGAGGTGAGTACATGGAATTAAGGAATGAATGGAAGGCATTCATGGAGGAGGACCAGGGCGTGGGGGTCATAGAATTGGTATTGGTCCTGGTGGTCCTGATAGGCCTGGTAATTATTTTCAAAAAGCAGATAACCACCCTTCTGGAGAATATTTTCAAGGAGATTAACAGCCAGTCGAAAGAGGTGTACTGATGGACAGGAAAGGGGAGATAACCATATTCCTGGCCATGATACTGGTAAGTGTCTGCGCCCTGCTGTGCGGACTTGCGGAATCAGTCCGGACCGCAGGGGCCAGATGCTATCTGCGGATGGCCGCGGATTCAGCAGTGGACTCCCTCATGGCACAATATCACAGGGAACTGTGGGACAAGTATCGCATCCTGGGACTTGAATACGATGGCCAGGAGACCCTTGAAAAGGAAATGGAAGGATTCCTGGCCCCCTATATGGAAGCCGGTAACTGGTATCCCATGAAGCTGTCAAAGGTCCAGGCAGAGGATGTGGTGACACTTACGCAGGGAGATGGGAGATATCTGGAACAGGAGATACTGGATTATATGAAGTACGGACTGTTTGATACGGATTGGGATGAACTGGATGAAGCGGGAGCAGGGGAACTGCTTGAGACATGGAAAGAAGGGGGAAGCGTAAACCGGCTGTCAGACCTTTACTCAGCTCATTCCAAGGAGGCTGTCCAGTTAGAAAAGGCGCTGGAGAATATCAACAGCAGGCTAGAATCGCAGAAGGAGTACTGGGTTCAGGCCAGACAATGCCTTCAAGCCATGGACGGACAGGGCTTTATATCCCGGGCCGGAAAGATTGTAAAGGAACTGGAGAGGATTCCTGCACTGGTAGGGACATATGAAAACAAAGCAGACCGGCTGCGGGGGCGCCTGGAGGAAAGCAGGGAAAGATATGGGGAGGAACAGGGAAACTTAAGCCAGGAGGTACAGGATGCCCTGGAGGATGAGATTGCCCAGTATGAAGCTTATGTGGATAAGGATGGGCAGAGAAGGCAGGAGGTTGTAAGACTCAGGGAATATGCGCCGGACAGGATTTCATGGATTCAGGATGTCATCAGGGAAGCAGAGGATGTAATGGATTATATTGATAACTGGGAACCGGATGATGAAGATGATGAACTGGATGAGGCCTCACTGTGGGAGCCGGTGGAACGGCGATGGTCCGGTTACGGCATGCTTTCACTGGGAATTGAGTTCGGGGTAAAAGACAAGGAAAAAGAAGGATTCCTGGAACGGATTGCCGGCATGGTGACGGGCGGATTTCTGGAACTTGTACTGCCGGAAGGGACAACGGTTTCAGGCAGGAAGCTTAAGCTTGACTCAGTGCCTTCAGCTTCCCTGGGTGGCGCGGGGAACCAGGGCAGCGGCCTTGAGGGAACCGGAAACCTTGTATCACGTGTACTGGTAGGGGAATACGATATACGTTTCTTTCAAGGTTTTCAGAAAGAAATGGGGGAAGGGGAATTCTATGAATTGGAGTATCTTATCCATGGCGGGAATCAGGACAGGGATAACCTGGCAGGCGTGGTGTCACGTCTGATTGCGCTGAGGCAAGGTCTGAACCTGATACACATCCTGTCCGACCCAGGAAAGCGGGAGGAAGCACGGAGCCTGGCCCTTGCCATCGTGGGAGGCACCGGAATCCTTCCGTTGGTATCTGTAACAGCATTCCTAATCATGACGGTATGGGCTTTGGGAGAAGCGCTGGCAGATGTGAGGGAGCTTTTGGATGGAGGAAGGGTACCATTCCTTAAGACCCGGAATCAATGGAAAATGAGCCTGGACCAGCTCCTTGACATAGGGAGGAATGGGCGTCTGCCGGATGGTGAAACTGCGAATGATGGGGGAAATGGGCTGAGCTACAAAGGTTATCTCCGCGTCCTCATATTCGGGGGATATGGGAACGGCATGGTATACCGGATGATGGATATCATGGAGATTAATATTGAGAGGGGGCAGAATGGGTTTTCCATGGGACGCTGTGCCTGCATGGTGGATACAGAATCAACAGTCAGTGGAAAACATGTATTTTTTTCAACGGGATTGTGGAAAAAACAGATGGGGGACAGGGAGTTTGATTATGAAACCCGTATTGGGGCATCCGGCAGCTACATGGATGATTCCAGAAAACGTTAATAACAGTAGGAAAGGAGGTTCATGACCATGCCCTTTTACATGCGGAAAGGATATGCGGATACATAAGATGAAAAAGAAATCAAATATAAATATCGCACCTCTCCAGGTACAAAAAAGCTGCTTTTATCCATCTGCCATATCAGCCCGTCATGATAAAAGGGCATTGTCATGCACCTCCTGTTCTGTAAGTGGAAGCCTGTCTGTTGAGGCGGCCATGTGCCTGTCCTTATTTCTCTTTTTATGTGTATGTCTGATGATGCCTATGAAGATGATGGACAGGCAGAGACAGATTCAGGCCGTTGTGGAATCAGTGGGGGAGGAATTGAGCCAGTACGCCTATGTGGAATACTGCCTGCGTTCAGGAAGTGAGGCATCCGTGGATACGCAACGGGCAGACGGTGAGGATGCAGGTTCACTTCTGGCCGCAGGTTATGCCGTGGCACGGATACTGGGAGAGGTTGATAATAGCTGGATTGAATCTGTTTCCTTTGATGGTACGGACATTGGCACGGATGATATGGTAGTGATTGTCATGAAGTACAGGATGAAACTTCCATTCTCCATACTGGGGCTTAACAGCGTACCGGTGCAGCATGTCTGCAGCCGGAGGATGTGGAATGGAGCAGACGGGGAACGGTTCGGGCAAGGGGGAACATCAGAGGGTACGGAAGAGGAAATTGTTTATATAGGAAAGAACCCCACCCGCTATCACAGGCAGAGAACCTGCCATTATCTGTACAATGACTTAAAAGCCGTGTCTGCCGGTGAGGTGGAGTCCATGCGTAACCAGTCCGGGGGAAAGTATGCGCCATGTAAAACCTGTGGGACAGGAAATGGCAATGGAACTGTGTACATCATGCCGTATGGAGGCAGTTATCACACGGCAAGGACCTGTCCATCCATCATTGCATATGTACAGGCAGTGGCTTTATCACAAGTGGAGTATCTGGGAGCGTGTTCTTATTGTGGAGGTAAATGATATGGATAATATAAGCGGCTGGATGAATGTAAATGAAGTTGTCCTCAGAGGCGGATTCCTGATATTCCTGGCAGCGGCCAGTTATCAGGATTTTAAGGACAGGAGGATACATGTATGTCTGTTCCTGGCATTCGGCACTGCGGGGGCGGCGCTGAGGGGAATACAGATCATGCTGGAACTGAGGTCATATATGCCTGGGGACGGAATGGGGGCAGCATGGATACAGGCAGGAAAATGTATTAGGGATACGGGTATGGCAATGGTGATTGGAGGTGCACTCCTGGCATTGTCCGCGGCTACCGGGGAAGCCGTGGGCAGGGGGGATGGATGGTTTTTCGTGGTATCAGGCATCTATCTGGATTTTGCCAGGAATCTTCTGCTGCTGTGCGGGGGCCTGATTTTATGTTTTTTGGCCTGCGCCATACTTTTCATGAGGGGCGTGGGAAGCGGCAGGAATGTAAGGCACATGCGCCTGCCGTTTCTGCCGTTCCTTGTACCGGCCGGGATGGGAGTGATGTTTCTGTGAAGGGAGGAAGATCTTATGTCAAAGGCAGTTTTACGGTTGAAGCGGCCTGCATCATGGCGGCAGTCCTGTTGTCCATATCTGTGATGATCCATCAGGCTGCACATGTCCGTGACGAGGCCGTAGGCGCCATGGGACTTCATGAAGCAGTTGAAAAAGGCAGGCATGAAAAAGGAGCAGAACTTCATGTTATCTCATCAACGGTACAGGATTACATGGGGCATCCCATGACATTTTCCAGTTATCAGATACAGTTGAAAAGCAGCTGGAACCGCATATCAGGAAAGGCGCAGGGCACGGGATGGAATCATGAGATTGAAGGAAAGCGGTTCAGGCCCGAAGCATTCCTGCGGAAAGTCACATTAATCGAGGGGCTGGGAGAATCAGATGGAGATTAGTTACAGGAGGGAAATAAAACACAATTACCTGGTCATAACACCTGATTGCGGAACCATTCCAGGTTATGAAGCACGTATGCTTGCCGGCAATGAGATTCAAGGGCTGCTGCGCATGCATATCCGGTATCAGGATGGGAATCCCCTTTACTATTATGATATTACATCCAGGCAGCCTTTAAACCGTCTGCTGGACGCGCGTTTTATAAGCAGGGATGAAATCTGCCAGATCCTGATACAGGTTCATGTTGCATTGATGCGGATGGAAGAGTATCTGCTGGGGGATGGAGGCATCCTGATGGACCCCGGCCTGATTTATATGGACCCGGAACTGTTCCAAATAGGCCTGTGCCTGGTACCGGGACAGGCCGGGGTATTTCCGGAAGAGCTGAGCCATTTTTTACAGTATATACTTAAATGCGTTAATCACAAGGACAGGGAGTGCGTGGTCCTGGCATATGGGGTATATCAGGAAAGCCTGAAGGATAATTATGGCCTGGATGACATTTTAAAGTTTATTGTTTCAGATAATGATAAACGTGAGCCGGAAAAGCAGAAGGAACAACATGCTTCCTGCTCTGGGTATAAGGATAGATATGAACCTCAGGCAGAAGGGGGACCGGCACCTGACAGGGAATATGAAAGTGGATGGCATGGGATAAAAGAGGATGAGGTGCCGGTCCGGGATATCCATAAAGACAACGCTGAGAAAAGTGGCATAAAAAAGGAACTTGCTTCCATGGCAAGGCTGGCCGCGGTGTGGATGGCGGCAGTTGTTCTGGTTCCGGCTGCAATCTGGCTATTTGGCGGAAAGATCAGACTGGTTTCCATGAAGGTTACCCTTATCTGGCTGGATGCAGGACTTTTCCTGTTCCTGGCTGTCTTTGATATCCTGCGGATGCTATTATCCCGAATAAAGGAGAGACATGGGGAGGTCACGGAGCGGGGGCCGGAGTCAACGCCGGGAGCGGAGCAGGATTCCTGGAGAATCCTGTATGATGATGACGATAAAGAGGAAATATGGTCTTCGGAAACAGATAAAACCACAATGGAACCTGCTGCCAGGAATGTCCCGGAGGTAAAAAGCAGTCCCGAACCATTAGATGATGAGGTTTTCAGGACCACACTTTTATGCGGAAAACCTTCAGGTGAGGGAGTCCGCCGGCTAAGGGCAATGGATGAAGATTGTGAGGATATCATTCTTCCATATTATCCGTTTGTAATAGGTAAAAATAAGAATCTGGCAGATTACACGCTGCAAAAGGATACGGTAAGCCGTTTTCATCTGAGAATTGATAACGAAGGAGAGATATATACGGTAACAGACCTTAATTCCACCAATGGTACACGGGTGAACGGGAAGGCGCTTGACGCCAATGGAACATCTGTAATAGAGACAGGTGATGAATTGTATATTGCAGATGTAGGATTTGTATTTGAATAATAGCAGGCAGATACATTAAGTTGACATAAAAATGCGTCTTTTGTGTCAAAAAATGTGATATATTACAAAAAACACATGGGAGGGGGACGATAAAATTAATTATATTGTAACTTACCCACTTAACAAGAACTTGAAAGTATGCTAAGATAAGATATCATTGATGATGTGAGGAAGGCCGATGAATGCTTATAAGATAAGGGATAAGGCATATGTTAATATAGCGTTGATTGCTGTAAATGTGCTTATTTTTCTTTATTTTGAGTTAATCGGTGACACGGAAGATACAATGTTCATGATAATGCACGGAGCCGTCTATGAACCGCTTGTTGTCTTACGTGGTGAGTATTACCGGCTGTTTACTTCCATGTTCCTGCATTTTGGGGCCAGTCATTTAGTGAATAACATGCTGGTCCTCTTTGTGTTGGGCGAGAGAATGGAACAGGTCCTGGGACATGTAAAATATCTTATATTTTATATTGTCAGCGGAATTGCTGCTAATATCATATCCATAGCGGTTCATATGGGTTCGGCATATGCAGCGGTGTCAGCAGGGGCTTCGGGAGCCATTTTCGGTGTGGTAGGCGGCCTGGTCTATGTGGTTGCTGTTAATCATGGCCAGTTGGACGGTCTTACCAACCGGCAGCTGGGGTTCATGATTATCCTGAGTCTGTACCATGGCTTTACTGCATCGGGAGTAGACAATTGGGCCCACATAGGAGGCCTGTTTTCCGGCTTCATCTTAAGTATCTTTCTGTACCGGAGGAAACATACTGCCAGGATCTTTGGTACAGGAAGGTAGAAACTTACAGCTGTGTAAACCGCAGCAGAAGGAGGACTTTCAATATGACAGATGACAATTGTATTTTTTGTAAAATAGCAAACGGGGTAATTCCGTCAACAACCCTGTACGAGGATGAGCAGTTCCGGGTAATCCTGGATTTAGGTCCGGCTTCCAGAGGACATGCACTCATTCTGCCGAAACAGCATTTTGCAGATGTATGTGACCTGGATGAGGAGATTGCGGCAAAGGTGCTTCCGCTGGGTGCTAAGATTGGCGTTGCAATGAAGAAGTCCCTTGGATGTTCCGGTTTTAACCTGGTTCAGAATAACGGTGAGTCAGCAGGACAGACTGTGTTTCATTTCCATATGCATATAATTCCCAGATATGAGAATGGACCATCGATAGTAAGCTGGACTCCCGGCACGGCATCACCGGAGGAACTGGCCCAGATTGCAGAAAAAATTAAGAGCAGCTTGTAAAGATGAAGTGACTATGGAAAAGAAAATGGATGCTGATAAGAAAAAGAAGTTTGAGGAAATGTACCTGGATTTCCAGCTGATACTGAGAAAGATGGCCTATGTCAATGACATTCCATATGATTATATTGATGATGTGGTACAGGATACATTTGTCTCATATGCCCACTATGATTATTCACTTGACCTGCCATTGGACAATACCAAGATGCTGTTAATAACCATTCTCAAAAGCCGCTGCATGGATTTTCACCGTAAGATGAAGCACAGAAGCTATGGGGAACTGGATGAAGAAGCATATAACAGCGAAAGTTATCCATCTCATGACAGGTCGGGCAGTCTTCCTGATTTTGTGGTAAGTAAAGAGAAGTGTCAGGCCCTTCTCAAGGAGATTGAGAAACTGCCTGAGAACTGGAGACAGGTGGCTGTCTTAAGATTAATAGAGGGACGGCCGACCAGGGAAGTGTGCGAAATCCTGAACATTACAGAAAAGGCATGCTATTCCCGGGTCAGCCGTATCAGAAAATATCTGGAGATATTGTTAAATGATGATAACTGGCCTTAAGATGATTTTACACATGATTCAATGAGGGACATGACGGTCTCAACTGCATTGTTAAGACGGCTCTGTTCCATGGCCTGTATATAGGCGGCCCTGTTCTGATACAGGCCGTCAATTGCTTGAAACAGGTTCTCATTTGTTATGGACTCCTCCTCCAGAACCTTGCTGAATCCCTGTTTTGCAAAGGAATTCGCATTGAGGATCTGGTCGCCGCGGCTGGCAGAAGCGGACAGGGGAATCAAAAGGTTTGGCTTGCGCAGCGCCAACAGCTCACAGATGGAATTGGCTCCGGCTCTGGAGATGACGATATCGGCTGCTGCGAACAGATGCCTTAATGGGGCATCTACATACTCATACTGTACATATCCGGCTGTACCAATCAGGCTTTCGTCCAGATTGCCTTTGCCGCAGATATGTATTACCTGATAATTGGCAAGAAGACGTGGAAGGATACTGCGTACGGCCTGGTTCACTGTGACAGAGCCAAGACTTCCGCCAATAATCAGGAGAACAGGTTTATCTGCACTGAGGTGCGTATAAGACAGACCTGACAGGCGGTCACCCTGAAGCAGTTCTTTTCGGATGGGGGAGCCTGTAAGGATTGCCTTGTCTTCCGGGAGATACTTCAGTGTCTCGGGAAAGTTACAGCAAACCTTGGAAGCAGAAGGGATGCAGATTTTATTAGCCAGTCCAGGAGTCATATCTGATTCGTGGATAATGGTGGGGATTTTATAATGTCTGGCAGCCAGTACCACAGGGACTGCGACGAATCCACCTTTGGAAAATACTACATCCGGCTTATAACGTCTGATGAGACGCAGTGCTTCTCCATAACCCTTAATGACACGGAACGGGTCAGAAAAGTTCTTGATGTCAAAATACCTGCGCAGCTTACCAGAGGATATGCCATCATAGGGAATACCTGCATTTTCAATAAGCTTGCGCTCCATGCCCTGATAGGAGCCAATATAGCGGATATCATAGCCTGCTTCCCTGAGGGAAGGAATCAAAGCCAGGTTGGGAGTGACGTGTCCGGCAGTACCGCCGCCGGTAAGAATGATTTTTTTCATGAAAACCTCCTGAAGGTTATGTTATGATGGGGAAAATCCCGGATCATAAACGTCTACTATTATAGTAAGCATTAAACGCAAAAAGTCAACCCTAAAGGCAAAGGTAACTTTAGGAGATTTTGTAAACAGAGGTGTCACGTGGGAGATTATAACAAAGATTCAGAACAGGACAAGGACAAATCAATAGACTTCCTGCTTCGGGAAATGTGTGATTGTTCAAGGGAAGACCTTTTAGATGAATTTGAGGCAGCCAGCAATACAGATATTCCCCTGCCCATTCCTGAACCAGCTGCAGATGAATTTGAGAAAATCTGGTCCAGGATACAGGAAGAAAGGGCTGAGTCAGCGGATACAACTGAACTGGCCGAATCCGAAGAACCAGAAGAGGACAAGGTAGTCCGGGTCCGGTTTGGATGGAAGCGGCTGGCAGCAATTGGGTTGATTGCATGTTTGATAGCTGGTAGTGGTAGTATTGTGTCGATGGGGCGGAAGTCTTATTTTTTCCGGGAGCGGAAGGATGAGATTGCCAGTGATGGTGTGGTTTTTAATAATGATATGAATAAGGTGGCTGTTAATGGGGAGGAAGAGGCGTATGCTTTAGTTAAAAAAGAACTGGAAATAGAACCTTTAAAGCTTGGATATATACCAGGAAATATGGAGTTTTCAGATGTTCTTGTTGGAGATGGGGTTGTATATATAAGCTTTTTATATAATAATGATGTAATATATCTAATAGAATCAAAATATGGAAAAGAGGTTTCTTATAAGTTTAATTCTGACTCTAAAACAGAGGAAGAACGTATGGTACATAATAAATGGTTAAGAAAAGATTTAGTATTAAAGAAAGAGTTATTCGAGGATGGAAGAATAGCTTACGATGTTGTTGTTGTTTCTGATGGTGCATGTTATAGGTTATTGGGAAGCGTGGATGGGGACATATTCCAAAAGATGGTGGAAGGATTATCTTTTTAATGCGGAGGATAAAAGATGAAGAGAAAAGTTAATATTGCTGTGTTGTCATTGTTAATGGTTATTTTTATCACACAAAGTGTATTTGCAATGCCATACAATCCTAATCAATATACATCAGTAAACGAGCCATCAGAATTGTTGGCAGCAGGTGTAAAACAGAGTAAGGTTACTGAATATGCAAGAGCACGTGGAGAGTTTTTTGCCAGTGCTGATTTGACTGTTAAGAATAATGGGGATGGAAAAGTAGGAGCTCTTGCTGTAGCACTTTTTAGACATCCTGTGGATGAAGTATATATTACTATTTATTTAGATAGATGGGATGCAGAAGCTGAGAGATGGAGACAAGTAAATTATTATGAAGCTGAATTTTATGCAGCGGATTTTCCAGATGGATTGACTACACCATACGTAGATATATCGTTTGTTAATCAACCTAAGGGATATTACTATCGTTTAAGAGGAGTTTTTGGGGCGCTATATAATGGAGGATATGAGGGCTTTAGTCCAGTTACTGATGGAATCCTATTAGATTAAATCAACCCAGTAAAGTTAAGGCAGGTCTATCGACCTGCCTTAACTTTACTCTTATGTACAGCACCTACTACTGTGCCTTATACTGCTTCAAAGCCCGAGCTAACTGATCCGGACAGGATGTGGGCCTGGGGCCGCAATGGATGCCGTCCAGTCTTGTGATTGCATCGTCTATGTCCATTCCTTCTATCAGTCTGGACAGGCCCTGGGTGTTGCCGGAACATCCGCCTACGAACTGGACATTGGTAAGTTTGTTATCTTTTACTTCAAAGGATATCTCCCGTGAACAGACTCCTTGTGTTTTATACCTCATGTATATAGCCTCCTGCTTGAATCATTCATGTATATCAGATTATGCCTTATGAAAATGGGAATGTCAAGTGCGAATAAGCTTTATACTTGAAAAACTGTACACTTTCGATATAATAAAGGATAGGTGTCCTACAGGGGACAAGAAGGAGGTTTTTATGTTAGGAATTATCGGAGCCATGGATGAAGAAGTATCCAAGCTTAAGGAACGGCTGACAGATGTACAGGTAGAGACCAGGGCGGCTATGGATTTTTATAAGGGCAGACTGGATGGAAAGGATGTAGTGGTGGTGCGCTCCGGCATCGGAAAGGTCAATGCCGCCATGTGTACACAGATACTGGCAGATATATATAATGTTGAGGGAATTGTGAATACAGGTATAGCTGGTTCGCTTAAGGCGGAGATTGATATCGGAGATATTGTCCTGTCTAATGATGCGCTGCAGCATGATGTGGACGCCTCTGGTTTTGGATATGCTGTAGGGCAGATTCCACGTGTGGATACACTTGCTTTTGAGGCAGATGGGAAGCTGATTCAGCTGGCCAGGGAGTGCTGTGCCAGGGTGAATCCGGATATACACACATTCGTGGGCCGTGTTGTGACAGGGGACCAGTTTGTTTCGGATAAGGATAAGAAGCAATGGCTTGTGGAGACATTTGCCGGATATTGCACTGAGATGGAAGGGGCCGCTATTGCACAGGTATGTTATTTGAATTCCATCCCATTTTTGATTGTAAGGGCTATCTCGGATAAGGCGGACGACAGCGCTACGGTTGATTATCCTGCTTTTGAGGCAAAGGCAATCACGCATTCAGTAAACCTGCTGACGGAGATGATACGTTCTTATTAAGCAGTAATAAAGCACTTTTTAGAATCAGGAACCTCTTTGGTATCATTCCAGGAGGTTCTTTACATTTAAGGGACTATTTCCGGTAATTGTTTCCTAAACCAATGGTAATGTTGCGTATGGATTGATACCCAAAGTCAATCGCAAAACCATTCATGGAGATAAACATAGGTCAAACCCACACCCGGATATCAACGAGGTACCTTGTAACAACAGAAAATGGGAAGAGATTCCAGGTTATGCCCCAGCGCATTGAGCGGGAGCAAAGGTAGGGCATCTGGAGAGTTCCACTATATTTATAGAAGGGAACCGCATAAAATCATAAATAAACAGAGCGCTAAAGCACTGTTCCCCTGCCAATCCAACTACCGATTCATCTACCAATCTCCCCAAAGCCAATCCCCCAAAGCCAATCCTCCCAAAGCCAATTCCCCCAACGCTAACCCCTCCCAAATCCAATCCTCCCAAAGCCAATCCCCCCAAAGCCAATTCCCCCAACGCCAACCCCTCCCAAATCCAATCCTCCCAAAGCCAATCCCCCCAAAG
>OLOS01000226.1_pt1 | contig 66566 bp, 59 predicted proteins | sample 1672631 | NCBI WGS metagenome assembly OLOS01 (sample SAMEA3136707, study PRJEB25190) | human gut metagenome | biome: human gut; feature: human-associated habitat; material: faeces | place: Austria | collected 2013
TATACGAGCCATACCTCCTGATGAACGGCCTGATCAACCGCACCCCCCGGGGCCGCACCGCCACCGAATCAGCCTACCGCCACCTGGGATGCACAAAAGAAGGAAACCAAACCTGACCCCACCCAGTCAGGAAATGTAGAAAAACCCCGTACACACAGGGTTGAGGCTTTGGGGGGGATGTGGTATAATATCCACGCAGGCAATGAGCAGTGCGGAAAAAGGCGGATGGAAAATTTCGTTGTGCTTGCACATAAGGAATTTTCCATTTGTCTTTTTCCATAGGGCGAAGCCCGTGAGCGAAATGGAGCGCAGCGGAATCGAGCGGGCACTGCGGACTAACGGTCCAGCCATCCCACCAGCCAGCCACAACCCGGCAATTGGGAATCCCCGGCGGCCCGGTCAAGCTCCATCCAACATCCCTAGAAAACAGGAGAACAAAATGGACTCAAAAAATTACACCCAAGTATTAATAGATGGAAAAATATACACCTTAGGCGGAAGTGAGGACGAAGCCTATCTCCAGAAAGCGGCCAGCTATGTCAACGACAAAAGTGCGCAGATGCGCAAGCTGCCCGGCTTCACGAAGCAGAGTGCAGACTACCAGACCGTCATGACCGAGTTAAACATAGCAGATGACTACTTCAAGGCGCTGGAGTGGGCAGAAGGCATGGAGCGTCAGAAAAACGACATGGAAAAAGAAACCTACAGCTTAAAACATGAATTAGTAAGTACCCAGATGAAGCTGGAGGCAGTATTAAAGGATTTAGAGGAGCGCCAAAGGGAGCTGGACCGTCTTACTAAAGTGACAGCCCAGATGGAAGAAGAATTAAAGGAAGCTAGGGAAGCGGCTGTTGCCAGGGAATCTGAGATAGCCAGGGAGGCGGAAGCTGCCAAGGCAGTGGAAACCGCTAGGGAGGCAGAAGCTGCGAAGGCTGCGGAAACCGCCAGGGAGGCGGAAGCTGCCAAGGCCGCAGAGACTGCCAGAGAAGCAGAAGCTGCCAGGGCCGCGGAAACCGCCAGGGAGGCAGAGACGGCTCAAACAGTAGAAACCGCCATGGAAGCCCAAGCCGTCAGGGAAGCGCGGATTGCCCAGGCTGCAGAACCTGTTAGGGAGGGGCTTTCCGTCCATCCGGAAGGAACGGCCAGGGAATTAAACATTCAGGTCAGTGAAACGATTCAGGCCAGGGAAAATATCCAGGTCAGTGAAACCATCCAGGACAGGGGAACCATCCAGGCTACAGAAACCATCCAGGCTACAGAAAGTATCCAATCCACGGAAGCCATCCAGGCAAGGGAAAGCATCCAATCCACAGAAGCCATCCAGGCAAGGGAAAGCATCCAATCCACGGAAGCCATCCAGGCAAGGGAAGCCATCCAAGCCACGGAAACCACCACCACGGTAAGTCTATCAGAAGGAAACACGGCAACAGGCAGCCAGCCGTTACAGGCAGCCACACCTGTTACACAGACCGCATCACCCGCAGAAACAGCCAGGAAGGAAGCGGCGGTCACTTTACATACCACAGGCATTTCAGATGAAGAGTTAGCCAAAAAGGCCCTGCAGGCAGCTAAGAAAGCTAATTCACACAGAGGCGGACGCAGGTAAGATGATACTGCGCCGCAAGAGGGCGGCAGATAATTCATTTGAGCGATGCTGTAACAGATACAAGGGGGATGTCTCATGATGATGCGTGAGGCATCTTTTCTTTCAGGAAAGGTTGGGACAAGATGGAGAAAAGACAGGCAGAGATACTGGCACCGGCAGGTTCCTGGGCCAGCATGAAGGCAGCCGTGGCGGCAGGAGCGGATGCTGTATACATGGGCGGCACCAGATTCGGGGCCAGGGCCTATGCAGATAATCCGGATGAAAAGGGGCTTTTGGAGGCCATTGACTATGTGCATCTGCATGGCCGCAGGCTGTACATGACGGTCAATACCCTGTTCAAGGAATCCGAGCTGAAGGAACTGGTGGAATATATGACGCCCTACTACGAGCAGGGACTGGACGGTGTGATTGTGCAGGACCTGGGGGCTTTAAGGATCATGAAGGAGAATTTCCCAGGACTTGAACTGCATGCCAGCACCCAGATGACCATTACCAGCGTATACGGGGCCAGGATGTTAAAGGACTATGGCTGCAGCCGTGTGGTGACGTCCAGGGAAATGTCCCTGGATGAGATACGCCGTGTCCACCAAGAAGTGGATGTGGAAATCGAAAGCTTTGTCCATGGCGCCCTGTGCTACTGTTATTCAGGCCAGTGCCTTATGAGCAGCCTTATCGGCGGAAGGAGCGGGAACCGCGGACGCTGTGCCCAGCCCTGCCGTCTTCCTTACCGTGTATACGAAGGACAGGCCGGTCAGGGAAAGTCCCCTGCCATTAACCGCGAGAATGAGAAATACGTCCTGAGCCTGAAGGACCTCTGTACCCTTGACATCCTGCCGGACATCTTAGAAGCAGGCGTATACTCCCTGAAGATTGAGGGCAGGATGAAGAGTCCCAGATACACGGCAGGAGTTGTGAGCATTTACCGCAAATATGTGGACCGCTATCTTACCCAAGGAAGGGAAGGCTGGCATGTAGGGCCGGATGACCGGAAAATGCTTCTGGATCTGTTTGACCGTGGAGGATTTACTTCGGGATACTATGAGGAGCACAATGGACGGGATATGGTGGCCCTGAAGGAAAAGCCTGAATTCAGGGAAGGAAACCAGAAGCTGTTTGATTATCTGGACCGCACCTATGTGGAGGCAGAATTAAAGGAACCTGTCAGAGGCCATGTAATCTTGGAAACAGGAAAGCCGTCCGTCATGACCCTGAGTTGCAGCGGGGCAGAGGTAACTGTGAAAGGACAGGCGCCACAAGCAGCGCAGAAACAGCCCATGACAGAGGAAAAAGTATTAAAACAGCTGAATAAAACAGGCAACACACCATTTATCTTTGAACATCTGAGTGCAGAGTTAAAGGGAGAAATGTTCCTGCCTGTACAGGCGCTCAACGAGCTGCGCAGGTCCGGGCTGGAAGCCCTGGAATCCGCTATGCTCAAGCCATATAGGGTGGGGCGGGTGTTGGAAGACGGAGGGGACAAGGCCCAGCCCGTGATGCCGGATGATATGGGCGCTATCCAGACAGCCCAGCCATCGGCCGCCGCCCAGTCGGCCCAGCCATCGGCCGCCGCCCAGATAGCCCAGCCATCGGCCGCCGCCCAGCCAGCCCAATCATCGGCCGCCGTCCAGTCGGCCCAGCCATCAGCCGCCCCAGCATCCCGGCATCCTGCCGGCCCCTTCACCCTCACCGTCTCCGTGGAGGAACCCTGCCAGCTGGAGCCGGTGCTGAGACAAAAGGACGTATCCGCCGTATATCTGGATGCGGATGGCTTCGCGCCGTCTTCATGGAAAGATATAGCGGACCGATGCCACGCCGCAGGCAAGACCTGTTACCTGGCCCTTCCCCACATTTTCCGGGACCACGCCCTTAAGTTTTTCAAAGACAGCCAGTCTCTCCTTGAAAATGCCGGTTTTGACGGAGTGTTGGTCCGTGCGCTGGAGGAAATCCAATGGCTGGAGGATAACCGGATTTCCCTGCCGTTCATCACGGACGCATCCGTCTATGCCTGGAACAGCGGGACGCTTGAGGAATTGGCGTCAAAGAATCCATTGGCAGTGACCATGCCGTGGGAGCTTAACAGCCGGGAGATGGGGCCGGTGGTCCTGGCCTGCAGCAAGGCGGACATTCCGGGAGAACTGGTGGTATATGGACACGCACCTATGATGGTATCGGCGCAGTGCATCACAAGGACTGTAAAGTCGTGTACCCATAAACGGGGACTGCTGATGCTGAAGGACCGGACCGGGGCCATGCTGCCGGTGAAGAACCACTGCCGGTTCTGCTACAATACAATTTATAATCCCTCCCCCGTATCCCTGCTTGGCAGTGAGGATTTAATCCGGCGTATGGGACTGGCGCGCATCCGCCTGCAGTTCACGGTGGAGGATGCGCAGCAGACAGGGAAGGTGCTGGAAGCATTTTCCTCATCCTTTCTGCGCGGGGAGATGAAAGAACCGCCCTTTAAGGATTTTACCAGAGGCCATTTTAAGCGCGGAGTGGAGTGACGTCTATGACCAATCTTATTGTTGAAGTTTCAAAATACCTGATGATCCTGCTGATGGCAGTCTATACCTATGCCAACTTCCGGTACTTTTCCCTGAAGGATGTGGGCCGGAAGCAGCGGGTGTGCGGAGGACAGAACCGGGCCATGTTCGCCATCCACTTCCTGGCTTATGTGGTCATGTACCTGAAGACAGGGAACGAGGGCGTAAAGCTGATGCTGATTGCATTTTATGCGGCCCAGGTGGTATTTTTCCTATGTTATATCTACCTTTACCGCTTCCTGTACAGAAATGTATCCAGGCTTCTGGTCAACAATACATGTATGCTGTTGTGCGTCGGGTTCATCATGCTTACCAGACTGTCCCTGGACAAGGGGCTGGATAAGGCGGTCCGCCAGTACATCATCGTGGTGGTTTCCGCGTGCCTGGCCTGGGTCATACCTTATATCATGGAACGGGTGTGGCAGCTTTATAAGCTTCAGTGGCTGTACGCGGGACTGGGGATTCTGGTCCTCTTCATCGTGTATGCTGCTGGAAATGAAAGCTTCGGCGCACAGCTGTCCCTGACCGTAGGCGGGATTTCCATACAGCCCTCTGAGTTTGTCAAGCTTACCTTCGTATTTTTCACGGCGTCCATGTTCTATCAGTCCACGGACTTCCGGACCGTGGTGGCTGCAACGGCAGTGGCGGCTGTCCATGTGCTGATCATGGTGCTTTCCAAGGATCTGGGCGGGGCTTTGATTTTCTTTATCACGTATCTGCTCATGCTTTTTGTGGCTACCAGCAACTGGTTTTACCTGGGTATGGGAACGCTTTTAGGGACAGGGGCCGCAGTGGGGGCTTACCAGCTGTTTGACCATGTGCGCCGCAGGGTTTCGGCCTGGAGTAATCCCTGGGCTGACATTGACAACAAGGGATATCAGATTACCCAGTCCCTGTTTGCAATCGGAACCGGAGGATGGTTCGGGATGGGGCTTTGCCAGGGTATGCCGGGCAAGATTCCCGTGGTGGAGAAGGATTTCATCTTCTCCGCCGTCTCAGAGGAAATGGGCGGGATTTTTGCCATCTGTGTCCTTCTTATCTGTCTGGGGTGTTTTATCCAGTTCATGATGATTGCGGCCAGTATGCAGGCTGTGTTCTATAAGCTTATTGCATTTGGCCTTGGCATTGAGTATATCAGCCAGGTGTTCCTGACCGTGGGGGGCGTGACCAAGTTCATACCATCCACCGGCGTGACACTGCCCTTTGTGAGTTATGGGGGAAGCTCCATACTCAGCACATTCATCCTTTTTGGAATCATACAGGGGCTGTATATATTAAAGAGAAATGACGAGGAGGAACTGGATGGTGTCTGATAAAAAGAACACGTCAAAGAAAGCGGCTCCGAATCCAAAGGCCAACAACGGCATCCTGGGTATTACGTACCTGATCGTGGCCCTGTTCCTGGGGCTGGCTGTGTACATGGGATATTTCCTTCAGGTGAGAAGCGAGGATGTGATCAACAATTCCTATAATGCGCGCCTGGACAGTTTTTCCGACCGGATTGTAAGAGGAAAAATCATGGCGGGGGACGGAACGGTCCTGGCTGAGACACAGGTGGATGCGGAAGGCAATGAGACGCGGGTCTATTATTACGGCAGTGTGTTTGACCACGCGGTGGGATATTCCGCCAAGGGCAAGACGGGAATCGAGGCATTGGCCAATTTCTACCTGCTGACCTCCCATGTGAACCTGTTGGAACAGGTGGGCAATGAGCTGTCAGGGCGGAAGAACCCGGGGGATAATGTCTATACCACCCTGGACGCAGAACTCCAGCAGGCGGCGTATGCCGCCCTGGGGGACCGGAAAGGCGTGGTCATTGCCATGGAGCCGGACACTGGAAAGGTGCTGGCCATGGTGTCCAAGCCTGGCTATGACCCCAATACCCTGCTTCAGGACTGGGACCGGCTGACCGGTGAGGACAATGGGGAAGGCCAGCTGTTAAACCGGGCCACCCAGGGCCTCTATCCGCCGGGATCCACCTTCAAGATCGTGACTGCCCTGGAATATATGAGGGAACATCCGGGAGATTACCGGGATTACCAGTTTGATTGCAGCGGCGTATACGAAAACGGGGATTACAGGATAAAATGCTATCACAGCACGGCCCATGGGCATCAGGATTTCACCCTGGCCTTTGCCAATTCCTGCAATGGGGCATTTTCCAGTCTGGGACTGGGACTGAACCTGGGCGGGTTCAGGAATACGGCCAAAGACCTGCTGTTTAACTCCCCGCTCCCCATAGCGGGCCTGCCCTATAAGCAGGGTTCCTTTAATATGGAACCGGGTGCAGACACCTGGGAAATACTCCAGACATCCATTGGACAGGGAACCACGCAGATTACGCCCATGCACAATGCCATGATAACAGCGGCCATTGCCAATGGCGGGACCTTGATGAAGCCGTATTTCCTGGACTCGGTTGAGACGGCTGGCGGCGAGGAGATTAAGAAATTCATGCCTGCGTCCTATGGCAGCCTGATGACGGCCGGGGAGGCGGCGGGACTGACTGAATTGATGCGCGCGGTGGTGACAGAGGGAACCGGATCAGCCGTCCGCACCGATGCATATACGGTGGCGGCCAAGACAGGCTCGGCTGAATTTGAGACTGGAAAGGAAACCCATGCATGGTTTACCGGGTTTGCACCGGCGGAGTCCCCAAGGCTGGTGGTTACGGTCCTGGTGGAAGAAGGGGGCAGCGGCGGCAGGGTTGCCGCGCCGATTGCCAGACAGCTGTTTGATATTTATATGAGCAGGTGATATGAAGCATGTGGTATATAGCATGACATACACGAAATATGGAACCTCGGGAAAGGTGATGGGATTGAGCGCCGGGATTAAGGACATGGTTTCAAGGTATTCAATTTCACCAAGGGTATATCTTGCAAAAGAATAACGCTATTTGTAGAAAACAGGGGGATTTCATGCTATAATCTCCCTGTTTGTTTTGATTTTAGAGGATTGTGACATTAGGGCATGTTTGAAAATTCATTCCCGCCATCCGCACGTCCCGCAAAGTGGGACGCACAGCTGACGGAAAGCAATTTTCAAACACGCCCTACAGTGCATTAATATTACGTGAATGATACCAAAGGAGTCCGGCTTTAAACGGATTCAACTTATGACGTTTTAACTTAACTGGAAAATACCGCACCCAGGCATCCATCCTACGGCTGTCCAGGTGCACATGATAAGAAAGGAGAACATGCGTGTTTCGAGCGGAAGATTATGTAAAAGTGGACAGTCTGGCGGAAGCCTATGAACTGTGCCAGAAGCGCAGCAGCCTGGTGGTGGGCGGCAATGTCTGGCTGAAGATGACCGGCGTCACAAAACGTACCATTGTGGACCTGTCGGGCCTGGGGCTGGACAAGATTGAGGAGACGGGGGATGAATTCAGGATTGGATGTATGTGCACCCTTCGCCAGTTGGAGATCCACCAGGGGCTGAACCAGTACTTTGGCGGCATTTTCAAGGAATGTACCCGTCATATCGTGGGTGTGCAGATGCGTAACTGTGCAACCGTGGGAGGAAGTATATTCGCCCGCTTCGGTTTCTCTGACATCCTGACCTGCATGATGGCCCTGGATACCTATGTGGAACTATACCATGGAGGCATCATGCCTTTGGCTGAATTTGCAAAAAGACCTGTGCGCCGGGATGACAGGGACATCCTGGTACGCATTATAATAAAGAAGGACGGGCGCAAGGCCGCCTATGCCACCCAGAGGAATACGAAGACGGATTTTCCGGTGATTGCATGCTGCGTGTCCCGCGGGGGCAATGTCTGGTATGTGTCGGTGGGGGCCAGGCCATCCAGGGCCCAGGTGGTGAAGATTACCGATGATGGATTTGACAGCCTGGCAGAGATGGCACGTGAAGCGGCTGATTCATTTTCCTATGGAACCAACACCAGGGGGAGCAGCGGATACCGCCGTCAGCTGACAGCCGTCTATACCCGCCGCCTGATGGAACGTCTCACGGGAAGGAGTGTGAACAGAGGATGAATATACAGTTTCGATTAAATGGAAAGAACGTACAGGCCGATGTGGAGCCGGATGTTATCCTTTTGGACCTTCTTAGGGAACTGGGATGCTACAGCGTTAAGCGCGGCTGTGAGACGGCAAACTGTGGACTGTGCACGGTGTGGATGGACGGAAAGCCCGTGCTTTCATGTTCCACCCTGGCTGTGCGCGTGAACGGACGTCATGTGACAACGCTGGAAGGCCTTCAGAAAGAAGCGGAAGAGTTCGGCATGTTCCTGGCCGCGGAGGGCGGGGAACAGTGCGGATTCTGCAGTCCCGGATTCATCATGAATGTGCTGGCCATGGAGCGTGAGCTGGACCATCCGGACGAGGAGGACATTAAGGAATACCTGTCAGGCAATCTGTGCCGCTGCAGCGGATATATGTCCCAGCTGCGGGCTGTGAAGAAATATCTGGGCAGGAAGGATACCTTGGGGGCGGACGTGCCTGAAGGCGTGGAAACATCCGTAGCCGCGGACACATCCACAGCCGCGGACAAGGAAGGAGGTGCACGGTGATGGAGCATAATCAGAAGAGGAATTTCCGCATTGTCGGCGCCCCGGTTGTGAAAAAGGACGCCAAGGCGCTGGTAACCGGAAAACCCGTATATACGGATGACCTGGCGTTGAAGGACTGCCTGATTGTGAAGGTGCTCAGAAGCCCTTACGCCCATGCCCTGATTACAGAGATAGACTGTGCGGTGGCGGCTAAAACCCCTGGCATTGAGTGCATCCTTACATATAAAGACGTGCCGCAGAAACGGTTTACCATGGCAGGGCAGACATATCCTGAGCCAAGCCCTTATGACAGGCTGATCCTGGACCAGCGTCTCCGGTTCGTGGGGGACGCGGTTGCCATTGTGGCTGGCGTGGATGAGGCGGCAGTGGACCATGCCATGCGCCTGATACGTGTTAAATACCAGGTGCTGGAGCCGGTGCTTGATATGCACGATGCCAAGGACGGCCATATCCTGGTGCACCCGGAGGAAAGCTGGAAGAGCCTTTGCAGCGTGGGTGCGGACAACCTCCGCAACCTATGTGCTTCCGGAACCGAGGCCCATGGGGACCTGGACGCGGCTTTTGCCGGATGCAGCCATGTGATTGAGCGGGTTTATCATACCAAAGCCAACCAGCAGGCCATGATGGAGACATTCCGCGCCTACACCTACATGGATGTATATGGAAGGCTGAACATCGTGGCGTCCACCCAGGTTCCGTTCCACACAAGGAGGATACTTGCCCATGCGCTGGATGTGCCTAAGTCCAGGATCAGGGTCATCAAACCCAGGATCGGGGGCGGCTTTGGCGCCAAGCAGACCGTGGTGGCAGAGGTTTATCCGGCTATTGTCACAATGAAGACAGGAAAGCCGGCAAAAATCATTTACAGCCGTTATGAATCCCAGATTGCCTCTTCTCCCCGCCATGAGATGGAGGTGCGGGTGAAGATTGGGTGTGACGGCAGTGGGATCCTGCAGGCCATGGACGTGTATACATTGTCCAATACGGGAGCTTACGGCGAACATGGCCCTACGACCGTGGGGCTTTCCGGACACAAGTCCATCCCGCTGTACCGCACCCCAAAGGCGTTCCGGTTCGGATATGACGTGGTCTATACCAACCGCATGTCAGCTGGGGCATACAGGGGATATGGGGCTACCCAGGGTATTTTCGCCGTGGAATCCGCTATCAGTGAACTGGCGGCTGAGATAGGGATGGACCCGGTGAAAATGCGGGAGCTTAACATGGTAAAGGAAGGCGACATCATGCCTGCCTATTACGGCGAACCGGCGAACAGCTGCGCCCTGGACCGCTGCGTGGCAAGGGTAAAGGAAATGATTGGCTGGGATGAAAAATACCCCAGGAAGCAGGTAAGCGGTTCAAAGGTGCGGGGCGTTGGCCTTGCAATGGCCATGCAGGGATCCGCTATCTCAGGCGTGGATGTGGCCAGCGTCTGCATGAAAGTGAATGATGACGGGTTTTACAGCCTGATGATCGGCGCTTCGGATATGGGGACGGGCTGCGATACAACCCTGGCGCAGGTTGCGGCAGAATGCCTTGGCTGTGAGCTGGATGATATTGTGGTATACGGGACGGATACGGATATCTCACCATACGATTCCGGTTCCTATGCTTCCAGTACGGCATATCTGACCGGTATGGCGGTGGTAAAGACGTGTGAGACTTTAAAGAAGAAGATACTGCATAAGGCCGCCAAATATCTGGAATGCAGTGAGGATGAGCTGGAATTTGACGGCAAGCGGGTGTACCGGCTTACCTGCGAGGAAGATGGGAGCAGGAAAGAGATTACCATTAAGGACATAGGCAACCGTGTCATGTGCAGCAACGAGGATGCGCTTCAGGCAACGGAGTCCCATTCCTCGCCTGTATCACCTCCCCCCTTCATGGCGGGAGCCGCGGAGGTGGAAGTGGATACAGAGACTGGAAATGTGGAATTGCTGCGGTTTGTTGCAGCAGTGGACTGCGGCACGCCCCTTAACATCAATCTGGCAAGGGTGCAGACCGAGGGCGGCCTGGCCCAGGGAATCGGCATGGCCCTGTACGAGGATGTGACGTATTCCGATACAGGCCGGGTGTACGAGAATTCCTTCATGCAGTACAAGGTGCCCAGCCGCCAGGACGTGGGAAACGTGCAGGTGGAATTTGAGTGCAGCTATGAACCTACCGGCCCTTACGGAGCTAAGTCCATTGGGGAAATCGTAATCAATACGCCGTCACCTGCCATTGCCAATGCGGTGTATAATGCAGTGGGCGTGAGGGTCAGGGAACTGCCCATTACGGCTGAGAAGGTGTTCATGGGGATGAATGGGGCGTAAATAGGAAGTAAGAAGTAAAAATGCAAAGATATAAAAAGGATGCCTCTAATATGAGGTATCCTTTTTTGATGAAAAATGCGCTGTCTGCTAGAAAGATGGATTTGTGATTGTAAGATATAGAGAGTTTAATCGAAATAAGTTCAGGTAATGAACTAGGAAGGGGGACTTTGAAAGAGAGGGGGTTAAAAGATTTAATCAACATATGTGAAAAATACATAAAAAAATAGTTGACATAGAGATAAAAGGGTGATATTCTACAAATATAAGATAGAAAGTAGTTAAATAAAATAACTAAAAGAAATATTTGTTAAAGGAGACTAAAATTGCAATTAGGATTAAACAATAGTGAAGTGCAAAAAATGAACCGGTGCCTGATTCTGAAACTAATGCTGGAGAAGGGGGGGATTACCCGGACTGAACTGTCATCCTGTACAGGCCTGCAGAAAGCAACGATTACAAATATTATTAATGAGTTCATTAACATGGGGATAGTAGTAGATGCCAGCGGAAATCCGGCAGAGGCAGCCAGGCGTGGGGATACCTTGAAGCTGGACCTTGAAGGAATGTATATTCTTTCAGTAAGTATTAACAGAAAAAATTACAAAGTATATCTATATACACTAAATGGAAAACTGAAGCTGGAGTGTGAGAGGGAGATATCCAGAAAGGAGGATATCCATAAAACCCTTAAAGCACTGAAAGGTGATATCTATGGAGTGCTGGAACAGATTGGGAAGAACCGAATCGTGGGTGCCTGTTTAGGGATGCCGGGGCCTTACATAAAGAAGGAGACAGAGATAGCATTGGTTTCAGGGTTTGAACAGTTAAGCAGGATTGATGTCAGGAAAGAACTGGAACAGGAATTCCAGATACCATTTCTTTCCGAACATGATGCAAAGCTGTCAGCTTTTGCCGAGTGGAAAAACCTGAATGATATAAAAGACAAGAATGATATAAGTCTGGTGGCGCTGCGCTCTACCGGTGTTGGAATTGGCGCCGGTATTATCATCAAGGGCAGGATTGTAGAGGGAAAGCTGGGGATAGCCGGGGAAATTGGCCACATGGGAATTAATTACAATCAGAAAAGGAAGGGGACAAACCATAAGGGGGTTTTGGAACAACATGCAGGAACGGAAATTGCAGTAAAATATGTAGGGGAACGGTTGTATGAATTTCCGGACAGTATATTGAATGAGGAGAGTGGGTACGGGGAGATTGTTAAGGCATATCAGGAAGGAGACCCCTTGGCAGAATACGCGATTCATAAGCTGGCCTGGATGGTAGGGTATGGCCTGTCGAGCATTGTGTATATACTTAATCCGGACTATATCATACTGGGAAGGGATTATCCGGAATCAGAGGATTTTCTGAGCCAGGTCAGAAAATCAATGGAAGAGTTTGTGCATCCTATGATACTGGAGAGTGTATCGGTCAGGGCTTCGGCAATTACAGAGGATTCCATCATGCTGGGAGGATATTATTTTGCGGTGGAGTATCTGCTGAATCATAATCTGCTTTTAAACTGCATCAAAAGAGTGAAATTCGGGGAAGAAGAAACAGAGTAACATGTAGCATCGGGAATAAAGACAGGAGGAAGGATATGGGAACACAGGACAAGCTGATGGAGGTGACTGGTAAGATACGCCATGTGGCGGAAACCGTAGCGGATTTGGATGCTACAAGGCCAAGATACCATTTTCACTCTCCGGCGCAATGGGGGGATGACCCCAGTGGTTTTACATTCTATAAAGGATATTACCATATGATGTATGGTTCCAATCCTGATAGTTATGAGGTAGGAAGCGGTATGCCGTATCGTACCCCCAATAACCGCTGGTCTCCGGAAGAGCCGGAGTATTTTGACAGTGTGGCGTTATGGGGGCATGCCAGAAGCCTGGACATGGTGCATTGGGAGCATATGCCGTCAGTCTGCTATCCGGATATAGAGAATGACGAGTATTTTATATGGTGGGGATGTACAAGGGTAAATGATGAAGGGATCCCTGTTATTCTTTATACCAGCCTGGGACGCAGAAGGGGACCTGTAGATGGGGCACAGCAGAGGATGCTGGTTGGAAGCGATGATGATTTGCTTCATTGGGTTCATTATGAGAATAACCCGGTGATGACAAATGATATCCATGGGGACCATTTTATCTATCATTGGCGGGATCCGTTTACGTTTGACAGCGGTGGCAGGACCTATATGGTTCTGGGGGGCAGGATGGAAGCGGAAGATGGGGATTGTGTGGTGCTTTTGTACGAGGCAAAGAATGCCGCATTTAGCCAATGGGAATATCGGGGAGTATTTTTCAGATATCCAGGGGATGCAAGGAAAAGTATGGAGTGCCCTCTTGTGGCCCGGATTTGCGACCGCTGGGTTCTGATTGTTTCACCTCATGGTCCGGTTGAGTATTTTGTAGGTGATATTGATTTTGATAAAGGAGAGTTCATTTGGGAGAAAAGGGGGTATGTGGATCGAGGCAAGGCCTTTTACGCACCGAATATAACATTCGACAATAAAGGAAGATGTATTATGTTTGCAGCGGTAGAAGGTTTTGTGAATACCCGAGGATGGAATGGCGTACAATGCGTGCCAAGGGAATTATCCCTTACGGAAGACGGAGCCTTGGTGCAGAATGTACCAGAAGAGTATTATCTGCTTAGGAAAGAGTGTCATGATTTGAAAGATGAAGAAGTGGTAATCATGAACGAGGCCGTATTCTCCGTAAAAGCAGGACTGGAGCCGGATAAAGCAGTATGGATCCGATTCTGCTATGATGATCAGACGGTTGAGCTTTCCTATTCAGATGGATATTTTACAGTAGATGGAAGACGGCTTGAGGCATTGCAGTCTGAAGGAAAAGTGGGACTGGAAATTTATTTTGATATCTCTGTAATGGATGTACTGATGAATGGTACAGAGAGTCTGGTGACAATTGTTCCATCCTGTACAGGGGCATGCAGGGTGGAGGCAGGAACTACTGACCCGGATGGGTCATTAACTGCCTGGCAGTACGATGTGGGGGAATTATTTACATATTATAATGAGGAAGAAAAATAGGAGGAGGAAATATATGAAGAAATGGTTAGCAGTAGCGGTGGGGCTGGCAGTTGGGATTGGAACCATGACGGGATGTGGCGGTAATACAAAGGTGGAGGAGACAACTATACAGGTAAAGGAGAGTGTGACTTCTGATAGTACAGTGGATACTGAAACGGAGAGTGCTGCCGAAACAGCTGAAGCTGGACAAAAGGATAGGAAATATGTTTTTATGTCAGGTACCATGTCCAATAGTTTCTTTATTGCGATTTCAGATACGTTCCAGGAACTGTGTGACAAAGAGAAATTTACATACAGTGTTTATGACTGTGACTGGGACAGCGCATTGCAGCTGACACAGATTGAGGATGTGGTAAACAGCAAACCGGATATGATTTTCTTCGTGGCTGCCGATGTGGACGGGGCCAGGGAAGGACTTCAATACGCATATGATGCGGGGGTACCGGTCATGGTTATTGATAATCCTGTGCCGGATTCGGACTTGGTTATCAGTCAGGTGGCCTCTGACAATTATTTGGGAGGATACCTCTGTGCACAGGCCCTGATTAAGGATTTTCCAGAAGGGACATCCATAGGCGTGTTGGATATGCCCAGTAACGGTGCGTGCAGGGACAGGATGGACGGTTTCCTGGCAGGCCTTAAGGACGCAGAGAAGCCGGAATTATATACAATCGCAGCCCAGTTGGATGGGGGTGGGATGCTGGATAGTTCCATACAGCCAGCAGAAGATATCCTCATAGCCCATCCTGAAATCGAAGCATGCTTTACCATAAACGGTCTTTCTGCCCAGGGCTTTATTACGGCGTCCCAGTCTGTTGGAAGGGAAATTCCTATGATTTATACAGTGGATGCTTCTCCAGATGACAAAGAGTTCCTTATAGATGGTACAATACGGTTTGAGGCGGCACAGTCCCCATTTACTCTTGCTAAAACCTGTTTTGAAATGGCGGATAAATATCTGCTAGGAGAAACCATCGAAAAAGAGGTAGCTGTACCGTGTTATGAAATGACAATAGAGGAGGCTGAAAAAACAAGGGGCTCCTGGCAGTAGGATATGTTGGGGAGGAGAGGGAAGGCGCTCTCCTCCTTGTTTGATAAGGAGTTGAATGTATGGGGAATACAGTGTTACGCATGAAGGGTATCCAAAAGCATTTTGCCGGAGTATATGCCTTGAGAGGAATTGATTTTGATTTGAAAGAAGGGGAAGTGCACGCCCTGCTGGGAGAAAACGGCGCAGGGAAGTCAACGCTGATTAAGGTACTTGGGGGGATTTACCGGCCGGATGCAGGTGAAATAGAGATTCATGGAAAACAGGTAGTGATAGACAGTGTGAATAAAGCCCGTCAAATGGGGATTGGCATCATCCACCAGGAAATTGTACTTGTCCCTCATCTCACAGCTGCGGAAAATATTTTTCTGGGAAGGGAAATTAAAACCGGAACGTTTTTTACCAATAAGGCACTCATGTTCGAAAAAGCAAAGCAGATGGTTGATAAACTGGGAATCAATCTGAATGTACGGATACCGGTTGAAAAGCTGACGATTGCCCAACAGCAGCTGGTGGAGATTACCAAAGCCCTTTCTTTTGGACCAAGGATATTAGTGATGGATGAACCTACATCATCCTTGACAGAACGTGAAGTGGAACAGCTCTTTGACACTATCCGAAGTATTACCAAAGAAGGGGTAGGGGTTATCTATATATCACACAGACTGGAGGAGCTGTTTAAGGTTGCGGACCGGGTCACCGTAATCAGGGATGGCGGCTATGTTGGAACACAGACCATAAAAGAAGCTGAGCCTAATGGGCTTATCAGCATGATGGTGGGAAGGACCTGGGAGGATTATTATGTCCGTCACTTTAATGAGTGCAGGGAAACTATATTTCAGGCAGAGGGCCTGAGTAAAAAGGGTGTGTTTAAGGATGTGTCTTTCCATGTGGGAAAGGGGGAGGTGGTCGGATTTTCCGGACTGGTAGGGGCCGGCAGAAGCGAAATCATGCTGTGTGTGTATGGGGCGGATTCCCTGGATAGCGGAACCATGGTTATGGAGGGAGAGCAGGTGCATTTTAAAAATACGCGCCAGGCAACGGAGCATGGAATGGCCTTAGTACCTGAAAGCAGGAAGGAACAGGGGCTTATCCTTGATAATTCGGTAAGTTTTAATCTGACCCTGTCAAGTATAAGCCGTCTGGTGAAGAGGATGTTGATTGACCGGAAACAGTTTATATCCGTGGTACAGGATTATGTTGGTAAATTGAATATTAAGACCCCGTCAACCGGGCAGATGGTTAAAAACCTGTCCGGGGGAAACCAGCAGAAAGTGGTGCTTGCAAAGGCACTGGCTACATGCCCCAGATTCCTGATACTGGATGAACCCACCAGAGGGGTTGATGTAGGAGCTAAAAAGGAGATTTACACAATCATTGATAATCTTGCCCGGGAAGGAATGGCCATAGTCCTGGTATCATCAGAACTTCCGGAGATTATTAATATGTGCGACCGGGTATATGTTGTGGCGGATGGGCAGATTAAGGCTGAACTGGAACGGGGGGAGTTATCCCAGGAGACCATAATGAATTATGCGACAGGAGGTACGGCAGTATGATGAGAAAAGGGGATTTTGGGGAAAAGATTGGACAGTCCAGGGACAGGAACTGTTTTATTTCTAATAATGTGGGAATCATCGTGGTGTTCCTGGCATTATTCCTGGCAATATCTGTTTTAAGCCCTGCCTTTCTGACGCAGGCTAATATAATGACGGTCCTAAGACAGATAGCCACGAATATGTTCCTGTCCATTGGCATGACGTTTGTCATTATACTGGGAGGGATTGACTTATCAGGCGGCGCAATTATTGCCATGGTAGGAGTGGTAACGGTTGGGCTTAGTGTTAATGGTGCGGTGCCAATTCCGGCGGCCATCTTGATAGGTATGTGTGTGGGCGTGCTGGTGGGATTCATTAATGGTTATATTATATCCAGGCTTCGCGTCCCCGCATTTATTGTAACACTTGCCATGATGAATGTGTGCCGCGGTGGTGCGTATATTTATACAGGCGGAAAATCCATCAGGGTATTGGATGACCGGTTTGTAAAAATAGGTACAGGATATCTGTTTGGTTATATTCCGCTTCCTGTAATTTATACCATTGTAGCCGTTGCTGTGGCTGTCATCCTGTTAAACAGAACGAAGTTCGGTACATATGTATATGCGATTGGAGGAAACCGTGAAGCCGCAAAACTATCAGGCGTTCCAATTAAAAAGGTTGAGACTATGGTGTTCATGATTTCAGGCTTTCTGACTGCATTTGCTGGTATTGTCCTGGCGGCAAGGATGTATTCTGCACAGCCATCCGTAGGTGATGGCTATGAAATGGATGCGGTAGCTGCATGTGTTCTTGGAGGAATTTCCATGTCGGGAGGCAAAGGGCAGATTGGAGGAACTGTCCTGGGAGTCCTGGTCATTGGAATTATCAGTAATGGTCTGAACCTGCTGGGGGTGAATTCCTACTGGCAGCTGGTGGTCAAGGGAATCATCGTATTGCTGGCCATATATATTGATTCGTTGAAAAACCGCAGGGAACAAAAGGAATGAGGGGGTTGTGTATGGATAGGAATGAGAGGATAGAATATGAAAGAATTGCAACAAAAGGAAGGATGTTAGGGCTGTCAGCCGTATATGGATGTCAGTCTGGACATATCGGTGGTGCGTTTTCAGTTATGGAAATCCTGACAGTGCTCTATTTTAAGGAAATGAATATCTCACCTGAGCATCCAGGATATGAGGACAGGGACAGGCTGGTGCTTTCAAAGGGGCATTGTACTGCCGCCCTGTATCCGGTACTGGCTATGCGGGGATATTTTCCGGAGGAGCATCTAAAGACGTTCCGTCATGTGGACAGCAATCTTTCTGGACACGCGGAAATGAACGGAATTCCGGGAGTTGATATGTCTACCGGCTCCTTGGGGCAGGGGCTGTCGGCTGCAGTAGGAATGGCATTGTCTGCCAAGGCTGATAAAAAGAAATACCGGGTTTATGCTGTTATGGGAGATGGGGAAATACAGGAAGGGCAGATCTGGGAAGCAGCCATGGCGGCATCCAAATATAAGCTGGATAATTTAACTGGCATTGTAGATGTTAATGGTCTTCAGATAGATGGACCGACAGACGAGGTAATGCCTCTGGAACCATTAGGAGATAAATGGAAAGCATTTGGCTGGGAGGTACTTCAGATTGATGGAAATGATGTTGCACAAATCAGTCAGGCCTTGAAAAAGGCGAGGGATATAACGGGAAAACCGGTAATGATCCTTGCCCGTACGGTAAAGGGGAAAGGCGTCTCATTTATGGAAAACCAGGTGTCATGGCACGGACATGCACCGTCAAAGGCAGAATATGAAGCTGCAAAAGGAGAATTGGAAGTACGGTTGCAGATGTTGGAGGAGGTATGAAAATGGGAGATAAAATTGCCACAAGGGTAGCATATGGTAAGGCGCTTTTGCAGCTGGGTATGGAAAATCCTCATGTCATGGCTATTGATGCAGATCTTGCATGCTGTACGATGTCTAAGGATTTTGCAGGTTCCTATCCGGAGCGCTTTTTCAATGCAGGTATTGCAGAGTGTAATATGGCAGGAATGGCTGCAGGGATGGCTTCCACTGGAAAAACAGTGTTCATACATAGCTTTGCGATGTTTGCTGCCGGCAGGGCGTATGACCAGGTCAGAAACAGTATCTGTTATCCAAGACTAAACGTAAAGGTAGTGGGAACGCATGCAGGACTCTCCATTGGGGAAGATGGGGCGACGCATCAATGTCTGGAAGATTTATCTCTGATGCGGACAATACCGAATATGGTGGTGGTAAACCCCTGCGATGCAAATGAAACGGCCCTGGCTGTAAAAGCCATAGCCGAATATGAAGGTCCGTGTTATCTCAGGCTGGGACGGCTTCCTGTTGAGACGGTCACATCCACACCGGAGTATGATTTTCAGCTGGGAAAAGGCGTGATATTGAGACAGGGGGAGGATGCTGCGATTATTGCTACCGGATTAATGGTTCAGGAAGCACTTAAGGCAGCGCTTGTATTGGAGAAAGAAGGAGTAAACGTCCGGGTAGTGGATATGCACACAATCAAGCCTTTGGATGAAGAACTTGTGGTTCGCTGTGCCAGGGAAACGGGGGCAATCGTGACAACGGAGGAGCATAATATAATAGGAGGACTGGGAGCGGCTGTCTGTGAAACAGTTTGCCAGAGCTGCCAGGTTCCCGTAGTCCGCCATGGGGTAAAAGATATATTTGGAAAATCAGGGGAGGCCGGCGCACTGATGAAGAAATATCATATGTGCGCGGAAGATATCTCTCAGTGCGTCAAGGAGGCACTCGGCCTTAAAATGAACTGTGTACCAAAGGAAGCCGTTTAATATTCTTTAACAGATGAAAAACCGTGCTTCCCGCCTCCCCGCCTCCAAAGCAGGGACGGGTCAATATGCCCCACATCAGGGGAACAGGTCCTGGCCATCATCCCGGCCAGTTCCGCAGTAATTTCAGCGATGGTATCAGCGGCGCCCTGGGCGCCGCTTTTTGATATGGCCTTCATCACGGGGCGGCCCACGCTGACGGCTGTGGCGCCAAGGGCCAGGGCCTTGAAGGCGTCGGCTCCATTCATGATGCCGCAGTCAACAAAGATGGGAATCCTCTTGTTGATTACGTCTGCAATCTCAGGAAGGACCATAAGGGGGGCAACCGCTGTGGGGATGATTCCGTGGTGGTGGGAGACTACAATCCCCCCGGCTCCTGCCTCCAGGCATTTTCCTGCGTCCGCCGCGCTGAGTATCCCTTTGAGGATAAAGGGAAGCTTTGTCCTGCGGCAGTAACTTTCAATCTCCTTTAAGGTCCTGGGCCGCATGGGGTGTCCAAGGACATTGTCAGCCCTGCCCCTGGCGTTAAATGCATGGTCAAGGTCCATCCCCACCGCCAGGGCGCCCAGCTCTTCGGCCTGCGCTATTTTCCTTAACACAAGGGATTCGTCCTCGTAAGGCTTGATGATCCGGATGGTGGGGGCGCCGGTGGCGGCAATGGCGGAAAACTGTTCCTCCGTCCCCATCCCGGCCCAGTTGACGGTTCCTGCCATCCTGGCGCCCTGGGCCATTTCAACCATCCCGTCCCCTTTGCCGTCCATGCCTTTCAGATGGGAGAGCGCGGCCATCATTATGGGGGTGGAAAATGTCTTCCCATAGAGGTTTAAGGTGGTATCGGGGGTAACCGCATCGATGTGGCGCATTTCTACAAGTATTTCATCAAAATATTCCCTTGTGATTTCATTTGAATCTTTCGCTGGTTCGCGGAGCATGTGTTCCATAATATAAGTAATCCTTTCGTTTGTTTTACAGGGATGAGGACTCGCGTACAATGAGTTCGGTATCCAGCAGTATTTTTTTGTTGGGTATGGCGGGATTGGTGATTTTCTCAAAAAGTGTTTCAGCGGCCATGAATCCCAGCTGCGACTTGGGCTGGTTGACCGTGCTCAGGGCGGGGACCAGGCTTTTTGATATTTCCAGATTATCAAAGCCCACCACGGCCACCTGTTCCGGCACCCTGCGCTTGGAGAGGTAACAGGCGCGCAGGACCGCCGCACCGTAAACATCGGATACGGTGAAAAATGCATCCGGGGGTTCGCTCAGGTTAAGTAACTGCAGGGCGGCGGAGGTGGCCAGGTCGGAGTCTATCTCAGGCAGCTGTACGATATATTCCTGGTCCACCGGGACCCCGGCTTCTTCCAGCGCCTGCATATATCCCTGCAGACGGTGCTTGGCGTATTTATACCGGAAGGGGCCGTTGATGAAGGCTATCCGCTTCTTTCCCTGGGCCAGCAGATGTTCCACCGCCATCTTGGCGGAAGCGATATCGTTTATGCTGACATATGGAAGGTCAGTATCCTCATTGTATTCGCAACACTGTACCACGCAGGTGGTATCCGATAATTTCTTAATCAATGACGTTTCAATGCAGTTCATGGTAATCAGGCCGATTACCTTGTTCTGCTTGAGCGTTTTCACAAGCAGGTCAATGGTGCCTGGATTAATATGGCCTTCATTAATCAACATGGAATAACCATGGCGTGAAATCGACGCACGCGCCCCCTTTATGATGGCGCCGTAAAAGGGGTTGTTAAGGGAAGGGATATTAATGAGGATAAGGCCTGTGGAGGCGGGCTGGGGGATGGGGGATTCGTTGATGCTGCATCCCAGCTGTTTCATGGCCTGGATGACTTTTTCATAAGTCTCCCCCTTGACGATTTCCCTCTGATTAATCACCCGTGATACCGTAGCAGGCGAAACCCCTGCCACAGCAGCTATTTCTGATACTTTGACTTTCTTATTCATATCTAAATTCGTATTCATGGCACTGCTCCAATTCCAAATGATTTTCAGAAAAAAACAATATTATTTATGTTTCTAGTTCAACTATAATCGGTTTTCTGAAAAAAATCAATATATTTCAGTGAAAAATATTTTCAGCGGGAATAAAATGTGCATATTGCACAATAAAAAAATGTTAAATTATGCACAATCACAAAAAAGTACAAAAGCGTTGACAAGTTTTCCTGAAAGGATTATGATTATTTCAGAAACAGCGATGAAACGAATGAAACAAACCGCAATCACATGGTTGGCGGCAAGGCTGTTATAAAACTTATATAATTATGAGGAGGATTTAGTAATGAAGAAAGCAGCAGCAATGTTATTGACAGCAGCAATGGTGGTATCCCTTGCAGGGTGCGGAGGAGACAAAGGAAACGCGGTTGCCGGTACAACAGGCAAGAGCAGCACTGCCAGCGGGGAACAGGCTGCGGATGATGGGAAGAAGGTTTATAAGATAGCAAAATCATTTTCAAACCTGGATGAAAATAATAAACGGAGCATGATTGCGTTTCAGGCTGAGGCGGACGCCTATATGGCGGAACATCCCGATGTTGCCATTGAGATCATTACCACCGACGCGCAGGCCAGCCAGGATAAGCAGCTTGCCGATGTGGAATCTCTGATTGTACAGAACCCGGACATCCTTATTATAAGTGAAGTTGACACCAGCGGCGCAATCCCGGCATTCCAGGCAGCAAAGGCAGCCGGCATCATAACCATGGGAGAGCGCGGCACGGAAGATGAAAGCGTGGATATTTCCTTCCGCGGCATGGATGAGGATTCCATTAAGGAGATGAAAAAGAAGTTCATCCTTAATTATCTGGATGAGAACCCGGATACGGTCCTTAACTTCGGCCTGATTTATGGAATTGCATCCCAGACAGAGCAGCTTAAGAGGAATCAGGATGTGCTGGAGCTGGCAGAGGAAATGCCGGACCGTGTGAAGGTCCTGGATTCCCAGTACGCGGACTGGAGCACGGACAAGGCCACTAACATCACGGAAGACTGGCTCATGAGATATCCGGAGATGAACGCTGTTTCCACTGCATCCGATGATATGACCCTTGGGGTGTGCAATGCGCTTATCGCACAGGGCAAGAGCGGTTTCCTTACAATGGGCGTTGACGGGACAAAAATCGGACGTGAACAGATTAAGCTTGGCAACCAGACAATGACTGTCCTGGCGGACCAGGAAAAGATTGAGGGCGTACGCCTGGATATCTGCATAGGCGCGATTGACGGTACATTTACGGATTCTTTTGCCACGGCAGGCGAGGACGGCCTGGTGGTACTGACCAGCGAAAACATTGACGAATACATGAATATGAATTAAGGATGTCAAGAGGGCGGTTACAGCCCGCCCTTTCTTTACTGCTAATCGGCGCTTGAGATGAGGTAGATATATGAGTCAAGAGATAATTTTAAAAATGGAAGGAATCACCAAGCTGTTTCCCGGCGTCAGGGCACTGGATAAAGTGGACCTGGAGCTTCGGAAAGGGGAGGTGCATGCGGTCATTGGCGAAAATGGAGCCGGAAAGTCTACTCTTATGAAGGTTCTCCTGGGAATCTACACCCCGGAGGAGGGCACGGTGACTTATAAAGGGAAAAAGGTGAATTTTACCAGTCCCCTGGATGCGCTGCATTCCGGAATTGCAATGATCCACCAGGAGATAAGCCTGATCCCCACCATGGATGTAACGGAGAATATCTGGCTGGGCCGGGAAAACCAGTTCATGAAGGCGGGCATGATCCACAAAAAGGCCAGGTATGAAAAGACGGAAGAACTGTTGAAACAACTGGATATCAAGCTGGATATCAAGGCCCTGGTGAAGAATCTGTCGGTGGCGCAGATGCAGATGGTAGAGCTGATCCGTGCAACCTCCTATGGCGCAGATGTGATTATCATGGATGAACCCACTTCGGCTTTGGCGGATGACGAGGTTAAGACGCTTTACCGGATTGTAGCGGATTTATCCAGAAAGGGCGTATCCATTATTTTCATATCCCATAAACTGGAAGAAATATTTGACATATGCGACCGTGTATCCGTATACCGGGACGGTCAGTACATAGCTACCAGGGACTGTACGGACATCACGCAGCCTGAACTGGTCAATATGATTGCGGGACGCGATATCACCAACCTGTTCCCGAAGCAGACGGCAGAGATTGGCGATGTTGTCCTGGAAGTGAAGAACTTTAACCGTATCGGTGTGTTTAAGGATATTAATTTCTCTGTCCGCAGGGGGGAAATCCTGGGAATCAGCGGTCTGGTGGGAGCCGGGCGGTCGGAAATCATGCGCGCCGTATTCGGCAGCGACCCAAAGGATTCCGGTGAGGTCTTTATAGACGGAAGACAGGTGCGTATAAGGAATCCAAAGGACGCCCTGGACAACGGCCTGGCCATGCTGACGGAAGACCGTATGCGGTCGGGATCCATATATGCCCTTTCCGTCAAGGCCAACACCACCATTGCGGTGCTGGGCAGGCTTTGTAATAAAATGGGTGTGATTGACAGCAAAAAGGAACGGGAAGTGTTTGAGGAAAACCGGGATATGATGGCGGTCAAATGTTCCTCTGAAAAACAGCTGATCAGCCAGCTCTCCGGCGGCAACCAGCAGAAGGTCCTGATTGGCAGATGGCTGCTGACAGAGCCTAAGGTACTGATCGTGGATGAGCCTACCAGGGGCATCGATGTGGGTTCCAAGTCGGAAATCCATAAGCTTCTCAGCACGCTGGCAGGAAAAGGCATGGCCATCATCATGATTTCCTCGGAGCTTCCGGAAATCCTGGGGATGAGCGACCGGATCCTGGTAATCCGCCACGGACGGGTGGTCTGTGAATGCGACCGGGCGGAGGCGACCCAGGAAAGCCTGATAACCCATGCATTCGGAGCATCCCAGGCTTAATTATATACGGAGAAAGGATTGGAAAAATGGATAAGACAAAGAAAAAAGACACTTTGCTGGATACCCCCATCGGGAAATTCGTAATGGATAATAAGGCGCTGGTCATTCTGATCATCCTGTTTATATTGATGGCAATTGGCACAAACGGAATCTTCACCAGCGGAGGCAACTTGAGGAACCTGATCCGTCAGGTGGCATACAGCGTTATTTTATCAGCCGGCTATACGCTGCTTTTAAGCTCCGGCCACATCGACCTGGCGGTTGGCTGTATGGTAGGTCTGGTAGGCGTGATCCTTGGAAAATTCCTGGTGGCGGGCGTTCCGATTCCGGTGGCTGTGCTGGGGGCCTGCGTGGCAGGCGTTGCCTGCGGCACGATCAGTGCCACAATCATCACTGCATTTGACCTGCCTCCGTTCATCGTGACCCTGGCGACCATGTCCGCATTCAAAGGCGCCACCTATCTGGTAACGAAAATGGTTCCGGTTTCCAACCTGCCTCAGGAGTTCATTGTAATCGGACAGGGCTATTGGCTGGGAATCCCCATTCCGGTATATATCATGCTGGGAATGGTATTCATCATGGTATTCATACTGAATAAGACTAAGTTTGGCCGCTATGCGCTGGCAATGGGAGGAAACCCGGAGGCGGCAAGGCTTTCCGGCATTAATATCGCAAGGGTGCGCTGGGGCGTGTACGCGGTAATGGGAATCTACATCGCCATTGCAGCCACTGTGCTGACGGCACGTTCCGCCTCTGCCCAGGTAGCGGCAGGACAGAACACGGAATTGGACGCCATTGCAGCTGTTGTCATCGGCGGAACCCCTCTTTCAGGCGGAAGCGCCAACGTGGTGGGAACTATCTTCGGATGTATGATTGTAGGCGTCATCAACAACGGCCTGAACCTGCTGGGAGTGGATTCAAACTGGCAGCTGGTAGCAAAAGGCGTGATGATCCTTCTTGCAATTATCCTTGATGTGATGTCCACAAAACTGGCAGACAGGATGAGTAAGGCGAAGATGGCGTAATTAGTACGGCATTGCGTAAATTCCTAAGTAATAGGGAAAGGAAATCAATATGGATAAACGGAAAGTAGCGGTAATTGCAACCGGATTCACCGGACAGCAGCATGTGGAGGCGCTCCGCAGGATACCGGGCAATGAAGTGGCGGCCCTGGTGGACTCCAATGAAGAAGCGCTTAAAGCAAAGGCGGCGGAATTAGGGGTAGGGCGCATTTACACGGATTACAGACAGATGATAGACGAAATCCATCCGGATGTGGTACATAACTGCACTCCCAACGGCCTGCACTATGAAATTAATAAATATGTGATGGAGAAGGGAATCCACATATACTGTGAGAAACCCCTGGCAATCACGGTGGAACAGGGCCAGGAGCTTGTGGCGGTTGCCGAAAAGAACCATGTGGCCGCAGGCGTGAACTTTAATTACAGGAATAATGCCATTGTCCAGGAGATGAAGGAACGGGTGAACAATGGTTCCGTTGGACGTATCTTCCATGTGACAGGGCAGTATGTCCAGGACTGGATGATGCTTGATACGGATTATAACTGGAGGCTTACGTCTGACATGGGCGGAAACTCCAGGACCGTGGCCGATATCGGAAGCCATTGGTTCGACACGGCCCAGTATGCTCTGGGTAAGAAAATCACGGCGGTGCGGGCGGAGCTTATGACCGTCCATCCCTTTAGGAAAAAGCCTGACAGGCAGGTGGAGACATTTGCCAGCGTGGAGGAAGATGGGTATGAACTGGTCCCTGTCACGTCAGAGGACGCGGCGTTCATCCTGGTAAGGTTTGAGGATGGGACGCTGGGGAACCTGAACCTGTCCCAGGTAAGCGGCGGTCATCTCAATGACCTGCGTCTGGAAATTTCTGGGGAACGGTGTTCCATGGAATGGCAGCAGCAAAGCCCGGATGTACTGTCCATCGGCACCAGGGAAAACGGAGTGCAGATCATCCGGTCATCACCGGCAGCGCTTTCCGGGGACGCGGTAAGGTATGCCACCCTTCCGGGCGGACATCCGGTTGCATGGAGCGATGCGCTGAGAAATGGAATCCGGGAGTTCTACACTTCAATTGAACGGGGGACATTCTCCCAGACCGGACAGACCTATGCAACCTTTGCAGACGGGGTGCAGATCATGAAGCTGGTGGACGCCTGCATGGAAAGCGCAAAAAACGGCGGCTGGGTAACGCTGTAAATCACGGGCGGACCGCCTGATATGGCCTCGGGCAGATATCAGGCCCTGTCCTCACCGTTATCTGCCCAAGATGGTAATAGGAGTATTCGGGGCAGCCTTCTGCGGCGGAGGCTCCGTGAGAGAGGAGTTTTAGTATGAAAATCGGAACATTAACAGTACCATTTGCATCCCAGCCATTAAAGGACGTGCTTCCTTATCTGCACGGCCTGGGCGTGAAGGCGGTGGAACTTGGAACCAGCAGGGTGACGAACAGCGCGCACTGCAATCCGGATGTATTCCTGGGAAACCCGGATAAAATCAAGGAATTAAAACAGCTTCTGGAAGAGAACGGCATGGTGATATCTGCTTTATCCTGTCACGGTAACCCCATTCATCCGGATAAGAAGATAGCGGCAGCGGACCATAAGGCATTTGTGGATACCGTGGCCCTGGCACAGGAGCTGGGGGTGGACACCATCGTGACATTTTCCGGCTGCCCGGGCGATTCGGACGGGTCCCACTACCCTAACTGGGTTACCTGCCCCTGGCCGGAGGATTTCATGAAAGTGCTGGACTACCAGTGGAATGAAAAGCTGGTACCTTACTGGAAGGAAGCGGCGGCCATTGCAAAGCGCGCAGGGGTAAAGGTTGCCATTGAAATGCATCCCGGCTTCTGCGTTTACAATACGGAAACCATGCTGCGCCTGAGGGAGGCCACCGACGATGTGATAGGGGCCAACTTCGACCCCAGCCATCTGTTCTGGCAGGGGATGGATGCGGTATCCGCCATCCGGGAACTGGGCGATGCCATCCATTACGTGCATGCCAAGGACTGCCGGATTGACAAGGGGAATACGGCCAGGACAGGAGTCCTGGACACGAAACCATATGGGGACGAGATTAACAGGAGCTGGCTTTTCAGGACCGTTGGCTACGGACATGACAGCCAGACCTGGAAGGATATCATATCCGCGCTCCGGATGACGGGATATGACGGGGTGGTATCCATTGAACATGAGGACAGCCTTATGTCGGTAAAGGAAGGCTTGGAAAAGGCAGTTCAATTCTTACAGGATATCATTATAGAAGAAGAACCTGCACAAATGTGGTGGGCATAAAAGAAAAGGAGAGAGATTATGGCAATCAAATACAAGGGACTTGGTCATGTGGCGCTTCGCTGCAGGGAGAACAATCTGGAAAAGCTGGAAGACTTTTTTACGGAAACAATGGGATTCAGGAAGGCATTTGACTTAATCAATGAACACGGGGAGACATGGATTTCCTATTTCCGTGTGGCGCCGGGACAGTACATAGAGATAATCCCGGAAATCCCGTCTGACCGTCTGGACTATTACGACGGCACAAAGAAGCGCTGTGAGCGCTCCCACTATCATGTATGCTTTGAGGTGAATGACCGTTTTGCAGCGGTAAAGGACCTGGAGGAAGGAAAAGGCCTTCCAGTGGGACGTACGCCGGATGATTCCGTGGGACTCTGCAAGAGCCACTGTATGTTCGTGTTTGACCCTGAGGGCGGGGAGTGGGAATTAATGGAATTCACACCTGACAGCCTGCAGATTGTAAATGACAAGGAATTATAAAACGGGAGGAAAAGAAAATGGGAAAATATATCAATCGATTGAGCCACTGCACATTCTGCTGCAATGATTACCCTAAAATGGTAAAGTTTTATGAGGAGGTAATGGGGCTTGAGAAGCTGTTCACCATCAATTTTGAGCAGGACATCATCGACGGCTACCTGGAGAAGGGATATCCGTTAGAAGCAAAGCCGGGGGATGAGTGGATCAGCTATATGAAAATCGCCCCGAAGGAATTTATCGAGCTGTTTAACGTGCCCTATATTGGCAGGAACGACACCAAGAACCAGGAATTCCACCATGTATGCCTGCTGGTAGAGGATATTTTCCAGGCGGCAAAGGAACTGGAGGACAAGGGCCTTACGCTCTGGCACGGTCCTGAGTGGATGGAAGAACCCTTTACCAAGCCATTTGCCGAGGAGGGAACCATTGGTCAGTGTAATTCCTACGGCTTCTATGTCCAGGATCCGGAAGGAAATGAAATTGAGATAATGCAATACACGGAAAACAGCCTTCAGGTTGCAAACGACCACGATTGATTTAGGGGGAACCGGCTCATGAAAATGGGATATCAGTTATACTCTGCCCAGTCTTTATGTAAAACCAAAGAAGGACTGATTGATACAATTAAAAAAATTGCAGCCATGGGATATGACGGTGTGGAATTCTGCAGCTATCAGGGGATAGCTGCAGGCGAGATGAGGGAACTGCTTGCCGGCTGCAACCTTGAAGCGTGCAACTCCCATGTCCAGCTGGAACGGTGGGAAGCCGATGCAGAGGGGGAATTCATCTATGCCAAGGAGGCCGGAATCCCCTGCCTGACGATTCCCTGGCTGGCGCCCGGGCTTCGTACCGGGGAAGGCTATCAGAAGATAAAGGACATGATCCCGGATCTGATTGCCCTTGGCAGGAAATACGGCGTGCGCCTGCTGTACCACAACCATGATTTTGAATTCAAGGAGGATGCAGGCGGGAACGGCTATGTCCTGGACTCCATTTTATCTGCGGATGATTCGGTGGGGTTGGAGCTGGATACGTTCTGGGCCTATTTCGCAGGGGTGGATCCCGTGGATTACATGGAAGGGAAGAAATCCCGGCTTGAAATGATCCACGTCAAGGATTATGAGAGCCTTGGCGGCACGGTTTCGGATGATGGGGAGGAAGCGCCTACATTCTGCGCCATCGGCACCGGGAACATGAATAACCTGCGGATCCTCTCATGCGCAAAGGCGCTGGGGCTTTCATGGGTCGTTGTAGAGCAGGATAACAGTAAGATTGATGTGCTTGAGAGCGCTGAACTCAGTATCAGGGGGTTGAGGCAGTATTGAGGAAGCCTGCGTGGGTGGAAAAGCCTGTGAGAGGCTGGGAAAGGCCTGCGTGGGCCTGGGAAAGTCTGCGGGAATCTGAAAAACCTGCGTGGGTCTGGAATAGCCTGAGAAGGCTTGGAAAGGCCTGCATCGGTCTGGAAAGCCTGCGGGAATTTGGAAAGACCTGTAGGGATTTGGAAAAGCCCGCGTGGCCTGGAATGATATCTGGATAGGACAGGCAGGATAGATAGGAGATTGGCAGAAAGGATACCTTGTGTAATATGCGGGGGTATCCTTTTTTTTCGGATGGAAGGCTGTGCCGGCAATCTGTTTTGGTTTATTCTGCCTTGGCGGATTAAAATAAATTACTAAAAGTGTGAACATGATGAATTACCAAATGAATTACCAGTTACCTCCCAGCCCCAAAACACAGATAAACCTTGCATATCCCTTCCAAAAGTTGTATACTAAGACCAGTTATGGTCAGTGCCGCCGTACTTTCGGGTATGGCGACAGCACGGCCAGGTTCACACCAACACCAGGAGGAATTGCAATGATTGAGGCAACGAGCTGCGGCGGTGTGGTTATATTTCGAGGGAAGATTCTCGTCCTTTACAAGAATTATAAGAATAAGTATGAAGGATGGGTATTGCCTAAGGGAACAGTAGAAGCTGGCGAAGAGTATAAGGAAACGGCGCTCCGCGAGGTAAAGGAGGAGACCGGTGTCAGTGCATCCATTATCAAGTATATCGGCAAGAGCCAATATTCATTCAACACCCCACAGGACGTGGTGGAAAAGGACGTACACTGGTATCTGATGATGGCCGACAGCTATTACAGCAAACCACAGCGGGAAGAGTACTTTCTGGATTCCGGATATTATAAGTTCTATGAAGCATACCATCTGCTGAAGTTTTCGAATGAGAAGCAGATACTGGAAAAAGCATATAATGAGTATCTGGATTTGAAGAAGAGTAATCTTTGGGGAAGCAAGAAGTATTTTTAAGTGAATAGTGACGTAATTAAGGGCGTTCTGCGAGGGCAGGGCGCCCTTTTGACTCCAATTTACAGTCGGATTGCGGGATACCAGGGTACAGGATAAAGCTTTCCCCTCCTGCGGTCAAAGAAATTTGATAAAAAAATGCAGCAATGCTATAATGAGGATATGAAAAGGAGGGCGAAACGTTTGGAACTGAAAAGGGATATATATGATGAACTTATAAAATGGAAACTGCGTAACGGCGGAAAGGTTCTGGAGCTGAAAGGTGCGCGTCAGACCGGGAAAACGTATATTTTGGATAAATTTGCTAAAGAAAATTATGAAACATATATATATATTAATATGACACATACATCAGGTGAGGAATTTCTTGCCTGTCTGGATAAGGCAACGGAGTGGGAACCGGGGCAGCCAAGGCCGGAACACCCGCTTCATCAGGCATTCCGGCTCTTTGATACACGGTTTAGGGATATAGGGACAACGGTTGTAATAATTGATGAAATTCAGGAATCCGCACGGGTATATTCTTTAATCCGTCAATTTGCCAGAGAATTTGAATGTCACTTTATAGTGACCGGGAGTTATCTTGGCAAGACAATTGAGAAAGGATACTTTTTGCCAGCCGGCGATACAGAAGAACTGCGTATGGACACCTTGTCATTTCCTGAATTCCTGGGAGCGGTGGGTAAACGGGAACTTTATGAGGAAATTGACCTATATGGAGCCGGTTTGCATGAGCAGTACGATGAACTGAAGGCACTGTATGATGTTTACTGTGAAATAGGCGGCTATCCGGCAGTGATAAATAATTATTTGGAAACCAATGATATTGAAGAATGCGGAAAAACCATATATCAGGTCATAAGGATATTTATTGAGGAATCCACACGGTATTTTAATAATATCCTGAACATGAACCTGTTTGAGCAGCTGTTTCCGGCCATCGCCCAGCTGTCGGTGAGGGAAAAAAAGGGAAGCCAGGATATGGTTTCTGAGTTGTCTGATTTGATTTATAAAGAAGAGAGTAACCGGGCTACAAAACAGAGTGTGAATAATGCGGTGGCCTGGCTGTATCGTTCGGATATCATTGGGTTCTGTGGAAAAGCGGTGGAATGCAGTTCCACAGATACGAGGCCAAACATGCGGTTTTACTTTCGGGATTTGGGGGTTGCAAGGTATTTCCTGAAGAAAGGCGGAATCAAGGGAGCGGCAGCAGAGGGATATATAAATGAAAATTTCGTTTACATGGATTTGCTGAGAAGGACTTTTAATATGGAAATTGCCGGGATGACGCCTTTGTTTGGGACTTATAAGAACGGTGAGATTGATTTTTTTGTAAGCAGCCTGCGTAATGAGAAAGATTATGGTATTGAGGTAAAAGCCGGGAAGGCAGAGGGGAAAACAGCCCGGCTGCTCCTGCAGGATGGAAGGGTGGAGGCTGTTTATTTCCTAAAGGGGGGCACCTATGGCGGGCAATCAGGAAGGATGATAACGGTACCGGTTTATTTGGCGGGAAGGGTACGGTATGATTTCACAAGAAAGCCCGGTGGTATCCCATCTGAGGAGGAAAGGAAAGAGCATCCATCTATATAAAATCACCGAAAAAGGGCCCGGCCATATCCACAGCCGGACCCTTCCCCAAACGGTATCCCATCAATAAGTATAATCCTCAATCTCCACCTTATCCACTTCCTGATAAGGAGCCAATGTGGATATCATCTTCACTGTCTTATCATAAGAGTTGACACAGTAGTGGATTTCAGAAGGTTCTATATGGATCAGATCCCCTTGTTTTAAATGATGCACGGTCCCGTCAACCACAATGTCGATTTCTCCTTCCAGGACAAAGAAGTTCTCCTCCATGATATTGTGGTAATGCGCCTTAAAATCCTCCCCTGGCTGGAACTGCACCACTGCAAAATTCATCCTCGGGCCTTTCATCAGGTATTTTGGGCCGCTGTTGCCGAAGCGGTATTCTTTCTCATTCTCATTTACAATAAACATCTTAATATGTCCTCCTATTCTATAATCCTGGGGCAGCCCACATGCTCTTGGTCAGATCCTGGTTGCAGATATCCAGCTGAGCCTTGTAAACCTTGCGCCATTGTTCATACATTTCACAGTAAATCTTATGGTTCTCCATATCAGGGACATAGGTGGTGTCCCATTTCACCAGCTTTCCGGCTGCCTCTGACATGTCGTCGTATATCCCTACCCCATAGCCTGCCAGGATGGCGGCGCCCAGGGCCGTTGCCTCTTTGACAACCGGGACCTTCACGGGAAGTCCCAGCACATCGGACAGTATCTGGCACCACAGCGGGCTTTTGGAAGCGCCTCCTGCGAAAATGATTTCCTCAGGCTGGTTGCCCGTGGCCTCCCGGACCAGGTCCAGATGGCCCTTGGTGACCAGGGCTGTGTTCTCAAGGATGGCGCGGTAGAACGTGTACTTGGAGAAGCGCACCGGGTCCAGTTCAAAGTTGGTAAAGGTGGGCGAAGCGTGCTTCCAGCTGATGAAGTTCATGACATCGGAAAATGTACACATCATGCCGTAGCATCCGGCCGGTATATCCTTGGCATACCGGTTCATCACATCGTAAGGGTCCGTGCCCTCAAGCCTTGCCAGCTCCTTCTCGGCCTGGCAGAAGCCGTCCCGGAACCATCGCATCACAAGGCCGGGTTTAAATGCAAGGGCCTCGTACTGCCATACGCCCGGTACGGCGTGGCAGTTGACGCGGACACGGCAGTCCTGGTCGGTCCGGCCGTCCCCTGTGTTGTACTCATACTGCCAGAAGCTGCCGCCAAAGACGGCTGCCTGGTTTGGCTTCACCACCCCTACGCCGATGCAGCCTAACTGGGCGTCGCCGCCGCCCACAATCACGGGCGTGCCCTGGGCCAGTCCTGTCTGGGCCTCACACTGGGCTGTCACGGTCCCGGCGGTGGAGCCGCACTCGCGTACCTCGGGGAAAATGTCGGTGCGCAGTCCGCAGCGCTCTGCAATGGTAGGATCCCAGTCCCTCTTCTTGAGGCTGAACAGGCCGGTGGTGGAACCGTTGCTGGGTTCCACGGCCAGGACCCCGGTCATCTTATAGATGAGCCAGTCATTAAACATGCCCACATAGGCCAGCTTTTCGTATACTTCCGGCATCTTGTCCTTGACCCACAGAAGACGTGGCAGGGCGTCCAGGGCATAGGTCTGTCCGGACTCCAGATACAGTTCCTTTTCCTGGCCGGGATAGGCCTGGCGCAGGCGGCCCACTTCATCATCGCTTCTGGCATCCACGTTGGCGCAGGCCCAGATTTCCCTGCCCGATCCGTCGTAGAGTACAATCCCCTCCCTCATACAGGTGGTGGAGACGGCTGCAATCTCTTCCGGCGCGATTCCTGATTCCTTCAGTACGCCCCGGATGCATCCGCAAGTCAGTTCCCAGTTGTATGTCCAGTCAAAATCCATGCTGCCCGGATATCTGGGGTCTTCCTTGTGCTCCCATTCCTGTTGCACACATGCGGCCTGGTTGCCGTCCAGATCGAACAGGACCGCCCGGACGCTGCCTGTACCGGCATCAACAGCAAGAAAGTATTTCTTTGACATATGTAACTCCTCCTTTTTGATTTCTCCTTTAATCTAAATCAATCAGCTGCATCGCAGTGTCCTCATCCGTGATTAAAACATCCAGATAACTGCCCCTGAGGGCGGCGCGTATGGCATCCACCTTCTGGGGACCGCCGGATATGCCGATTACATTATTCAGGCTCTTCAATGTATTTAACGAGGTGCTGAACAGCCGTTCCTCGATGTCGCTGTGGATAGGGCTGCCATCCTTGTCAAAAAAGTGGGTCAGTATATCGCCGACCGCTCCCTGCATGGAAAGGTACAGGAAGTCATTGGGATTCAAGATACCGTTGGAGATAATAGTTGCATCCTCGTTCATGGCCCCGATTCCCACCACGGTCATGGTGGCCAGGCGGACCATCCTTGCAATCTCCTGGATGGGCGGCTCGTCACGCATGGCCTTGCACATCTCCTTGGAGGATACAAGAAGGGGGGCGGGATAAAGGTAAAGCTTGGCATTGAAGATGTTGGAACGGATATTGGGCAGGTAATAGCTGACCCCGCCTGTGAGGGAAACCACGGAGATGGGGGATTCGGCTATGGTGGCCAGATGGTTCAGCACCCTGCTGGGGGTGTCCCCGTATCCCATGTTGATGAACATGTTCTCCGTCAGCCTGTCTCCGATATACATGGCGGCTGCCTGGGCAATGGTCTCGTTGAGGTTGGAGCCGTTCGGCGGGGTGGGGACCACAAAGACATCCTTTAAGTTCCACTGGGTGGTGAGTTTCTGTTCGAGCATCAGCTGCTGGCTCCGCTCAGGAGAAATCTTAAACTGAATCACCCCTGTCTGTCTGGCCTTTTCCAGCAGCTTGATGACCTTCATGCGGGATATCCCCAGCTTCTCGGAAATCTTCTGCTGGGTCATGTTTTCTATATAATAGTACCAGGCTGTTTTAACGATTAAGGAATCTTCATAATCCATACCGGCCCTAACACCTCCTGTATCACGATTTGTAACATGATTTATATTATGAAGCAAAACATATGAAGCCAAACAATAGAAAAGAAGTGAAACAAATGTTTTGATTCAAATAAAATGTTTACTTTGACATTAGTATATCAAAGGGCAACATTAATGTCAATATGCAAAATTGGGGGAAATACACATGAAATAGGGGAATGAACCTTAATAAATGCGCACTAATTCGTGAAAAAATGGGGCAAAACAGAAAAGTAAAAGGTACAAACCACTAAAAATGGTCCGGGCGGATTCGCGTAAATCATGTTAAAATGCTGAAAACCCCTTGACAAACTTATGTCATTCCCGTATACTTACAAGTGTTACAAATGTTTTATTAACAAACAAAAATATCAAAAACGATAAATACAGATGCGCTAAGGAGGGTAAACATGAGTCAAGCAGGAACATGTGATTCAAAAGACATGCTGCTTTCTGCCCGCGGCGTCTTTAAGACATTTGGCTTAAACGCAGTTTTAAAAGGAATTGACCTGGATGTTGGTAAGGGCGAGGTGCTGGCTTTGATAGGTGGGAACGGTGCTGGAAAGAGCACCCTGATGAAGATCATCATGGGTATCTACCAGCCCGACGAAGGGGAGCTTGTGATTGCAGGCGGGAAGATAAGTACCTTCAAACCTTCGGTCATACTTGCAAAAGGGGTCTACATGGTACCCCAGGAACCCATGCTTTTTCCCAACATGACGGTTGAGGAGAACGTGCTGATCGGTTTCAAGGAAAAGACAGGTCCCTTAAGGAAGCGGCTGATCCAGATAATGGATGACATTGGCTGGCACCTGGACCTGACCAGGAAGGCCATGAGCCTTTCCATTGCAGAGCAGCAGCTGGTTGAGCTGCTGAGGGGACTTTTAAGGAATGCAAGGGTATTGATTCTGGATGAACCTACCAGCGCCCTGACATTTGACGAAGTGGAAAGCCTTTTTAAGATAGTGGAGGATTTGAAGAAGAAGGGCATTGGAATCATCTACATAACCCACCGTCTGGCGGAGGTGTTCCAGATAGCAACCCATGTGGCAATCATGAGGGACGGTATCATTACATTAAAAGGACGCGTTGCTGATTTTTCCAGGGAGATGCTGGTAAAGGGACTCCTTCCTCCCAATATGGATGAATCTGAATTAAAGGACGGCAAGGACACGGCCGGGTCCATTCACTACGAAGGCCTGAAGCCAGTGTTTGAACTGCAGCATTATTCCGGATACGGATTCGAGGACGTGAACCTGAAGGTATACCCCGGCGAGGTGCTGGGAGTGGCCGGAGTGGTGGGCGCCGGACGTACGGAGCTGGCCACCACCATATTCGGAAGGGATAAGGTCTTAAAAGGAAAGGCAATCCTGGACGGTAAGGATGTAACCGGTCTTTCCACGGCAGAGGTGCTGAAGGCAGGCATCAATTACGTGCCTGAGGACAGGCGGCTGAACGGCCTGTTCGGCATCAGCGACGTGGCAGCCAACACAACGTCTTCCTTATTAATGGATAAGAAGATGGGCGGGTTTTTCCTGGACCGGAAAGCGGAAAGGGAGGTTGCCCAGCGCTACATCGATGATTTCCGTATCAAGGTTACGGGCCAGGACCAGACGGCCGGAAGCCTTTCCGGAGGAAACCAGCAGAAAATCGTTATCGGAAGGTCACTTTCCACCAACCCCAAGCTGGTCATCCTGGATGAGCCTACCCGTGGCATTGACGCCGCGGCCAGGGGCGATGTGTATTCCATTATTCATAAACTGAAGGCCCAGGGCGTGGCAATCATGCTGATATCTTCTGATATGGAAGAAATCGTGGAGCTTTCCGACCGGGCAGTGGTGGTATTTTCCGGGCGTATCAAGGGAGAACTGTCCAAGGCGGAAATCAGCCAGGCCAGCCTGATGGCAGCATCCTTTGGTGTGGCAGAAGAATGAAAGCAGGTGGAGAGACATGAATCAAATGAAAAAGATAATCAAATCCCATGAAATGAGCAGTTTTCTATTTCTGGCAGCATTGATATTCATTGTGGGATGTGTAAACCCGGCTTTCTGGCAGCCCACATCCATCTTAAACTGCTTTAACGACAGCGTGGTGTTTACATTGCTGGCAGTGGGCAGCGCCTTTGTCATCCTTACGGGTGAGATTGATGTATCGGTGGGCGCCACCCTGGGCATGTCCGCCGCAGTGGGGGCAACCCTGCTGAGGGACGGATCCAACTGGCTGGCAGCCATACTGGCGGCGCTGGCCATCGGGGCAGTGATAGGGTTTGTCAATGGATTTGGGGTTTCCGTGCTTCAGATCCCGTCCCTTATATTTACCCTTGGCGTCAACGGTGTGGTGCGCGGACTGATTTATGTGTATACAAAGGGGGCGTGGGTGGAGAACCTTCCCGCCGAGTATACAAGGATGTCCAATACCCTGATAGCCGGGCAGCTCACCACCTTTTACGCGGTGACCATCCTGATTGTGGTTGCAGGCCATCTGATACTGACACAGACCAAGAAGGGCAAATACTTCATTGCCGTGGGGGACAACGCGGCAGGCGCCACCCTTGTAGGCATACCCGCAACCCAGACCAAAATCATGGCTTACATACTGAGCGGTATATTTGCTGCCGCGGCAGGCATGATTTACACCTCCCGGATCGGCTTCATAACGCCCACCGCGGGCAACAGCTATGAGATGAAGGCAATCGCGGCCTGTGTCCTGGGAGGCATTGCACTGACAGGAGGACAGGGAAGCCTGATCGGCGCGTCCATCGGCGCCATCATCATGTCCAGTATCAGCAGGATCCTTGTATTCCTGGGCTTCTCCTCTGATTACGACAATACCATTACAGGCATCCTGCTGATTACCATCGTGGTCATCAATACCGTAACGCAGAACAGGGCCATCCTGAAGAACCGGCACCACATACTGTCAGCAAGGACAGCGGCGGATGCTGATAAAAAAGGAGGGGTTCAGTCATGAAAAAGGCATTTAAAAGCTGGGAGACCGTCCTGCTCTGTATCCTGGTCCTTGAGTTCATCATATTCGCAACAGCTAACAGCAAGTTCCTGATGCCCCGGGTGTTGTTCGGGAGTATCAATGATATGATTTCCATCTGTATCATTTCCCTGTTCGTTACCTTTGTAATGATTACAGGAGGAATCGATATACAGGCCGGTTCCATTGTGGGCCTGACCTCCATTGTCCTGGGCGTGTCCTGGCAGGACTGGGGACTTAACATCTGGGCGGCAGCCCTTCTTGGAATCGTGGTGGCAGCGCTGTGCGGCGCCCTTTCCGGATACTTCGTGGCCTACTGCGGGGTCCAGCCCATGGTGGTAACACTGGGTGGCAGCTTCCTGTTCTCCGGCCTTGCGCTGCTGGTATCCAACCTGTCAGCCACGGAAAGCTACAAAGGCATTAACGGGTTTCCTGACAGCTTTATAAGGATTACCAAGTTTAAGCTGTTCGGCGTCATACCCAACCAGGTGCTCATTTTCCTGGCCCTGGCCGTCATTGCTTACATATTGCTTCATAAGACCAAGTACGGACGGCAGATCTTCCTCATCGGCGTGAACCAGAATGCGGCCGAGTATTCAGGCATCAACAGCAGGCTGGTCATCCTCAGCACCTATGTGCTGTCCGCCATGAGCGCGGCGGTTGCAGGCATTGTCCTGACCTCCTATCTGGGAACGGCCAAGAGTGACATCGGCGCAACCCTGACCATGCCCATCATCACGGCGGTGGTGCTGGGAGGAACCCTGAGCACGGGCGGCAAGGGAAGCGTCCTTGGAACAGCCCTGGCAGCGGTGGTCATCGGCGTCTTAAGGTTCGGGCTTCCCCTCTGCTTTAAGGTAAGCCAGCAGTATTTGGATATCCCGGTGGGCCTGATCCTGCTTGTGGTGGTCATCGGACGCTCCCTGGTGAATAACCAGAAGATCATCGCGCTGGTCCATAAAAAGAAAAAATAAAAAGGTATTATGGGAACAGGATTTCCCTGTAAATACGAACATGCAAAAAAACTATAATAATTTATTAAGGAGGAACAAGATTATGAAGAAAAAATTGTTATCAGTGGTTCTCGCAGGAGCAATGACCGTTTCACTGGCAGGCTGCGGCGGCGGTGGAAGCACCCCTACAACGGCAGCGCCCACAACAGCGGCTGAGACAAAGGCAGAGGCAGCTGAGACAAAGGCGGAAGAGAAAAAGGAAGAGACTGCAGCTGAGGCTCCGGCAGCAGGCGCGGACGTATCCGGCCTGACCGTTGCATTCATCCCCAAGCTGACCGGCAATGCATTCTTCGAGTCCGCTAATAACGGCGCCCAGGAATACTCCAAGGAGTGGGGCTTTACCGTTGATTACCAGGGCAGCGCCAACGCGGCGGTTGCAGACCAGGTAAATGTAATCAACAACGCAATTGCCAGCGGCGTGGATGCAATCTGTGTATCTTCCGTGGATGCCACCGGACTGGATTCAGCCCTGACAGAGGCAAAGGATGCAGGCGTAACCGTTGTTACATGGGATTCAGACGTTTCCGATACGGCCCGTACCCTGATGGTAAGCCAGGGAACACCGGACCTGTTAGGCAAGATGCTGGTTGACATGGGCGCTGATTCCTTAACCAACCGCGGCAAGGACGTAAAGGCTGATACAATTAAGTACTGCTGGCATTATTCACAGGCAACGGTTGCTGACCAGAACTCCTGGCAGGTTGCAGGCGAAGCCTACATCAAGGAAAACTTCCCCAACTGGGAAAATGTAGCTCCTGATAACTATTACTCAGAGCAGGATGCAGAGAAGGCTGTTTCCATCGGCGCATCCATCCTGGAAGCACACTCTGATATAGACTTAATCATCTGCAACGACTCCACAGCGCTTCCCGGACAGTGTAAGGCTGCCCAGAACAAGGGTCTGACCAAAGATGATGTCACAATCACCGGATTCGCATCTCCTATGTCCATCAAGGATTACTGCGCAGCAGGCGTTATCGAGCAGTGGGGCCTTTGGGACTGCGGCGTACAGGGCGCAATGGGATGCTACCTTGCAGCTTACCTTGCAGCAGGCAACGAAGTACATGTAGGCGACAAGATTGATATCCCCAGCATCGGTGAAGTAGAAGTTATGCCAAATGACTGCCTGGTTGAAGGCGCATCCACAGCAGAAGTCAACAACGGCGTTGTGCTGCTGCCTGAGCGTACCGTATTCAACGCAGACAACATGAACGATTATAACTTCTAAGTTGAAAAATAGGACAAAATTGATTAAACTGTAAGAAAAGACTTGGAAGGAGATTTCTGATTATGGCTGATTTGGAAGGCGTAAAGGTTGCAAAGGATTATCACGTGGATGTTCCTTTTGCCAATAATGAAGGATTCTATGTGAAGGGGGCCAATCATCTGGATTGGGGCATGAAGAAACATCTGTCCAACATTTTTAACCCCAAAAGCGGCAATACGGTAATGTTTGCATTTGACCATGGATATTTCATGGGGTCGACCGCGGGCCTGGAGCGTCTGGACCTGGTGATTCCCAAGCTGGTTCCTTACGTGGATGTGCTGATGGGCACCAGGGGGGCACTGCGCTCCTGCGTGTCACCGGACTGCGGCAAGGGCATTGCCCTGCGTTCCACTTCCGGTTCCTCCATGCTCAACGATGATTTATCCCATGAGATCCTGGCTGTTGACATCGAAGACGCAATCCGCATGAATGCAGACTGTATGGCCATCCAGACCTTTATCGGCGCGGACGGACAGCTGTCCAGCATTGAGAACCTTTCTAAGGCAATCAACCTGGGAATGAGATACAGCATCCCGACCATGGGCGTTGTGGCTGTTGGCAAACAGATGGAGCGCACGGACCGGTTCTTTAAGCTGGCTACCCGTATTGTTGCAGAGATGGGCGCCAATATCATCAAGACCTATTACTGTGAGAACTTTGAAGAGATAGTGGCGGCCTGCCCGGTACCCATTGTAGTGGCAGGAGGCAAGAAGCTTCCGGAGAAGGAAGCCCTGACCCTGGCCTACAACGCAATCAGCGGAGGGGCGCGCGGTGTGGATATGGGAAGGAACATCTTCCAGAGCACCCATTCCCTGGAGATGGCGGCAGCCATCGGCAAGATTGTGCATGAAGGATTTACGGATAAGGAAGCATATGAATTCTTTGAGGATGCAATCCACTAAAGGATGGCTGGGGCGCGGTTGGAAGGTGCCCTGAGACATGAAAAGGATTCGGATCCGCTGGTTAAAAAAGGCAGGCTGCGTTGTTGGCCTGCCTTTTGTTTCAGGATTTTAGGAAAATGGGGGATGGAAAATGGAACTGGCTTTAAAAATAGCCCAGATGGTGGCGCCCGTGATTGCCATGATTGGCCTGGGATGCCTGTGCAGGAAAAAACAGTATATTGACGACAAGGGGCTGGCCGGACTGAAGGGCCTGATTGGGAACATCACCCTGCCGGTGGTGCTTTTCAACGCATTTCTGACAGCCTCCTACAGTATGAGGGTGCTGCTTGTGTTTGCGGTGGTCTATGCGGGATTTGGCATTGCCCTGGGATTTGGTTTCCTGACCAGGCGGTTTGTGAAGCCATATGACCGTTTCATGCCCTTCCTGCTCAGTTCGGCAGAGGGCGGGATGCTGGGATACGCGCTCTTTGCCCTGATTGGGGGCAGCGGCGCAACCTCCGTGTTTGCGACGGTTGATATCGGCCAGACCGTGTTTGCGTACACGGTGTACCTGTCGGCCCTTAAGATTACGGACGGGCAGAAGACAGGGGCGCGGGACGTGGTTGCCAGCCTTGTGTCCAATAAGGCGTGCCTGGGCATGGCGGCAGGTATCATACTGGGGGTGTCGGGAGCTGGAAGAATGATCCTTGGCTCGCAGATGGGAGGAATCGTGACAAGTCTCATTGACTTCATCACGGCGCCCACCGCGGGCGTGATCCTGATTGTGGTGGGATATGAGCTGGAACTTAGACGGGAGCTGATGGCCCCGGTGGTGAAGACGGTCTTGCTCCGCCTGACAGTGCTGGCAGCGGTATTGGCAGCGGGCAGCGCCGTCATATTCACGGTAACTCCCTTTGATAAGGAGCTTTTCATGGCAATGCTGCTGATGTACGCCCTGCCCGCGCCCTTTATCATACCGCTGTTTGCGGACACGGGGGAGGATGGGGCCTATATATCCACCACCCTCTCCGTGGGTACGCTGATGACCGTGGTGTTCTTTATCGGGATTGCGGCTTACAGCGCCGCGTGATGGCCGGACTGGCAGGACGGGGCTTGCCTGTGAAATATGGCTGCCTCCCACAGAAACCGCGCCGTATCATACAGGTCTGTCTCTGCCAGCTCCTCCTCCGTTGAATGCCCCCTGGTCATCCCCACGCCCAGGTTCACGGCCATGATTCCCATGGCGTTCAATGCGTTGGCATCACTGCCCCCGCCGGAGGAGGCGGTAAAGGGGGAAATGCCCATGGAGCGGAATATCCCTGACAGCTCCAATAAGAAGGGATGGTCCTCCGGGATATCGAACCCTTCATATAAATGTTCAATTTCATAATCCAGCGCCGCGCCGGATTCATGGCAGGCAGCTTTCAGGCAGTCCGTCATATGGTCTGTCTGGGCCTTGAGCTTTTCCTTGTTCCGGCTTCTGGCCTCGGCAATGAATTCCGTGCGGGGGTTCACCACATTGGTGGCTCCCACGGCGCTGAGTGTTCCGATATTGGCAGTGGTCTCCTCATCCACCTTCCCCAGCTTCATGGCAGCCACGGCCCGGGCAGCCGTGGTGATGGCGCTGATTCCTTCCAGGGGGCGGTTGCCTGCATGGGAAGCCTTGCCGGTAATCACGGCCCGGACTACGGCGTGGCCCGGGGCGGAGATGACCATGCGCCCTGGGGGACCGCTGGAGTCCAGCACCAGGGCATTACCCGTTTCCAGGAGGGAACGGTCTTTTTCCAGGGCCTTTGCCCCGTACTGTCCGCTTTCCTCCCCCACCGTGAAGATAAGCTGGACCGTGCGGTGGGGAACCGGATGGTCCTTTAAGGACCGGGCCAGTTCCACCATGGCTGCTACCCCGCATTTGTCGTCCCCGCCAAGGATGGTGGGGCCTTTGCTGCGCAGGACGCCGTCCTGTCCAAGGACTGGTTCGATTCCCTTTCCGGGAGATACGGTATCCAGGTGCGCTGAGAGGATAAGGGGAGGATGGCCGGGACTGCCCTTCAGGGTGCACAGCAGGTTCCAGCCATTGGAATGGGTGTCCTGTGCATTTCCCTGCCGTATCACGTCCGCGCCCAGGGCCTTCAGGTCCTGTTCCACCTTCAGGCACATTTCCCTTTCATCTCCTGATTCACTGTCAATCCTGACATATTCCATGAATGTTTCCAGTAATCGATTCCGGTTGACCATATGTATTCCTCTTTCCTACAGCATAAGTGAAACGCCGGGGCCGAGCGGAAGGCCGAAGGCCATCCATAATGCCAGGAGGATGGTCCATCCGATGAGGAAAATCAGGCTGTATGGAAGCATGGTTGCCACCAGGGTTCCGATTCCCGCATTGTCATCGTAGCGTTTTGCGAAAATGATGATGGTTGCGAACTGGGACATAAGCGGGGTGATGACGTTGGTACATGAATCGCCGATACGGTACGCCACCTGGGTCAGCTCCGGTGAGAAGCCAAGGAGCATGAACATGGGAATGAACACTGGCGCCAGGATGGTCCACTTCGCAGAGGCAGAACCCATGAACAGGTTGGCAAATGCGGAGAAGATGACAAACAGGATGATCAGCGGTATTGGCCCGATTCCCGATGCGCCGAAGAAGTTGGCGCCCTTCAGTGCGATGATGGTGCCGATGTTGGTGTATTTAAAATAGTTGATGAACTGGGATGACACGAATACCAGTGAGATATAGGTGCTCATGGAAGCCATGCTCTTGCTCATGGAGCCGCATACGTCCCGGTGGTCCTTAAAGGTCCCGGCCTTCCTGCCGTAAACAACGGCGGGAACGAAAAAGTAGAGCGCGATCAGTATGATGATGCTGTCCATGAAGGGAGAGCCGTCCACCAGGCTTCCTGTCTCGGGGTTGCGCAGGAAGGAGGACTGGGGGATGAGCAGCGCAATCATTCCGACGACCATGACCACCAGGACGATGTTGGCTGTCTTGAGGGCCTTGCTCTCTTCCTGTGACATGGAGCTGGAGGTGAAACCGGCGGTATCTGTCCCGCCTTCAAATTTCCCCAGGCGTGGTTCCACGATTTTATCTGTTATGATGGTGCCAAGTATGGTGATGACAAAGGTGGAGGCGCACATGAAGAACCAGTTGCCTGTGGGCTGTACCGTGTAATTGGCGTCCACGATACGGATGGCCTCATTGGTGATTCCTGAGAGCAGGGGATCCAGGGTGCCTACCAGCAGGTTGGCCGAGAATCCGCCGGAAACACCTGCAAAGGCGGCTGCCAGCCCGGCCATGGGGTGACGGCCGTAAGCCATGAACATCAGGGCGCCGATGGGAATCAGCACCACATAGCCCGCGTCTCCCGCCACATTGGACATACATCCTAAGAATACCACCACCGGTGTGATAAGGGCTGCCGGTGTGATTTCCACGGTCTTTCGCAGCAGGGAGGATATCCAGCCGCTCTGTTCCGCCACGCCCACGCCCAGCATGGCCACCAGCACGGTGCCCAGCGGCGCGAAGCCGGTGAAGTTCTTAACCGCATTGGTCATCATGTAGACAATGCCGCTGGTGTTGAACAGGCTTTTGATCGTGACGATGGTGTGTTCCACTTCCCCGGTTTTGCTGTTGATTAATTCGCCTTCCGCGGAAACGCCCATGGCGTGAAGCAGCCCGGAGATGACCACCACGCCCAGGGCGAAGAGGCCGAACAGAACGATTGGATGGGGGAGCTTGTTGCCTGCCCGTTCCACTACGTCCAAGAAACGGTTGAACAGGGACTTATTCCTGGTTTTTTCTTTTGTCATATATCATATCCTCCTTACAGTACGACTTTTCCGTCTTTTAAAATGGTTTTTCCGTCAGCAGTTACGGTTGCGTCCTTCATGATCAGGTCATAGTGGCAGGCAGCCTTGACCGTGCCGCCCAGTGTGATGCTGGTGCCGATGCCGATGTGGGCGGTGCCGTAGACGCCTTCATCCTCCAGCATGAAGCCCATAAAGCGGCAGTTTGGGTTCAGCCCAAGGCCCATCTCAGCCACATTATAGACATTGGGGTCCTGTTTGCTGTCCAGGTCCGCCTTTAACATCCTGGCCTGGCGGCCGCCTTCGATGGAGACAATCATCCCGTTTTCAACGATGCAGCGCACCGGCTCGTCCAGGACGCCGATTCCTATGTATGGAATGCTTCCGTCCGCCACGATGACGCCGTTAGCAGTGCCTTCCAGAGGCGAGACATTGGCCTCCACCGTGGGTATGGTTGAGAACTCACCCTTGTCCACCATGCAGTAAAGGGCGTTGCCGCGCCTTCCTGCGGCACTGTAGTAAAGGTCGGTTCCCATGGCGGTGGTCAGATGGATTTCCTCTGAGCCTGCCAGCGCGGCTGCCACGGCTTTGCATTCTGTTTTGGCTGCTTCGAAATCAGCTTCAATTCCTCCGTGTATCATCATGTCCTCGGTGAACTGGGTCAGCACCACGCCGCGGGAACCGGCTGCAATGGCGTCCTTTACAGCGTGGGTGTGGGTGATGGACCTGCCCACCACGGAAATAAACGCATCGCTGGCCTTCATGGCAGCCGCAATGGGAGCCGGCGGCTCCTGTCCGTCCGTGTCACGGGGAACCATGACCTGCAGGATAGGCTCTGCCTGGATCCGGTATACGGCTGCGGCAATGGCCTCCGCAATGGACAGGCGGGAAGCTTCCGTGATGATCAGCACCTTCTCGCCCGGTTTTACTTTGACACAGGTGGATACCACCTTGTCGGCCCCTCGGGCCATCAGTATTTTCTTCATTCTGTTACCTCCATTCCAATGGTATTATATATGTTCCTGCCTGATGTTGATTTCAGGACAGATATTCAATATTAAATATTCTATAGAATATATCGGGGTAAAAAAAGAAGAGTTACCTTCTCTTTTTCATATAGGCAAGCCCGTTGTCCAGATGGACGGACATGGCCCTGACCGCCTTTTCTTCATCGCAGTCAAGGAATGCCTGGACGATGCGCTTGTGTTCGGACAGTATCTCCTGTTCGCGCTTGGGATCCATGGCCGAATACTTCATATCCCGCAGGATGACGGTGCTGAGGGAATCCATCAGATGGATCAGGACCTTATTGCCCGCTGCCTGGTAGATGGTCTGGTGGAAACGGCTGCTGTTTTCCGAGGTCTTCATGAAATCATCTTCGCTGGCAGCGCTGTGGGACAGATGGACCAGAAGGTCTAACTGCTGGTCCGTAATCTTATGTACGGCTTCCCGGACCGCCATGAGCTCCAGGTTGGCCCGGCATGCATAGGCATCCATGATTTCCTCATAGTCCAGCTCCTTCACCACGACGCCGCAGTAGGGGATGCTTTCAATGAAACCATCCCGCTCCATGCGCCGGAATGCCTCACGCACCGGCGTGGCGCTGACAGCCAGCTGTTTGGCCACGTGCTGTTCCTGGAGCTTGGTTCCAGGTGGAAGGGTGCCTTTTACAATGGATTCCACCAGGGTGCTGTATACTTTTTCACTGAGCGGGGTCTTGCCGACTGCTTTTAAATCTTCTATCATGGATGGGTCTCCGGTTTATTTTATATTCTATAGAATATATAGTACTATATTGAAAGCAATGGCGCAAGCACTTTAATGCGTTACTTTATATTTGTCAGTTAAAACAGCGGAGGTGTTTGGGGACTGATTCCAGACGCGTTTACGGGAAGCATTAGGAGTAGTGCACGAAAGTGAGGGGGGATATAAACAGTGTTTACGAATAAAATTGTGAAATATGCATAAAAAAGAAGTGAAAATATAGTAGAATCTCCGTTGACGCCTCCGAATTTTTCTGATATTCTTTATTTATAAATAAACGCGCGTTTATGCAGTGCAGGAGAGGTGAAGTACACGATTGAATAGTGAAGAAATCGCAAAACTGGCAGGAGTAAGCAGGAGTACGGTGTCCAGGGTAGTAAACGGATATACCAATGTTCCTCCGGAGACAAAGGAACGGGTGGAACAGATAATACGCGAATATGGCTACATACCTAATACATCGGCCCGGAATCTGGCGGGGAAGCCCAGTAATGTCATCGGATTGTTTTTTGTGGAGTATGGTGTGCTGGAGGAGAATATCATACATTCCTCCCCGTTTTATTCAGAGTTCCTGGCCAACTCCATCGACCGGTTAAAGAAGCAGGATTGCCAGCTGGTGGTCTCCATCATTAACCGGATAGAAGATTTTGATATGGTAGAGACAGCCTTTATCAATAAGACCATGGCTGGATGTATCCTGATGGGGGACATTGTACCCAATTCCGTATTGGAGAAGCTTGGGAAGCTTGGATGTCCGACTATCCTGGTGAACCAGCGCTCTTCCATTGATTATCCTTACATTTTCTTAATGAATACGGAGAACTATAAAGGGGCGTACCAGGCGGTGCAGCTGCTGGTGAATCATGGACATAAACGGATTGCCCATATCACCGGCTCCGTGGAAAAGACCTCTATAAAGGAGAGGTTTGAGGGGTACCGGGACTGCCTTCTCCACAACCAGATCCCCGTCAACGAATCCTATATCTATTATTCCCACATCCACAGGGCGGAAAGCGGTTATCAGGCTGTGCTTAAGATGATGGCGGATAATAAGGGGAATGAGCCTACTGCCATTTTTGCAGCCAATGACCTGCTGGCCTTTGGCGCCATGCGTGGACTGAAGGAACTTGGCCTTAAGATACCTCAGGATATCTCAATCATAGGCTATGACAATGCGGAGCTGAGCCAATATATGTCACCGCCCCTGACCACGGTACAGGTCAGTGTTGAAAAGATTGCCAGGATGACGGTGGACAGCCTCCTTCTTGTAATCCGGAAAAAAGAGGCGATACCGGTTTACTCCCAGCTGAAGGAATTTACGCTGATGGAAAGGGGAAGCGTAGCCCCGGTTAAAACACCCGGTTAATATGAAATAAGGTTCATGAATAGACTGCATTCAAAAATAAACGCGCGTTCACAAGAAGGGAGAACATGGATATGAGTCAAAAAAAGGCGTTGGAGGGCATAAAGATACTGGATTTCAGCCAATTGCTGGCAGGGCCGTTTGCAACCATGATGCTGGGGGATTTGGGGGCGGAGGTCATCAAGATTGAGCGGGTCAACACAGGGGACATTTACCGTGGGATGACATTCTTTGCCAAGTATATTAAGGACAAACAGTCCCCGCTGTTCATGGCGTGGAACAGGAACAAGAGGTCCATTGCCATGGATATCCGCAATGAGGAAGTGAAGCAGCTGATTTATGAGATGGTCAAGACTGCGGATGTGGTAGTTGAGAATTTCCGGCCGGGTGTAATGGACCGGCTGGGTTATGGGTATGGGACATTGAAGCAGATCAATCCCAGAATCGTGTACGCCAGCAATTCCGGTTATGGGGCCTCAGGTCCGTATGTGAAGAGGCCGGGACAGGATATGCTGATTCAGGGAATGGTGGGCCTGGCCTCCATGACAGGCAGGAAGGACCAGCCGCCTCATCCTTTGGGAACCACGCTTCCGGATGTATTATCATCCTTCCATCTGGTGTATGGTATCCTGGCCGCCCTTATTTACTGCCAGCGGACAGGGGAAGGACAGCATGTGGAAGTGGACCTGATGCGTTCCACCATGGCCCTGGAAAGCCAGGCGCTTATGACACTTCTGAACATGGATGTGGAATATGAAAGACCGGCATCCGGCATAGGCCATCCCTTCCAGGCAGCCCCATTCGGGATGTATGAATGTGCGGACGGATATATTTCCATTGCAATGGGACCGTTTGAGGTATTGGTGGAGGCGCTGGAGGCGCCGGAACTCCTTAGATACAATGATCCAAAGCTGTGTTATGACAAACGGGACCAGGTGTTCTTTGCCATAGAGGCCATAACTAAGACAAAGCCTGTGGACTACTGGCTGGAACGTATGCTGGCCAGGGACCTGTGGGTAGCCAGGGTAGAGGATATCACGGAGCTTGAGAATAATCCCCAGGTACAGCACATGCATGCCATTGCGGAATATGAGCACGGACAGGCGGGTACCGTCCGCTGTGTGGCGCCGTCCATAACCATGAGTGAGACACCGGCACAGATAGAGATGGCTCCTCCTCTGGTGGGGGAACACACACGCCAGATATTGGAGGAATTCCATGTGGACCAGGATGTGATTGACCGTCTGTTCTCAGAGGGCGCCATTAGTGAAGAACACTGAAAGGAGAACGACCCTTGATAGTTTTGAATGGTATTACCTGGGACCACGACCGGGGGCTGCTGCCCCTTTTGGAGACTACGAAGAATTTCCATAAACTGTACCCGGATATAGATATACGCTGGAAGAAGCGGACGTTGAAGGAATTTGGGGATTTCCCGGTGGAGGAGCTGGCTAAGGAATATGATCTGCTGCTCATTGACCATCCTTTTTCCGGGGAAGCATATGAACATAATATCCTGATTGACTATAACCGGTATATGTCAGCGGAGGAACTGCAGATCCGCCAGGAACAGGAATTGGGTAAAACCCACCGGTGCTACAATTACAACGGGAAACAGATGGCCCTGAGCGTGGATATTGCGGCAATGGTAAGTGCATATAGGGCGGATTTACTGGAAGCAAGGGGGATTCCCGTACCGGGGAGCCTGGATGAGGTGATTGAGCTGGCTGGACGTACAGGTAAGGTTGCGGCCACCCTCGGCCCTACGGATATATGGTGCATTTTCCTGAGTTTGGGAGCGGCCAGGAGCGGGCAGGACTTCATTACCGAAAAAGGGCTGCATCCGGAACATGCCACATGGGCGGTTGACAGGCTTAATGATTTATACAGGTCCGTGATTCCAGAGAGCATCTGTTATAACCCAATCATGCTTATGGACCGCATGTCCCAGACGGACAGCATATGGTACGCGCCATTCTGTTTTGGATACGTAAATTATGCCTGGAGGAACCGGAAACACCCCATCTCATTCGCTGATGCGCCTTTCTGGGACGGAGCGGAAACATCCGGTATCCTGGGCGGCGTTGGAATGGCTGTTTCGGCCAGCAGCCCGCACATTGACGCGGCTGTGCGGTATGCAGAGTACGTGACCAGGCCCGACGTACAGGAAAATGAGTACTTTCTGTCAGGAGGACAGCCGGGGCAGAAGGATGCCTGGATGTCGGAACGGAACAATGAACTGACAGGCAATTTCTTTTTAGATACCGCCAATACCATCAATCGCGCATATCTCCGTCCAAGATTTCCGGGGTGGAACGTCTTTCAGGAAAAATGCTGCATTGTGTTGAACGAGGGTATACGCACAGGGATGAAGGCTGGGGAACTGGCGCGGGATATCCAGAAACTGTTTGTTGAGAATATCAGGATATAGATAATGAAAGGAAGAGACGGTATGTACCAATATCTGACAATGGAAAAGCAGGACGGGATTGCCCTTATCACATTCAGGCGTCCTGGGCAGCTGAATGCAATGAACCGGGCATTCATGGATGAAATCATCGACGCATTCCACTGTGCCAACGAGGATGGGGAGGTGAGGGCGGTACTGGTGACAGGGGAAGGCCGGGCATTCATGGCCGGCGCCGATATCAAGGAATATGCGGCGCAGACGGATGAGGAATTTCTGGCATTCCAGAAAAAGGGCTGGGAACTGTACGATGAGGCGGAAAAGGGGAGCAAACCTTTTATCGCGGTGGTGAACGGATTTGCCCTGGGCGGCGGTTTTGAGATAGCGGCGGCCTGCGACATGATTATTGCAAGCGAGGATGCCGTGTTCGGGCTGCCGGAGGTACATCTGGGTCTGGTGCCGGGCGGCGGCGGGACCCAAAGGCTGATTCAGAAGCTTGGCATTAACAGGGTAAGGGAAATCCTTTATCTGGGAGGGAAATACCCGGCAGACAAGATGCTTCAGTGGGGAGTTGTTAATTATGTTGTCCCGGCAGATAAACTCCTGGATTTCGCCAGGGATATTGCGGCTAAGATTACGAGACGTTCCCCAAAGGCCATTGCCCAGTTAAAGAAGCTGGCCTATCTGGGCACCTGTCCCATCCCTCTTAAAGATCGGATGGAGGAGGAAGGGAAGAGTCTCTATGCACTGTTCCATACGCCGGAAGCACAAAAGAAGATTCAGGATTTTGCAAATAAAGAGTGATTGGGAAAAGGAGAAGAAGATGAGGAAGATTAATATGTTAGCAGCAGTTGCTATGTCAGTGTTCATGATGGCAGGGTGTGCCAATACGTCCGGTACGGTGCAGCCGCAGACAGAGCCGGCCCAGACATCCGGTACGGAAACCGGGGAAGGTACAGATGCCGCTGTTTCGGAGGACAAAAAGGTAGTACTTAAGCTGAATCATGTGCAGAGCAATACGGATCCTGTCCAGGAAGCCTTTTTAGAACTGGCGGACATGGTAAAGGAGCGTTCCGGCGGAAGTATTGAAATACAGGTATACGCCAATTCAGAGCTGGGCAGCAATAAAGATAATCTGGAGCAGGTGGCCAACGGCGCCTCCATCATTGCGGTGGGGGATACCGGGTTCCTGGCCGATTATGTACCGGATATCGGAATCATGAACGGGCCGTTCTTATACGGATCCTATGAAGATCTGCTGAAACTTACGGACTCCCAGTGGTATGGGCAGATGGAGGACGCCTGCAGTGAACAGGGAATCAAGCTTCTGGCCATGAACTGGTATTTTGGCGAACGCCATATCATCTCCAAGAAGCCCATTAACACCCCGGCTGATATGAAAGGATTAAAAGTAAGGGTTCCCTCCAATACCATGTGGACAGCCACCATGGAATCTTTGGGCGCAGCGCCGACCACCATCCAGTGGAGCGAAGTTTACAGTGCGCTGGACCAGGGGGTAGTGGACGCGGCTGAGGCCCCCTTGGCAACCATTTATACCTCAAAATTACAGGAAGCAGCTAAAAATATAGCCATGACAGGACATTTTACAGGAATCATCGGTCTGGAAATGTCACAGGGCGTTTGGGATTCAATGAGCGCCGGACAGCAGGCCGTGATGGAGGAGTGCATTAAGGAAGTGGGTGAGTCCTACAGCAACAGCGTCATTGCCAGCGAGAAGGACTGGAGGGCAAAGCTGGAGGCGGAAGGAGTCGTATTCACGGATGTGGACCGGGAACCGTTTAAGGAAGCGTGCGCCGGCGTATATTCCAAGTTCCCGGAATGGTCTGACGGTCTATACGAAACAATTGAGGCATCAATGAAGCAGTAGTGGGAAAGGTTTCCGGATAACAGGGGGATAATTGTGAAAGGATTAATCGGACGGATAGAAATCATATTGGCTGGAACAGCCATGAGCATTGCGGTCATTGCTACGTTTTTAAATGTAATCTGCCGCTATTGTTTCAATCATCCTATTTACCAGGCAGAGGAAATTGCCACATCCATGTTTGTATGGCTTGTTTTTGTCGGAGCAAGCGCCTGTTTCAATGAGAATATGCACATAGGGATAGACTGTCTGGTAAACCTGCTGCCTGTAAAGGCGCGCAAGGGGGTGCAGATATTTACGGATGTGGCCATGATCCTCATCAATATTGTGATGGCATACATGGCTATTACCATCACAATCAGCGCGCGGATGAAGCTTACCAGTGCGCTGCGGATACCGTATTCATTTATCGATGCGGCGGCAGCCATCGGTTTTGTATGCATGACGGTCCATTCAGTGGAATTTTTAATCCGCGATATTAAATCGTTTAATGTGCGGGAGACAACGGAAGGAGGAGAGGGCTGAGATGGTGATTTTTCCGCTTATCATATTATTCATTCTGTTCATGCTTAACATACCCGTGGCATTCTGTCTCATGGTTTCCGCATTGTCATATTTTGTATTCTGCCCCACGGGAATGCCGGCCAACATGGTGATCCAGCGCATGGTTGCCAGTGCAGAGTCCTTTCCCATGCTTGCAATTCCTTTTTTTATACTGGCGGGCACTATCATGACATACTCCGGCATCTCTTCCAGGCTTATGAGTTTTGCCGAGTGCCTTACGGGCCATATGTCAGGCGGACTGGGACAGGTGAATGTACTGCTCAGCGCCCTTATGGGCGGCGTGTCGGGTTCTTCTAACGCGGATGCCGCCATGCAGGCCAAGATGCTGGTCCCGGAGATGGAGAAACGTGGATACGGCAGGGGATTCTCGGCAGCGGTAACAGCGGCTTCCGCCTGTATTACGCCTATCATTCCTCCTGGAATCACGCTGATCCTGTATGCGTTCATGGCAGAGGTTTCTGTCAGTAAGATGTTCGTGGCAGGCTATGTGCCGGGAATCCTGATAACCGCAGCGCTGATGATCGTGGTGACAATCCAATCCAAGAGGAAGGGTTATAAGCCTGTGCGTGAAAAGGCTGCCTCGGCTGCGGAGATATGGCAGGAGTTTGTTAAGTCCATCTGGGCGTTGTTCATGCCCTTCGGCCTGATTATGGGATTGAGGATAGGGATATTTACGGCAAGTGAGGCAGGGGCGGTCAGTGTGGTCTATACTTTGTTGGTGGGATTCTTCGTGTATAAGGAACTGAACATCAGGATGATGCCCCGTATTATTAAGGAATCCGTATATTCCACCTGTTCCGTCATGCTGATCATCGTATCGGCATCCGCATTCAGCTATTACATGAGCTGGGAGCGTATCCCGCAGATGATAACAGAAATGCTTACATCCTTTACCAGCAATCCACTTGTATTCCTGATGATCATCAATGTCTTCCTGCTGATTCTGGGAATGTTTCTGGAAGGAACGGCCAGCCTGATCATCCTGACCCCGCTTTTGCTGCCGGTTGCCACTTCCCTTGGGATTGACCCCATTCATCTGGGAATCGTAATGGTGGTGAACATCACCATGGGAGGCATCACACCTCCGTTTGGCACTTTGATATTCATCGTATGCTCCACCTTAAAACTGAAGGTGGCGGATTTTGTGAAGGAAAGCATCCCATTCATTGCGGCGCTGGTGGCAGTGCTTTTGGTCATAACATATTTCCCAAAGGTCGTGACATTCCTTCCGTATCTGATTGGATGATGATTGGGGTGGTGGGGATGTGTATTTTATCCTGTCATCCGGTGACCGGGGATTGGCGGCCGGATTCATTAAAATTTAGTATTGCATGGCATGGAAGATTATGGTAGCGTATACACTATAACACCCGGCATCCATGCATAAATACGACAGATAGCGGGGACACTCTTTGTGAGTGTCCTTCTGCTTTGGAATGCAGGGGGATGGAAATGCAGAGAGGAGCAGGATGATGTCGAATGCATATGAAACATCAAAACCATATGAAGAATTAAAACCATACATGGACAAAGCCATGGCCATCAAGACAGCCATGACCTTATTTGAGTGGGACAATGAGACGCTTGCCCCAAAGGAGGCAGGGGAACTGACAAGCCAGGTCATCGGTGTGCTGTCAGGCGAATATTTTGAGGCAGTGACCTGCGACGGGATGAGGAAGCTTTTAAAGGAGTGCCGTGAGCAGGGCGGACTGTCAGAGGCAGAGGCAGCCAATGTGAGGGAACTGACAGAGGAGCTGGAGCAGACCATGTGCATCCCCCAGGAGGAGTATCAGGAATTTGCCCGCCTGACCGCCAGGGCCACCAGCGTGTGGGCCAAGGCCAAGAAAGACCAGGACTTTGAGGCATTTGCCCCAACCCTTGAAAAGGTCATCCGGTTCCAGAAAAAGTTTGCGGGTTACCGGGCAAAGGATGGGAAAAAGCTCTATGATGTCATGCTGGATGATTATGAGAAGGGATTCTCCATGGAGAACCTGGATGAGTTCTTCGGCGTCCTGAAAAAGGAACTGGTGCCATTCCTCAAGAAGGTAATGGAGGAAGGCAAAAAGATTGAGGACGGTTTCCTGAAAGGGGATTATCCTGAGGAAAAGCAGGAGGAGCTGGGGCGTTTCCTGGCAGGGTATGTGGGCTTTGATTTTGACCGCGGTGTCATGGCGGTCAGCGCCCATCCCTTTACAACCAACCTGCACAATAAGGATGTGCGTATCACCACCCACTACACGGATTGCGTGGACAGTTCCCTGTTTTCCGTCATCCATGAAGCCGGGCACGGTATCTATGAGCTGGGAATCCGGGATGATTTAACCCTTACCCCGGCCGGACAGGGGGCCAGCATGGGAATGCATGAGTCACAGTCCCGGTTCTTTGAGAATATCATTGGCCGCAACCGTGCATTCTGGGTGCCCATCTATAAGAAGGTGCAGGAAATGTTCCCCAGCCAGCTGGCACAGGTGGACCTGGACCGGTTCGTGGAGGCCATCAATAAAGTAACCCCGGGCCTTATCCGCACCGAGGCGGATGAACTGAGCTACAGCCTTCATGTGCTGATCCGGTATGAGATTGAGAAAATGCTCATTGAGGAGGACCTGGATGTGGAGAAGCTGCCCGGTATCTGGGCGGATAAATATGAGGAATATCTGGGCATACGCCCTGAGAACCCGGCAGAGGGCGTGCTCCAGGACATCCACTGGTCCCAGGGTTCCTTCGGGTATTTCCCGTCCTATGCCCTGGGCAGCGCCTTTGGGGCACAGCTGTATTATCATATGAAGAAGACCATGGACTTCGAGGGACTTCTGGCGGACGGCGGCATTGACGCCATCCGTGAGTACCTGAAGGAAAATATCCACCAGTATGGAAAATTAAAGACCAGCCGCCAGATATTAAAGGATGTGACAGGGGAGGACTTTAACCCGGAATATTATGTGCGGTATCTGAAGGAAAAATATACCAGGATTTATGATTTGAAGTGATCCGGCCCCATGGTGCCCAGGAAATCATATAATATCCTAAATATCGCCCGCCGGCCCGTCCCGGTGCGGCGATATTTTTTTATGCGCCAAAAGGCGGCACATAGGGCGCCCGTCCCGGACATATATTGATGACAGAGGGATTTTTCAGCCACACCCAGGGAAAGGAGGGAGGGAGTGCATGAACAGACGCATCCTATGGGCAGCCCTGACCGGGCTTATGGTGCCCTATGTGGGCACACTTGCATGGACAGGCACCATCCGGGGGGAGGAGCTGCACTATGAACAGCAAAAGGAAGTATCGGAAAAACGCAGGATCCTGCTGGACCGGAGCAGCGGTTCTTATTATATGGACATAGAGGAGTATCTTCCCGGGGTCATTGCCAGGCAGATGCCGGTTGATTATGAGCCGGAGGCGTTAAAGGCCCAGGCAATCATTGCGCGCACCTACATCTGCCGCCAGATGGAGGCGGCCGGGGAAATGGATGAGATAGCGGAGTCAGCCCTGGACATGGACTATGTGGAGGCGGACCAGTTAAAAAGCCTGTGGGGCACCAGCCGTTTCCCTGAGTATTACAGGAAACTGGAAGATGCGGTAAAGGCCACTTCCGGCATTGTGATGACCTACGAGAACCGCTGCATTGACCCCATGTTCTGCCGGGCCACGGCAGGCATGACGAGGAAGGGGGATTTTACCCACCCTTACCTGGAGAACGTGGATTGTCCGGGGGATGTGGAAGCAGAGGGATACATGCAGATTGCCACATTTTCCAAAGATGATTTTGTGTCCCGTATCAACGGGATTCCGGAAGGGGAAACAGGCGCCCGCTCAGTGGACGCGTCACAGATCCCGGATTCCATACAGATTGTGTCCAGGGACACGGCGGGCTATGTGGACCAGATACAGATTGGAAATGCCGGCTATTCCGGCGAAGAGGTGCAGTATGCCCTGGGACTCCAGTCCGCCTGCTTTACAATGGAAAGCTATGAGGACCAGATCCGGGCGGTGGTAAAGGGCATCGGACACGGTTACGGCTTAAGCCAGGCAGCTGCCAATGAGAAGGCAAAGGCCGGCTGGAAGGCAGAAGATATCCTGAGTTATTTTTATAAAAATATTACTTACATTTCTGAATAAGTCGCCCTGGTTTGGTAAGAATAGTACCGAGGTGATAAACGTGAAAGAGAAAGTAAACCAGATGCTCAAGGATAAGTTATTTCTTGTCATGCTAGTGTTAGGCCTGCTGACTATTGTAGCCGCAGCAGGTGTCATTACCGTACAAAGAGGAAAAGGTACTGAGACAAATCCATACCTTGAAATGCCCCAGCCAGAAATGATTGCCCAGGAAACCACGCCGGAAACCGCCCAGGTGGCAGGCGCATCCGATGCAGTCAAGGATTCACAGAAGGTTACCCCGGCTCCTACCAAGGCAGCTGTGGCAAAGAACGAGAACCAGGGCAATGACCTGGCAGCAGAAGCAGGCGCCGGCAAGGATGCGGCAGACGCGCTGGTGCTTAACTTTTCAGACGCCAGCAGGATGCAGTGGCCGGTAAGAGGCAATGTGCTTCTGGATTACAGCATGGACCAGACCATTTATTTCCCCACCCTTGACCAGTACAAATGCAACCCTGGAATCGTTATCCAGTCAGATGTGAGCACGCCGGTGGCAGCGCCAGCCAATGCAAGGATCCTGGAAGTGGGAAGCAATGAGGAAATCGGCAACTATGTTGTCATGGACCTGGGCAATGAGTACACCGCAACCTGCGGACAGCTTAAGGAAGTATGCGTGGCCCAGGGAGAGTACCTGAAAGAGGGACAGACCCTTGGCTATGTGTCAGAGCCTACCAAGTATTATTCCGTGGAAGGCGTCAATGTATTCTTTGAGATGAAGCATCAGGATAAGACAGTGGACCCACTGGATTATATGCAGTAAAGCGGACAATGTGTGAGCAGGAAACCGGCAGGGAAACCAGCCGGTTTTTATTTTTCCGTTCCCTGCTATCCATCCGGTACTTAAAATGAGATGAAAGAAGCCGGGATACATGGTAAAATATCTATCGTCCAAACGAAAGGAGGGCAGGCCATGGAATGGAATGAAAAACTGCAGCTCATCATAGACCATGTGGAACACCATCTGCAGGCCAGGGAAGAGCCGGTTGACAGGGAAGAGATATCAAGGATAGCAGGCTGTTCCTTTGACTTTTTTCAAAAAGTATTTTCTTATATGAATGGGATGGGGTTTGCTGAATATATCCGCTTCCGGAAACTTACGCTGGCAGGATACGATCTGAAAAGCACCGACATGAAAATCGTGGATATAAGCTATAAGTACGGGTATAACTCGCCCACGTCATTTACAAAAGCATTCCAGCAGTTTCATGGCATCCCCCCAAAGGAAGCACGGGAAAATGAGGTGAAGCTGCGCGTGATGCCTAAATTGCAGATTGCGCAGAGACGGCAGTTTTCATGGCAGGTCCAGAGGAAGGCCGGATTCCGGCTCATTGGGAAAACCATACGGGTTTCCTGTGCGGATGGGGAACATTATGAAAAGATACCCGGGTTCTGGAATGAATGCCAAAAGGACGGTACCTATCCGGTCCTGCGTTCCCTGGACACGGGCGCGCAAAAGGGGATGTTCGGCCTGTTCAGTCCTTGCGATGAGGATGTGGATGAGATGGAATATTCAATTATGGTCATATCAGACAAAAGCCTTCCCGCGGGACTGACCGGACTGGAACTGCCGGAACAGACATGGGCTGTTTTTGACTGCAGGGGTCCGGTACCCCAGGCAATCCAGGAGGGCTGGAAATACCTTAACGGGGAATGGCTGGTAAGATATCCCTTCCGCCACGCGCCATGCCCGGAACTGGAATGGTACAGTGACGGGAATCCGTATGGTGAGGATTACCTGAGTCAGATATGGATACCGGTGACAGGAGGAAATGAAAATGGTACATTTGGTTTATTGTGATAATGCAGGCAAGAAGGGTGAAAGGGTATTGGATAAGATATTGTCCGGTACAAAGACAATGATTGTGCGCGGGGCAGCGGGAAGGAAAATACCCCACAGCCGGGTTTTTGAGGGGGAACGCCTTTATTTCATTGAAAAGGGAAGTTCCTGTATTACGGCGTCCGCGGTAGTGAAGGCTGTACAGAACCATGTAAAATTATCTGAAGAGGAAATCACGGAGATTCTTGAGGAGAATCAGCCCAAATTGAACCTGACTGAGAAACAGAAAACACGATGGCACAAGAAATGTCTATGCCTGGTTGAGTTAAAAGATGCAGGGGAAATCACTCCTCTTGCCTTTGACCACCAGGGGAATATGGACGACTGGCTTATACTTGAAAAAATCGAGGATGTGGTGGTGGGGACAAGCATTCCATATAATTATGAGAAATCAAGGTTTTAGCTTTGTATCACTTGCCCTTCACATAATATGCCAAAAATACCAGATATAGTTTTGGTGCTTCTTAAGAAATTTCAGAGTTTTATAATAATTTGTTCATATTCGGTTCAGAGGCACCCATTATACTGGAAAGAGAATACAGGAAGAAGGAGTGAAAATATGAATATATTATTTTTCCTGACTCCTAAAAGTGACGTGGCGTATATAAGTGAAGATGATACGTTAAGACAGGCTTTGGAGAAGATGGAACACCATAAGTATTCCGCCGTACCAATTGTCAGCAGGACAGGACGTTATGTGGGCACGCTGACCGAGGGGGACCTGTTATGGGGGATTAAGAACCAGTTCAATCTGGATTTGAAAGGGGCAGAGCGGATACCAGTGACCGCAATCCGCCGCCGGTGTGACAACCGTCCGGTCAAGGCGGACGCAGATATGGAGGATTTGATCGGAAAGGCCCTGAACCAGAACTTTGTACCGGTTCTGGACGATCAGAAGTGTTTTATAGGAATCATTACTAGGAAAGATATCATCAAATATTTTTATCAGAAGTGTGAGACGGTAAAGGAACAGGCCAAGAATTGCCTGGATCAGGGAGAGAAGGAACATAAAAAGACAGACCTGTCCGCGGTGGTCAAGCTTCGCAGCCAGGAAAGCGCTTTGGTATGATGATTGTATGTTGATACGATGATTATACATAGAAGGGAAGCGGAACCGGTGATCTTTAAGGGGGCATCGGTTTTTCTTAATGGGGGAAGGATTATATGAAAATAGGAGAATTTTCGCGTAAGTTCCAATTGCCGCAGCACACGGTACGGTACTATGCAGAGCTGGGCCTTCTGGTTCCCGAAGTAAGGAACCGGCAATATTATTTTAATGAGGATTGCGAAGCCGATATGCGGCTGATTGAAAAGTCAAAATCAGCCGGATTTTCATTAAAAGAAATACACCAGATACTATCCCTGCGCCGGCTGTCTAATTTTGCAAGCCCAGAGGACAGCCGGCTGTTGCAGCGGTACGTACAGAACCGTCTTGGGGAGCTGGAGGATGAGAGGAAGGTTTGGGAAACCAGAAGACTGCGGATTGAGCGGCGGATAGGGGAGTTGGAGACATCTTCTGCCCCGGAACCCTGAACCTATGGAGGTATGGGCATGAAAATTCATGAATTTGCCAGGGAGAACCGGATTTCAGTGAGGACCGTGCGTTATTATATCCAGCTGGGCCTTCTGCATCCCGGTAAAAAGGACGGACAGCTGTATTTTGACCAGGCATCCAGCCTGGAGCTTAAGGAAATCCTGGAACTTAAAGGAGATGGATTCCTTCTGCAGGAGGTTGGGGAGTGGCTTGCATGGGAACGGGATGACGGTATGGAGCTGCAGGAGAAAAAACATCGTAAACTGACTCTTCTCAGGCAGGTGCACAGGCGCATCTGCCAGGAGGAACAGCGCATTGCCCAGGCGTGCCATGCGCTGAAACAGCAGTTCGATGAGCTGGAACAGGGGATGGGGCATAGAAAAAGGGGAATCCCCCTGGAAATGCTGTCCCTGCTCTGCTGCCCGCGGTGTGGTGGGACGTTTACATATGAAGATGCCAGGATTGCGGAACTGGAGCTGGAAAGCGCCCATGTATCATGCAGCTGCGGTTATCATGCCGGGATATGCGGCGGCATTTACATTGGCGGGGAACAGGAAGACGGACTGAGGATTGTACCAATAGACAGGAACAGGGAAACCTACGGGCGTCTGAAACCGGATGGGGTCAGCCAGCTGCAGAAGAATTTTTACTGGATCCTGAAACAGATTCAGGACCAGCCCCTGAAAAATAAAGTAGTATTGGAAAATTTTGTAAACACAATCTGCTTCCTGAGCACGGGAATCCTATACCTGGATCCGGATGCATTATATATCATCGCGGATTCGGATTTGTCAGTGATACGGGATATTAAGGACATGATAGAAGCCATGGACAAAAACCACAAAATCCTTTATCTTGTGGACAGCACCCTGTCTTATCCTTTAAGGAAGGGAGTGGTGGATATTGTGCTGGATTATTTCCATACGGAAGTTGTCCAGGGCTTTAACCTGCCATCCCTTGAGCGTGCCATGCTGCCATTTGTCCATAAAGGAACCCGCGCCGCAGGTATTTTTACTTATATAAAAAAAGGCAGCAGGACACTGGCCAATAACAGACGCATGTTTCCTGATTCTTATAAAGACAGGTTCATACTGAAGGCGCTTAAGGATGAATTCCGGTCATGTGGCCTTGGGATAATCAGGGAATTGGATGAAAATGTCCTGACCTACTCAGTGATTGAATCCTACGGAGAGGGGGATCTGCTGGGGGAGTATTGTTTTTTGGCAGAGTACAGATGAGGACTTTTACAGTCAACTTTAGATTTTTAATAAAAAGACTTGAAATTTCATGTTGACAGTATGTCTATGTCATGGTGTTTAATTAGATTCAGAAACAGGAAGCGCGCATCCCTGGATTCAGTCAAAATAAAAGCACATGACAAGGAGGTCCTTTTATGGATAAGGGGAAGGAACAGGGGAATGGACAACCGGGGGAACTGAAGAGGAAGCTTGGGTTAGGGGCAGTGGTTTCCCTGGGAGTCGGCACGGTAATCGGCTCAGGTATATTTTCTTCGGTTGGTGAGGTGGCTGCCGCATCTGGCTGCGCAGCCATAACAATCCTGGCATTCATTATAGGAGGCATCATCATGATACCTCAGAACATGGTGGCTGCTGAAATCACGGCTGCCTGTCCGGATGACGGGGGATTTTATGTTTGGTTCAGGGAAGCCGGGAGCAGGCCGCTGGCATTCCTGTGTGGATGGACTACGTTCTGGGGAGGGGACCCGCCCTCCTATTCCATCATGGCACTGGCGCTGGCGGATTATATTGCATTTTTCATTCCGGGCATTGCCGGCATCGGTATTAAGCTGCTGGCTACCGCACTGATTGTGGTATTTATGGCCATCAATATGCGTTCCGTGGAAGTGGGAGGAAGGTTCCTTACATTTATGACCAGCTTCAAAATGCTCCTCTTTGCACTTCTTATTGGGGTGGGCCTGTTTTCCATGAATAAGACCATGATCAGTGCGCCGGCCGTTGAAGGTGCGGCAACCGGATTCAAGGCCCTTCTGGCAGGCGTTTCCGCTACCACCTGGTCCTATGCGGGAATGGCAACCGCGTGTTCCATGGCAGGTGAGGTGAAGGATCCTGAGAAGACCATACCAAAGGCACTGATCATCACTGTGTTTGTGATCATTGCCATCTATACCAGTCTGGCTGCTGCTGTCACCGGGCTTCTTCCGATGAAACAGCTGGTCAGCTCATCCGCACCTGTGGCAGAGGCAGCCGCGCAGATACCGGTTATCGGCTCAGCCGCCGGGGTCATTACCGCGTTTATTGCAATCGTGGTTATCATAGCATCATTGCACGGAACCATCATGTGCCAGCCAAGGATTGAATACGCCATGGCCAAGGACGGCCTGTTCTTCCGGAAATTTGCAGAAATCCATCCCAAATGGGAGACACCGGCTAACTCCATCATGTATTCCTGCGCGGTTTCCATCATACTTGTGTTTGCAGCTGATATCGGCGCGCTGATGGGGTTCTTCTCCTTTGTTGCCCTGTGTAAGAATGCCCTTTCATTTGCAACCATGTTCAGCCTGCATAAAAAACCGGGCTATGACCCATCCTGGAAATGTCCATCCTGGCTGCTCATGACAATTCTTTCCGTGGGCGCAAATGTCATCCTTCTGGTTTCCACCTTCCTGTGGGCTCCTTATAAAAGTCTGTTCAGCGCTTTTGTAGTAGTGGCCACCGGACTTCCGGCCTATTATTTCTGGGAAGGAAAGAATAAAAAGGAAGGCAGGGCGGCATGATGGATGAACGGACATTTGCCCTGAAAGGGACGGTTGTATATACAGAGGAAAAAGAAAGTTTCATCTGCTTTGAACAGGCATACATTGTATGTGAAAATGGGCTGTCAGCCGGGGTTTTCCCGGAACTTCCAGGGCAGTACAGGGATATTCCGGTGAAGGATTACGGCAGCCATGTCATAATCCCGGGACTCTGCGACATGCACCTCCATGCGCCGCAGTATGGATTCCGGGGGTTAGGACGCAATATTGACGCGGATGGATGGGGAACCTGGTTTGATATATATGCATTTCCTGAGGAAAGCCACTACAGGGATCTGGACTATGCATACAGGGCATACGACCGTTTTACAGGGGACCTGATGAAGACCACTACCACGCGGGCGGTGATGTTTGCCACCATCCACAGGCCGGCCACGGAACTGCTTATGTCCCTTCTGTATCAGAAAGGGTTTGCAGCATATGTAGGAAAAGTGAATATGGACCGCAATTCCATGGATGGCCTGATTGAGACTGCCCGGGAAAGTATTCATGAGACAGAGCAGTGGCTGTTGGATTGCCATGGATTATATGGCTCGGTGAAGCCGATTATTACTCCGAGGTATGTACCTACCTGCTCCGGCAGTCTTTTAGAGGGACTTGGCAGTCTGGCGGCCCGGTACAAGGTTCCGGTCCAGTCCCATCTGTCTGAGGGGCTGGATGAAATCAAGTGGGTGAACGAACTGGAGCCGGGCCTTCAATGTTATGGAGAGGCATACGACCGGTATGGGCTTCTGGGGTCAGAGGTTCCGGCAGTCATGGCCCACTGCGTGTTCCCGAACCAGGCGGAGATGAAGCTGATGTCAGAGAGAAATGTAATGGTTGCCCATTGCCCGGAATGTAATATGTTTGCAGCCAATACCGCTCCAATCCGGGAGTATCTCAATAATGGCATTGCCGTGGGACTTGGCACGGATATGGCAGGCGTGGGGCGCCTTGAGATGTTCCAGGTAATCAAACACGCAATCCTGGCGTCCCGTGTAAGATGGGGAGCGGAAGAACGTGAAGGAGACCCGGACGCCCCCATGAAGGGACTTTCCTGGTCGGAAGCATTCTATCTGGCCACAAAGGGAGGAGGCAGTTTTTGGGGAAATGCAGGAAGCTTTGAGCCTGGATACCTGTTTGACGCAGTGGTTTTGGATGATACTTCCATTGCGGACCTAAACCGGCGTTCTGCCTGTGAGAGGATTGAGCGGCTGATACAGGCAGGGGATGACAGGAACATCGTGGCGAAGTATATCGAGGGGAAATCCGTATACCACATATAAAAATTAAATCCATACTTTTAAGGAACAGATGGTATGGGAACAAAATCAGAACCAAACGTCTATAAGGGCTTTTTGGTTCTGTTTTTTTATCTGTTCCATGCTGTTATGGCAAGGGTGGGATTCCATATATACGCATTCCCCAAATAGGTTTTGATGACAATCAGCGGTCCAGGCAAACTTTCCTCTTGACACATCCAGCTTGTTGTGCAACAATAGTTACATAACATATGTTGCACAATAAAACCAAAAAAGAAGGATGGACCCACATGCCGCCAAAAGCCAGAATAACCAAGGACATGATATTACATACCGTCTTAGACATCACAAGAGAAACAGGATTCGGGACAGTCAACGCCAGAAGCATTGCAGCCAGACTGCAATGCTCCACCCGTCCGATTTTTACCTGTTACGAAAACATGGACGAATTAAAGGCCGGATTCCTGGAATATGCATATGGATATTACGAGCAATATGTAACCGGTTATGGGAATTCCGTAAAAGTCAGCCCCTATCTCCTCCTGCCCCTGTCCTACATAGAATTCGCCCGGGAAGAAACCCATTTATTCAAGCTTCTTTTCATAAACGACATGGATTTAGACATGTCAGAAGCAAAAGACTTCTACAAAGAAGCCGGCAACGAAAAAAAGGCGGCCTTGTTTTCCAAGGCCATAGGAGTGGGACCAGAGCGGGCAAAGGTAATCTATTTAGACCTGTTCCTTTACACCCATGGCATGGCAGTCCTGACAGCAACCAAAAAGCTGGCACTGAGCAGGACCAGCGCCGAGACAATGCTGACAAATTTTTTATCCGCATTCATAAAACCGGAAAACCCGGACTGGAACCCCTCCATCTGACGGCGCCAGCCCACTGCCCCCAACGCAGATATCAGGCATCATCCATCAGCATATATGTACCGTATGACCCTATTCATAAAAGGAGCAGCCCATGAAAACAGCCCAATACATAACAGATTTTTATAACCACTACGACGAGGACGCCCGTCTGGCCTCAAAACACGGCTCAGTAGAATTCCTCACCACCATGCGCTACATCCAGGCATACATAAAACCCGGTTCCCGCATCTTGGAAATCGGCGCCGGGACCGGCCGTTATTCCCATGCCCTTGCGCGCCAGGGCTACACCGTTGACGCGGTAGAGCTGGTAGACCGCAACATAGAAATATTCCGCCGGAACACCCAGCCAGGCGAAAACATAACCATCGCCCAAGGCAATGCCACGGACCTGTCTGCCCACCAGGACAACCAATACGACATCACCCTTCTGTTAGGCCCCCTGTACCACCTTTACAATACGCAGGACAAACGCCAGGCCCTAAGCGAAGCAATACGTGTAACCCAAAAGGGCGGTAAGATATTTGCAGCCTACGTCATATCCGACGGCTGTCTCCTGGATGAAGGATTCAACCGCCAGACCATCAACGTCGCGCAATACATAAAAGAAGGCTTAATCGACTCCCGGACATTCGCCGCCAGGTCCCAGCCCAAAGACCTGTTTGAACTTGTCCGCAAGGAAGACATCGACCACATAATGTCCGTATTCCCCACAACCCGGCTCCACTACGTCGCATCCGACGGCTGCGCCCTCCTGATACGCGAATCCATAGACGCCATGGACGTCCGGCAATTCAACCTATACATGCAATACCACTTCGCCACCTGCGAACGCAAAGATGTCCAGGGCCTGACAAGCCACGCCCTGGATATCTTCCAAAAATGCCCCACCCCTCACCGTCACAACCCTACTCCCCTATGGATGAGTATTCCCCCTAAGTCATGGTCGGAATACACAGTCTGCGAAGCGGGGCAGGGCGGATGGCGGCGGGGTGGACGCATAGTGGAGGAGGCCGCAGCTTCTTAGGGCCTGGCAGCCGGAAAGGCGGGGGTGGATTCCTGCATCAAAGCACCGATCCCCCGTCTTTCCGGCTGTCAGGCCCTAAGGGTGTGTTTGAAAATTCATTCCCGCCATCTGTACGTCCCA
>OLOS01000231.1_pt1 | contig 65288 bp, 69 predicted proteins | sample 1672631 | NCBI WGS metagenome assembly OLOS01 (sample SAMEA3136707, study PRJEB25190) | human gut metagenome | biome: human gut; feature: human-associated habitat; material: faeces | place: Austria | collected 2013
ATAAAGAAAAAGAGTATAAATAATGGATATAAACACATTCGCCCATGGACGTGGATGAGACCAACCAGATTGTTGCGATTGCCAACATCCAGGCACGGTTTGAGAAAAGGCAGGCCATCCCGGAACTGGACTGCTACACGTTCTCCAAGCTGTATACGGAAGCCTCCAGGGTGGGTGCCACCATCAGGACAACGCCCATCACAACGGCCAACATCCTGGCAGACTTTGACGATAACTGTGAGATGTTTGAGGACCTGGGCGTCCCGCTGTCGCGCTGTATCCTGTTCTGTACTGCGGCTTACCGCAAGACATTGAAGAATGCGGAGGGCATCCAGCGCGTGATGGCAGTGAACGGTGGCAGCAATGGCATCGACCGCCGGGTGCACTCCATGGATGACCTGGGCGAGATCAGGACGGTACCGCTGGAACGGTTCAGGACTGCGTATGACTTCACGGAAGGCTACAAGGCGGACTCGACCGGCAAACAGATTAACTACATCCTGGTGGACCCGGAGGCCCAGGTATCCCGCGTGAAGTATGCGTACATCAATACATACACGCCCGGCCATGATTCCAGGACGGCTGACAACTACCTGTACCAGAACAGGCGTTATAACGGCACGTTTGCGCTGGACCAGGAGCTTAAGCAGGCGTGTATCATCAATGTGGAGGCAGGTGAGTAGGATGAAGGCAAAGAAGGAGAACAAGGTATACACAATCAATACCGAGCAGGAAGCACAGCGTTACCTGAAGGATGGATACGACATCTACGATGATGACGGGAACGTGCGGGATTATTCGCCGAAGAAGATTGCTTTCAGCGAATATATGAAGGCAGCCAAGGAAATCGAACGCCTTCAGGCACTTGTGGCTGAGAAGGATGCCGAAAATGAGACACTGAAGGCAGAGATTGCTGCACTCCAGCAGCCGGCAAGGAAAGCGGAGAGCAAAAAGGCGGGTGAATGACATGCCCTATGAACCCTATGCCACATATGAATACTACTGTGATGCATACAAGGGGGCGGTAATCCCCATGGATGAGCTGGACAGGGCCCTTAAACAGGCCAGCCGCCACATTGATTCCCTGACCTACAACCGGATTGTAGGCCGGGGATTTTCCAGCCTGACGGCCTTCCAGCAGGATGTCATCCAGGATGTGGTGTGCCAGCAGGCAGACTTTGAGTATGAGAACGCGGATGAAATCAATACCATCCTGCAGGGTTACAGCATCAACGGTGTGTCGGCACAGTTCGGCAGTTCCTGGAACGTCTTCACGGATAAGGGGGTTGCCATGAAGCGCGATGTGTACGCCCTGCTGTCCCAGACAGGCCTGTGCTGCCGGTTAGCGAGGTGAGGCCATGAAATACCCATGTCTAGTGCCAAGACGGCTCTGCAGGACGGACATACACATCCACCTGGAATCAGAAGATACGGATAACCATGGTCAGCCGGAGCATGTGTTGGACCTGGACCTTAAATGCAACTTCCAGGACCGCGCCAAGACCATCCTGACTGCGGAGAAGAAACTGGTACAGATAACCGGCACGGCCATGTTCCCTGGCGATATCGCCCCGGACTTCCCGACCTTAAGCGGGGGTACCGTAACTGTATTCGGGGAAGAGCGGAGGATTGAGCAGGGGATGAAGGCCAGGAACCCGGACGGGACAGTGAACTACTGCCAGCTGGAGGTGGTCTGATGCAGGTAAAATCAACCGTGAAGATGAATTTCCCACGGATTAAGCAGTTGACACAGGCGGCAGTGACCGCCCTGGAGATGACTGCGGAGGCCCTGCACGGGGAAGTAAAAGATGCCCAGGTAGTGCCTATGGATACGGGAGCGCTGACGGGAGAAATGTTCTTTTGCGATTACTCAGAATCACAGAACGGAAAGGCAGCATTGGTTCATAACACCCCCTATGCAAGGCGGCTGTATTACCATCCCGAATATGAGTTTCAGACAGAGTACCACGCGAATGCAAGGGGTGAATGGTATGAGGATTGGTTACCCGGTGGCGTCAGTCAGGATTTTGCAAAAAATGCCTTCAAACAGCTGTATAAGAAAGTAGGTGGTGTGTGATGCTGACACTGGATGATATCCGTGGATACATAGGTTCCCTGAGGGTTACAGCCGATAGGAATGTCTATATCGGGAAGCTGAATAACAAGAAGGACCACTCCATCGGCGTGTACCACCGCCAGGGGAGCGGCCCTCCCGTGATGGCCCTGGGCGGCAATGACTACAGCAGCTACGATATACGGCGCATATCCCTGCTGGTCCATTGGGACAGGGACGTACAGGCATCGGAGCAGGCCGCCTATGAATTATATGAGAAACTTAAAAACGTATCCAGCCTATCCATAGGGGATACGCCCATCAACTGCATCCTCCTCCAGGTACCGGAACCGGTGGACGTGGGGACGGATGAGAAGGGCGTATACGAATATGTGATATGGCTGGATCTTGTATATCAGAGAAAGTGAGGAATGGGACATGGCAGATGCAGCAGGAAGGGTTTATCCGGTGCATAACAACGTGTTTAAGTTTGGCACAAAAGGCCTCGAAAGCGAAGAGGCGGATATGGTCGTGCCGTTGGATTTAGAGAACTTTGCCCCCAGTATTGATGGGACCGTGGAGGAATGGTACTCCATGGACGCGAAAGGCTGGGCGAAGTCATCCATGACGGGGAAGAAGCTGGGCTTTTCATTTAAGGGCAAGCGATCGGTCGGGGACCCAGGCAATGATTATATCGCGGGTCTTGCCTGGAAGTTCGGCCAGGACGTCATGACAAAGTTTGAGTGGACCATGGTATCCGGTGCAAAGCTGGCCTGTGATGTGGTCGTGAACGTGACCACACCGGGAGGCGGCGATACTACCAACATTGACACGCTGGAGTTTGAGGTGACGGGATATGGCGCCCCGATATTTACACCGGCGCCCACGCCAGGAGCATGAGGAGGAATAGAGAATGGCAAGGAAAGTAGATATCACAGATAAACTGGGCTTTGAGGAAAACCCGTCCCTGGTAATCAAGGGGAAGGTGCTGGAGGTCAATGCAGATGCCCCGACCATGCTTAAGGTCATGGGGCTGATGTCGGCGGATGACCCTGGGATGGATGAGGTCATGCAGGCATATGACCTGATGTTCCCTGAGGAATCCAAGAAGAAGATTGAGAAGCTGAAAATCGGATTCAAGGATCTGGTCACAGTCATCATGGAATCCATACAGCTGATTACCGACGGGGTAGACAGCCCGGGAGAGCAGTGACCCGTACTACGACATGTTCGGGGACTGGGACCTGATAGTATCCAGCTTCCTGTCGCAGTACGGGCTTAGAATCAGGACGAAGGAATTTGAGTCAGTCTCCTGGGACGAGTTCAGGGCATTGATTGCCGGCCTGTCCCCGGAGACCGCCCTTGGCAGGGTGGTGGCCATACGGTCTGAGACGGATAAGGACATCATCAAGCATTACACCAAGGACCAGCGCCGGATATATGACGATTGGCGGAAACGGGAAGTGAAGGAGATGGACGAGGAGACCTTCGGGAAGGAGATGGCCGGCCTTGAGAAGATGTTCGCGGCCATGTGTGGATAGGAGGTGGTATCGTGGCTGACAGCGTAGGCCAGATTGGCCTTGACCTTGTGGTCAACCAGAATCAATTCAAGCAGCAGATGGCGGGCATCCAGTCCATGGCTAAAAAGGCTGGACTGGCCCTGGCGGCTGCATTTTCGGTTAAAAAGATATGGGACTTCGGCGAGGCCTGTGTGGAGCTGGGGAGTGACCTGGCGGAAGTCCAGAACGTGGTGGATGTCACGTTTCCGCGGATGTCCAAACAGGTGGATGACTTTGCTAAGAACGCCATAACCTCCTTCGGTCTGTCCGAGACCATGGCTAAGAAATTCACAGGTACATTCGGTGCGATGGCCAAGGCATTCGGCTTTGGTGAGCAGCAGGCCTATGAGATGGCCACGGCCCTGACCGGGCTGTCCGGTGATGTGGCATCCTTCTATAACATCAGCCAGGATGAAGCCTATACAAAGCTTAAGTCTGTTTTTACAGGCGAGACCGAGTCCCTGAAGGACCTGGGCATTGTCATGACCCAGAGCGCCCTGGACAGTTATGCCCTGGCCAATGGTTTTGGGAAGACCACGGCCAAAATGTCAGAAATGGAAAAGGTGGCCCTGCGGTACAAGTTCGTGCAGGACCAGCTGACATTGGCCTCCGGGGACTTCATCCGGACGGGGGACGGCTGGGCTAACCAGGTACGTGTCCTGAAGCTGCAGTTTGACAGCCTAAAGGCCACAATCGGTCAGGGACTGATTAATGTCCTTACCCCGGTCATCCAGGTAATCAACCGCATCATCAGTAAGCTGATGAGCCTGGCCAATGCATTCAGGGCCTTCACAGAGATGGTGACGGGCAAGAAAGGCGGAGGAGGTGCATCCGCGGCCACGGCTGGCATGGATGCAATGGCGCAGTCTGCTGATAAGGCTGGGGCAGCCGCTGGAGGGGCAGGCAGCGCCGCTAAGAAAGCCGCCAAGGACATGAAGAGTGCCACCACGGGGATTGATGAGCTCAATATCATTAACCCTGATACGGATTCAGGTAGCGGAGGCTCCGGAGGCGGTGCAGATGGTGGATACGCCGTGGATGAATTCGACATGGGCGAGGTCGATACATCGGCCGTGGATGAGATGGACAGCAAGTATGCAGGGTTGATTGAAAAGGCCAGAGAGCTTGCGGGACTGTTCAAGGAAGGATTCTGGGATGGTTTTGGCGATACGTCCGTCTTTAATAGCATACAGTCATCCATAGACAGCATCAAGGGCAGCCTGAGGGATATATTTACATCACCGGAGGTGTTGGCTTCAGCTAATTCATTTGCTGACCAGATTGCCTATAGCCTGGGGCAGGTTGCAGGCTCCATGGCGAGCATCGGGATATCCATAGCGGATAACCTGCTGGGTGGGATTAGCCTGTTCCTGCAGCAGAATAAGGACCGTGTCATTGAGTATATTGTGTCCATGTTTGATATTGGCTCACGCATCGCGGAGATAAGTGGGAATTTTTCCAAAGCACTTGCAACGGTATTTTCATCTCTACGGAGTAACAGCGCCAAGCAGATTACAGCAGATATTATTGGGATATTTTCCGAGGCCTTCATGGGTGCCACGGAATTGGCAGGGACATTTGCGGCAGATGTACTGGACACCATTACAGCTCCGTTCATCGAAAATACGGATTACATCAAGACAACCCTGGAGGATACATTCAGTGCTGTAGAACCTGTCTTTTCTACGGTTAAAGATTTGGTTACAGAAACTTTTGAAAAGATTGGTACAACATATGATGAGCATGTGGCACCAATGCTGGCAACCTTCAAACAAGGGTTCACGGAAATCGGCACTCTGCTGCTTGATGTCTACAACACATATTTCCTGCCGGTATTACAGAACCTGTCATCTCGATTCGTTGAATTTAAGGACCAGTATCTGAGTCCTTTGATTGATAAGTTCTTAGAATTCGGCGGTAAAGTAGCTGATGCGGTCACCAAATTGTGGACCGGGGTCATACAGCCATTCATTGAATGGTTCATAACCAATGTAGCACCAGTGATAGCGGCTAATCTGCAGGCGGCTATTGACACCTTTTTCACCTTCTGGGAAGCTGTTTCGGGAGTAATTGAAGGACTCCTGACGGCACTTGGCGGTGTGATTGATTTTGTGACCGGAGTATTTACCGGGGATTGGAGTCTGGCCTGGGAAGGCATAAAGGAAATCTTCTCAGGAATATGGGAAGCGCTTAAGGCATTGGTATCAGGTGCGGTAGAGTACATCGCGAGTGTTATCAACCAGAAATGGACAGAGATATCAGGCATAACCAGCACTATATGGAACGGTGTCAAGGCGCTGCTTAATGTAATCTGGAATTGGCTTAAGTCTCTGGCTGGCAGTCTATTTGATGCAATAAAGACCACAATCAGCACGGCCTGGGAGAACGTTAAGGCCAAGACATCCGAGATATGGGAAAGTATCAAGGATTTTGTTTCAGGCCTGTGGGATACAATCAAGACGGCAGTGGATGAGAAGTTCACGGCCATGAAGGACGCGATTACCGGTGCATGGGACACGGTGAAGGAAAAGACAAAGGAAACCTGGGACGGCATCTGGGAAGACATAAAGGGCATCATCAACATGATTATCGATGGCGTGGAGAACATGACCAATAGGGTCATTGATGCAATCAATGCCATGATAGAGGCAGTGAATGATGTTGCCGATAAAATACCGGGTATTGGGGCGGAGCTTATCCCTAAGATACCAAACATCCACCTCCCACGTCTGGCGCAGGGCGGGTTCGTCCGTGCCAACACGCCACAGCTGGCCATGATTGGTGATAACCGGCATCATGGTGAAATCGTGGCGCCTGAGGACAAGATGCAGGAGATGGTTGACCGGGCGGTGGCCCTTGCCTCCCAGCAGAACAGCAGCAACATGAGCGAACAGTATCTGTCTGTCATGGTGGAACTACTGAGGAATATTGTTGACCTAATCGAACGGATGGACCTGACGGTCAACATCGACATCCGTGAGATAAAGAAGAAGCTGGTCGAACTGGATAAGCGCAGTGGTTACTCATTTGGAAGCACATAAGGAGGCGGTAATACATGGCGGTAATCACAATCAATGGCCGGGCATTCCCGGGTCCTGACAAAGGCGGGAAACTGACGGTGGCCACGAACGTATCCCAGGGTAAGAATGCCCTGGGGGAGTTCGTAGGCCAGAAGGTCGGACGTGACCAGTATAAGTTTGACAGCCTTCAATGGAAACAGCTGGACGCCAAGACATGGTCGGATATGTTAAAGGAATTTGAGAAGTTTGTGGTCGTGGCCAGAATCCCTGACATGGTCAACAACAATTGGATTACCATCAAGATGTACCCGGGGAACCGGACGGCGGAGCCGGTTGCATTTGATTCAGACGGCCTTCCAACCTTATACCAGAACTGCAAGGTCAATATCGTGGACTGCGGGGTGATTGAATAATGCTAAAGGCATCTCAGGAATATAAACAGTCCATGGAACTGGTGCCACGCAATCAGTCCTACATGGTAGCCACCATCGGTGTCATCAACCAGGTAGCACAGAAGGATTCGGCGGTGGCAGCGGAACATGGCGCTGAATACAGTTACCTGTCCAACTTCACTCGGCTCCTGGATAACTACGATGTGGAGCTTGAGTATGTCACCATGGAGCAGGACTGGTTCAGGGCGGACGGTTCCGTGGTGTTCCCGCAGCGGCCTGAGGAAGCAGACTATCTGTACAACAACGGTGCCATCTCAAGGGATTTACTGGGATCCATCTGCTTTACGTTTGGGGTGGCCTATGATATCCGAGGTCTGACTATCAACTGGGGCAGGAATTACCCGGTAGATTTTAGTATTACCAATGGGACCAAGACCGTGGAATATGCCGGCAATATCTTGGGTTATTGGACAACCGATGAGATATTTGATGGGACAGAATACCTGCTGATTACGCCTACGAAGATGGTCAATGGGCAGGGGAGGCTACGGATACAGAAGATACTCATGGGCATCGGCATCAGCTTCGAGAACAAGAAAATCCTAAAATCCACCAAGACGGAATACATCAGCCCGGTGACCGAGGAGTTATCCACGGTGGACTTTTCCTTGCAGATTGAGAACTACAACCGAATGTTTGACGTGGAGAACAAGGCCAGTGCCATCCATTACTTAGAGGTAGGCCAGGAGGTAACGGTCCGATACGGGTATGATGTCCGGGAGGGTAAGACCGTCTGGATGGACGGCTGTGTCACCTACCTGTCGGACTGGGAAGCGGACGATACCATGATGAGTTTTAACAGTAAGGATAAGATAGATGACCTGGGCGATACATACTACCGGGGCCTGTACCGGCCGGAGGGTATCACCCTGTATGACCTTGCGCTGGACGTCCTGACGGATGCCGGGCTGGATGATAGGGCCTACGACCTGGATGAGTACCTGAGGAAGGTCACCGTGTACAACCCGTTGCCCTGTGTGTCCCATAAGGAGTGCCTGCAGATTATAGCCAATGCCGGCAGGTGCAAACTGTATCAGGACCGCAAGGGCATCATCCGCATCCAGGCAGCCTTTGTGACAGCCATATCCCCGGAACGTATGATTGTACAGTCAGAGGATGCCACACTATGGAGCAGCCTCCCGTCCGTGGTCAGCAGCGCTACCAGGTATGAGTACGCAACCATGTCCCTGGACCATTGGAGGGCGGACGGGACCATGTATTTCCTACCACGGTCCCGTCCGTATCTGGCCGCCGGGTTTGTTTCTGCGGAGGTCGCGGATGGGGACGGGAACTTCCAGGCTAATCCGAAGTTTACCATCGTGTTGGAGGCAGCCATGGTCTATTACAGCCTGCGCCTTAACTTTTCCAGTAACCCCGCCCAGGGTGTGACCATATACACTTATTTTGAGGGAGCGGTACAGGAAAGCTACGTGGTACCTGGACCATTCGGCCCTGAGAACTTAATAGAGCATGAGTTCCCGCAGTTTGACACCATCACCTTTGAGTTTACCCGGGGCCAGCCTAATAGCCGTATCTTCGTGGATTCCGTGGTCTTTGGTGATGTGACGGATTACAGCATGGATTACCGCGTCATGACCAAGACGCCGGTGGGCCGCCAGAAGGAGAAGGTCAGCCGGGTGGATGTGGTCAGGAGTATCTACAGCGAAACGGATGAGGTCAAGAACATCTTCCAGGAAGCCATTGATGTGACTGGATATGACATATACACGTTTTATTTTACCGAAGCATCCTATGATATTACAGCCACAGCCGATGGTCAGCCCCTCGCCATCACAGGCAGTAGCAACTATTATGCGTCCGTGGATGTGTCAGGTCTGACCGGGGAGCATGAGTTCGTGGTGGATGGCAAGGCCTATGTGGTGACCAGTAAGCTGTATTCCAAGACCATCAACACGACCGGAACCGTGGAGGAATGGAGCAACCCGTTAATCAGTGAGGGTTTCCTGGCGCAGCTACAGGCTGACTGGTTAGGGAACTACTTTGCTAATGACATTGAATACGACATTGCATATCGCGGGGAGCCAAGGCTGGATGCCGGGGATATAGTGTTCCTTGAGAATAAGTATGTCGAGGGCTTACAGATACAGATGTATGAACACAAGCTGAATTTCAACGGTGGCGCATTGTCTGGGACAATCAAGGCAAGGCGGGCCGTCAGCCAGGAGGGATAGGTATGGCGAGGGAAGCGAACGCAAGCTATGAGGGACAGGGACAGCGGCAATCCACGGACATACCCCGGATGAAGGTCAGGCTGGATGACCTGTACAGCAAGATAGTACCTGACAGTTCCGGGTGGGTAGCATTACAGTCCAAGAACCCGGACAACGGGAACATGTACAGGTTACAGCTGCAGAAGGATGGTACGGTGACGTTTTATAGCTCAACGGACGGAGGGAAAACCTGGAATACCAAGACTGCGGTATTTAACCATCAGGTATTATTTAATCAGATATTACAGGCATGGGATGGCAAAAATTCCAGGAACGTCCTCAAGGTATATGATGATGGGGACACTTACAATTATGGGTCAGAGGTGATACTGGAGGGTGGCGGCAACATGTATGTCGGCTCCGGTGAGAGTGCCACGAATTTATACAACGCTTTGGGAGTGAGTAGTGGTGAGACAACCTATCTTACATCAGACAATAGCGTGGTACTGGTCCCAAACTGCCAGACAATAGCCAACCGAAAGACAGCCTACCTATCTGCATCTGCATTGTATCCGGGGGCAAACGGGGCATTTACACTGGGGACGTCCTCTCTCCGATGGGGGCAGATATATTCCACGGCAGCCAGCATCTCCACGTCAGACCGTAACCAAAAACATGACGAGGTGGAACTGGATGAGGAACGGGCAGCTGCACTAATCATGGGTGCAAGGCCGGTGACCTACAAATACAATGATGGGACATCCGGTCGTACCCATTGGGGTCTAATCGCGCAAGACATTGAGGCACTACTGGCTGAGATTGGGATAGATGCGGCAGACTTTGCAGGGTTTGTTAAAAGTCCAAAAGAACAGGTAGACGAACGGACAGGAGAGTTAAGCCCTGTGTTGGATAAGGATGGGAACCCGGTTTACGAGTATGGCCTGCGCTATGAGGAGTTTGTGGCACCGTTGATTAAGACGGTACAAGCGCAGCAGCGGAAGATAAATGACCTGGAAAAGCGGATACAGGGTCTTGAAAATCTAATAGGAGGTGGGGCTGATGGGATGGCAGGAACCTAAGATAGACTGGAAGCCAACGGACCACGTGAACATACAGGATTACAACCGATGGAAGGACAACATAGCTTACCTACGGGATTTGTCCCTAGAGGTATATAAGGCGTACACATTGGCAGATATGGGGCCGGACAAGACCTACGCGGATTACATCTATGCTGACGAGATTAACACAATAGAAGCCAATCTGGCTGCCCTACCGGTACATACATACCCATTCGCGATTGGTGAGCGGCAGACGTATTATCCGAACCAGCCGACACCGGATTATGAGGAGTTTAATCGGATAGAGGCAGGTTGCCTGCTGATATACAACAACCTGATAGGCCAGATAGCCGGCAGGAGAAGTCTGGCAATAAGATTAGGAGGTGGCAGGTTTTGAAGACCGATTGGAAGGACGATGTATTCGAAGGAGGAAAAAGGCTATACAGCATCACGGATGCGCCGGATGGAAAAAAGTATATTGAGGATGTAACACCGTATACGCAACAGGGGGATGTCCTGGGTGCCTTACAGATGCAGCAGATTGGCGAGGAGGTAAACCGTATCAAGGGCAGCAGGAATGTGACCTTCCCGGTGGCTGGCTGGACTGGTACGGCAGCACCTTTCACGCAGACAGTCAATGTGGAAGGCGTGACAGCAGATGACATCCCGGCCCAGGGCGTGGTCTATCCTGCCGGATGCACCCGGGCACAGCAGATGGCAATCAACAAGGCGGTAGGTTACATATATGACCTTGAAACCGGTGACGGGACAGTCACCTTAAGATGCACGAAGAAGCCTGCGGTAGACATTACCCTGGGCCTGAAAGGAGTGGTTTAGATGGCACATGCACCGATTAGTTTAGGCAGCGGCGGTGGGTATGGCAGTGATGACTGTACGGCCTCCCTTGATTATGTCCTGTCTGGGAAGACGGCAATTGCGAGTGACAGCAACGATGAGCCGGGCAATGGCCGTATGACAGTCAACAGCTTACTGTCTTTTAGCTGTGCCGCCTATTCTGGCCGGAGGGTGCTGGCAAAATGGCAGAATCCAAAGGCGGCGATTGGAAAACCATACAGCGGGGTGTATATCCGCTACAGCACCAGCGGATATCCGGGAAAGACCGGTGGCACCCAGATATACAAAGGGGCTGGCAGCAACACCGCATCACAGGGACAGTCCCAGGCATATCTGGACATGCCTGCACTTAACACAACCTATTACTTGAGCTGCACCCCATACGTTACAAGCAACATGGGGGATTTACTGGGGGATACACTTAATGCCACAGTAAAGACACAGGCCATCATCAATAAGACCTTCACCGCCACAGGGTCATACACGATACCCGCAGGGTACAGTCGGATGGACATATTCTGTGTCGGCGGAGGCGGCGGAGGTGGAGGCGGGTCTACTGCCACATCGAGTTATCAAGGGGATTCAGGAGCTGGAGGTGGAGGGGGTCATACCAGGACGGTGACCGGCATTGCTGTTTCCTCCGGTCAGGTGCTGGCTGTTGCGGTCGGTGCTGGTGGAGTGGGAGGTAAAAAAGGTGGTTCGTCATCTGGAGACCCGGGGAAGAGTGGCACTACCGGTGGTACGACATCTGTCACGCGTTCCGGTTCGGTCATATGTAGTGCCGCTGGAGGAATCGGCGGGGACTACCTTAATGGTGGTTCTGGCGGCTCTGGCGGGGCAGGCGCTTCCATGGGAGGCAACGCTTACTCCTACGATGGCAGTAACGGAGGAACGGATGGTGGCAGTGGAGGCGGGTCCTGGTCAGGGAAAGGGCAGGGGACCACTACCCGTGCATGGGGTGCTTCCTCCGGCACCCAATATTCTGGAGGAGGAGGCGCTGGAGGTACCGGAGGCCGTACAACAGGAGGGGCCGGAGGGGATAGAGGCGGAGGTAGGGGTGGTAATGGGATGTATACCATCTCAAGTAGTTCGGAAGGAAGTAACTATTCGCCCGCAACCACTGGTAGCGCTGGTTCGGCGAATACCGGAGGCGGAGGCGGAGGCGGGGGAGGTGGTCTCCGCGGAGGCAGTAGGGTTGGAGCTGACGGCGGGAATGGCGGTTCCGGTGTCGTGCTTATGAAATTATATTAAGGAGGTCCAGACATGGTAGCACAAGAGGTTTTTGCACTCATACATAAGGGGGCAGTAAAGGGTGTATGTGTGTCCCACAGTTATGAGGACGCAAACAGGGTATCAAGGGCAGTCTATGGTGACAATGCCTATGCGGTTGATTGCCTGTACTGCCCCTGCCAGGAAGGGGATACGTATGCGGACGGGACGTTCTATGCGCCGGATGGTACGGCAAGACCATGGCTGCCAACACAGGAGCAGCAGCTGGCACAACTACAGGCAGAGAGAGAGCTGTTGAGGCAGGAAAGCCAGGAACTGACACTGGCCCTGGCTGACATGATAGGGGGTGCAGTGTAATGTTATCCAACATACAGCGTAACATCATCATCCGTGCCCTGCGTATACGGAAAGGACAGGGGGAGGAACCGGCAGAAGTGCTGGAGGGATATACAAGGTTAACCGAGGACGAGAAGGCCGAGGTTTTAGCAGCCCTGGAAGAAGAATAGGAAGTGTGAGGTATATGAAAATGAAAAAAGAATACGTGATTACAGTACAGGGGGCGCTGGCAGCAGCCGGAGCCTATTTAAGTGCCAGACTGGGAATCCTCTTCCCAATCCTGGTAATCCTCGTGGTCATGATGGTGGGGGATTATATCACAGGGATGCTGGCCAGCAAGGTGGAATCCATTGACCATCCAGGGGACAGTAGTTATGGGTGGAGCAGCCGGAAAGGAGCCAAGGGCATCATCAAGAAGGTTGGGTACCTCTGTGTCATCGCGGTGGCCATGGTAGTTGATTATGTGGTCATCAAGGTAGCAGGCCAGATGGGGATGCAGGTACCGCTCAAGGCCCTCTTTGGGCTTCTTGTGGCAGTGTGGTATCTGTTGAACGAATTATTATCCATCATCGAGAACGCCGGCCGCATGGGTGCCAACGTACCGGAATGGCTGCGGGCGTATATCGCGGTCCTGAAGGATAAGATTGACAATGCGGATTATCAGGGTGGAAGCAAGGGCTGAGAGGAGGTGGTCCCGTCTATCTCCCGCCGGCAGGGTCAGGGCCGGACGTAACTATCAACCAGATTATGAAAGAGAGGTACATATCATGGCAGTAGTAACCAATAAGCACGCAGCAGACCTTAACAGGGACAAGACAACCGGACCGGACTTCGCCCCGAAGCAGCCTACCCCATACCTGTATGATGCACCTACAGATGCACCACATCCGGGTAAGCACCAGAGCGGTGTTAGCGGCCCCAGCGACCGCAACAACAATGGGGTGGACGACAGTGAGGAGTAGGCTGTTGTGATATCGCAACAGAAAGGCGATGCTATGAGGACATTGAGATTTAAGGTATCCGGCCAGGAGTTGACAAGGGCTCCTGGCTGTGATTTTAGCAGCATCATTGCTGGGACATCCGGCTACCTGCAGGTGGCGTTTGAGTTTGGACAGGACTGGGACGGTACGGTCCAGGTGGCAGCCTTCTATCCTTATCTGCAATCCCGCGAGATAGCTACGCTGATTAGGGATGGGGCCTGCATCGTCCCTGATGAGGTAGCGGCCTATGACACATTCAAGGTAGGCGTGGTCGGCCAGCGTGAGAACGGCCAGCGGATAACAACCAATCTGATAACCATCAAACAGGAGAGGGGGAGTGGACAGGCATGGCAACAGTAGATGAGATACTGACAAGGCAGGCTTATGCCGCCGGGGATGATATATGGACGGAGGACAGCCGTTATCCGTCCTACAGGCTGTGTGTGGAGCCAGAGTACGTCCCGGTCACCAACAAGCGGATTGCAGACTTCAACGACCAGGTATCAGTGTGTGGAGAGAGGAACGCCCAATATATCGGCTATCTTCTGCCACGGTACGATGACGGTATCGACCTGAGGACCCAGAACCTGTACATCCATTACCAGACAGCCTTTGGCGGAGGGGACAGCGTACCCTGTAACGTGTCCTGGTCGGATAATTACGTCAGGATATGCTGGATGGTACCGGCGCAGGCCACTCAGGAGCCGGACCGGGTGCAGATGATGATATACGCAACCGGCACCAACAGTGCAGGGGACCGTGTCATCTGGAAGACACTCCCTGCATCCTATACCATCCATGACGGCCTGGAAATCGGAGGCGGGATTCCGGAGCCGGACACATCCTGGTACGAGCAGTTCGTGGCACAGATGGAAGGCAAGGTATCCACCGCCCAGGGCTATGCGGATGATGCCCAGGCTAGCAGGACGGAAGCTGCCGGATTCGCGACGGCTGCTGCTGAGTCCGCCGCCGCATCGGCACAGGCGCTGAAGGACAATAAGGACTACGTGGAATCCCAGAAGGAGACCTTCGTGGGCTACAACAAGCGGGAGACGGACCTCAAGTACGCCAATGCCCTGGTCGGCTCCGCATCCGGTACCGGGCGGATTACTATTGGAGATGCGTGGGAAGCACCGATACCTGGTATGGATATAACCGGCAGGAGTAAGCAGTTTTCCACGACGGGGGCGCAGTTGCTGGATATTTCAAAAATTACTCCGAAAACCATCGTTGGGATAACATTCACCCCAAAGGGTGATGGAACGATTGAAGCATCTGGAAGTGCCACTGCCTTTTCTAACTTGCGTATTTTAGATAGTTATCCTGACGCTGGAGATTATTATATTTCAGGATGCCCTGCTGGTGGAAACTCTAGTAAGACCTATTGCATTAAAGTCTATGTTTCGGACGGATCCACAACCAGGGCATTTGTTGATATTGGAGATGGAGCGCTGGTAACAATTCCTGAGGGAGCCAGGGTATTCATCGATGTGACTTTGAATAATGGCGTATCTGGCCCTCTGGTTTTCAAACCTATGTTTAGCAAAGGAAACACGCCCAAGCCCTGTGAACCCTACTCCGGCGGCAAGCCATCCCCCAGCCCGGAGTATCCGCAGCCCATCAAGGGGACTGGCACGGTCAGTACCGGGGCGCAGATGCTGAATTTGGATGGAGTTGAACAACAGACAACCATAGCTGGGATTACATTTACAATAAATACTCAGAATGGTACCATTACGGCTAATGGGACAGCTACGGAAGTAGGATTTTTAAAGATACCAATCTCAATCCCTAAAGGAGAAAAGATATACATCGGAGCAGGTAATACTTCTGTGGTACCTAGCGTAAACCCTCAGGTGATTCTCAGACTCTCAGGAGATAATGGTGTCGAAGTATCTTCCAATACGTATTTGACAACCCAACACGCTACTAATATATTTACAACCACTCAGCATTGCAATTTTCTCCATTTCCGTTTTGGAGATAAAGAAGTAATGAATAATTTTGTGATTAAACCAGTGGTTGCACGGTCAGATAAGCCTTTACCCTGGGAGCCTTACACCGAAGGCAAGCCCAGCCCATCACCAGAGTATCCGCAGCCACTGGATGTGACGGTGATGGGAGAGCAGTTGTTTGATGCTAGTAAGGTACCCAGCAAGACAGCTGGAGGTGCTACAGTAACCAATAACGGAGATGGGAGTTTTACAATATCGGGAAACGGCGCATTGACAGGAACATTCAAGACCTACTATGAGTTAAGCAAGGAGGAAGTCCTTAAGATATTCAGGCCAGGTGTATACACATTAAGCGCAAATGTGGAAACATATCCAGTCCCAGGAGTTGCGGTCAGGCATACTGCTGATTACAGTTTGGTGGTGGAATTTGGGTTGTTTGGTGTCATGAATAAGACCGCTGAAATAACACAAGAAATGATAGATGATGAAAGCCTATACTTTGAATTATATTTTTACGGAAAATCAGGCTCAACAGTTGTACCCGGAACAGTAACCCCTATGCTCAATGCTGGCCCCACGGCTCAGCCCTGGCAGCCCTACCAGTCCAGGACCGAAACCATCACCCTGACGGAGCCGTTACATGGCATCGGGGATGAACGGGACAGGATAATGTGCAGGGACGGCGTGTGGGGGATTGAGCGGAACATCCTGTTAGATAAGCTTACGTCATCCATTGTGTCAGCATCTTCGGGCGGGGTTACGACATCTAATAATGTGATTGATAATAAGTACACCGCAATTACTTGCGAAGCTTGGAAAAATATAATAAAAAAAGGGCTTTACGAGAATGGCAAAAAGACAATAGGATTCTGCACTATCGCACCACCAGGGATGATAAATGACTGGAATACATCCAAAAACGGAAAAGAAAATGTCTACACAATTAATGCTGCCGGAGCAATGTATATATCAATCCCGATATCAGCTTTGGATATTATAGCTGATATCACACGGGAAGAGGTGACCGCCGCAGTTAAACAGTACGTGACAGACCATGACGTATTTGTAGGGTTTGTCTTAGATACCCCTACCTGGGAGCCATTACCTTCCGCCACCCAGTCCACCCTCAATGCCCTTACCACCTATACCGGCACCACCCATGTGACCATCACGGCAGGCGGCCCGGAACCGGATGTGGGGCTGGAGTATGTGATGGATACCAGGGCAGTGATAGCGGATTTACAGGCGCAGATTGATGAGATAAGAGGAGGTACGACATGACAGCACTATTAAGGAGACAGGCCGTAATTGATAAGTACGCAGAGATTATAGGCCGCAACATATACAGCCAGTCCCTGAGGGACTACTGCTATAAGACATACAGGGATGGCAACTATTACAGTGACTGCAGCAGCTCCATCTGCCGGACTTATGAGGTGGTAGGACTGGGATTCGGAAATCTTAACACGGCGGGGATGTATAACTCTGCCAAGCTGACCACGGTGGATGCTGACATAGCCCAGGGCATCCCGGATACGTCCAGGCTCCGGCCGGGGGATATGCTGCTGTTTGCAGGTACGGATGCTTCCAGGCCACTCAGGATAGGTCATGTGGAGATGTACTGCGGCAACGGCATCATCTGTGGCCACGGTTCCGGCAGGCCGTCCTATAAGGACCTGGTGGCCTACTGTAAGAGCCGGTACAACTCCTGGGCATCCGGAGGATGGCGTAAGGGGCTGGTATGTGTGCGCAGATACATACAGGATGACGTGACCTCGGAGCCGGAGCAGCCGAAGAAGTCCGGTTGGCAGGATAACACAGATGGATCCCGAAGCTTTTTCTTGGGCAATACCGGGGAGCCGGTCCGCAACAGCTGGTACCTGGATACGGATGGCAAGTGGTACTGGTTTGACGGAGCCGGACACATGGTGGTTAATACCTGGTATCAGTACAAGGGCGACTGGTACTACCTGGGTGCGGACGGGGCTATGGTCCAGGGACTGCAGGCTGGCGGCGGAAACTACTATTATCTGATGCCGGACGGTAAGATGGCTACGGAGCCTGTGACACTGACGCCGGATGAGGACGGGGCGCTGCGTTGGCCGGGGCTAGGAGAGTAATAAAAGCGGCGGGGATTACTCCTCGCCGTTGCTGTCTGTTCCATGCTCAATTCTATAAAATATCTTATTAAGTGCCTCACGATTCTCCTTGTCGCTGGGCTTCTTTAAAACTCTTTTTAAAATCAGTTGTTCATCAGGAGCAAGACGTTCCATTAGCTGCTCATCTGTCATCACTCCTGATATCCATAGATACTTTGTAATCCTATCCATATGCGTCCCCCTTTTGCGCGATTACGATTGTTACTATCTAGTGGCAATGTTAACACAAATTGTGGATATACTCAATAGCATAATGACACCGAATAGTGGCAGTATTGGAAGGATGAGTATATGACGATGATACTCCAGGATGTGCCGATAGGACGTAACATCCAGAATATAAGAATGGAGAAGGGCATGACACAACAGGCTGTCATTGAGCAATTACAACTTCTTGGCAGTATGATGTCGAGAAGTACGCTGGCCAACATAGAGAGCGGTAAGCGTAATATCAAAGCCAGTGATTTACGGCTTCTGAAAGAACTTTTTGGCGTGGATTATGCAGAATTTTTTAAAGATTGAGGGGTGGCGCCGGATGGCAGAACCCGCCAATTTCGTGTTGCATTTTGTGTTGCATAGCACTGTCAGAAGTGGTTTTAACATGGATTATCTGACTCATTCCAATCACCGATGAATGTAGAGAACCTTGTATTTACAAGGAATCTTGTAATATCGTGATTTCCGTGATTGGCAGAACACGGGTTCGAGTCCTGTTAGCCGCATAGAGGAGCCTTATGAATAGGCTCCTTTTATATTTGAATAATGATGACATACAGATGTCATGTTTCTCCTGTTATAATGTGAAAAACAGGAAGAGGGAGAACGCATGAGACTAGAAGGATTTGGCATTTTCGTGAAGGATATGGGGACCATGATACGGTTTTACCGTGATGTCCTTGGGTTTGAGATTAAGGAAGATGAAGACAGTGATAATGTATTCCTGGAAAAGGACGGCACATTGTTCCTGCTTTATGGGCGTGATGATTTAGAGAAGATGACTGGCCGGAAGTTTTGTTATGCAGGTAAGGTGAGTGGTCATTTTGAGATTGCATTGACAGTAGCAGATTATGCTGCGGTAGATGAGGCATATAATAGTGTGCTTAAAAAGGGGGCTGTTCCAATCATGGCTCCTGTCACGGAACCATGGGGACAGCGGACCTGCTATGTGGCTGACCCGGAAGGCAATCTGGTTGAGATTGGGTCATTTGTTAAGGGAGAATCGTAAAATGGGTGATAAGCCGGTATTTAAACAGGTCACATTGGAAAATCTGGAGACAGAACATATATGCTGCTGTATTTCCGATAAGAAAGGTGAAAACTGTGTTCCATCCAAGAAATCATGGCTTCGCGGCAGGATGCAGGAAGGACTTGTGTTTAATAAGCTGGATGTGCGGGGAAAAGTGTTTATAGAATACATACCGGCAGAATTTGCCTGGGCGCCCATTAAGGCGGATGGTTATATGTATATTGACTGTTTATGGGTTTCCGGGCAATATAAGGGAAAGGGCTATGGTGACCAACTGCTGGATCAATGCATTGATGATAGCAGGGCCAAGGGAAAAAAGGGTCTTGTCTGCCTGTCATCTAAAAAGAAGATGCCATTTCTGGCAGACCCGGGATATCTGAAGCACCGGGGGTTTAAGGTGGCGGATACAGCCAGCCCTTATTATGAGTTGTTCTATCTGCCTTTTTCGGATCCGGGTACAGTTCCGGCCATTAAGGATGTGGCAAGGAATGGCTGTGTGGATGAGAAGGGATTGATTCTGTATTATTCAGATCAATGTCCACATACGTCTAAATATGTACCGCTTCTTGCTGGGAATCTGAAGGAACTTGGGCTGGAGTGCAGGTTCAGGAAGCTTGAAACAAAAGAGGATGCACAGTCTGCACCTGTTCCATTTACAACATATGCGTTATTTTATAATGGCAAATTTATTACCAATGAAATCCTATCGGAAAAGAGCTTTGCAAAAATATGGGAGCGGATTAGGAAGATGTGAGGGTAGGAAGATATGGGGATGGATTGGAATATGTAGGGATGGAAAAATAAGGGAATGGATTGGCGGGGCCGATGCGGGAAAAGGAATTGGCCGGAGGAAGAATCAGAGGAAGAATCAGCGGGGCGATGTGGAAAGAAGAATACACAGAGTGATGGGGGAAAGCGAATAGAGAGGTCAGTGGACAGTCAGAAATGGCTGTCTTTTTTTGGGGATATATAGTAAAATTGTTTCATGATATGCCAGGATAAGAAGATATGGGCAGGCCAGGGATTAAGGCCGTCCATTAACTGGCTGTGACAGGGGAGTCTGGAAAATATATGCTGTATGATAAAGATATAAGGGAGCCGCTTTTCGATTTCCTGGAGGAAACTTATGGTAAGATAAGGATTATAGAAGAAAAGCAGGTAGGGAAATCAAGGGCGGATATTGTGATGGTCCTTCCCGGACTTTTGACGGGAATTGAGATTAAAAGTGATGCAGACACCTATGTACGTCTGTCCCGGCAGGTTAAGGATTATGACCGCTTCTTTGACCGGAATATGGTGGTGGCTGGTTCCAGCCATGCGGTCCATGTCAGGGAGCATGTTCCGGAATGGTGGGGAATCATTACAGTGGAGCAGACGGACCTGGGCATTGATTTTTATGTTCTGCGGGAGCCTCGGGAAAATCCTCAGATGAACTGGAAACGTAAGCTCAGCCTTTTATGGCGTCCGGAACTGGTACATATCCAGGAACTGACCTGTATGCCCAGATATAAAGAGAAGAGTAAGTCATTTGTCATCGACAAAATGCTGTTGAAGGTCCCAAAGGAGCAGTTGTCCGCCCTGGTGAGCGATGAACTGTTTGAACGGGATTATACACGGATTGAGGAAATCATCAGGGAGTATAAAATACAGAACAGGCCGGAGTTGAAGGACCAGACAGGGAAAAAGAAAAGGATAAGAAGCAGGATAAAAGGCAGAAGGAAAAGCACGATAAAAACCAGATGAAAAGCAGGACGCAGCCAAAATGAAAGCAGGATGAAAGTTGGATGAAAGCTGGATGTAAAACAAAATAAAGAATAGGAGGGCAGAGGTTTGGGTTTGTTTAATTGGAAAAATAAGCGGAAAAAAGAGAAGGAGGAGCCTGGGAAAAAGGAGATGAAGGAGGCAGTACTGACTTTATATGCATGCAGGAAAGATGGGGAGGCAGTGCCTGGGATAGCGAAGGACTTATTTTCACAGGTGATGGAGAGGATTTTCTTTACGGATGAGCAGGAATTCCAAATCCTGTTTAAGGATGGGACAGCCATTCAATTTCATGTGACAGCAAATAAACCGGAAAATAAGGCCCAGTCAGAGGGAATGGTCCGTTTTTTTGCCCAGGCGCCCCTTGAGGATGATACAATCAGGGATGCAATCCTGCGCCAGATTAGCCTTTTTAATTGTATTGTGGGGATTCAGTTCCAATTGGATGACAATGAACAGAGGACAAATCATATTGTTAACACCATATATGGGATGGCAAAGGAACTGGGAGGATTTGTCCTGCACCCGGATATGTGCCTGTACAGCCCGGATGGGAAGCTGCTTATATCCATTGATGGAAAGACGGATTATGAGGAGTTCCGTCCTCAGGCCCATTCCAGCCTTCTGGAACGGGATGCGGAGGAGACGGAGGCGGACAGGGCAAGAAAAGAACGGTCAATCGCCCTTCTGAAGGAAAAAGGCATACCGTATATTGAGCACCTGCAGGCCGCGGTATTGGAAGAGGAATGCAGGATTCCACCGAAGGACGTCATCATCCACAGGCTGTCAGCTGTATTTGCGGCGGCAGTGGTGTCTGAGATTCATGGAGGCGGTCAGTTTGACAACTGCCGTGAGATTGCTGAAGGCCAGATGAAGCAGATGGAGGAGCGCTATCAGGTCACCCGCTGGCTCTCCCCTGAGGAAAAGGCGTATATTGAAAATCCATTGCAGGAACCGTTGCAGCACGTTAAGTTTGGCTGGAGATATGAATGCTGCTCCGTCCTTTTGTGGGCGTTGTCCATGATTGGGTTGAAAGAGCCGGATGAAATCTGTGACGCTGCCAAACTGGGGTCAATTATGTGGAATCATACATTTGACAGCCTGATGGAAAAAGCCGTGCTCCGCGGCAGGGATGAAATCCTGGATATGCAGGATCTTGTATTCCGATATGACTGGGCCTGTGTGGATGCACGCATACACCATGGGAAAGTGGATGGGCTGGATGGGGAAATCATATTTGAATGGCATTATGCGCTTAACTGGCTGACAGGAGCAGATGGGATTACGGAGTGGGATAGGGTGAGTACTACTACGTGATATGTGGATTGTGATGTGTTTAAGGAATTTAAGGCAGTATAAGAAGCATGTAAAATGTTTTCATAAGAAAGTGATTGACGGGGCACTGAGATTTTCGTATAATTTCTATTAACGGTTGACAGAAGTCAACATCTGTGTGGAGTATGGATTCTGCATGGACCTAAGATTCGGACGATAATTAACAGCAATGATTTCATGATATCAGGAGAATACCAGGAAGGTAATGGATATCCCTAAGGGATAGGTCTGTTTTCCTGGTATTTTTGTGTGTTAAAGGAGCCGGATGAGGGAGATGCAAAAAGATGGACCTGAAACAGGTAGGATGGTTTTCAGGAATTATAGGAGGACGGGAATGAAACGAAGTTTTAATTTTACAATGGCAGCCATGGCTGTGGCAGCCATGCTGGTGACTGGGTGCGGGGGAAATGGTTCCGGTACGGCAGGAGGACCGGCATCCGGACAGGAGCAGGGGATACAGGGGACAGCACAGGCGTCCGGCCAAAAGGAGCAACAGGAAAATGGACAGGTGTCCGGAACCCAGGGAACGGTAAGGGATGACGTGATTGTTGTCATGGGGCCTACGTCCGAACCGGAAGCGGGATTTGACCCGGCTTATGGATGGGGGGCAGGGGAACATGTGCATGAGCCGTTAATCCAGAGTACCTTGACGGTGACGACAACGGATCTGAAAATAGGCTATGACCTGGCGACCGGCATGGAGGCCAGTGACGATGGCCTGACCTGGACCGTGACCATACGGGATGACGTGGTATTTACGGACGGGGAGAAGCTGACTGCGGGGGATGTGGCATTTACCTATAATACGTTGAGGGATACCAGTTCGGTTAATGACTTCACCATGCTTAAAGAGGCTGAGGCAGTGGATGACACAACGGTGGAATTCCATATGAACCGCCCGTATTCCATATGGCCTTATACCATGGCTATTGTCGGAATCGTGCCGGAACATGCCTATGGGATGGGATATGGGGAGCATCCGGTTGGTTCGGGCCGTTATGTGCTGAAGCAGTGGGATAAGGGGCAGCAGGTAATCCTGGAGGCTAATCCGGATTATTATGGGGAGGCGCCAAAGATGAAGAAGGTGACCATCCTGTTCATGGAGGAGGATGCGGCCTATGCGGCTGTCATGTCGGGACAGGCGGACCTGGCCTATACGGCTGCTTCTTATTCGGACCAGACACTGCCGGGATATGAACTGCTGGCATTTGAAACCGTGGATAACAGGGGATTTAACCTTCCTGCCGTGCCGGATGAAGGAAAGACAATGGATGGGATACCCGTTGGAAATGATTTTACAGGTGATGTGCAGGTGCGGCGGGCCATCAATCTTGCAATCGACAGGAATGAGATGATTGATAATGTGCTGAACGGCTATGGAAGCCCGGCCTACAGCGTCTGTGACAAGATGCCCTGGTATAATGATGCTGCCCGGGTCGGGTATGATGCTGCGAAGGCAGCGGATATACTGGATAAAGCCGGGTGGTTGACTGGAAGCGATGGAATCAGGGAAAAGGACGGCGTCAGGGCATCCATGACCCTTATGTACCCGGCCAGCGATTCTGTCCGTCAGGCCCTGGCAGCAGATACGGCCAATCAGCTAAAGGAAGTTGGCATTGAGGTTAAGACAGAGGGCGTTGGATGGGACACGGCTTATGACAGGGCGCAGGCAGAACCGCTGATGTGGGGCTGGGGCGCGCATACGCCTATGGAGCTTTATAACATTTACCATACCATGAAGGAATCGGGGCTGGCGGAGTATTCTCCTTATGCCAATGAGACCGTGGACCGTTATATGGATGAGGCCCTGGCCTCCAGCGATCTGGAACAGTCCTATGAGCTTTGGAAAAAGGCACAGTGGGATGGGAACACGGGAATTACCCAGGATGGGGATATACCATGGATCTGGCTGGTGAATATTGACCATCTGTACTGGGCCAGGGAGAATCTAAAGGTGGCGGATCAGAAGCTGCATCCCCACGGGCATGGATGGTCCATTGTGAATAATGTGGATCAGTGGAGCTGGTTGTGATGAAAGGACGATGACATGGGTTTGAGACAGGTTGGTAAGAATGTTGCACGGATGGCAGTACTGCTTGTGCTGGTCAGTATTGCGGCCTTTTTCCTGGTCACGGTGTCGCCTCTTGACCCACTAAGGACAAATGTGGGGCAGGCGGCGCTGGGAAGCATGAGTGAGGAGCAGATTGCACAGCTTGAGGAGTACTGGGGCGTGAACACGCCGCCTGTTAAACGGTATGTGTTCTGGGCAGCGGATTTCCTGCGGGGGGATATGGGGACATCCCTTCTGTACCGCCAGCCTGTTTCCAAGGTGATTGGAGAAAGGCTGGCTAATTCCCTCTGGCTGATGGCATCGGCCTGGCTGATATCCGGCGCAGTGGGATTTGTGCTGGGCGTGGCTGCAGGGGCCAGGAAAGGGGGGCTGACAGATAAGCTGATTTCTGCATATGCGCTGCTTACTGCCAGTACCCCGGCCTTCTGGCTGGCGCTGGTGCTGCTGATGGTATTTGCGGTGTGGCTGAAGGTGCTCCCGATTGGACTCAGCGTCCCCATCGGGATGGAAGCGTCCGCTGTCACGCTGGGGGACAGGCTGGTCCACGGCATCCTTCCGGTTGCTGCCTTGTCCATTACCGGCATTTCCAATATCGCACTTCACACAAGAGAGAAGATGGCAGAGGTCATGGAGAGCGATTATGTGCTGTTTGCAAGGGCCAGAGGTGAGTCGGAGTGGGGGATTGTGAAGCGCCATGGCATACGCAACATCCTGCTCCCGGCCATGACCCTGCAGTTTGCTTCGGTCAGCGAGATATTCGGAGGGTCGGTCCTGGTGGAGCAGGTATTTTCCTATCCCGGACTGGGGCAGGCGGCTGTTACGGCTGGCCTGGGCGGGGATGTGCCGCTTCTGCTGGGAATCACTGTCATAAGCGCGGCCATTGTGTTTGCAGGGAATTTCACCGCCAACATACTGTATGGCGCAGTGGACCCCAGGATCAGGAAAAGGAGGGCAGGCTGATGGGATGGTTTACAGCGTGGAACCGGCGCAAGACCTTGTTCGTTTTCCTGATAATGGCAGCCCTTATGCTGGCAGCCATTACCATTGGGGGCAGGGTATTGGAAAATGAGGCCATGGTGACGGATTTTTCCAGGAAGAATCTGGCGCCATGTCCTGCATATCCTTTTGGGACGGACTGGATGGGACGCGATATGTTTGTAAGGACCATAACCGGCCTCTCCCTGAGTATACGGATTGGACTTTTGACAGCGGCAGTGAGCGCGGTCATTGCATGTTTTATGGGAACCGCGGCAGCCTGTCTGGGAAAGGCCGCGGATGGATTGGTGGGAATTATCATTGACCTGGTCATGGGGATTCCGCATATCCTGCTGCTGATTTTGATTTCCTTTGCAGCAGGCAAGGGGTTCTGGGGCGTGATGGTGGGGATATCCCTGACTCATTGGACATCCCTGGCAAGACTATTGAGGGCTGAGGTCATGCAGCTGAAGGAGCGCCAGTACATAAAGATTGCTGGAAAGCTGGGAATGGGTAAAATGCAGATTGCGTGGAAGCACATGATGCCCCATCTCCTGCCGCAGCTTCTGGTGGGGGTGGTGCTGCTGTTTCCCCATGCCATCCTTCACGAGGCCAGCATTACATTCCTTGGCTTTGGCCTTTCCCCGGAACAGCCGGCCATCGGGGTCATCCTGTCTGAGAGCATGAAGTATCTGACCATGGGAAAATGGTGGCTGGCCCTGTTTCCGGGACTTTTGCTGGTGTTGGTAGTGGCCCTGTTCCATTTTATCGGCGATACCATGATGACGTTGATTAATCCTAACAAGGCTCATATGTAGGCGGGGGAACTGGATTGGTCAGCGGAGAATGGGAGGGAAATGGGAATGGGTAGTGGAATCTGGTGCGGGGATGAAGCTGGGTAGTGGAATCTGGTGCGGGGATGGAGCTGGTTAGTGGAATCTGGATTTGGAAGGAAATTATGGGGTGGAATCTGGGGCTGAAAGGAGATTGGCGGAATGGAAACAGTATTGTCAGTGGAACATCTGATGATTTCATTTTCCCAGTATGAGCGGGGGTGGAGGAAGATACAGCTTCCGGTTATCAGGGACCTGAGTATTAATGTTAAAGGTCATGAGATTGTGGCTGTGGTGGGATCCAGCGGTTCGGGGAAGAGTCTCCTGGCCCATGCGGTCATGGGGCTTCTGCCTGCCAATGCTTCCTGGAAGGGAAGGATTACCTTTAAGGGGGAGGAACTGACCGGAAAAAGGGTGAAGGAGCTGAGGGGAAGGCAGATGGTGCTGGTACCTCAGAGTGTTTCCTATCTGGACCCGCTTATGAAGGTGGGGGACCAGGTGAGGAACGGGCATAAGGATGGGAAATCCAGAACCCGAAGCAGGGAGGTACTTGGCAGATATGGGCTGGGGGAGGATACGGAAGGGCTCTATCCGTTTCAGCTGTCTGGCGGAATGACACGCCGGGTGCTGATTTCCACCGCTGTCATGGAGAAACCGGAACTGGTGATTGCAGATGAACCGACCCCGGGGCTTCATATCAGTGCGGCTAAGAGGGTGTTGTCGCATTTCCGGGAGATTGCGGATGAAGGGGCGGGAGTGCTGCTGATTACCCATGATTTGGAACTGGCCCTTAAGGTGGCTGACCGGATTGTGGTGTTTTACGCAGGAACCAATGTGGAGGAGGCTGCCGTGTCTGATTTTCAGAAGGAGGAGAGCCTGCGTCATCCATATACAAGGGCGCTGTACCGTGCTATGCCGAGCCATGGATTTGAGGTTCAGCCAGGGGCGCAGCCCTATGTGAAGGACCTGCCCAGGGGATGCCCCTATGGACCCAGATGTCCCATGGCAGACCAGGGCTGTTTGGAAGAAATCGAGTATCGCGCTTATAAAGGCGGTATGGTAAAATGTAGGAAGGCAGGAATATGAGACTGGAAGCAGGGAACATTTCCTTTCAATATGACAATGGAAACAGGAAAATACTGAATAATGTAAGTATATGCCTGGAGCAGGAGGAACGGGTGGGGATTACTGCGCCCAGCGGGTTTGGGAAGACCACGTTCTGCAAGATCCTGGCCGGGTATGAATCGCCTGATTCCGGGCGCGTGCTGTTGGACGGAAAACCTTTGTCCGGATTTGGCGCGTACTGTCCGGTCCAGATGGTGTGGCAGCATCCGGAGCTGTCGGTGAACCCAAAGCTTAAGATGAGGGAAGTCATCAAAGAAGGGGATGAGGTGGAGGAGCGGATCATCAGGGGGCTGGGCATTGAACCGGACTGGATGAACCGGTATCCAGGGGAGCTTTCCGGAGGCGAGCTGCAGAGGTTCTGCATTGCCAGGGCGCTTGGCAGACGGACACGGTTTTTGCTGGCAGATGAAATCAGTACCATGCTGGATTTGATAACCCAGAGCCAGATATGGAATTTCCTTTTAGAAGAGGTGAGGCACCGGAAGATGGGATTGCTGGTGGTGAGCCATTCCAGGGAACTGCTGGAGCGGGTATGTACCAGAATTGTGGATTTGAAGGAGGAAATTTGAATATGGACGTAAGGGAACTGCTGGAACAGGTGAAGTCAGGGGCGGTTAAGATAGAGGATGCGGAACATGCTTTGAAGGACCTGCCGTATGAGGATTTGGGATATGCAAAGCTGGACCATCACAGGAAACTCAGGTCCGGTTTCGGTGAGACTGTGTTCTGCCAGGGAAAGCCGGATGCTTACCTGATGGAGATTTATAAACGGTTTTATGAGCGGGACGGCGAGGTGCTGGGAACAAGGGCGTCTGAGGAACAATATATGCTGGTGAAAGCAGCGGTCCCGGAAGTGGTCTATGACCCTATTTCCAGAATCCTTAAGGTGGAACGCCCGGGCAAGGAAAGAAAAGGACTCATTGCTGTGTGTACGGGAGGCACGGCAGATATACCGGTAGCTGAGGAGGCTGCACAGACAGCGGAGTATTTTGGCTGTGCGGTGGACCGGATCTTCGATGTGGGGGTGGCGGGAATCCACCGGCTGCTTTCACAGCGGGACAGGATTATGAAAGCCAACTGCATTGTTGCGGTGGCGGGAATGGAAGGCGCTCTGGGGACTGTGATTGCAGGACTTGCGGATTGTCCGGTGGTTGCGGTTCCCACATCGGTGGGATACGGGGCCAGCTTTCATGGACTGTCGGCTCTTTTGACCATGCTGAATTCCTGTGCCAACGGGATTTCGGTGGTGAATATTGACAACGGATACGGGGCCGGTTATCTGGCCACGCAAATAAACAGATTGGCGGTAAGATGAAATGGGAAAAATATTGTACTTGGAATGTAATTCCGGAATCAGCGGGGATATGACAGTCGGGGCGCTTCTGGATCTGGGCGCGGACAGGGATGTGCTGGAACATGCCCTTGAAAGCCTGGGGGTGGGAGGATATCATCTGCATTTTGGGCGGAAGAATGTATGTGGATTGGATTCGTATGATTTTGATGTGCATCTGGAGGAGGATGGGCATGACCATGGAGAAGGACATGGGGATAGCCATGGTCATGGAGAGGGATACGGGCATAGTCACGGCCATGAAGCGGGGGATGAGCACGGTCGTGGCCATGGTCATGGAGAAGGGGATGAGCACAGCCATGGTCATGGAGAAGGGGATGAGCACAGCTACAGTCATGAAGAAGGCCATGAGCACAGCCATGGTCATGAAGAGGGCGATGAGGACAGCCACAGCCATGAAGAAGGCCATGAGGACAGCCACAGCCATGGTCATGGAGAGGGCCATGAGCACAGCCATCCCCACGAAGAACCGCATGACCATGCCCACCATAATCACACAGAAGCCCAGGCCCGTGTTCACGACCAATGGGAAGTCCATAAGCATGTACATCCCCATGAAGAAACCCATAATCATACGGATCCTCACACCCATCCCAATGAGGACGCCCACAGTCATTCCCATGCCCATCAGCACGGGGACGGTCATTCCCATGTTCACAGAAATCTGTTCGATATATATCAGATTATTGACAGACTGGATTCCAATGACCGCGTGAAGGGACTGGCGCGAAAGATGTTCAGGATAGTGGCGGAAGCAGAGTCAAAGGCCCATGGCCTGCCTCTGGAGCAGGTGCATTTCCACGAAGTGGGGGCCATTGATTCAATTGTGGATATCATCAGTGTGGCGGTGTGCGTGGATAACCTGGGAGTGGATGATGTGGTGGTGTCCGCCCTGGCAGAGGGACACGGACATGTGCATTGCCAGCATGGAGTCCTTCCTGTTCCTGTACCGGCCACAGCGAATATTGCTTCAGCTTATGGGCTGGATCTCCGGTTTACGGATAATGACGGGGAGATGGTCACGCCTACCGGGGCAGCGATTGCGGCGGCCCTGGGCACCAGGGACAGCCTGCCGGATTCCTGCCGCCTTCTTAAGGTTGGTATAGGAGCCGGAAACAGGGTATTTAAGCAGGCCAATGTGCTGCGTGCCATGCTGATGGAGACGTCACAGGCAGAGGCGGGGACAAAAGCTGGGAATCTGACATCGGATGGCTGTTCCATGTGGGTAATGGAGACCAATCTGGATGACTGTACAGGGGAAATCCTGGGCTTTGTCATGGAACTGCTTCTGGAGGCAGGGGCTGCGGACGTGTGGTATACGCCGATATTCATGAAAAAGAACAGACCCGCCTACACGCTGTCTGTCCTGTGCAGGGGTGAGGACAGGGAGAAGCTGGAGGAAATCATACTGATCCATACCACGACCATTGGAATCAGGCAGTATCCTGTGACAAGGACTGTACTTGCCAGGGAGAAGATGACCGTGGACATGGACTGTGGACAGGCGGACGTGAAGGTATGCACATATAAAGACAGGAAATTTTATTATCCGGAATATGAAAGTGTACGCCGTATCTGCCGGGAGACGGACCGGGATTTTAAGGCTGTGTACCAGGCTGTGCGCCTGGAAGCAGAGCGGAAAGGATTGTGAGGATGAGCGACAGGGAAATGCTTCAGGCCAGGATGAGGGAGCTGGTATCGGAGGATATCTGCCTTGCATTTTCAGGCGGCGTGGACTCCAGCCTTCTCCTTAAAGTGGCTGCTGATGCGGCTGCTGAAACAGGGAAAAAGGTGTATGCAGTGACATTTGACAGCAGGCTCCACCCATCCTGCGATTTAGAGATTGCCAGGCGGGTGGCCGGTGAACTGGGAGGAATCCACCAGGTCATAGAAGTGGATGAACTGGAGCAGGAGGAAATACGGATGAACCCTGTTAACCGCTGCTATCTGTGCAAACGCCATCTTTTTATGTCACTTAAGAAGCTGGCAGGGGAATATGGAATCAGCCGGATACTGGACGGTACCAATGAGGACGACATGCATGTGTACAGGCCGGGGATACAGGCTTTGAAGGAACTGGGGATCATAAGCCCGCTTGCAGAATTGCATATCACGAAGGACGCGGTGAAGCAGATGGCAGCTGAGTACGGGATTTCAGTGGCATCAAGGCCTTCCACCCCCTGTATGGCCACAAGGCTGCCTTATAATACAAGGATTGATTATGATGTGCTGGACAGGATTGCCCGGGGAGAGGCATATCTGAAACGTATGCTGCCGGGAAATGTACGCCTGCGCCTCCATGGCGGGATTGCCAGGCTGGAGGTGGACCGGGATTCATTTACCAGAATCCTGGATATGGGGGAGGAAGTGGTGCGGAGGCTGAAGGAACTGGGATTTACTTATGTAACCCTGGATATGGAAGGATTCCGGTCGGGGAGCATGGATGTGGGGATTGGGAAAAGCAGTTAAAGGATACGCCACGCCTGCAAAGGTTCCATTATAGATTCTTGTGTTTATGGAAAAATAAGAGTATAATGGTCTAAGATTTGCTGTTGGCAATACAGGGAAAATATACCGGATCAAAGGGGGATAATCCTATGTTTCTTCTGTTATTGGCGGTGTGGCTTATATTGAATGGTAAAATAACGGTGGAAATCTGCGTCTTTGGCGTATTGATTTCCGCCGCTCTTTTTTATTTCATGTGCAGGTATATGGAGTACAGTCTGCGCAAGGAGCTGCTTCTGTTCCGCCTGACGCCGCTGTTCATCCAATATTTCTGGGTTCTGGTGAAGGAGATAGTGAGGGCAAATGTGTGCGTGCTGAAAATCATCGTGTCACCGGAACTGGAACCGGAACCGGCCTTTGTGTATTTTGATGCAAAGTTCAGGACCGGGATGGCTAAGGTGGTGCTGGCTAACTCCATTACCCTGACCCCGGGCACCATTACGGTTTCTGTGGAAAATGACAGCTTCTGCGTGAACTGTCTGGACCGGGAACTGGCAGAGGGGATGGAGGATTCCGTGTTTGTGGAGCTTTTATTGGAAATGGAGGCAGTGGAAAGCAGATGGATGTGATTGGGCTGGTATATGATAAGATGCTGGGCGGTTCGGTCATTGTACTGGCTGTCCTGATTATTTTAAGTATCATCCGTTCGGTCCGGGGTCCGGGGATTGCGGACCGGATCATTGCGGTTAATATGATTGGAACCATGATCATCATGATAATAGCAATCCTTTCCGTGTACCTGGATGAGAATTATCTGGTGGACGTGTGCCTTATATATGCCATGCTGAGTTTCCTTGGGGTGGTGGTCCTCTGTAAGGTGTATACGGGTGTTTACCTGCAAAGGAAGAATATGAAGGCTGACCTGGGGGCCATTGAGGATAATGTAAGCAGGCAGGGGGTTGATACGGCGGATGCATCGGACCCTTCTGAAAGGGAGGAAGGCATATGACGTGGAGATGGATACAGCTGGCAGCAGCGGCTGCCTGCCTTCTGGTTGGAATCATATTCATGATTCTGGCTGTTTTCGGTGTGAACCGCTTCCATAAGGCCCTGAACCGTATGCATGCGGCGGCCATGGGAGATACGCTGGGGATCCTGTTTGTATTTGCAGGACTGATTGTGATGAAGGGATTCTCCATGGATTCCCTTAAACTGTTCCTGGTCATCCTTTTTTTCTGGTCGGCAGGACCTGTGTCAGGCCATATGATAAGCAGGCTGGAGGCCATGACAGATGAGGAATTGGGGAAAATCCTGATAATACGGAAGACGGGGAAGGAACGGGGATATGGGGAGGAAGAGTGCAGTGGGGACGGATGCGGTGTAGTCGGATATTGTGCAGTAGGGTACGGTGCAGACGGATGTGGTGCGGATGGATGCGGTGCGGATGGATGTGGTGCGGATGGATGTGGTACGGATGGATGTGGTGCGGATGGATGCGGTGCAGAAGGGTGCGGTGCAGATGCGTGTGAGGCAGAAGGGTACAGCGCAAAAACATGCATGACAAAGACGCACAATGCAGAAAATCACAATGCAGAAAATCACAACACAGAAAATCACAACGCTCCGGCAAAGGAGGAAAGCACAGATGAGGTTATTTGAAATCATACTTCTAATCAGCCTGGTAGTATGCGCGGTATCGGTTGGGTTTGCCAGGGATTTGCTGACCTCGATTGTTATTTTCATGTCCTACAGCCTTATTATGTGTGTTATATGGATCCTGCTCCAGTCCCCGGATCTGGCTATTACGGAAGCGGCTGTGGGGGCCGGGGTTACCAGCATCCTGTTTTTCATTACATTGAAGAAAATAAGGGCCATAAGTAAGGCCCGCGATGCAGTGGACGGCGGGACCATCCGAAAGGAGGGCCAGGATGAGCAGGAGAAGGGATAATTATGAGAACAGCCGGTGGATGAAATTCAGAAAATGGGTGGATGGGGAAGTAGACCCTTTGGATCATGGAATGGAGATAAAGATACCGGGAAATGAAAATGACTGTACAAAAGTTCAGTATACAGCTGAAGCAGGGGGAGAAGGCAGGACAGCCGGAACTGTCAGGGGCGATGAAGTGCTGACAGGCAGCGCCGAACCGGGGAAGAAGGCTGTATCCGGTTTTTTGCAGGAGCCTGTGGATCAAAAGCTTATGAACCAGGAATCTGTGGATCAAAAGCCTGTGAACCAGGAGCCTGTGGACCAGGAGCCTATGAACCAGGAGCCTGTGAACCAAAAACCTATGCACCAAAATCCCATGAATCAAGGACCTGGCACCCCGCCGCCCGCCGCTCCATCCCTCCTGATCCGCGAAGAACGTGGAATCAGGATTTTCCACCGCTTTTACCAGGTCATGTCGGTGCTTCTGTGCCTCAGCATCATATTTGTCCTGCTGTGGACCATTGCCTATCTGCCGGTATTCGGAAATGCGGGCAATCCGGATAACAATGAGGTGTCGGCGCGCTATATTGAGAAGGGATTGGAGGAAACAGGGGCAGTGAATATTGTGACAGGGATGATACTGGATTACCGTGCCTTTGATACATTTGGGGAATCCTGTGTCCTGTTTATTGCATCCTGCTGCGTGTTTGCGCTGCTGCGGATTGACGCGGCCAGCAGGGACAAGCAGACGGCCAAACGGCTGGCAGAGGCCAACGACCGTTTATTTGAGCCTAAAAATGATATCATCCTTCAAAAATGCGCCTGCGTGCTGGTGCCCCTTATCCTGGTCTTTGGCATCTATATTGTGCTTAACGGCCACCTTTCGCCGGGCGGGGGATTTTCGGGCGGGGCGGTTCTGGGATCCGGACTGATCCTTTATCTGAATGCATTTGGTTTTCAGAAGACAGAACGCTTTTTTACGGAAAAGGTTTACCGCAGGATTACGCTGGCGGCCCTGACTTTTTACTGCCTGGCTAAGAGCTATTCTTTTTATACGGGAGCCAATCATCTGGAGAGCCATATTCCGTTAGGGACGCCGGGCGCAATTTTAAGCAGCGGCCTGATCCTTCCCCTGAACATCTGCGTGGGCCTGGTTGTGGCCTGCACCATGTATGCATTTTATACCCTGTTCCGGAAGGGAGGTATGTAGGATGGTTTCACATCTGTTCATGAATGTGGAAGAAACCGTGTCGGTCATCCTGTTCGGCATCGGATTTACCATGCTTTTGCTGCACCAGAACCTGATTAAGAAAATCATGGGCATGAATATCATGGATACGGCCGTGTACCTTTTCCTGGCCGCCAAGGGGTATATCCGCGGCAGGATGGTGCCCATTGTGGTGGATGGGGTCAGGGAGGTGTCGGCCTACATCAATCCGGTGCCCAGCGGCCTTGTGCTCACCGGAATCGTGGTTTCGGTGAGTACCACGGCCCTGATGCTGGCTTTGACCATACGGCTTTATGAGCGGTATGGTTCCCTTGATCTGGATGAGATCCTTACACGGGCAAAGGAGGAAGAAAAGGCATGACACTTGTGCAGAATTTTCCTTTCTTTTCCATCATCATCGCCATGTTTTCCGGTATCCTTTCCCTGGCCCTATCCGGCAGGCGGGCCAGGAACGTAAGCCTGGGCGCAATCAGCATTGTGACGGTTATGTCCTTTGCCGTGTTCCTGTACTGTATGGATGCGGGGGAAAGCTATACCTACATGATGGGGCATTTTCCTGCGCCATGGGGAAATGAAATCCGGGCAGGGGTCCTGGAAGGGCTGACCGCAACGGTATTTGGCGTGGTAATGCTGCTCTCGGTTGTGGGCGGCATGGACCATACGTATGAGGATGTGGAGGGGACCAAGCTTAACCTGTTTTTCATTATGATTGACATGATGCTCAGCTCCCTGCTGGCCCTGATTTATACCAATGACCTGTTTACCGCTTATGTGTTTGTGGAAATCAATACCATAGCGGGCTGCGGGCTTATCATGATACGGCAGAAGGGGCGGAGCCTTTCCGCGGCCATCCGTTATATGATCATGAGCCAGCTGGGGTCGGGCCTGTTCCTGATTGGCCTGAGCCTGCTCTATGATGTGACCGGACATCTGCTCATGAGCCCGGCCAAGGAGGCCGTGGCCCTGATAGAGGCAACCGGGAAGTACGGGATTCCCATGCTTGTCATCCTTGCGGTCATCAGCGTGGGCCTTGCCATCAAAAGCGGCCTGTATCCGTTCCATTACTGGATACCAGATACGTATGGCTATGCCACGCCAACGGCCAGCGCAATCCTGTCCGGCCTGGTGTCCAAGGGATATATATTCCTGCTGATCAAGATATTTTACAGGGTGCTTGGACGGGAAAATGTGATTGCCAGCCAGATTGTGAATGTCCTTTACCTGTTCGGCCTGGCGGGAATGATCATGGGGTCGGTGCATGCCATCATGGAGGAGGATACAAGGCGGATGATAGCCTATTCCTCAGTGGCCCAGATTGGCTATATCTATATGGGAATCGGCCTGGGAACCCAGGCCGGGATGGTGGCGGCCGTATTCCACATGTTTACCCATTCCGCCACCAAGGCCCTTCTGTTTATCAGCGCGGTGGGGCTGTATGAGGTTTCGGGAGATAAAAAGGATTACCGCAGCCTGCGTGGGGCAGGGTACCGCAATCCCCTGGCTGGAATCGGTTTTGCAGTGGGGGCACTGTCCATGGTGGGATTTCCCATGCTGGCGGGATTCATTTCCAAGCTGCTTTTTGCCACCTCGGCGCTTCAAAGCCCCCACAAGATGATACCCACCCTGATTGTGCTGGCTGTCAGTACCACCCTGAATGCCATCTACTTCCTCCGGCTGGTCATCACCCTTTATTCGGGCGGTGGAAGTGAGAGGAAAGGGAAGGCGAGTTCCTGGAAGCTCAGGGCAGCTATCCTGTGCTTTATCCTGCTGAACCTGGTGCTGGGGCTTAAATCCCAGCCGGTTGTACAGGCTATCTGGGACGGGCTTGCCATGTTTGATTAAAAGGAGATACCATATGGACGGAAATGTGATATTGCTGCTGCCGGTCCTGATTCCCATTGTAATGGGGAGTCTGGTCCTGACAGTAAAGGGATTCAGGAAAAACAGGAATGTGCTGATTGCAGCCGTGGCCGGAACCCTGGCCGCGGGCGTCCTTCTGACATGGGCGGCCCTGCTGACAGGCGGGCGGCTTATGCTGTGGCAGATGACGGAGCATATAACGGTTGCACTGGCAGTGGATGGGGTCGGCAGGCTGTTTGCCGCCCTGACATCAGGTGTCTGGCTTCTGGTGGGGATATACTCCTTTTCCTATATGACCCATGAAAAGGATGAATTCCGCTTTTTCGGCTTTTACCTGATTGTGCTGGGGGTCCTGATTGCACTTGATTTTTCTGCCAACCTGGTCACCTTCTACGTGTGTTATGAGATGATGACGCTGACCTCCCTGCCCTTGGTGCTGCATGAGATGACAAAGGAAGCAGTGATGGCAGGGCTTAAATACCTGTTTTATTCTGTGGCCGGCGCATTTCTTGCGCTGTTTGGCATATTTTACCTGTACTCAGTGGCGGAAAGCCTGACGTTTACCCCGGGCGGGGTTGCCATGGGATTGCCTGCCAATGGCCATGATGGGCTGTTCCTGGGGGCTGTGTGCTGCATGTTGGTGGGATTTGGGACCAAGGCAGGCATGTTTCCGCTGCACGGCTGGCTGCCCACGGCCCATCCCGTGGCCCCGGCGCCTGCCAGCGCCGTACTTTCAGGGCTGATTACCAAGTCAGGCGTGCTGGCGCTCATCAGGGTTGCGTATTACATTGTGGGACCGGACCGGCTGAGGGGGACATGGGTCCAGGATGTGTGGATGTTCCTTGCCCTTCTGACCGTGTTCATGGGTTCCATGCTGGCGTATAAGGAGCCGGTGCTCAAGAAACGCCTGGCGTATTCCACGGTGAGCCAGGTGTCGTATATCATATTCGGTCTGGGGCTTTTTAACGGGACAGGCTTTGTGGGTGCTTTGTCACATGTGGTATTCCACTCCCTGGTGAAGAACGGGCTGTTCCTGGCAGCCGGGGCCGTCATCTTTAAAACCGGGTGGACCAGGACCAGTGAAATGGACGGGCTGGGCCGGGTGATGCCTGTGATGCTGGGATGCTATACCCTGGTTTCCCTGGCCCTGATCGGGATTCCCCCGGCCAGCGGTTTTGTAAGTAAATGGTATCTTGCCACCGGCGCCCTGGCTTCCGGTACAGGTGTCTGGTCCTGGCTTGGCCCGGTCATCCTGTTAATCAGCGCGCTGCTGACAGCGGGGTATCTTCTGCCCCTGGCCATAAGGGGATTCTTCCCGGGGGCGGATTTTGATGAAGGGGAGATACGGGCCAGGGGTCTTGCGGGCCAGGAACCTTCCTGGCTTATGATGGTTCCCATGCTGGCACTGACCGCAGGGGCAATCCTCTTTGGCTGCTTCCCGGGACCATTGATATCCATGCTTAAGTCCATTGCAGCCACAGTGCTTTGACGGAGGTTGGCATATGAGCAGAATGTTACTGGCGGTTCCGGCGCTCCTTCCCATTGTTGGGGGTGTGGTCCTGCTGATCATGAATCATTTTAAGGGAAATGCCGTCTTCCGGTACAGGGGGCTGGCATTGTTTGTGGAAGGGATTACCCTGGTGAACAGCCTGGTCATTGGGTGGCTGATTGTCCATAAGGCGGGAACCGGTGAGCAGATGGTGCTGTTTAAGCTCTATGGCGACCTGAGGGTCATGTTCAGCCTGGACGGTCTGGGCAGTGTGTTTGCCGGGCTGATTGCGTTCCTGTGGCCCCTGGCGGTGCTGTATTCGTTTGAGTATATGAGGAATGAGGAGAGGCAGACGGTCTTCTTTGCCTATTATCTGATGACCTACGGTGTGACGGTGGGAATTGCGTTCGCAGGGAATCTGGTAACCCTGTACCTGTTTTATGAGCTGCTGACCCTTGTGACCTTCCCGCTGGTGCTTCATCCCATGACGAAGGCAGCGGTGCGGGCAAGCAGGAAGTACCTGTATTATGCCATTGGCGGTGCGGCTTTTGCATTTATCGGAATCATATTCGTACTTAATTTCTCTACCACGGGCAATACCCAGTTTGTGCCGGGGGGAATCATGGATGCGGTGGCAGGGCAGACAAGGAGGGGGACACTGTTATTTGTGTATGTGCTGGCATTTTTCGGATTTGGCGTAAAGGCCGCGCTCTTTCCCTGCCATGGCTGGCTGCCGGATGCCACGGTGGCGCCCACGCCGGTCACGGCCCTGCTTCATGCGGTGGCAGTGGTGAAGTCCGGCGCATTTGCAGTCATGCGCCTTACCTATTACAGCTTTGGCACCGCCCTTTTAAGAGGGAGTTTTGCCCAGTATATTGTCATGGGGGCAGCCATGGTAACCGTGGTTTACGGTTCCACCATGGCGGTGAAGGAGATTCACTGGAAACGGAGGCTGGCTTATTCCACCATCAGCAACCTTTCCTATATCCTTCTTGGGACTGCCATGATGAGCCCTCTGGGGCTGATTGCAGCCATGAGCCATATGGTGTTCCATGCTTTTATGAAAATCTGCTCCTTCTTCTGCGCAGGGGCAGTGATGCACCAGTCCGGGAAGACCTATGTCTATGAACTGGACGGCATGGCCAGGAAAATGCCGGTTACCTTTGCATGTCTCACCATTGCCAGCATATCCCTGGCAGGAATCCCTCCTTTTGCCGGATTCATAAGCAAATGGAACATTGCCCAGTCAGCCTTTGACTGCGGCCGGATCCTGAGCGGGGCGGGAAACGGGGGATACTGGCTTCCCTATGCAGGGGCGTGTGTGCTGCTGTATTCAGCGCTGCTGACAGCGGTTTACATGTTTACGGTCCTGGTAAGGGCGTATTTCCCAAAGGAAGGGACGGTTCCCGGCGGGGATGTGAGGGACCCCAACTGGATGATGCTGGTTCCCCTCCTGATTTTCGCAGGTGTGATTATCTGTTTCGGGTTTCATTCCGTTCCACTGATGAAGATATTGTGGGCAATAGGAGGTAAGGCAGGATGATGGATACAATGGACCTGGTGATTCCGGGATTCTGCGGCATGGGAATGCACCTGAGGCTGGATGGCTTCAGGCTGGTTTACGTGCTCATAGCCATTGTGATGTGGACGGTGTGCGGCCTGTTTTCCCTGGAATATATGAGGCATTATGAGAAGCGCGGAAGATATTATGTTTTTTTCTGGATAACCTTCCTGGCAACGGCAGGCGTATTCCTGTCAGCGGACCTGTATACCACTTTCATATTTTTTGAAATCATGTCATTTACCTCCTATGTGTGGGTGGCCTTTGATGAGAAGAAGGAAAGCCTGAGGGCGGCCGGGACCTACCTGGCAGTGGCGGTGATTGGCGGACTTGTCATGCTCATGGGGCTGTTCCTGCTGTATGATATGACCGGCACCCTTGAAATCGATGGACTGGCCGGGGCCGCGGAAACTATATTATCCGGAAATGGGGTATATGGCCCTCAGGGGCCTGTGAGGCTGTACGTGGCCGGAGGGCTTTTGCTGTTTGGGTTTGGGGCCAAGGCAGGCTGTTTCCCGCTTCATATCTGGCTTCCCAAGGCGCATCCGGTGGCTCCTGCCCCTGCCAGCGCCCTGCTGTCCGGGATACTGACAAAGGCAGGTGTGTTCGGAATCGTGATTGTGTCCTGCGTGATGTTCCAGGCAGATGGGAACTGGGGCCTGCTGGTTGCCGTGCTGGGATTCATCACCATGTTTCTGGGCGCCCTGCTGGCCCTGTTTTCCGTTAATCTCAAGCGGACCCTGGCCTGTTCCTCTGTGTCGCAGATAGGATTCATCCTCACAGGGACAGGGATGTGCTGCCTGCTAAAGTCCGTGGGCGCCGGCAATGGGCTGGCTGTCCGCGGCACCTTCCTCCATATGGTGAACCATTCCATGTTTAAGCTGGTACTGTTCCTGTGTGCGGGCGCGGTGTTCATGAACCTGCACCAGCTGGACCTGAACGATATCAGGGGATTTGGAAGGAGGAAGCCGGCCCTCCTGTTCTGTTTCCTCATGGGGGCCTTGGGCATCAGCGGGATTCCCATGTGGAGCGGATATGTGAGCAAGACATTGCTCCATGAGGGGATTGTGGAATACGGGGAAATGCTGGCGCAGGGGATAGGAACGGCTTTTGGCGGGGGTATTGGGTCTGCGGGAGGGGGAACCTATCTTGCTGGCGGGATATATGGATTGGGCGCGGTTCTTGGATCCCCAGCCCTGTGGAAGGCGGCAGAGTGGCTGTTCCTGTTAACGGGAGGGATGACACTGGCTTATATGCTGAAGCTGTTCATTGCCCTTTTCGTGGACCGGCATCCGGTGCGGCAACAGGAATTTGATGCCATGTCCTCGGGCTATATGAATCCGGTGAGCCGGGCGGCACTGTGTATTTCTGCGGTTGTGATTCCGGTATTCGGGTCATTTCCTCAGCTGTTCATGGACCGGGCGGCGGATTTGGGGCAGGGATTTTTTCATGGGGATTTGCCGGGGCATAAGGTTTCCTACTTTGCGGCTGGGAACCTGAAGGGGGCTGCAATTACCATTGGCATAGGGATTGTGCTGTACGTGGTTGTGGTGCGCGGCCTGCTGATGGAGAAGGCGGAAGTTGGGGAACAGGTGGAGAATCGGGGGATTGATAGTGGGGTCGATGGAAGAGTCGATAGTAGAGCCAATGGAGGAGTCGATAGCGGAGTCAATAGAGGAGCCGATAGCGGAGCCAATAGCAAAATCAATAGAAAACTTGGCAGCGTGTACAGATATGTGGACCGCTGGCCTAAATGGCTGGATTTAGAGGAACTGGTTTACCGCCCGATTCTGGCAGTGGCGCTTCCGGGCATATTTGGAGCCGTCTTCCGGTTTGTCGACCGGTATCTGGTGTCCACGGCTGTGAATCTGTTCCTTCAGATATCCGCGGTCCTGTGCCGTACCCTTGACCATATGGCGGATGGCATCATCCTGCTGGCCAGGAAGACTACCCACAGGCAGAGGAATGGGGAAAAGGTCCTGGGCGGAAATGACAGGTTGGCTTTTATCCTGGGACATTTTATTGATGATGTGGCCAGCCTGGGACGCCGACTGCCGGGAAGAAGGAAAGCGCGGGATGGAAAAGATTCTGTCATTCCCCGCCTGATTGAGGGGGAGGAAGTGCTGAAACGTACCGGAAAGCTGGTGGAGGAAAGTTTTTCATTTGGACTTATGCTGTTTTGTATCGGACTTTGCCTGACGCTGGGATATCTGCTGGTGGTGTTTTTTAGGGGATAGGATTTTCAGGTAATAGGTTTTTTGAATAATAGGATTTCAGAAGGCAGGGCAACTGACTTAGCCAGCTTCCCCAGGTAAAAAAATACCTATTTACCAAAAATGGAAAATATAAAAGGGCAATTTGCTGCAGTAAAAGCCGGGAAAAAGGACAAGGGGCCAATGATATCCGATATTAGATATCATTGGCCCCCGCATTATCTATTTTTGATAATCTTCCTTCTATGTTAATGAAATTAAAACTTTACTACTATTTAAAACCGTGTTAGAATTAAAATCGTGAGTATGTAAAGTATACGTAAAGATAAAGTAAAGAATAAGAGAGTAGGTAAAAAAGAATTATGGATATGTCGTTTTCCTTTTTCCTGCGGCAGCTGGTGACGAATCCGGCCTTATTGATAACGGTATTGCTGACCTTGGGGGTCATCTGTGTGAATGGTATAACGGATGCGCCCAATGCCATTGCCACCTGTGTATCAACCAGGTCCCTGGATGTCAATGTCGCTATTGTCATGGCTGCTGTGTGTAACTGCGCCGGAATCGTGGTCATGACCATGATTAATGCAACGGTTGCTTCCACCATTACCAACATGGTTAATTTTGGAGATGATACTTCCATTGCCCTGGTGGCATTGTGCGCGGCCCTGTTTTCCATTGTGGTGTGGTCTTCCTTCGCAGTGTCCATCGGCTGTCCCACCAGTGAGAGCCATGCGTTGATTGCCGGCCTGACAGGCGCGGCGATTGCAATCAGGGGCGGATTCTCAGCTATCAATGGGGCTGAGTGGATGAAAGTAGTTTACGGCCTGGTGTTTTCCGTGTTACTTGGATTCTTCAGCGGATATTTATCCTGCAAGCTGGTTTCCTGGACATGCCGTAACATGGACAGGCGCAGGACCACCGGATTCTTCAAGTATGCACAGATTGGCGCGGCCGCGGCCATGGCCTTCATGCACGGCGCCCAGGACGGGCAGAAGTTCATGGGTGTCATGCTTCTCGGAATCTGTATGGTAAATGGCAGCAGCAGTACGGCAGGCGTACGTTTTCCGCTGTGGATGCTGCTTCTGGGTTCCGCGGCCATGGCGCTGGGAACTTCCATAGGAGGAAAGAAAATCATTAAATCCGTTGGAATGGACATGGTCCGTCTGGAGAAGTATCAGGGCTTTTCCGCTGATATGGCAGGAGCCGCCTGCCTGCTTGGCTTTTCCATGTTTGGTATCCCTGTGAGCACCACCCACACCAAGACCACCGCCATCATGGGCGTAGGCGCCGTGAAGCGGCTGTCAGCCATTAACTTCGGGGTGGTTAAGGATATGGTGATGACCTGGATCATGACTTTCCCGGGCTGCGGCCTCATAGGATTCCTCATAGCTAAGTTGTTCATGATGCTGTTCCACGGTTAGATAAAGGAGAAGATGAGATGTCTAAGAAAAGCGATAGTTACTATTTTCAGAACTTTATAGAATGTGTCCAGTGCGGCTGCGAGGCGGCAAAGATGCTGGAGGAAAACCTGATGAGCTTTGATGCGGGATGCCTGCAGGAGAAACTGGACGAGCTTCACCAGATTGAGCATGATGCGGACAAGAAAAAGCATGAGATGATGGGAGTGCTGGTCAAGGCATTCATCACACCTATTGAGCGCGAGGACATCATCCTTTTGAGCCAGAGCATTGATGAGGTGACGGACAAGATTGAGGATGTGCTGATCCGCATTTACATTAATAATGTGCATGACATCAAGCCGGAAGCGGTTGCATTTACCAAGGTAATCATCCGCTGCTGCCAGGCATTAAAGGAAGTGATGGAGGAGTTCTGCGACTTTCAGAAGTCCAAGACACTGCACGGGCTGATTATTGAGATTAATGCCCTGGAAGAGGAAGGCGACCGCCTGTTCATTGATTCCATGCGTAAGCTCCACACCGAGGAGAAAGACCCCATTCAAATCATTGCATGGAGGGAAATTTACGTCTACCTGGAGAAATGCTGCGATGCCTGTGAGCATGTGGCGGATATTGTGGAAAGCGTAATAATGAAGAACACCTGATGCAATGAAAGTTTTAAATATATGATATGGTAAGGCATTGTTCCTGTGATAAAACAGGGGCAGTGCCTTTTTCACATTGTTAACACAAATTTAACAAAAGCCTGACACATTTTCCCGCTAACATAATAAAAAATCAAATTCATCAGGGGCAGTCATGATGTCCCCGGAAGGAGGAACGATGGCGCAGGAAGTATTTAAACGGTATGAGAAAAAATATCTGCTGACAGAGGAACAGTATCAGAAGCTTATGCTGATTCTGGGCGGGGTCATGGATATGGATGTATATGGCCATCATACTATCTGCAATATTTATCTTGACACTCCGGATTATGAGCTGATCCGCACTTCCATTGAGAAGCCGGTCTATAAGGAAAAGGTGAGGCTGCGGTGCTATGGCGCCAGGGTAAATGACAGCTCCCCGGTGTTTCTGGAACTGAAGAAAAAGTATGATTCCGTAGTCTACAAACGCAGGGTGGGGATGGATATGGAAACAGCCAGAAGATATGTCTGCTATGGAATCCATCCAGGGCAGGACGGACAGATTTTCAGGGAGGTGGATTATGCCGTCAGGCGGTACGGTCTGCGGCCCATGGCCTACATTTCCTATGAAAGGGACGCCTATACCTGCCAGATGGACCGGGAACTGAGGATTACCTTTGATAGCAGCATCCTGGGGCGGCTGGGGGACCTGGACCTGCGGGTGGGACCTTACGGTAAATGCCTTCTGCCACAGGAGCAGATCCTGATGGAGGTTAAGATACCAGGCGCCATGCCGGTATGGCTGAGCAGGATCTTTGCTGAGCAGGGGATTTTTCCGTCAGCCTACTCGAAATACGGGACATTTTATGAAACCTATATCTACCCGGCAAGGATGACGGGATATGAAGAAATGGCGGGTTATCACACAACGCGGCAGGAATATATGCAAGGAGGGATTATCTGTGCTTGAGAGTATTTTGAATGAAACGGCAAGCAGTATTACCATGACACATATGGCAGTCTGCACGGCGGTATCCCTGGGATTGGGATTCGTGCTGGCAGGAATCCACACATACAGGAACCAGAGCAGCAGGAATTTCCTTATGACGCTGGTGCTGCTGCCGGTAATCGTGCAGATGGTCATCATGCTGGTAAACGGAAACCTGGGGACGGGCGTGGCTGTCATGGGGGCGTTCAGCCTGGTGCGTTTCCGCTCCATGCCGGGCAATGCAAGGGAAATCAGCAGTGTATTCCTGGCAATGGCGGTTGGCCTGGCAGATGGGATGGGATACATAGGAATCGGGATATTGATGATGGCAGTGGTGGGGATGGTGACAGTCATACTCTTAAAGATACCGGACGGCAGCGGCCAGCTTCTGGGCCGTGAGTTGAGGGTTACGATACCGGAAAACCTGGATTACTGCGGCATTTTCGATGATATTTTTATGAAATATACGAAAAAGGCTGAGATGGTGCGGGTAAAGACCGTGAACATGGGAAGCCTGTATGAACTGAGTTATATGCTGGTACTTAAGTCTCAGGAAATCGAAAAAGTCATGCTGGATGAGATACGGTGCAGGAATGGGAATCTGACCATTGTATGCGGACGGATGGCAGCGGGAAATGAAAATCTGTAAGGAAGGTGGATGAAGGAATGAGGAAAAAAGGCATGGAGGATACAAATAGGGGTGGGAAATATGGTAAAAGGCCCGTGAGAAGGGCGGCCACGGTGCTGGCTGTGCTGATGGCGCTGCAGCTTACCGGGTGCCAGGGGAATAACGGTACGGGGAATGCTGGTGCGGATCATGTTGTCGGTACGGGCAGTGAAGGTAATGTGAGTGGATTGGATGGCAATTCCCGGGCCATGGACGGGGAGGATGAAAGCGGGGATGTTGGGGGCAGTGGAGGTGGTAATGCCGGGAATGGGGGGACTTTTGATGGGAGTCTGGCTGGTATGACTGGAAAAACGGCGGTTTATGAGGAGGAGGATTTGGACGCTGGGTGGAGTGAAGAGGAGTCGGTTGTCATTACATGCGATGGGACTGAGGTGGTGATGGAGGATAGCGGCGTTGAGGAAACGGGAAACGCGGCGGCAGAAAGCGGGATTATCCGGATAACCGCAGCAGGAACCTATATCTTGAGAGGGACCTATAACGGGCAGATTCAAGTTGATGCGGGAAAGGATGACCTTGTAAGGCTTGTTATGGATGGATTCAACATTTCCAATGAAAGTACATCTCCTATATATGGGAAACAGAGTGGGAAGATTGTGCTGATTCTGGCGGACGGTACAGAGAATACCGTGACAGACGGAACCGGGTATGTGTTTGAGTCAGCGGATGAGGATGAACCGGATGCAGCCATATTCAGTAAGGATGACCTGACCATAAATGGGCAGGGGACCTTGACCGTGGAAGGTAATTACAGCAATGCAATACGTACAAAGGATAACCTGAAGGTGATATCCGGTACCTTTAATATCACGGCGGTGAAGGATGGGCTGAAAGGAAAGGATTCCGTATCCATCAAGGACGGAATCATGCAGATTAAGACAGGTCAGGATGGGATTAAATCCAGCAATGAGAAGGATTCGGAACAGGGATATGTGGTGATAGAAGGGGGAACGATTACAATCCAGGCAGGTGATGATGGAATCCACGCTGAAACATGGCTTACGATATCCGGGGGAAATATTGATATCCGGGAAAGCTATGAGGGCTTGGAGGGACTGAAGGTGGATATAAATGGAGGAACCATAAAAATCAAATCCACGGATGATGGTATCAATGCGGCGGGAGGAGACGGAGGAACAGGGCAGGCGCGGGCGGAAACGGGACAGGAACGGAGGGACGCAGGGGAAGCGCGGGTGGAATTAGGGGAGAACGGGCCGGAATCAGGGCAGGCGCGGGCGGAATCAGGGCCGGCGCGGGCGGAATCAGGGCAGGTGCGGGCGGAATCAGGACAGGACCAGGCAGAACCGGGACAGGAACAGACGGGCCGGCAACGGGCAGATATGGGGAAGGCATTGGACAAGATGGGCGATGAACATCAGAAAATGCAGAATAATCCGGAAGCATATGTGCGTATTACCGGGGGTACCATAGAGGTAGATGCCATGGCAGATGGAATTGACTCCAATGGAAACCTCTATGTGGAAGGCGGAACTATCCACATAAACGGCCCTGTCAGCGATGGGGATGGAGCACTTGATTATAATGGGACAGCAGTTATCAACAATGGTATTTTCGTGGCAGCGGGAAGTTCCGGGATGATGCAGGGATTTTCGGAAGAGTCCGGGCAGGATGTCCTGATTGCATACTACAGCGAACGCCAGGAGGCAGGAACTTCTGTCATATTGACCGATGAAAGCGGCAGGGAACTGCTCAACTTCACACCAGAAAAAGAATTTTCCTGTATACTGATCAGCATGCCGGATTTGGAGCAGGGGAAGACATACAGATTATCCACGGCAGATGCTTCGGAAGAAGTTGTGATGGACGGCGTCGTCACCCAGCTGGGGGAACGGACAGGAGGGCATGACAGGGGGCGCGGTCCTGGCAGCGGAACCGGGAACGGAAGCGGGGCAATGTCAGGAGGAAGGACAGGCAGACATGGGAAAGGAAGGCTACAAGATAGTGATAATGAAAGTTGACCATGCACAAGTTACAGGCAGATGATGGGAAGGGATGGAAATAGCGTATCAAAATGCCTGGGCGTGTTATCCGTGCCCAGGCATACTGACATTATCCGAATATTGATACTATAGAGCGTATTAAAGTCCATTCTCCCTATCGGTACGTATTAATAGACATTGGCTGCTGTTCTGACCAGCTTTTCCAGCAGTGACTGCATTTTTGGTATGACAGGGTGACCGGACAGCCCGTACTCTTGTGCCATATTATCCAACCTTGGGAATGCCAGCCAGGTATTGCCGGCCTCATCTTCCCAAATTGAAATCCGGAGGGGCAGCTCCAGGGAAATGCTCTGGTCAGCCTGCATAAGTCCTGTGCCCACCTTGGGCGAACCGAATACAAGGACGGTTGTGGGGCGCAGGGTAAGACCTGCGTCTGTAGCATTTTTTGCATGGTCGAATTTGGCAAAGAGAGGGATGTCCTGGGCTTTGAGGGCATTTTCCAGACGTTCAACTGTTTCCTTAACAGGAAGCTGGCCTTCCGTCAGATACAGGCGGTTGTCGTCGTAATTGGTGGACAGAAGGTCTCCGTATGCCCCGGCAATCCTACGTCCAAGATTGGTAAAATCCACCCCTTCCCTGTTGGCCAGCAGGGTGATGCAAACCAGTTCCGAGGAATCTGTGAAACGGCTGAGGAAGGAAGAGTAGCCGGGAACAGAACCCTTAATATCCATCAGCCCTCTGTGATGGTAAAACTGCCAGCCAGCCACAGCAGGAACCGTCCGCCCATCCGGCAGTTTCCATGGTGCGTATATCAATGCCCGGTTTTCGGGATTATGTATCAGCACAGAACCAGCCAGCCCAATGTCCCAATGTGAGATATCCTGGGCAGATGCCCATATGTCGGAGAACCCGGGGAGGGAGGCTGCGTCAGCCGGATTAAACAGTGTACCGTCCTCATGGTAAGAAGCGGCTGGTTCGGTGGGGTTGATATACTGTTTATCCGATTTAAAGGCCTGGTGGACATTATCCGTAAGGCTTACATCCTCATGTGGAAAACTCTCCAGGTCCTCATGGAAGCCGGTATGCGGCAGGCCAAGATAATGGATTTGACGTTCTGTCACAAAATCATGATAGCTCATGCCGCTGGTCCGTTCCACAATCTCCGTAAGCAGCAGGAAGTTGGTTGCGCTTTGTTCCACATCCGTGCCAGGCGTGAAATGCAGCGGCTGGCAGATGACCGGTCCCAATCGTTCCGTCAGCGTCCCTCCACGGCGTGGGTCAAAACCCTCTGCCGTCCTGTAGTCCGCAATACCTGATGCATGGCGGAGCAGACAAAGTACGGTAACGGCTTTCCAGGTATCGGGCAGCTCCGGTAAATAGTTTCCAGCCGGAGTATTGACATCCACAATTCCCTGTTCGTAAAGCTGCATGATTGCTACGGCTGCAAATGCCTGTGAGACAGGTCCGACGGGCCACATGGTGTTAGGGGATGCAAGCCTCTTCTGTCCGCGGTCAGAGTAACCATAGCCAGTCACCCGTGGTATGTATGGGGCCTGGACAATGGCCAGGGTCAGCCCGTCAATCTGCTCCTTATCCATGAAATCCCACACCATCTGGTCAACGGTACGCCCTAAATAGGAAATATCCGCGCTGCCCCTCATTTTCATGGTATTGTGTTCACGTGTATTCATATTACGTCTCCTTTCGGTGAAATACCATTTCAGGTATTGGTTAATGTTTGTCCTATGGGAATATGTAAATATAAATACACATCCTATACTGTAACTATAATACTTACAGTTTAGTTTGTCAAGGAATCCAGACATATTTTAACAGCCTTGCTGGAATAAAGACACAGTTGCATAAAAATGGATAATGAATTATAATGTAACAAGTGCAGGAAGTTTTGATTCTGCCCTGAATAGAGCAGATGCGGTGGTTGATGAAAGGAGATTCAACATGAAGAAACGTTTGGCAATGACATTGACAGCCTTGGCGCTGAGTGTGATTATGGCAGTACCCGCCTATGCAGGTACATGGAAATATGTGAATGATCAATGGAAATATCAGAGAGGCGCTAACAAATTTGCTTACAATGAGTGGGTTAAGGATAATGGGAACTGGTACTATCTTGATAAAGATGGTTATATGAAGACCGGCTGGCAGCAGATAAACGGCATATGGTATTATATGGATCAGTCGGGCGTTATGCAGAACGGCTGGTTCAAGGACAACGACAAGTGGTATTTCCTGCTTCCAAACGGGGCAATGGCAGTCAATACAACAATCGACGGCCGGCAGCTTGGACAGGACGGCGTATGGGTTCCGGCAGAGGGACAGGTAGAGCCTGCCAACACCATGGACCTTAACACCCCTTACCTGATTCAGAATATGTCAGAGGGATTTTCCACAAAAGGATATAATATAATTACTTCCGGCAAGAATGCCAGCGGGGAACGCTGGACCAATGCAATCCGTCTGAAAGGAAAAGGCAGTTATGTAAAGTATGATACCAAGGGTGAATATAAGCTGCTTGCAGGAGCCGTGGCCCCGTCATCCCAGTTTGACAGCGCCCTGATGGCAAGGATAACGGTGTATGGGGATAATGATACGGTCCTTTATACATCACCGGATATCCATTATAATGAAAAGACCATTTATTTCGGCGCGGACGTTTCCGGACAGAACACGGTGCGCGTGGAGGTTTCCCTGGTGACGGATAATTTCTATGATGACCCGGTTATATTGATGGATGGGCTGGCTGTTTATAAGTAGGATTGGAAGATGGTATGAACCATAATAATACAAGTAGAAGTTAATGAATGGAATTCGGGCTGTATATCTGTTAAGATGTCCAGTCCGGATTTTTATTTCGAGGACAGGGAGGCCCTTGGCCGGATAAGGCGGAACTGGAGGCGAGGCATATTTTACGTATCGGGACAGTTCCATAGGAAGATTCATATCAGATTCGGCTGGCATGGCTTGATGATTAACTGGGAATGCGATATAATGGAAAAGATTCATTTCCATTATATTCTGGGAAAATGTCGGCAGAGTGTTAGAAGAATGATAGAAAAACAACTTATGTAAACTGGAAAGAGGATAACAAAAAACCCTTGATTTCCAGTAAAATCAAGGGTCTGCATCGTCGGAGTAACAGGATTTGAACCTGCGACCTCTCGGCCCCCAGCCGAGCGCGCTACCAAGCTACGCCATACTCCGTTACTATTTGTGAACCTCTAGTATTATAGCAAAGATTTTTCATTTTGAAAAGCCCTAATTTTAATTTATTCAGGAGAATGTAAAATGACACAGGAAAATGCTGTTAAGAAACGGATATTCAGCTTTGATTTGGATATGACGCTGCTGGACCATGCAACATGGGAAATCCCGGCCAGTGCAATGGAAACGCTGGAGCATCTCAGGAAGGATTCCGTGATTGTCATTGCCAGCGGCAGGAACATGGACCATGAGATGAGTTCGATGTACCGGGATATGATTAAGCCGGATGCAGTCATCCATATGAATGGAACCAAGGTGGTTGCAGAGGGGAATGTCCTGTATGAGCATTTAATGGATAAGGAGCGTCTGGAGCGCCTTCTGTCCTATGCGGATGAAAACGGCATTTCCATTGGAATCGGTACAGGGGGATATGATTATTATATCCATCCCGAGGGGGTTGTGCGCATGGATGAACTGCGCTGGGGTGTGTCAGAGCGTAATTTCAGGGATGGATGGGAGCTGATGGAACTGCCGGTGCGGACACTGGTATACATAGGTGGGCCTGACCGGGCAAAGGAGTTGGAGGAGCATTTCCCTGAGTTCAAATTCCCCATGTTTTCCGGGAAAATGGGCGCGGATGTGGTGGAGAAGGAGGCGTCCAAGGCAGAGGGGCTTCTGCGTATCTGCCAGCACTACGGAATCAGCATGAAGCACACGGTTGCATTTGGCGACAGCATGAATGACTATGAGGTGGTCCAGGAGGCGGGAACCGGCATCGCCATGGGGAACGCGGTGGAGGAACTGAAGATGGTGGCGGATTATGTTACGGATGATATTAACCGGGATGGGGTATGGAAGGCCTGCAGGCATTTCGGATGGATATAATATAACAGGATGGGAGATTTACATATGGCTAGGAAATATGATGTTGTGATAATCGGCGCAGGACCGGGAGGATATACGGCTGCCTTTAAGGCGGCGCAGTTTGGACTTTCAGTGGCGCTCATAGAAGCAAAGAAGATTGGAGGCACCTGTGTGAACCGGGGGTGCATCCCGACCAAGGCGCTGCTCCATGCATCGGATATGTTCCATATGATGCAGAACTGCGATGCGTTCGGAGTGTCAACAGACTTCATTGCATTTGATTTTGGTAAGATGCAGAAGTATAAGAAGCAGGCGGTGGCAAAGTACAGGGAAGGGATTGAAGCCGGCTTTGAGCGTCTGGATGTGGATATTATCCATGGAACCGCCAGGCTGCGCAGGGACAGGACCGTGGAGGTGGAACTGGCAGAGGGCGGCCGTGAATTCCTTCAGGGAAATGCCGTCATCCTGGCAACAGGCGCCGTGCCGATCATGAACGACATACCGGGAACCAGCCTGCCTGGGGTATGGAACAGCGACCGCCTGCTGGCTGCGGAAAGCTGGAATTTTGACCGCCTGACTATCATGGGCGGCGGTGTGATTGCGGTGGAATTCGCAACCATGTTCAACAATCTCTGTTCCCAAGTGACCATTGTGGAAAAGCAGAAGCACCTGATGGCCCCCATGGATGATGTGATGTCAGTGGAACTGGAAAATGAACTCAGGCGTAAAGGGATTAAGGTATACTGTGATGCCACGGTAACAGAGATTCTGGAGGAGGAAGGCAGCTTAAGCTGTGTCATTACGCCAAATGACGGAAGCGAACCGGTTAAGACGCGGGCAGGACAGATCCTGATGGCAATCGGCCGCAGGCCGGATGTGTCACGTCTTCTGGGAAAAGACATTTCCCTGGATATGAAGGATGGCAAGATTGCGGTGAACAGTGATTTTGAGACAAGTGAGCCAGGCGTATATGCAATCGGGGATGTGGCTGCCAGGACACAGCTGGCCCATGTGGCGGCTGCCCAGGGTACCTATGTGGTGGAAAAAATCGCAGGAAGGCCCCACAGTATTAAGCTTGAGGTTGTACCCAATGGTATGTTTGTATCGCTTCCAATTGTGCCAAACTGTATTTATACAGACCCGGAGATTGCCACGGTGGGAATCACGGAGGAGATTGCCAAAACGTGCGGACTCAAGGTGCGCTGCGGACATTTTTCCATGAGGGATAATGGCAAATCCATTATCACCGGCGAAGAGCATGGCTTTATCCGGCTGCTGTTCGAGGCATACTCCAATACCATTGTGGGTGCGCAGATGATGTGTCCCAGGGCAACGGATATGATTGGCGAAATTGCAACAGCCATTGCCAACGGCCTGACAGCCCAGGAAATGTCCTTTGCCATGAGGGCGCAGCCTACCTATAACGAGGGAATCGGGGCAGCCATTGAGGATGCCATGCGCCATGATCCGGTTTAGATGCAGGGAATATAAGCTAAGAAAAGAGAGGGAAAAACAATGAACGTGATTCAGGAGAGACTGAGCGCGCTCCGCGCTTTGATGAAAGAACAGGGCATGGACGCATACCTGGTGCCTACGGCAGATTATCATGAAACGGAGTATGTGGGGGAGCATTTTAAATGCAGGAAATATATAACCGGATTTACCGGTTCATCCGGAACCGCCGTGGTCACCATGGACGAGGCCTGCCTGTGGACGGACGGCCGGTATTTTGTTCAGGCGGCCCATGAGCTGGAGGGTTCATCTGTCACCATGATGAAAATGGGGCACGAAGGCGTTCCTGAGTTTGAGGAATATCTGGACCACAAGCTTCCGGCCGGGGGCTGTCTTGGGTTTGACGGCCGCGTGGTCAATGCTGCCGTGGGTCTGAACCTGGAAGACATGCTGGAGGACAGGAATATCAGGATTTCCTATGGAGAGGACCTCATTGGAAGGATATGGGAGGACCGCCCTGCCCTGTCTGCACAGCCAGCCTGGGTACTGGCGGAACAGTATGCAGGTAAATGCAGCAAGGAAAAAATCGCAGATGTGCGCGAGGCCATGAAGAAGGCACATGCAACCGTCCATGTGCTGACTGCATTGGATGACATTGCTTGGCTTTTGAACATCCGCGGGGACGATATCCTTTATAATCCGGTGGTGTTGTCTTATGTAGTCCTGACCATGGATCAGCTGTATCTGTTTATCAATGAGAATGTAATCCGCGGCAGGGCATATCCATATTTGGATAATGATGATAGTACGACTACCAGGGAATATCTGGAGGGTATAGGGGTTACCATACTCCCATATGATAAAGTGTATGACACGGTGGAGGGACTCAGGAATGAGAAGGTGCTGCTGGAAAAAAGCCGGGTGAACTATGCCATCTACCGACTGCTTGACGGTTCCAATAAGATAATAGACAGGATGAACCCAACGGCGTTGATGAAGCCCATAAAGAACGATGTGGAAATTGAAAATGTGAAAAAAGCCCATATCAAAGATGGCGTGGCTGTGACAAAGTTCATTTACTGGCTGAAGAAAAACATAGGAAAGATACCCATGGATGAACTGAGCGTATGTGAATATATGGAAAACCTTCGTAAGGAGCAGGAGGGATGCATCAGCCCCAGCTTTGCAACCATATCCGCATACGGAGCACATGGGGCCATGTGCCATTACTCGGCAACCGAGGAAAGCAACATACCATTAGAGCCAAAGGGGCTGTATCTCATTGATTCCGGCGGACAGTATTATGAGGGAACAACCGATATCACCAGGACCATTGCAGTGGGGCCGCTGAAAGCAGAAGAAAAGGAGCATTTTACCCTGGTACTTATGAGCATGCTGCGTCTGGGGGCGGTGAAGTTCCTCTATGGCTGCCGCGGTCTGAGCATTGACTATGTGGCAAGGGAGCCATTGTGGAGCAGAGGGCTTAACTTTGAGCATGGCACGGGCCATGGGGTCAGCTATCTTTCAAGCTGCCATGAGAGACCTAACGGAATCCGTTTCAAGATGGTGCCTGAGCGCCAGGACAACGGTGTTCTGGAGCCGGGAATGGTAACATCCGATGAGCCGGGATTATATATAGAGGGAAGCCACGGCATCCGTACGGAGAACCTGACCCTGTGCGTAAAGGACGAGAAGAATGAGTACGGTCAGTTCCTTAAGTTTGAATTCCTGACCTATGTGCCCATCGACTTAGATGCTGTTGAGAAGTCATTGATGACTGAGCGGGATGTGGAGCTTCTCAATGAATATCACAGGCAGGTGTATGAGAAGATTGGTCCCCATCTGACAGAGGATGAAAGGGAGTGGCTGAAGGAGGTTACGGCTGCGATATAGGAGGATTGGTTAGGGAGATTGGGGATATGGGAAGAAACCAGGGTGACTGGTTAGAGGTATTGAGGATGTGGGAAGAAACCAGGGGGACTGGTTAGAGGTATTGGGGAAGTGGGAAGAAACCAGGGGGACTGGTTAGAGAGATTGGGGAAGTGGGAAGAAACCAGGGGGACTGGTTAGGGAGATTGGGAATATCGGAAGAAACTAGGGTGACTGGTTAGAGAAATTGGAAATATGAGAAGAAACCGGAATGTGGTTCAGGATTTGCTGCCTGGGTGGGAAGATGGAACTTTCCAGGGGGTGGACTTGGGCGGTTCCGGTTTCTTGTTTTGGTTATATATGTTTTTCTGGAAAAGGATGGGGAGATGGCGGCTGGGATGAGGCGGTTAGACTGTTGATTGGTTGAAGAGTAAAAAAATGGGGAAGCCAATTGTTGCAACAGATGGGGGTGAGGAGGGGGATTGTTCAGAACAGGTAGCTGTGATTTCAGTGGTAATTGAAGTGGTGATTGCAACGGTGATTATAGTGATAATTATCGTAGTAATTATGGCGTTCCTGTTTCGTTATATTTACACATTAGATGAAATGTATGGTAAAATGTCGATAGGGTTTTATTACAGATATATTTTGAATTATGAAGATGATTAATTAGAGTGATAGGAGAACGAGGGAATGGCTCAGAGTGCTGGGAATCATAAGAGTGGTAACGGGAAGGTTGGAAGTAGGAGTGCTGGGAACGGCGGTATGGGTAATAGAAGAGTGGGTAAGGGCAGTGCAGGTAATAAAGGTGTGGGTAACAATGGCTCAGGTATTAGAGGAACGGGTAATGGTGGTGCAGGTAATGGCGGCATGGGTAATGACGGTCTAGCTAATAGAGGCGCGGGTAATAGCCGTGTGGATAATAGGGGGAAGGCCTATGGCAATGTAGGCAATGGGTACGTTGGTAGCAGCGTAAGCAGTGTGGGAAACAGGGGCATGAGTAATAGCAATGCGGATAAGAGGAGCACTGCTTATAAAAGTGTTTCTAATAAGATGGACGGGAAGGCTGTAGTTCCGAGAAAGACGAGAAAGCCAAGAAACCCAAATGGCAGTTTTGGGGAGTTTGGCAGTGGTATAAGAGTAAGGGAAGAGGATGGGAAGAGTAATCCGGGATATAGGACGAAAGCAGTCTATGGGATAAAGGGGAAGGACACAGAAGACAGGGGTAAAAGAGTTGGATTCGATAATGAAGAAAAAAGGGTGGGGCGTAAGGCGTCAGAAGGAAGAGGAAAGGTAGAAAAGAGAGGGCATCTGTGGACGGAAACACTGGAAGATAAAGCAAAAAAATATAAATTGCAGAAGAATAGTGCGGAAAAAGATGTGGTCCACGGGAACGTCAGCGGGAAAAATACAGAATGGAAGAAGACAAGAAAGAAGAGAAGCCTTTGTCCGGTTGAAAAATATTGTGGCGGATGCCAGATGCTGGATATGGAGTACACGGAGCAGCTAAAGCGCAAACAAAAGGTGGTGGAAGATTTATTTCGGGGAGTATGTCCCGTAAAACCGATAATAGGAATGAAGGATCCATTTCACTACCGCAATAAGGTACATGCTGTATTTGACAGGGATAAAAGAGGAAATATTATCTCTGGTATCTATCAGGAAAACAGTCATGATGTGATTCCTGTGGAAACATGTATGATTGAAGATAAAAAGGCTGATGAAATCATCGGTACAATCAGGGGGATGCTTAAATCCTTCAAAATCCGCACATATGATGAAGACACGGGATACGGGCTTCTTCGCCATGTGCTGATTCGGAGGGCATTTTCAACGAATGAAATCATGGTGGTGCTGGTTACCGCGTCCCCGGTATTTCCATCTAAGAATAACTTTGTAAAGGCACTTCGGGAGAAGCATCCGGAAATAACTACCATAATACAGAATATTAATGGCCGCGGTACCAGTATGGTTTTGGGGAATAAAGAGAATGTGCTGTATGGCAAAGGTTATATTGTGGACGAACTGTGCGGGTGTAAATTCAGGATTTCGTCAAAGTCTTTCTACCAGATAAATCCGGTGCAGACCGAAGTCCTGTATGGAAAAGCACTGGAACTGGCTGGGCTTAAGGGACAAGAGGTGGTGATTGATGCATACTGTGGCATTGGTACAATCGGCATAATCGCCAGCAGACAGGCCGGACAGGTGATTGGCGTGGAACTGAACCAGGACGCGGTGAAGGATGCAGTGAATAATGCTAAGATGAATGATATTGATAATATCCGGTTCTACTGCAACGATGCTGGCCGGTTCATGGTGAATATGGCTGAACGCGGGGATAAGGCGGACGTGGTGATTATGGATCCGCCGCGCAGCGGAAGTACGGAAGAGTTTATGGATTCAATTGCTAAGCTTGGCGCAGGGAAAGTGGTTTATGTGTCCTGTAATCCGGAGACGCTGGTTCGGGATGTGCGTTATATGAAGAAGCTGGGGTATGCGGCGGAGGGGGTGTGGCCGGTGGATATGTTTCCGGCTACGAGGCACACGGAAATAATTGTCGAATTATGCCGAAAATAGGAATATATGAACCCGATAAAGGACGTGGGAAACAGCCATGAAAATAATAAAGAATTGTATTCAATGCAAAACATGTGGTGAGGTGATTGAATCAAAATTCAGGCATGATTTCGTGAGCTGTTCTTGTGGGAGATGTAGTGTTGACGGAGGAATGGAGTATCTCCGGCGAGCAGCGGAAACAATGGATGAGTTTGTAGAAATGTCACAGTTTGAAGAAAATTAGTTTTATGTTGGTTGCGTTAAAAGCGGTGCCAGATGTGCCAGAGCAGAAGCAGGAAACGCAGGAGCTGATACAATTGCGGTTTCGGCAAGCAAAATAGTACCGATTTCGTTTCCTGCTGATATAAAGCTATTTCGAAACACCGATGGATGTGATATACTTTTTATATCAAGTGAAAGGAAATGACACATATAAAGGGCGGTGTTATTATGCAAGCAGAGAACTTGAACTTAAAAAGAAGTTTAATACTACAGTCTTTTGCACCACTTTTTTTGCTGTTAACCATTAAACATTTAGATATTGATTTATGCTGGAGATTACTTCATAAATTTTTTTCTGTCCTTTTTAGTAGAGGGGCAGTTGCATTTTCAATTGCATTAAAGCATAATTTATTTGGTGAATTTGTGATTTCAATTATGGGTATTTGTTGGCTGGTTCTTACCATAATTGTTGCTTGTGGATTTAATGGTATGCAAAAAGCTGGATTTAAGGCGGCAGGCGAAAAAATATTAATTGAAGATGAGCAAAGTGATAATAGCGCGACATTTTTGGTGACATATGTTCTGCCACTTTTAACGGATGATGTAGAATCTTTTAGAGGATTAGTGGTTTTTTTAGCGATGCTTATAATGGTGATTATGTTGTTAATTAGTTCTAATACTTTTTATCAAAATCCGGTTTTGGCAGCAATGAAATATAGAACATTTTCATTTAAATTTTTGAATCCAGAAAATGATATTACTCATCCGGATAGAGTATATGTTGGAATCACACATGGACTTTTAGTAGATGAAGAAACAGTGATAAAAAGAAAATACATTTCTGACGGAGTCTTTGTTATTTACAATGATTAACATAGGGGGAAGTAAACAATGCCAGAAGAAACTTTAAATGAAGAACAAATAAGAATGAAATTAAACGATTTTTATGATAATATCGCACAATGTGGGTTAGAGGCTTTCGTAGTAAAGAAAAATGCACCTAAGTTAAAAAGAATGTCATTATCGGAAGCGTGTAATGATCAAGGAAAAAATTTCAGAACAATTCTAAAAGAAATGTTTGTTAATATTCTTAATGAACAGTATCTGTCACTAGATGTAGAGTATGCGGATGGACGACAGGTGGCTGATAATCAACATAAGAATTTGATTTTTGAACAGGGAGAAAGTTTTCGACCATTCTCATTTTTGAATGATGAGGCTGAAAAGGGTGAATTTGTTTCAGAAGATTTAACAGAGGCTTCTGGTCTTGCATTTCAGCTAAGAAAAGGAGAAAATACTGTTTGGTTATACCAGCATCTTTGGAGTATTATGGTGCCGAATAAGAAAAAAACAAATCTTATGGCTAGGTTGATGCAGTTTGAGAATCAAGTAGTGTTTTCGGAACAGAGTGAAAGCTTGCTTACAATAGCAAATAAGATAGATATTTTAATAATGGGTGACGCTCTGATAACAAGTAATGTTACACTTTTACAGAAATATTTTGGATTTCAGGATTACATTTATCAGTCTGCACAGCGTGCGGTACAGAGCATAATTCAAAAGAGCCTTGTTGCAAATAATGAAAAATTGATGGAGTATATTAGCAGAGGTAAACCCAAATATGCCAAGAAAATGATGCGTATTGGAACATCCAAAGTATTGACTTTGACGCAGGATCAACTGATTGAAAAAATTAATACTTTAACGAGATGGCAGGGGAAGTTTAATGTTAATCAAGATACAAAGCAAATCACATTAGGTACATATAGTGAAGTGGAGAGCCTGATTGATCTGTTTGATGAGAGATATACTCGTTCTGATGTAACAGATACGGAGTATGATACAGATGTAAAAACTGTAGCTAAGCCAGTGGAAGGGTAACAAGATTTTGAGTTAATAAATTGTGGGGGACAAAGGCGTTGGATAATCGAAATCAAATGGGAAAGAATAGAGATGGAGTGACGTTTCCTGTTGCTCCAAATCTTTCCGAGATGAGTGATGCTTATTTGAAATTTATAGAAGAAGTAAAAGCAGAAATCCAAAGGCAGCGGATTTCGGTTGTATTGAATGCAAATTCAAGCATGATATGCCTGTACTGGAACATTGGTAGAGCTATTCTGAAAAAGCAGGAGGAAGAAGGATGGGGCGCAAAAGTCATTGACCGCATGGCCAAGGACTTAAAGGATACATTCCCTGAGATGTCCGGATTTTCTCCGAGAAATATCAAATATATGCGAAAGTTTGCAGAGAGCTGGCCTGACTTTGAAATTGTGCAACGGGTTGTTGCACAAATACCGTGGCGTACAAATATCTCCTTGCTGGATAAAGTGAAAGATAGCAACAGCCGCATTTGGTATGCAAATAAAACGATTGAAAATGGATGGAGTAAAACAATTTTAGATTTGCAAATAGAAAGCAAATTGATAGAACGTTCTGGGAAAGCCGTGAATAATTTTCCAGTGGCATTTCCACCGGCAGATTCCGAACTGGTCAACCAAGTGTTCAAAGACCCCTATCTGTTTGATTTTCTTGGCACGGATATGCCACGGAGGGAAGTAGAGATAGAGCGGCGGCTCACAGAACATATTCAGAGTTTTCTACTGGAGTTGGGACAGGGGTTTGCTTTTGTAGGCAGACAGGTACATTTGGAAGTTGGCGGCGATGATTTTTATATCGACCTTCTGTTTTACCACCTGAAACTTCGATGCTATGTGGTGATTGAACTGAAAGCCTGCGATTTTGAGCCGGGATTTATCAGTCAATTGAATATGTACCAAAATGTAGTAAACGATGTTTTACGTCATCCGGATGATCAGCCGACAATCGGTCTACTGTTGGTAAAAGGCAAGAACGAAACGGTGGTAGAGTATTCTCTAGCGGGATACCAGAATCCCATTGGTGTTGCGGAGTGGAAAAATCAGATTGCCAAGGCATTGCCGGAGGAACTGCGCAGCAGCCTGCCGTCCATTGAAGAAATCGAAAAGGAACTGGAGTAATAGTGCCACAGCCTGTGGCACTATTAGAATCCAGATATGCAGAACAATATTGATAAGAATAAGACGCTTGAGCCTTGATGGTTCGAGCGTCTTATTGTTGGCAGTATTCCACTATCAACAATTTTATATCTGGTGGTGCGTCACATCGCCAAAAGCTCAAATCTATGCTATAATCTAGTCAGAAAAAAGGCAGGGCTTGCGTAAGAAAAAAGAGGCAGGCTGACTTTTGAGGTGAATCATAAGGCTTCCGCCAAGGCCCAACCAGGCCTTTCGGGAATCTTTTTCACACACTCCACACATTGCGAGGTTTGTGCCGAATTGTGTAGAAAATTGAGATAATAACGATTCCGCTTATTTTTGTTTAGAGGATAAAAGAAAGGGTTATAATAATGGACAAATTTTACTATGAATTTAAAATTGATGATGAGGACGGTTTGGTAAAAATAAAAAATCTTCCTGATAATGTAGAACTACTCTCGGCTCCTCGTGCAAAGCAGGAGGAAAAATGTTATTCGTATGTATTGCATAATACTGATATAAGACTTGCAATTTTATATTTAGAGAAAGCATTACAGGTGGAAGATTCTATTGAGAAAAATGCATTATTTGAAGCCGCGGTAATTAGATACATAAAATGTTTTACAAGTTCAAAGAGTGGAAGAAAACAATTAACCCCTAGTAAAGTCTATAAAAATATACAAGGTGATTCGTTAGGATGCCATATGAAATTTAAAGAAATAAGAGATTCATATATTGCACATGATCAGAATGATTTTTTAGATGTCAGAATGGGAATTGTATTGCAAGATGGTGAACTAAAAGGGGTGGTGTGTCCTCCAAGGCAAGCAACTTTTTTGTATGAAGAGAATATAAATATATTACTGACTCTATGCAAAATTACATATAATTTTATAGAGAATACTCTTAATGAAGAGATAGATAAGATTCATAAGAAGTATAAAGATGAGTGGGATATCAAAGCTATAAAATCATTTCCTAAAATGAAAAATGGATGATAAAGAAATATACAAAGTGGTTTTTCTCCTATTGAGGGAATTGAAAGAAAAGTTGGATGAATTTGTGCAACCGGGTGTTGCATAAATCGAGATAGCTACTTAATAACTGAAGATTTCCGCCAAGGCTCAACCACGCCTTCCCAAAATTATTATCACATACTCAACACATGTGGAGTGTGTAGTATTGATGTCACAGAGAAATAGACAATGGAAAAGTGTAGGAAGCAGGAGGGGTGGTGTGTGTGTTTGGACAGCGCTTCCGGCTACCGGTTTTTTATTGCTTTGCCAGTCTTGGAAAAATGGTCTAAAACAAAAATCGGCGGAGAGTTAAATGGACAGAACGGATATTGGGAGGGGGGTGAGGAGATAAGATTGTTAAAAGGGATGTCGAGTAGACAGCTTATATATCACGGAAAACAAATGATGATTTTAGGCATATCATCTCACTGGCTTGCGGATCCCAAATTGATACAATACATCCGAACAGATTGTTTGTTTGGTTCACGGTAGAATTTAAGTTTGGGGTAGAAACGGATGAGGAAATTTGAAATGAGAGGAACTGGTGGCTTGCTGCTTTAAAAGAGTGGCAGGGCACTTTTTGATTTCTATACATGTAACTTGTGTTAATCCACCACAGGACTTATAATAAGAGGTAGGTTTGTGAAGGCATGTAGTAAGCATGGGAATCCTTTATAAGAAGATTAAATTGACAGCACGGGCATTATTTTTAAGTAGAACAATCTTGATATATTGAGTTATATTAGACGAAGGGGGCTTTTACAAATGAACATAGAGGTACAAAACCTGGATTCTCTCCGAAAGCTTGTAAGAGACCTTCAGAAAGAAAACAAAATATTGAAAGAAAAGTTGAAAAAAGCTAATATTTCTTTTGCCGAAACCCATATTTTTGAAGAAAAAATAGAGGATACAGCGGAATATGATCCGGATCAGGGAGCGCGTATTATTGGAAAAAATATTACGGAGGAAATGGCAAATTATTTTTTCTCGATGTTCTGGGGAAGAACAGATGTATATGCCAGGCGAGGAAAGAATGGTGGGTATTTTCCACAGTGTGATAATCGATGGGATAATCGAATTTGTCCCAGGCAGAGAGGGGAACAGGTAAGCTGTGAAAATTGCGAAAATACGAAGTGGGCAAAGCTTACGCCAAAGAAACTTGTTGAGCATCTGGTAGCATATAAAGAAGATGGTTCTGATGTTTTAGGTGTTTATCCTTTGCTGGCGGATGGGACCTGTCGATTTATTGTGTTTGACTTTGATAATCATGAGAAGGGGGCAGAAAAAACAGACTTTGCAAATGTAGACGAAGGGTGGCACAAGGAAGTAGATGCTCTTAGACGGATTTGTGAAAATAACGGTATTAAGCCGCTTGTGGAGCGTTCAAGATCCGGAAGGGGTGCCCACGTATGGATTTTCTTTAAAAGACCTGTGTCCGCGGCTCTTGCACGTAATTTTGGCTTTTTATTGCTTGACAGGGGGCAGGCTTCAATCAATATGAAGTCTTTTCGGTATTATGACAGAATGTATCCTTGCCAGGATGAAGCAGGCAGTATTGGAAATCTAATCGCATTGCCATTACAGGGGCAGGCACTGAAAAATGGAAATAGTGCATTTGTTGATAAAAACTGAAATGCATATCCGGATCAGTGGGATATTCTGTTAAATCACACAGAAAAACTTTCCATAGAAGATGTTGAAAGATACATGACCGAATGGAAAGAAGAGATGGCAGAGACAGAAGGAATGGCTGTTGCTGATTGCTTGGACAGACCTAAGCCATGGAAGAAGAAACAGGCGTTTTCGAAGTTTGATGTGGTTGGGAATATGCATATCATACTGGGTGATGGAGTGTATGTTGATACTCTGAATCTGATGCCTAGAATACAAAATCAGATAAGAAGCCTGGCGGCATTTGATAATCCTGTTTTCTATAAAAATAAGAGACTGGGATATTCTAATTATTATAATTTCAGTGCGGTCTATATGGGGAAGGACGTTGACGGATATATCAGGATTCCAAGGGGATTAAGAGAGAAGTTGCTTGCAGCGTGTGAAGAGGCCCAAATTGAATACGATATAGAGGACCACCGCGAGAAAGGAAGACCAATCAGAGTCTCTTTTAACGGTGATTTAAGAGTGGGTCAGGAGCTGGCTGCAGATCTTATGCTTCAGCATGATTATGGCGTACTTAGTGCAACGACTGCGTTTGGGAAGACTGTGGTTTGCAGTTATTTGATTTCTCAGAGAAAGGTAAACACGCTCATTCTGCTCCAGAGCAAAGATTTACAGGAACAGTGGGTGGAAGAATTGAATCGATTTTTGAACATTGACGAGGAGCCTCCTACATATAAAACGAAGACTGGAAGAGAGAAAAAACGAGATAGTGTAATCGGTATTTTGAATGGTAATAAGAACACTCTGACTGGGATTATCGACGTGGCAATGGTGGGTTCCGTGTATAGTAAGGGCAACTTCAATGATTTTATAAATTCTTATGGAATGGTCATCATGGATGAATGCCATCATTGCGGTTCCAAACTTTCCGTGGAAGTTATGCAGAAAGTGAACGCCAGATATGTATATGGTGTTTCGGCAACACCCAAGAGGGGCGACAATCTTGAAAAAATAATCCATATGCTGTTAGGTCCAATTCGACATAGTTACACGGCTAAGGAGAGGGCTGTGGCACAGGGAATCGGACATTTTGTGTATCCGAGGTTTACGCGGGTAATGGACATAAATGAAAACAGAAATGAAATTAACGGTGCGTATGGACTTATCAGTGAAAACCGTGCGAGGAATGAGCTGATAATGGAGGACACCAAAACGGCAGTTTCTTCAGGGCGTACTCCGGTGATTCTTACAAGGTATAAGGAGCAGGCAAAATATTTATATGACCATTTATTAACAGATGCCGATTATGTATTCATTCTTTACGGGGATAACAGTGACAAAGAAAATTCAGAGATTCGAAGACAGCTCAAGGAGGTTCCAAGGGATAAAAGTCTTATCCTTGTGGCTACCGGGCAGAAAATCGGAGAGGGTTTTGATTATCCCAGATTAGATACATTAATGTTAGCAGCGCCTGTATCTTTTTCAGGAAGACTGGAACAGTATATCGGTAGACTGAATCGTGATTATGAAGGCAAGAAGGATGTAATTGTGTACGATTATATCGATTCCCATATAAGAGTCTTTGAGAATATGTATGTGAAGAGACTGCGTACCTATAAACGTGTTGGTTATACGCTGATTTCTAATATTACGCCAGACAAACAAAATCTAAATTTCATATACGATTCTGGCAATTATGCAGATGTATTTGAACGGGATCTTGTGGAGGCGGAAAGGAGAATTATCGTATCCAGCCCTGAAATCAGTCAGGATAAGGTGGATAGATTTATCTATGTTATCAGAAACAGACAGGAAGCGGGATGCAAGGTGACAGTCATAACCACAAAACCGGAAAATGCTTTATGCGGTGGCGCGGAGTATTATCATGAAATGATCATACAGATGCAGGAGGCAGGAGTAAATGTACTTCTGAAAGAGGAAATAGCAGAACATTTTGCGGTAATGGATGAAGAACTTGTATGGCATGGCGGAATGAATCTTCTAGGCAAAGAGGATATCTGGGATAATTTGATGCGCATAAAATCCGCACAGGTGGCAGAGGAATTATTAGAAATTTCTGTGGAAGAAATCAAGAAAGAGAGAATTGTTTGATATGAACACGATTATTGATATGATGCTGGCCATCAGAAAGAATAACTGTATTTTCTATCACAAAGATACCAACGGGTTTGACTATTGCCCAGTTTCCGAAAGGAACTGGAGAGATTATCACCGGATGCGCGGCTTCCAGTGAAAGATTGGAATAATTACAGGCTTCCGTCATACGAGGAGATTGATTATGATAATATTATGCGTTTTTATACGAAAGAGTTTGTGGAAGACAAGGAGACCAGAACGATATTATCCAATATTCTGAGAAGATTCGACTATATGGATGCGTATCTGGACAAGCTTCGGGAACTGGATTTACATTCAGATTTTTGATGAGTGGGTAGAGAAAAATGACTTGGATTTCAAAAAATGGTAAAGAGAAATCATTTATGAAACTATACAATAAAAAGCGCTTATT
>OLOS01000233.1_pt1 | contig 64513 bp, 49 predicted proteins | sample 1672631 | NCBI WGS metagenome assembly OLOS01 (sample SAMEA3136707, study PRJEB25190) | human gut metagenome | biome: human gut; feature: human-associated habitat; material: faeces | place: Austria | collected 2013
TGAAACTTTTTCAAGGTTTCAAAAACTTAGGCAGCGGGGCGAAAAGACTTTTTCGCCCCGCTGAAGCCCCCGCCGAAGCGGGGGCTTTTGCGTTTTAGGGGGAGGCTTTGCTTAAGCCGCGAGAGATCAATCCTCGGTATGGGCAGCGGCCACGGCGTTGGAGATGATCTGCACCTCGTGCTCCGGCTCCTCCTTCTCGGGAACCAGCTCCTCGGCAAAACGGCGGTAGGCATTGAGGCCGGCGCCGGCGGGGATCAGCTTGCCGATGATAACATTCTCCTTTAGGCCCACCAGGTGGTCCACCTTGCCCTTGATAGCGGCCTCGGTGAGGACCTTGGTGGTCTCCTGGAAGGAGGCGGCAGAGAGGAAGGAATCCGTGGCCAGGGAGGCCTTGGTAATACCCATGAGAAGCTGGGTATAGGTTGCTTCCTTCAGGGGCTCGCCGGTCTCGGCATTCACTTCACCGGCGGCGATGCGGTCACGGATCTTAGCATTCTCGATCTCCACCTCCAGCACATCGGCCATGGCACCGGAGAGCAGGCCTGTATCCCCGGCCTCCTCCACCCGGACCTTGCGCATCATCTGGCGGACGATGACCTCGATATGCTTATCGTTGATGTCCACGCCCTGCTGACGGTACACCTTCAGAACCTCCTGGATGAGGTAGTTATGCACAGCGGAGGCGCCGCGGATGCGCAGCACATCGTGGGGGTTCAGAGCGCCATCCTGGAGCTGCTTGCCTTTTTCGATGACATCTCCGTCCTTCACCTGCAGGCCCGTGTGGGGCATGGAATAGGTGCGGGTATCGCCGTCATCGGCAGTAACGATAATGTTCAGCAGGCTGCCCTTGGTGGCATCCTCAAAGCGAACCTTACCGGCAATCTCGGACAGTGTGGCCATCTTCTTGGGCTTGCGGGCCTCAAACAGCTCCTCCACTCGGGGAAGGCCCTGGGTGATGTCGCCGCCGGCTACGCCGCCGGTGTGGAAGGTACGCATAGTCAGCTGAGTACCGGGCTCACCGATGGATTGGGCCGCGATGATACCCACGGCTTCGCCGGGGCCAACGGGCTTGGAGGTGGCCAGGTTCATGCCGTAGCACTTGGCACAGATGCCGCTGTGAGCCTTGCAGGTCAGCACGGTGCGGATCTCAGCGGAGTGAATATCGAACTTCTCCAGCAGGGCGGCATCGTCCTCGGTCATCATATGATCCTTGGAGATAAGCACCTCGTCGGTGCCGGGCTTCAGAATATCCCGGACGGGGAAGCGGCCCTTCAGACGCTCGGAGAACTTCTCGATGACCTGGCCGTTTTCCTCGATCTCGGAGACTACGATGCCCTTATCCACGCCGCAATCATCCTCGCGGATGATGACATCCTGGCACACATCCACCATGCGGCGGGTCAGGTAGCCGGAGTCTGCGGTACGCAGAGCGGTATCGGCCAGGCCCTTACGGGCGCCGCGGGAGGAGGTGAAGTAGTCCAGCACGGACATGCCCTCGCGGAAGTTGGCCTTGATGGGGATCTCGATGGTCTTACCGGCGGTGTTGGCCATCAGGCCGCGCATACCGGTCAGCTGACGGATCTGCTTCATGCTGCCTCGGGCGCCGGAGTCGGCCATCATGAAGATGGGGTTATACTTATCCAGGCTGGCAGTCAGAGCGTCGGTAACGTCAGCGGTGGTCTTTTCCCACTCGCGGACCACCAGCTTATAGCGCTCCTCATCGGTGATGAAGCCCATATTGTACTGGTCCTCGATGTCCACCACCCGCTGCTCGGTCTCGGCGATGAGCTCGTACTTCTTCTCGGGCACAGTCATGTCGGAGATGGAGATGGTAATAGAGGCACGGGTGGAATACTTATAGCCGGTGGCCTTGATATTATCCAGCACCTCGGCAGCCACGGTGAATCCGTACTGCTTGATGGTGCGGTCCACGATCTTGCCCAGGAGCTTCTTGCCGCAGATCTCGGTGATCTCGTAGTCAAAGAATTTATCGGTGGGAGTGCCGTCCTCATTGAAGCGCTTCACGAAGCCCAGATCCTGGGGAATATTGCGGTTGAAGATGATGCGCCCGGCGGTACCCCGAACTATATGGCGGACCTTTTCACCGTTCAGTTCCTTCTCTACACGGACCCAAACGGGCTGGTGTATGCCGATGATATGCTCGTTATAGGCCATGAGCACCTCATCCTCATCGCGATAGATATTGAGCGGGTTATTGGCCTTTTCCTCATCGGTGAGCTCGTCATAGTTCTTCCCGGCCAGAGCAAAGTCAACGCCCTCGGGCCAGAACTCGTCATTTTCCAGCTGGCTCATTCCGTTTTCAAAGCGCTCAATGGTCAGGTAGTAGGAGCCCAGCACCATATCCTGCGTAGGCACGGTGACGGGGCCGCCGTCCTGAGGACGCAGGAGGTTATTGGCCGACAGCATCAGCAGACGGGCCTCAGCCTGGGCCTCGGCGGACAGGGGGACGTGGATGGCCATCTGGTCGCCGTCGAAGTCAGCGTTGAAGGCGGTGCAGTTCAGGGGATGCAGCTTCAGAGCCCGGCCATCCACCAGCACCGGCTCAAAGGCCTGGATACCCAGGCGGTGCAGGGTAGGCGCACGGTTGAGCATGACGGGGTGATCCTTGATGATAACGTCCAACGCATCCCACACCTCGGTGACACCCTTATCCACCATCTTCTTGGCGGATTTGATGTTATTGGCCACGCCGTCCTCCACCAGTTTCTTCATGATGAAGGGGCGGAACAGCTCCACGGCCATCTCCTTGGGCACGCCGCACTGATAGATCTTCAGCTCCGGGCCAACTACGATAACAGAACGGCCGGAGTAGTCCACCCGCTTGCCCAGCAGGTTCTGGCGGAAGCGGCCCTGCTTACCCTTGAGCATGTCGCTCAGGGACTTGAGAGCGCGGTTATTGGCGCCGGTGACGGGGCGTCCACGGCGGCCGTTGTCGATCAGCGCATCCACGGCTTCCTGGAGCATACGCTTTTCATTGCGGACGATGATGTCCGGGGCCTTCAGCTCCATAAGACGCTTTAAGCGGTTATTGCGGTTGATGACCCGGCGATACAGATCATTGAGGTCGGAGGTGGCGAAACGTCCGCCGTCCAGCTGCACCATGGGGCGCAGCTCCGGGGGAATCACCGGCAGCACGTCGATGATCATCCACTCGGGCTTATTGCCGGAGAGGCGGAAGGCGTCCACTACCTCCAGGCGCTTGACGACTCTCGCCTTTTTCTGGCCGGAAACGGTCCGCAGCTCCGCATGGAGCTCCTGGCTCAATGCCTCCAGGTCCACCTGCTGCAGCAGCTTCTTCACGGCCTCAGCGCCCATGCCGGCGTCGAAATCGTCCTCGTACTTTTCGCGCATATCCCGGTATTCCTTCTCGGAGAGAATCTGATTGCGCACCAGAGGAGTCTCGCCGGGATCGGTGACGATATAGGCTGCGAAATACAGGACCTTCTCCAAAATCCGGGGGCTGATATCCAGCAGCAGGCCCATGCGGGAGGGAATGCCCTTGAAATACCAAATGTGGCTGACGGGGGTGGCCAGCTCAATGTGGCCCATGCGCTCCCGGCGCACCTTGGCGCGGGTGACCTCCACGCCGCAGCGGTCGCAGATCTTGCCCTTGAAGCGGATCTTCTTATACTTACCGCAGTGGCACTCCCAATCCTTGGTGGGCCCGAAGATCTTCTCACAGAACAGTCCGTCCCGCTCAGGCTTGAGGGTGCGGTAGTTGATGGTCTCAGGCTTCTTTACCTCGCCAAAGGACCACTCTCGGATCATTTCCGGAGAAGCGATACCGATTTTGATTGCATCAAATGTTGCGTAACTCATTGTAATAGCTTCTCCCTTCCTTAATACTCATCTTCTTCGTCGGCGCTGTCAAAGGAGGCGTCTACTTCCTCGTCGTCGACCTCACCGTAGCCGGCATCGGCCAGCTCATCCTCATCGGCATAGCGCATTTGGCGGTCATCGTCAGCGTCCATGCGGGCCAGGTTGAAGGTATCCAGGGCGTCCTCGTCCTCCTTCAGCTCAATCTCGTTGCCGTTCTCGTCCAGCACCTGGATATCCAGGCACAGGGATTGCAGCTCCTTCACCAGTACCTTGAAGGACTCCGGCACACCGGGGGTAGGAACATTGTGGCCCTTGACAATGGCCTCATAGGTGCGCACACGGCCGGTGACATCATCGGACTTCACAGTGAGGATCTCCTGCAGAGTATAGCTGGCGCCGTAAGCCTCCAGGGCCCAAACCTCCATCTCGCCGAAGCGCTGGCCGCCGAACTGAGCCTTGCCGCCCAGAGGCTGCTGGGTGACCAGGGAGTAGGGGCCGGTGGAGCGGGCGTGGATCTTGTCATCCACCAGGTGGTGCAGCTTCAGGAAGTACACATAGCCCACGGTGACCTTATTGTCAAAGCGTTCACCGGTGCGGCCGTCATAGAGCCAGCTCTTGCCCTCAGGATCCAGGCCCGCCTGATCCAATGCGGCAGCGATGTCCTTATCGGTGGCACCATCGAAAATAGGAGTGGCCACCTTCCAGCCCAGGGTCTTGGCAGCGTAGCCCAGATGAACCTCCAGCACCTGGCCGATGTTCATACGGGAGGGAACGCCCAGGGGGTTCAGCACGATGTCCAGGGGTGTGCCATCGGGCAGGAAGGGCATATCCTCCTGGGGCAGGACCCGGGAGACAACGCCCTTGTTGCCATGACGGCCGGCCATCTTATCGCCCACCTGGATCTTGCGGCGCTGCGCTATATACACCCGAACCACCTCGTTGACGCCGGGGCTCAGCTCATCGCCGTTTTCACGGGTGAACACCTTGGCGTCCACGATAATACCGCTTTCGCCGTGGGGCACTTTCAAGGAGGTGTCTCGGACCTCCCGGGCCTTTTCGCCGAAGATGGCCCGCAAAAGACGCTCCTCGGCGGTGAGGTCGGTCTCGCCCTTGGGAGTGACCTTGCCCACCAGGATGTCGCCGGCGTGAACCTCGGCGCCCACGCGGATGATGCCGCGCTCGTCCAAATCCTTCAGCGCATCCTCACCCACATTGGGGATATCCCGGGTGATCTCCTCGGGCCCCAGCTTGGTGTCACGGGCATCGATTTCGTATTCTTCGATATGGATGGAGGTATACAGGTCCTCCTTCACCAGGCGCTCGTTGAGCAGCACGGCGTCCTCGTAGTTATAGCCCTCCCAGGTCATAAAGCCCACCAGAATGTTCTGGCCCAGGGCAATTTCGCCCTGCTCGGTGGCGGGGCCGTCTGCCAGGACCGTGGGGTCGTCACCGCCGTGGACCCGCTCGCCTACGGAGACAATGGGGGTCTGGTTGATGCAGGTGCCGTGGTTGGAGCGGAGGAACTTGATGAGCTTATACTCCTTGGTTTCACCGCTGTCGTACTTGACGGAGATGGCTCTGGCATCCACCTTGGTAACAACACCGTCGCCCTCGGCCAGGACGGCCACCTCGGAATCCAGGCAGATCTTATGCTCCATGCCGGTGCCCACGATGGGGGCGTGAGGCTTCAGCAGAGGCACGGCCTGGCGCTGCATGTTGGCGCCCATCAGCGCACGGTTGGCGTCGTCGTTGGGGAGGAACGGGATCATGGCGGTGGCGATGGACACCATCATACGGGGAGAGATATCCATATAGTCCACAAACTGGGGCTCCACCTGGATGATTTCATCTCTATGGCGGCAGGTAATTCGCTTGGCAGTGAGACGGCCCTCCTCGTCTACCGGCTCGGCGGCCTGACAGACCACATACTGATCCTCCACGTCGGCGGTCATGTAGTGAATTTCATCTGTGACCTTGCCGGTCTCGTGGTCCACCATGCGGAAGGGGGCCTCGATAAAGCCATACTCATTGACCCGGGCGTAGGTGGCCAGGTAAGAGATCAGGCCGATGTTGGGACCTTCGGGAGTCTCAATGGGGCACATGCGGCCATAATGGGAGTAGTGAACGTCACGCACCTCCATGTTGGCGCGCTCACGGCTCAGGCCGCCGGGGCCCAGGGCGGACAGACGCCTCTTGTGGGTCAGCTCCGCCAGGGGATTGGTCTGATCCATAAACTGGCTCAGGGGGCTGGAGCCGAAGAACTCCTTGATGGCCGCGGTAACAGGCCGGATGTTGATAAGGCTTTGGGGGGTGACCACATCCAGGTCCTGAATGGTCATGCGCTCCCGGATGACACGCTCCATACGGCTAAAGCCGATGCGGAACTGGTTTTGCAGCAGCTCGCCCACGCAGCGCAGGCGGCGGTTGCCTAGATGGTCGATATCGTCCTTGGTGACCAGGCCGTGAGCCAGGGCGTTCATATAGTTGATGGAGGCGAGAATATCGTCCACGATGATGTGCTTGGGCACCAGCTGATCGGCGTTTTGGCGGCACTGATCGATGAGCTCCTGGCCCTGGTACTGGCCCAGCAGCTCCTGCAGCACGTCAAAGCGCACCCGCTCCTTGATGCCGCAGGCAGCCTTGGGATCAAAGTCCACATAGCGGCTCATGTCGCACATGCGGTTGGTAAAGATGCGGACGGTGGCGCCGTCATCGGCCAGAACGGACACCTCGCCCACGCCGATGGCATCCAGCTCCCGGCACTCCTTGCCGGTGAGGACGTGGCCCTCATCAAAGAGGATCTCTCCGGTGGCGGGGTCAGCCACAGGCAGAGCCAGCTTGCGATCCCGGGCAATGGACCAAAGGGTCAGCTTCTTATTGAACTTATAGCGGCCCACGATGCTCAGGTCATAGCGCCGGGGATCGAAGAACAGATTGTTCAGCAGAGTCTCAGCGGAATCCAGCGTGGGGGGCTCGCCGGGACGCAGCTTGCGGTAGATTTCCAGCATGGCCTCCTCATAGGACTTGCAGCCGTCCTTTTCCAGTGTGGCCACAATGCGCTGGTCATCGCCGAAGCGGTCGAGAATCTCGGCATCTGTCTTGAGCCCCAGGGCGCGGATCAAGCAGGTGATGGGCAGCTTGCGGTTTTTATCAATACGAACCCAGAACACCTCGCTGGTGTCGGTCTCATACTCCAGCCAGGCACCCCGATAGGGGATGACCGTAGACGTCAGCAGGGGCAGGTCGGTCTTCAGGTCCGTTTCCTTGCCGTAGTAGATGCCGGGAGAGCGGACGATCTGGCTGACCACCACACGCTCGGCGCCGTTGATGACGAAGGTGCCGGAGTGGGTCATCAGGGGGAAGTCCCCCATGAATATCTCCTGCTCCTTGATTTCGCCCGTCTCCTTATTGTGCAGGCGCACACTCACCTTCATGGGAGCCGCATAGGTGGCATCCCGGGCCTTGCACTCCTCCACATCGTACTTGGGCTGCTCATTCATGCTGAAGTCGATGAAGCTCAGCTCCAGGTTGCCGGCATAGTCGCTGATGGAGGCCACATCCGCAAATACCTCCCGCAGACCGGTATCCAGGAACCACTGATAGCTCTTCTTCTGGATCTCCAGCAGGTTGGGCATCGCCATGACCTCTTCGTGCCTGGCAAAATTCTTACGCAGGGTTTTGCCGTAATACTTATCCTTGGCCATCTTCAATACTCACGCCTTTCTTGCTTTTATCTCAACTTAATTTGCTTACTGTTTTCAGGGCTTTTGCGGGGTGCGCGCCGGATCAATTGTGACACGCACGGGCTTGTTGCTTCTTTTATGGGCCACCCGCTTGTTTTTTTCGCCGACAGATGGTATCCTATGAACAGATTATAAAAGGGGACATGGCCCCACTATCCGAACATAATCGATTCATTATAGCAGGTCAAGGGCTTGCTTGTCAATAGGTTTTTGCGCTTTTCCGGGCTTTGGCCCGGATTTTTTGTTTTGGGGAGCAAGCGGGCCATTGAGGACGCCGACCCCTACGGATACGTTACTTAAATTGCGATGCAGAGATATTACGAGTTGCCGCACCGGTGTGCGCGCCGGTTCGCAATGACAGGCTTTATTGGTAGAGGTATGATCGGTCCCCCGGGATTAAAGGAGGCCCCTGCGCGGCTATTTCTGCCGTGCAGGGGCCTCCCATTATAATATATAATGCACAATCTAATTACAGCATCTTGACTTCGTCTGTGGAGGCGGAGAGCTCCCCGGTTTTCGGCGCCAAAGCCTCCACAGCTTCTGCGGCCTCGGCATTGGCACCCTCACTATAGGTCAGGTCGCTCTCGGTGACCTTACGCAGCTCCTTGCGGCTAATAATGTCGTACATGCAGGGCACCACCAGCAGGGTCATAAGGGTGGCATACACCAAGCCGCCGATGCACACCAGGGCCATGGGCTGCATCAGTGCCGTGCCCGCGTCGCCGCCGAAGGCCATGACCAGCAGGCCCAAAATCGTCGTGATGGACGTCATGAGGATGGGCCGCAGGCGGGTGACGCCGGCCTCAATGATGGCCTCCCGCCGGCCCATGCCCTCCAGGCGCAGCTGGTTGATATAGTCCACCAGCACGATGCCGTTGTTGACGATGACACCCACCAGCATCACAAAGCCGATGAGAGACACCACACTCAGCTCCACCCCGCTCACCAGCAGGATGATAAAGCCGCCGGTGAAGGCCAGGGGGATGGTGAACATGACGATAAACGGCGACTTCAGAGACTGGAACTGGGCCACCATCACCAGGTACACCAGCAGGATGCCCAGCACCAGCATCAGCAGCAGCTGCTGCATGGCGTCCATGATGGCCTCGTTTTCACCGCTGAATTCCGTGGTCACTCCCTCAGGCAGGGTAAGCCTCTCCACCGCCCGGATGGCCTCAGCAGACACCTTGGTCACATTATGATCCTCGTCCACCTGAGCCGTCACGTTGATGCAGCGGCGCTGCTCCTGGCGGTTGATGGTGCTGAGGCTTACAGTACGTTCCATGGTGGCAACCTCTCCCAGCCGAAAGCTCTCGCCGGAGCTGCCGGAGGATACACTCCCCAATGTGGTGGATGCCGAGCTGCCCATAGCACCGCCCGTCATGGAGCTGTCCATAGAGCCACCCATGATGCCGCTCACGGAGGAACCGGGGGTTATCTCCAGGTCCAGCAGGTGCTCCAGGTCCACCGTTCGCTCCTCCGGCAGGGCGATAGTCACACCCATGTCCTGGCTGTCCAGGGTCATATCCGATCCGCTGGTGGCAGTGGACAGAGCCGATGCCACCTGCATATATACCTGCGCCACGGTCATACCGTGCTTCATGGCCTTAGCCCGGTCCACCGTCAGGTGGACGGCGGGCACCGCATCGGTCAGGCCATCGGAAACTGCCTGCACGCCCTCCACGGAGCCGATAGCCTCCCCCACGGTTTTGGCTGCCGCCTGCAGATCCTCCATCTTCTCGCCATAGACCCGCAGGGAAATGCCGCTGCCGGTCATCATCTGGGTCATGCTGTCCGCTGCGCCGGCATAGGTCACCTTGCACTCCATATCCTGGCACAGCTCCATGATCCGCCTGCCGGCGGCATCGCCGCTCTCCCCCTCGGGAACGATGATATAAGCGGTGACATCGTATGCGCCGGAGCTGCCGTCCATGCTTGTCACGGGCATGCTGGAGTCTGCGGACATGGCCGCCCCCACGGTCTGTACATTTTCAACGGTCATAGCCCGGCGGGCCACCTCGTCCGCCAGCTCCGCCGCCTTTTCATAGCTGCATCCATCGGGCATGGTAATAGTGACGCTGACGGTATTCAGGTCGACCTTCGGCATGAACACGAAGCCCCGCTGCAGCGTCAGCAGCGCAGAGCCCACCAGCAGCACCACCGCCACCCCCAGCACCACAGCCTTGTGCCCCAGGGACCATGACACAGCCCTGCGGTAACCGGGATAGATCTTGTCCAGCAGGCCGGGCTTGATGGGCTTATTCTTTTTCAGCATCCCTGCCGCCATGGCCGGCACCAGGGTCAATGCGATAATAAGGCTGGCCAAAAGCGAAAAGGTCATGGTCAGGGCCAGATCCGTAAACAGCTGCTTGGTGATGCCCTCCACGAACACGATGGGCAGGAACACGCACACGGTGGTCAGGGTAGAGGAGGTGATGGCCCCCAGCACCTGACCTGCGCCGGCCACCGCCGCCTGGCGGACGTTTGCCCCCTTGGCGCGCAGGCGATAAATATTCTCAATGACCACCACGGAGTTATCCACCAGCATGCCCACCGCCACGGCCAGGCCCGACAGGGAAATCATGTTAATGGTCACGCCGCAGAAATACATGAGCACCACCGCGAAAATAACGCTGATGGGGATAGACACCAGGGTGATGACCGTGGGGCGCAGGTCCTTTAAGAACAGGTACAGGATCAGTATGGCAAACAGCGCACCCCAGGCCAGGCTGGATAAGATAGAGTCGATGATGATGCGGATATAGTCCCCCTGGTCCATAAGGGGCGTGAACTCCAGGCCGTTATACTCCTGCTTCAACTCCTGGAACCGGGCGGCAATATTCTCCGACACCTCCGCCGTGGCGTAGGTGGACTGCTTATTGAACATCACGATGACGCCGTTTTCCCCATTGAGCTTGGCGTAGATCTCTCCGGAGTTATCCGTGACGAAAACCTCCGCCACGTCCTCCAGCCGAATAGGCTCCACGCCCTCCATGCCCAGGTCGAACAGCACCAGCTGCTGCAGCTCCTCCCGGGTAGAAATACTATCGCCCACGGAGACCATGTACTGCACGCCGTCCTGCTCCACATAGCCCGCCGGCATAGAGAAATTCTGCGCCGCCAGCAGCGCGCTGATGGTGCTCAGCTGCAGGACGCCATCCAGGTTCGTCTGCTCCAGGGCGGAGGAGCGGCTCTGCTCCAATGCTGCAAGGCCTGATTCCACCTGGGTCAGGGCGGTGTCGATCTGTACATTTCCGGAGACGATCTGCTGGGCGCCGTCGGCCACGGTCATGACGCCGGAGGTGATTTTCTCCACCAGATCTGCCACGGCGCCGTTATCCTCCTTAAAGCGCCGGATCTCCTCCTGCAGGTCCCGCAGCTGCTGGGCGGTCTTTTCGATCTCCTCCTGCAGCCGGTCCCAATCGGCGCCCAGAGCGGCCAGGCGCAGATCCAGCTCCGCCAGATCTGACTCCAGGCGGATATAGCCACTCTCGGCCTTGATGGCGGCGATCTGTTCTTCTTTCTGCTCCTGGGTCAAAAGCGGGTCATTCTCGACGGCGGCGATGCGGGCGTCATAGACCGCCTTTTTTGCGTCCAATTCTGCCTTGCGCTGCAGGACGGCCTGCAGTTCGTTCAGCTTTTCCTGCAGCTGTGTTTTTCGGGCATCCATCTGACGAAGGCTGTCCCGCAGGGACTCCAGTGCCCGGGTAGCCGCCTGGGTCACAGCGTTTTCCTCCGCCGTGCGGATGGCGGACTTGGCCTCCAGCAGCTGGCTGCGAGTCTGCTCCAGCTGGGCCTGGGCGGCGTCCAGCTGTCCATTCACCGCAGCGGCCAGCTTCGCAGACAGGGCATCCAGCTTCTCCTGACTGAGGATCACATTCATCTGCCGCTGCAATACGCCGCCGACAGACACACTGGCCACCCCTGTGATACCCTCCAGCTTGCCGGCCAAGGTCTTCTCCACGAATTCCGACAGCTCCGTAACGTCCATGCCCTCCCGGGACACGGCGGCAATCTCCACCGGCAGCATGGCAGGGTTGATTTTCAGCACATAGGGCGTACCCACGGAATCATCCCAGCTGCCCTGGAGAGCGGCGATCTTCTGCTGGATGTCCACGCCGGTGGAATCCATGTTCACCCCCTGCTCAAACTCCAGCACCACCATGGACATACTGTTCTGGCTGGAGGAGGTGATGTGTTTGATCTCATTCAGCGTAGCCATGGATTGCTCCAGAGGCTTTGTTACATCCGCCTCCACTGTCTCCGGGCTGGCCCCCATGTCGGTGGTCACAATGACCACATAGGGGAAGTCCATGTTGGGCAGCAGATCCGGTGTCATCTTTAGATAGGCTACCACGCCCAACACCAGTATAGCCAGTACCGCCACAAATACGGTGAGAGGTTTTTTTACGCTGAATTTCGGCATCCGGTCCACTCCTTTTCAGGAACATATTTCAGGGATATATTTTATTGAGGAACATACTGACCCATATTACATCATTGCAAGCAGTTTAGCACGCCGCAAAAACATTTTCAAGCGCCGGGGCTTATTATTCATGAATCCGTTACAAAAATCATATCAACGCCAGCGCCTCCGGATCGCTTTGCAGCCACTGGGTATGCTCCGCCGCAGGAGCAGGGCGCCGCCTGCAGCGGCAAGCACTGCAGGTTTTTTAATGCATTGAGACGGGCCGTCTGCATATGCAGACGGCCCGTCTCTTAAAGAGGGTACAGGGAAAGCTTATTTCTTGGCGGCATCGGCGGCCTTGGCCTCCTCCTCCGCGTCAATGGTGGACATATGATCCAGCATACGCACCACCTGGCAGCTGTAGCCCCACTCATTGTCGTACCAGGCAATGAGCTTGACAAAATCGTGATCCAGCATCAGGCCCGCTGTCTCGTCAAAAATACTGGGGCATGGATTGCCAATGAGATCCGTGGACACCAGCTGATCCTTGGTATAGCCAATAATGCCCTTCATATTGGTCTCGCTGGCATGGCGAATCTCGTAGCAGATCTCGGCATAAGTAGTAGGGCGGGAAAGCTTGGCGGTCAGGTCCACCACGGACACGTCGGCGGTAGGCACCCGGAAAGACATGCCCGTCATCTTTCCCTTCAGAGAGGGAATGACCCGGCCCACGGCCTTGGCGGCGCCGGTGGTGGAGGGTATGATGTTATTGAGGATGGAACGGCCTGTGCGCCAATCGCTGCCGCCCCGGGAGTCCACGGCCTTCTGCTTGGCAGTGGAGGCGTGTATAGTGGACATAAGGCTCTGCTCAATGCCGAACACCTCGTGGATCACATAGGCCAAGGGTGCCAGGCAGTTGGTGGTGCAGCTGGCGGCGGACACCACCTTCATATCCGGCCGGTAGAGCTTACTGTTGATGCCATAGACGAAGGTAGGCGTGGCCTCATCCTTAGCCGGGGCGGTGAGCAGCACCCGCTTGGCGCCGCCCTTGAAGTGGCGAGATGCCTTCTCGGTGGTGTTATTGGCGCCGGTACATTCCAGAATATACTCCGCTCCGCACTGGCTCCAAGGGATCATGGCAGCGTCGTTCTCGCTGAACACGCGAATCTTGTGGCCGTTGACCACAAGGTTGCCGTCTAAATTCTCCACAGTGCCCTCAAAATTCCGGAACACGGAGTCATACTTCAGCAGGTACACCATGTAGTCGATGTCCGCCTTGCGCAGATTGATCCCGCACACGTCGAACTTCTCCGGGCTCTTCATCAGGATCCGCAGGAGCACCCGTCCGATGCGCCCAAAGCCATTGATGCCGATTTTAATTGCCATACACCTAAACCTCTCTTTATCCTCAATCTTCTGCCCCAAAAAGGGCCTGCTCTTTTCTAAATCCATTATATCATGGCAATGGCGTTTGTCTTGTGCAATTTCCAAAAATCATTGACGAAAATAATCCATTTCCCCTTTCTCTTTTATAGAAACTGCACAAAAAAATCAAAAATCATACCCTAACATTCCATACATTTCAAATGAGCAAATCCAATTTTTAGCTCCGAAAAAAGCCACCCCGCACAGTGTGCGGGGTGGCTGATAAATTCTGTTACCGGACGGTTCGGTTGAAGCTCATGCTGTTTTTCTGCATATGTACATCCAGGGTCACTCGATCGGCCCGGATATAGCTGCAGGTATACTCATAAATGCGGCCATCCTCCGTCCTGGTGCGGCGCTGGTGATAAAATGCGCAGCTGCCCTGGGGCACATGGAGCAGGTTGGCCCGTACCTCGTCCAGTACCACCGCCTCATAGGTATCCTCCGCCGCGGCGGGAGCAATGCCCACGTGGTACAGGAGGCTGTATATGCTATGGGTCTGCACCAGCTCCCGGGTGAGGTTGGGGTAAAGGTACTGGGGGTAGTAGCTGGTCTCCAGGATCAGCGGTTCTCCATCAACATTACGCACACGGGTGAAGCAGTACACCGTGACGCCCTCCTGGAGCTGCATTTTGCGGCTGATCTCCGGGGGCGGCACAATGATGCCGAAATCCACCATGGTGGATGAGGGCACCTTGCCCATGGAGGAGATCTCCGTAGTGAAGGAGTAGCGCACGCACTTGCCCCGGGCATTGGGATCGGCCACAAAGGTTCCCTTGCCCCGCTTGCGGACCACCAGCCCCTCCTCCTCCAGCTCGCCAATGGCCTGGCGCACCGTGTTGCGGCTGATGCCCATGGTCCGGCACAGCTCGGCTTCCGATGGCAGCAGGTCGCCCACGTTCAGCTCACCGGAGGAAATATTCTGCTTGATGATGCCCACCAGCTGTGTATACAGCGGAATATCGCTGTCCATGCTCAGGCGGCTGGCAAGAATGGTATGGTTCTGCATAGGGGTATCCTTTCCTGCGCTTATTGCTCTTGGTTAAAGGTCATTCTATCATAGAAAGGGAGGGCGGTCAAGCCGCCCTCCAGCTTGTCAAAAAGCCTCGCAGAGTTCACGTCCGCAGACGTGAAAAAGTAGGATCATTTTTCACCGCGACCTGTGCGTGGGGAAAAATACCTCTCAGGCTGCCAGTGTGGAATTTTGAGTCTTCGACTCAAAATTATGCGCGCGGCAGACTGCGGTCTCTTTGGCAGAAAAATCGAAAGATTTTTCGCCAGAGGTCTTACTTATGATCCACGGAATACATGTGCTCAATCAGGCACAGGAGCTTATCGGAGTAGCCCATCTCGTTGTCATACCAGCTGACAACCTTGACGAAGGTATCCGTCAGCGCGATGCCGGCCTTGGCATCAAAGATAGAGGTGCGGGCGTCCCCCAGGAAGTCAGAGGAAACCACGGCCTCCTCGGTATAGCCCAGAACGCCCTTCAGCTCGCCCTCGGAGGCAGCCTTCATGGCCTGGCAAATCTCCTCATAGGTGGCAGCCTTCTTCAGGTTCACGGTGAGGTCCACCACGGACACGTCCAGTGTGGGCACACGCATGCTCATGCCGGTGAGCTTGCCGGACAGCTCCGGGATCACCTTGCCCACGGCCTTGGCAGCGCCGGTGGAGGAGGGAATGATGTTGCCGGAAGCGGCGCGGCCGCCCCGCCAATCCTTCAAAGACACGCCATCCACAGTCTTCTGCGTGGCGGTGGTGGAGTGGACGGTGGTCATCAGACCGTCGGCAATGCCGAAGCTGTCGTTGAGAACCTTGGCAATGGGTGCCAGGCAGTTGGTGGTGCAGCTGGCATTGGAAACGAACTTCATGTCGGAGGTGTACTTATCCTGGTTCACGCCCACCACAAACATGGGGGTGTCATCCTTGGACGGGGCGGACATGACCACGTGCTTGGCACCGGCGTCAATGTGGCCCTGGGCCTTCTCCTTGGTAAGGAACAGGCCGGTAGACTCAATGACGTACTCGGCGCCCAGCTCCTTCCAGGGCAGGTTGTGGGGATCGCGCTCGGCGCTGACGGGGATGCTCTTGCCGTTGATGATGATATTATTGCCCTCCGCCTTCACCTCGCCGTCAAACTTGCCGTGCATGGTGTCGTACTTCAGCATATAGGCCAGGTAATCGGCCGGACACAGATCGTTGATGCCCACGATCTCGATTTCAGGGTGGTGAATGGCCCGGCGGACCACCATACGGCCGATGCGGCCAAAACCGTTGATAGCAACTTTAATACTCATTTCAAAAGTTCTCCTTCCAGATGGAATATATCAAACATATGGTATGTTCTGTATTATACCCTTTTCTCTTGAATAATGCAATATCATTTTTAATAGTTTTCGCTTTTTTTCGACGCTAATTTTTTCACCTATTAACCAGTATTTTTTAGCATTCTTCTTGTCTTTTCGATTTCTTTCTGATATAATAGCGTACCGGATTTTTGTTTTCGTCGATGTTAACAGTGGGGATAAATTCCCATTTACAGCAAATTCTATCGGTGAAAGGAGATTCCGCATGGATCATTCACCTCAAGAGGCGCGGCTCCTGACCCAGGTGCTGCCCAATGTCGCCGCCCAATTCCGCACCACCTTAGGCAATATGCACGCTGCCCTATCCTCCGGGGACGATCCGGATGCCTGTATCTTGCGTCAAAGCTACTACCGTCTGCTGCGCACCGTTACCAATCTCACCGACGCTGTTATGCTGGCGGAGGATACCCCCCTACCCCGGCAGGACACAGACCTGACGGTCTTTTTTGACGAGCTGTGCCGCCAGGCCCGGGAGCCTCTGTCCGTCTGCGGCGTGACCCTGGAGACCGATCTGCGTCCCCGGCAGCTGACGGTGGGCATCAACCGGGAATACACCGCCCGAATCTTCTGGAACCTGCTGTCCAATGCCGCCAAATTCACCCCCACCGGCGGCAGTGTGCGTGTAACGCTCACCCAGCAGGGAAACCGGGCTCTGCTGCAGGTGGCGGACACCGGCTGCGGCATCCATCCGGACCTGCAGGACACGGTGTATGACCGCATCCTGCACACAGAGCGCATGGATCCCCTGCCCCACGGGTTGGGTCTGGGGCTGAGCCTGTGCCGGTGCTTTGCCGCGCGCCAGGGGGGCAATCTGCTGCTGCAATCCGAGGTAGGCAAGGGCACCACCGTCACCGTGTCCCTGCCGGCGGAGCGCTGCGGCGTACACCGGGTACAGGACGTGCCCTTCCACTATGCCGGCGGGTTCCAGCCGGTGATGATGGAGCTTTCAGACGCCCTGCCCTATGAGGGCTACAAGGAGAAATATTTGGACTAATACGCATGATGAACGGAAAGAAAGTTTTAGTGGCCATGTCCGGCGGGGTTGACAGCTCCGCCGCTGCTGTGCTGCTGCGTCAGCAGGGCTACAGCTGCGATGGGGCCATGCTGCGCCTATATAACGGCGAGGTGGAGGGTACCTGCTGCTCCGCCGATGATGCCGCCGACGCCCGGAGCGTGGCCTACGGCCTGGGCATGAAATTCTATGTTTTCAATGAGACAGAGCGGTTTGCTCGGGATGTAATGGATCGCTTCGTGGCCGAATACTGCGCCGGGCGCACCCCCAACCCCTGCATTGATTGCAACCGCTGTCTGAAATTCGGCGCCCTGCTGGAGCGAGCCCTGCTGCTGGGGTATGATTACCTGGCCACCGGCCACTACGCCCGGGTGAAGCTTGACGAATCCTCCGGCAAATACCGCCTTCTCCGGGGCCGGGACCGGAGCAAGGATCAGAGCTACGTTCTCTACCAGCTGGGCCAGCACCAGCTGGCCCACCTGCTGCTGCCCGTGGGCGAATATGACAAGCCCTCCATCCGCCGGAGCGCCCGTCAGGTGGGCCTCATCAACGCCGACAAGTCCGACAGTCAGGACATCTGCTTTGTGCCGGATGGAGATTACACGCGGTTTTTGCAGGAGTACGGCGGCGTAAAGATGATCCCCGGTGATTTTGTGGACCGAGCGGGTCATGTGCTGGGCCGGCACAAGGGGCTGCCCTGCTACACCACCGGCCAGCGCAAGGGCTTGGGCGTTTCCGCCGGAAAGCACGTTTATGTCCTGCGGAAAAATGCCCAGGACAACACCATTCTTCTGGGAGACAACGAGGAGCTGTTCACCTCCGTCCTTACGGCGGACCGGGTAAACTGGATCAGCGGCGAAACCCCCGCCTCTCCCCTCCGCGTCACCGCCAAAACCCGCTATAGTCAGACGGAGGCGGCAGCCACTGTGCATCCCCTGCCGGATGGGCGCATCCGGGTGGAGTTTGATGTGTCCCAGCGGGCCATCACCGCCGGGCAGGCCGTGGTGCTCTACGATGGGGAGCAGGTTTTAGGCGGCGGCACTATTGAATAATAAATTGTATCATCGATTGACAAAGGCAGACCGGCCCGGGCCGGTCTGCCTTATCCTATCGTTCACTCTCCCGCCACTCGTCCACATAGATCATGTCATCCACATCCCGCTGTTCTTTTTCCTCCACGGTATATCCCCCCTCCGATTATATACCTGTTATTCTATGTGCCGGACCACAGAAAAATTCCTTGCGGCCCCATTTTTTTCATGGTAAGATACAATCACGGCTCTATCGGGTGAAAAAAGCCGAAGCGGCATGTCCGCTGCTGCCATCCGACAATAAATACCCCACGGAAAGGTTGTGCCCATATGTCTCCCTCCCGCAAGCATACCGTAGCTGTGATCACCGCCTGCGTCGCCTTTGTGATCTTCGGCTTCAGCTTTATGTTCTCCAGCATTGCCCTGTCCATCGCGCCCACCACGGTGCTGCTGTGCTTTCGATTCACGGCGGCGGTGCTCACCCTGTCCTTGGTAGTGGCAGCCAACGCTCTGGTAGGCCGCATCCGGGGCAAGGCGTGGTTTTCCTTTTCTCTCCGCGGCAAGCCCCTGGGCGGTGTGCTGCTGCTGGGCCTGGTGCAGCCGGTTTTATACCTGGTGTTTGAAAACAGCAGCATCCGCTATACCTCCTCCGCCGTCACAGGCACGGTGCTGGCAGTGGTGCCGGTAATCTGCATTTTGGCAGATGTATTCATCAGCCACGAATCCGTCACCAAGCTGCAGATCCTGTGTGCTGTGGCCTGCGTGGGCGGCGTGGCCCTGGTGGAGACCGGCGGCGAAACCCGCATCAGCCTGCTGGGCTTTGTGTGCCTGCTGATGACCTTGGTATGCGATGTGGGATACTATGTGCTCAGCCGCCGGGCCTCCCGGCAGTTCAGCCCCCTGGAGGTCACCTTTGTCATGTTCCTCATGGGCATGGTAGTCTTTGTCCCGGCGGCACTGATCCAGGGGCACGGGCAGATGGCAGAGCTATTCCTTCCGGCTATACAGTCAGCTCCCTTCTGGGGCAGTGTGTTTTTCTTGGGTGCAGTGTCCTCCGTGGGCGCCTACGGCTTGCTGAACTTCGCCAACGCCACCCTCACCAATTCCGAGGCATCCCTCATCGGGAATATCGGCACGGTGGTATCGGTGCTGGCCGGTGTGCTGCTGCTGAAGGATCCCTTCACGCCTCTGCAGGCGGTAGGCGTAGTGGTCATTCTGGTCTTTGTGACCCTGGCCAACCTACCCAAAAAGCAAAAATAAATTCAGAAAGGGAGAAGCCCCAGTGGTTTCTCCCTCTTTTAAACTGTCGAAAAAACCCTTGGGTTTTTCCGACAAAGGGCTTATATTCTGTTCTTTACTGCAATGAAAAAAGATAAGGAACTGCGACCCCCTCGAACGTATAATAAATGAAAGGCTTCCGCGTGGGCCTTTTTTGCCAAAGGAGGAAAGCACATGGACGCCGCTGCCAACAGCTACCGCCGTTTTCTGGACGGCGATGAGAGCGCCTTCGAGGAGATCATGCAGGAGCTGTTTTGCGGGCTGGTTTTCTTTATCAACGGCTTTGTGCATGATCCCCACGCCGCGGAGGATATTGCCATCGACGCCTTTTCCGACCTGGTGGTGCACCGGCACCGCTACAACTTCCGGGTGAGTCTGAAAACTTATCTCTACATGGTAGGCCGGAGCCGCGCCCTGGACTATCTCCGCCGTCGCAGGATCCTCCGCTTCACGGAGCTCTCCGAGGCCCACGGCCTGGCGGACGACTCCGCCGCCCTGGAGGAGCTGGCCCTGGCCGGCGACCGCCAGCGCCGGGTAAACGCCGCCCTGGCGCAGCTGCCCCGGGATATGGCCGCGGCGGTGCGGCTGGTCTATTTCGAGGAGATGACCTATGCCGAGGCCGCCCGGGTCATGGGCAAAAAAAGCAAGCAGGTGGATAACCTGCTGTATCGGGCCAAACGGGAGCTGCAGAACATTTTGGGAGAGGAGGGGATGGAGCTGCTATGAGGTCCCTGCAGGAATGTCAGGCGGAGGTGTTCCGCCGCAGCAAAAAAAGAATCCGAACCCGCCGGCGGGCCATCCGCGCGGTCATGGTCTGCGTGCCGCTGGTTCTGTGTCTCACGGCCTTCGGTCTGCTTATGCGGCCCGGACTACCATCCTCCCCCGATGGAGCTCCGCCGAAGAACAACGCCGCATCCCCTCCCCCGGCTGTTTGCCGCATTGATGTCAGCGGGGCAGGCCAGGTCACATCCATTACCGATGAGGGGCGCGTCCGCGCCATTGCCGACACCCTTGCGGCGCTGAACGATGCCCTCGGGGTGGAGCCCTCCGGCGGCAGTGAGTCCGCCGGGGCAGAGGGCCTCACCATCACCCTGTTTGCCGAAGACGGCCCCCAGGCGGTATACCGCCTGACCGACGACACCCTGACTAACATAACCACCGGCAGCGCTATGGCCCTGACCCGGGAGCAGAGTGCGGCGCTCTCCGCTCTCCTGGCCCCGGAGGCCGCAGATAATCCATAAAAAGGAGGTTTCCCCTATGAAAAAGAAAATCTGGATCTGTATCGCAGGAGTCGTGCTGCTGGCCATCCTCTTTGTCCCCATTCCCAGCGGCACGTACAAGGACGGCGGCACCCGGGCCTACTCGGCCCTGACCTATAAGATCGTTAAATGGCATCGGGACACCGGTTCCGATGTTTACAAGACCACCAGGGTCTACTGGCTGCCGAATAACTTCAAGTCCATTGATTCGCTGTGGGCCGGGGAGGAGGCATACGTACCCCATCACTTCACGGCCACCGTTTTGGAACTGCAGAGCGGCCACGCCCTGGTGCAGCCGGTGGAGGATGAGATGGAGGCCGGCGTGGGCAGCGCGATCTCGGTGGATACCTCCGCTCTGGAGGACATCGGCGCCCAAGTGGGCAGCGATGTGGAGATCTACTACACCGGCAATATCCGTGAGACCGCCCCCGCGCAGCTCCGGCCCACCAAGTGGGAGATGGCCACGGATCTGCGCCACCGGGCCTACACCGACTCCTGGCTGGACCCGGAGACCGCCCAGCCTATGGACGAGATGATCGATCCGGTCATCATCTCCCGGATCTATTCCAACTGCTTCTTCGCCCGTCCCGTGGTCCCCATGCCCTACGAGATCAAGTTCAACGGCGAGCTGCCCCCGGAATGGTGCGTGGGCGACCAGGTGACCTGCACCTGCGAAAACATCCTCTACGACCAGGATAACCAGCGGATGGAGGCCGATTTCATCAGCCTGGCCCCCAGCGATTGGCAGATGGACCCCATCGAGGACTATAAGCCGGTGATCTACCTCTACCCTGAGGAGCAGACGCAGGTCTCCGTGCAGTTGACCCTGGACGGCGACCTCACCTGCACCTATCCCGCCTATCAGAACGGCTGGACCGTCACCGCCGCCCCCGGCGGCACCCTGACGGACAGGCGCGGTCAGACCTACAACTACCTGTACTGGGAGGGCGAGACCTATGCCCGGTGGGACATGACAAGGGGCTTCTGCGTAAAGGGTGAGGACACGGCGGCCTTTTTGGAGCAGGCCCTGGCGCAGCTGGGCCTCACCCGCCGGGAGGCCAATGAGTTCATCGTCTACTGGCTGCCCCTTATGGAGCGGAACCCCTACAATGTCATTTCCTTCCAGACGGATGCCTATACCCAGGCGGCCGGGCTGCACATTGACCCGGCTCCGGATACCCTGATCCGGGTGTTCATGGCCTGGCAGAGCTCGGACTCCTTCGTAAAGCTCCCCGCCCAGGCGCTTACCGCGCCTGCACGCACGGGCTTTACCGTCGTGGAATGGGGCGGCACAAAAATCTCCTGACACACGCATAAGCTCGGTGTAATGTAAAATCGGCACAGCTGCTTGGCTGTGCCGATTTTTTCGGGTCTCATGCTGATTTATGCCCGCTTGAGGATGCGCCCGGCCTTTACGCCGGTGTATTTGCCCTTTTCCACGGCCACGGCGCCGTCCACCAGCACATAGTCCATGCCCTGGGCCAGAACGCAGGGGTTTTCGTAGGTGCCGGGCTGATGCAGCTTTTCCAGGGCAAAGACGTTGATGTCCGCGTCCATACCCGGGGCCAGGACACCCTTTCCTGCAAGGCGCAGAACCTGGGCGGGCTTTTGGGTCATTTTATGCACCGCCTGCTCCGCCGTCAGCACGCCCCGCTCCTTCACAAAGTGCTCCAAAAGATGCACGAAGGTGCCGTACACCCGGGGGTGCAGCATCCCGTCCGTGGGATAGGTGGAGTCGGAGATGACGTTGGAAAGGGGGCTTTGGAGAATGGTCACGATGTCCTCCTCCGAGGCCATGAAGTCCACCATGGTGATCTCGCAGTGCTCCCGCACCAGCAGGTCGCAGCAGCAGTCCAGGGGATTCTGCCCCCACAGGGCTGCAATCTCCGCGATGCTCCTGCCCTGGTAGGGATGGTCCTCCGGGCAGTGGAGGCTGGTGAGACGGATGCCGTCCCACCCGGCTAGCTTGGCGATGTCGTCAAAGCCGTCGCCCCGGCGGATGCGCTCTGCCAGCTCCCGCCGAGCCCCCTTGTCCTGCAGCCGCTGCACCACCGCCTCTATGCCGCCGGTGAGAAAATCCGGGGGCAGAATGTGGATGAGCTGGGTGGAACCTGCGGTGTAGGGGTACACATCGCAGCCCACCTCCAGGCCCTCCTGCCGGGCCTGCTCCAGCATGGCCAGGGCCCGGGAGATCTTCACGCCCCAGTTGTCCCGGCCCATGGCCTTCAGATGGCTGATGTGAACGGGTATGCGCAGGGTCCGGGCCACGGCGAGCATCTCCTCCAGAGCCTCCAGCACGCCGCCGCCCTCCTGGCGCATATGCACTGTCACGGGGATGCTCTGCCCCGTCAGAGGCTCCAACGCCCGAATCAGCTCCTGCGTGGTGTAAAAGCACTCCGGGGCGTATCCCAAGCCCAGGGAAACGCCCAAGGCCCCATCGGCCAGGGCCTGCTCCATGGCCCGATGGATAGCCTTATAGTGCCTGTCCTCCAAATGCTCCAAAGCGTAGCCCGCCGCAGAGGCGCGCAGCACGCCCGCGCCCACCAGCATGCCGGTGTGAATGGGTGCCTCGGGCTGGCTGGCAAAATAGTCCGCCAGGGAATCCGTGGGCACCTGCTTGGGCATCTCCCCGCAGATGGGCTGCAGGTAGGCGGCAATCTCCGCCCGTTTTGCCCGGCGCATAGGCGCGGCGGACAGACCGCAGTTGCCGTTTATGATGGTGGTCAGCCCCTGGCGCAGCTCCGGCTGGCCGAAGCCGGGCCGCCAGGCGGCCAGATCCGCATGGCGATGGATGTCGATAAAGCCCGGGGTCACCAGCTTCCCATCGGCGCTGATGATCCGCCGGGCGTGGGCTCCGGGCAGGGTGCCCACCTCCACGATCCTTCCGTTTTCCACCGCTACATCGGCGGCATAGGGGGCGCTGCCGGTACCGTCCACCACGGTACCGCCCCGAATCAGCAGGTCTAACATCCCTCTTGTCCTCTTTTCACAGAATCATTTTTCAGCAGGGGCAGCGTCACAGTAAACCGCGTTATGCCCTCTGCACTGGTGCAGCCGATGCTGCCGCCGTGGGCCTGCACAATACTCTGGGCGATGGCCAGGCCCAGGCCGAAGCCCTCCCCGCCGGTGCGGGACTCATCCACCCGGTAGAACCGGTCGAACAAATGCGGCAGCTTCTCCGCCGGGATGGTCTCCCCCCGGTTTTCTACCTGCAGGAGAGCGCCTCGCCCCTCCCGGCGCAGCAGCAGGCCCACAGGCGTCCCCGCCGCCGCATATTTCATGGCGTTATCCAGCAGGATATCCGCCAGGCGGCGCAGCTGCACGGCGCTGCCCCGCACTGTCAGCTCCGGCTGGATGTCGTAGCTAAGCTCCCGGCCGCTCTCAAAGGCCACCGGCTCAAAGGCCAGGGCACTCTCCAGCACCGTGTCCGACAGGTTTACAGCGTCCAGGGTCTGCTTTGCCCCGCTCTCCGTCCGGGCCAGGGTCAGCATATCCTCCACCAGGGCCTTCATCCGCAGGGATTCGGCGCGAATCCCCTCCACATACTGTTTGGTCTTCTCCGGATCCCGCTCTCCTCCCGCCAGCTCCGTAGAGGAAAGGATCACCGTCAGAGGTGTTTTCAGCTCATGGGACGCATCTGACACAAACTGCTTCTGCTCCTGCCAGGCCCGCCGCACCGGCCGCACCGCAAAGCCCGCCAGCCAATAGCTCAGGCCCGTCAGCACCAGCAGGGCCGTCAGGGTAACCAAGCCGCCGCGCAGCAGCAGGCTGCGCATGGTGGCCCGCTCCATGGAGCAATCGGTAAAGGCGATGCGCACCGACACGACCCCCACCCGGCGCATATACCGCAGGGAATAATCCTTCAGCACACCGCTGTCGTTTTTTTCCTCCAGGGCCGAGCGCACGATATCCAGCACCAGGTCCTGATTTTCCAGGTTGTAGTAGCTGCTGCCGGAGAGGCGTATCGTTCCGCCGGTAAACACCTCCGCCACAAAACAGGGCTGGCCGCTGCTGCCGGGCAGCTGGTTCTTGTCGGCATTTCCCTCCAATGCGGCAGCCAGATGCTCCTCACTGCTATGCACCATCTGGCTGCGGGTGGACAGGGCCAGGACCACCAGGGCACTCAGCAGCACCGCCGCCACTGTCACCAAGCTGATGCCCACGATCTTCAGCCGTAATTTTCGGATCATTCCTTTTCCTCCAGGCAATAGCCCACCAGGCGCACTGTGCGGATGCGCATGTTAGAGCGTACCAGCTCCAGCTTCCGCCGCAGGAAAGAGATGTATACCTCCACATTGTTGTCCTCGGCATTGGACTCATAGCCCCAGGCCTTGAGCAGCAGCTGCTCCTTGGACAGGATCTGCCCGCCGTTGCGCATGAGCATCTCCAGCAAATCGTATTCCTTGCGGCTGAGCCGGGCGCTGCGCTGGCCGCAGGTCACCTGAAACGTCCCCGGGTCCAGCACCAGGTCGCCCCGATGGATGCGATCGTCGCCGCCGCTCTCGCCGTTGCTCCGCCGCAGCAGCAGGCGCACGCAGGCCAGCAGCTCCGGCGTCTGAAAGGGCTTGGTCAGGTAATAGTCCGCCCCTTGGTCCAGGCCCCGCACCCGGTCGCTCAGCTCGCCCCGGGCAGTGAGCATCAGCACCGGCAGGCGGCTGCCGGTGCTCCGCAGCCGCTGCAGCAGGGCAAAGCCGTCCAGCCCCGGCAGCATCACGTCCAGCACCAGCAGATCGTAGATCCCCGATAAAGCGTTATCAAGGCCCGAGACGCCGTCGTTGCTCACGTCCACGGTGTAGCCCTCCCGGCGCAGCAGCTCCTGCAGATTCTGCGCCAGCCTTTTTTCGTCCTCCACCACCAGGATCCGCATTTCCCCGCCTCCCATTCGTTTTTTCTTTATTGTATACCGAAAAGCCCGCCGGAACAAGTCCCGGCGTATAGCCGTATGGTAAGCGGCCAGGCTTTAAAGAAAATTAAAAAAAGCGATTTTTGGCCGCCCCATTTTCCCGAAAACCGGGAGAGCACCTCATCCGCCCTCCCGGTTTTCGTTTTTATATGCTCTTTTGGGGTCATCCGCCCAGAGTCAGCAGATCCAGCAGTGCCTGAGCCGTGGCTGCAGACACCTTAAAAATGGCGGGGACATCGTTGTACATAGCAAAATATCCGTCCTCATACGCCAGGCCAATGTAGACCGTAAAGCTGTCAGTGCTGCCGGTGCTGGTCAGATAGTTGACGGTGACCGTGGCCGCCGGGTCCGTCAGCCCGCAAATGGGCAGTGCGCCGGAGCTGGGGTTATAGTCCACGCAGGACTCCAGCTTCATGCCCTCGGCCAAGAGGGCTGTAAGCGCCGTCATCCGGTCAGACACGTCCGCCCCGCTGCATAGCCAGATGTCTCCCTCACCCCGCGCCACGGTGACGTCCATTCCGCCGCCCCGGGCCTGAATATGCGTAAGCTTGTCCGCCGTCAGGGCCGGCAGGGTGGGCATCTCCACCAGCTCATAAATATTCCGGTCCATAAGCTGCACCAGCGCATCCGGTGCCACATAGATCTTGGTGGTATCTTTGTCCCGGCACATATAGTAGCCGCCGCCCTCCGCCGCCGCGCCGATCTGCAGGGACAGGCCGGTGCCGTCGTCGTTCTTGACCTCCAATGTGCGGTCCGGTCCGTCCAGGTCATAGGCGGTGATGTCGCCGGGGTTTTCCAGGGGCGTCAGCGTGTTCAGGGCGCTCACCTGGTCCAGCAGCTGCTGCATCAGCGTCTGATCCAGGGGCAAAGTGGTGTCGTCCTTCCACTGCCATTTCCCCTCTTCGTTTTTGGTAAAGCGCAGGGTGTAGCTGCTGTTTTTATAGATCATCTCCTGCGTAGAGGCCGTAACCAGGCCTTCGCTGTCCAAGGTGTCGGGCGGTGCCTGCTTTTTGCCGCAGGCGGTGCATGCCAGCAGCAGTGCTGCCGCCAGGATCGCAATATATCTTTTCATGGACTGTCTCCTCATTTATCAAATCGACACGATTATAACAGATTTTTATCAAAAAAGAAACCCCTTCCGGGAAAATGCAAAAAGGAGCGGCCCAGGCCGCTCCTTTTGCATGATAATTTATAGCAATTCCTTACAGATGGGACACGAACGTGCTGTTCACCGCCACAGTGCGGCTGATTTCAGAGGACTTGATGCTGCCAAAGACGGTGCTCATGATGGTCAGCGCCTTCTTGCCGTCGATTTCCGGCTCCCGGTTGTGCTCCAGGGCGTCCACAAACTCGTCGATAACGCCGGAGCGGGTGCTGGGCTCAAAGCTGTAAGCGGTGGATGTATTGCTCATATCCCGCACCACAATGGGGGCACCGGGATCGCTGTAGATGAGCATGATGCCCTTAGTGCCGTATAGGCAGGTGGAGTTGCACTCCTTGCCATACACCGTCCAGCTGGCTGCCAGGGTGCCCACGGCGCCGCCATTCATGCGCAGGATGCACAGGGCGTTGTCGTCCACGCCGATGAAGTGTCCGTGGTCGTCGTGCTTATTCAAAGTCATCACCTTGGCGGTGGTTTCGATGACCGTCTGTCCGGTGAGGTATTGCAGCAGGTCCAACTTATGGATGCCCAGATCGCTGAGGGCGCCCATAGCGGCCTTGTCCTTATCGAAGAACCAGGCGTCCCGGTCCGGGGACCAGCCCTCAGGTCCGGCGTTGCCGATGGTGGTGCGGAAGGTGATGATGTCGCCGATGACGCCCGCCTCCAGCAGCTCCTTGGCCCGGCGATGCACAGGGTCAAAGCGCATATTGTGGCCCACCATCAGGTGCTTGCCGTTAAACTCGGCAGCGGCCACCATAGACTCGCACTCCGCCAGAGTCACGGCCATGGGCTTTTCCACCAGCACATGCTTGCCGGCGTAGAGGGCGGCGTTGGTGATCTCGGCATGGTTGCGGTTTTCCACGCACACGGACACCGCATCGATCTCCGGGTCGTTTATCAGATCGTAATAGGAATCATACACCTTTCCGCCATATTTCTCCGCCATTTGGACGGCGCGGGAGCTGATTTTGTCATAATAGCCCACCAGCTTGGCATCGGGGTTGGTAGCGTACTCCGGCAGGTGCCGGGTCTGGGCGATCTTGCCGCAGCCAATGATACCGATCTTAATCATAGTAGCGCCTCCTTGTGAACCTTTCGCAGATCTATTCTAAAATACAGATTATTATCTATGATGGATTATACCAAAAATTTCTGCCCAGTGAAAGACCTTTTTTATATTTTTTTCTTTTTCCCCGTTTTGTATTCTTTCTGTCTCCTTAGCAAAAAAAGTCTTGCTATTTTCCACAGGCAAGGGTAGAATGACTTTGGTTTAGATTAGGAGGATATTGCCCATGGTTTCCATCGTTGAAGTAACCACTCACCGCCAGCTGCGCCGGTTTGTGGACTTCCCGAATCAATTATATAAAGATGTGCCCCAGTTCGTCCCCGCCACCTACAGCGATGATATGGAGGATTGGAACAGGAAGAAAAACCCCGCCTTTTCCTACTGCGATGCCCGCTGCTGGCTGGCCATGCGCGGCTCTGAGATCGTCGGCCGCATCGGCGCCATACTCAGCCATAAATCCAATGAAAAGTGGGGCACCAACCGCCTGCGCTTCACCCAGGTGGATTTCATTGACGACATAGAGGTCTCCTCCGCCCTGTTTGAAACAGCGGAGAACTGGGCCCGGGAGCTGGGCTGCTCCGCCGTACACGGTCCTCTGGGCTTCACGGACATGGACCGGGAGGGCATGCTGGTGGAGGGCTTTGACCGCCGCAGCTGCTTCTTTACATATTACAACCACCCCTATTATATGCAGCACATGGCAGCTCTTGGCTATGTAAAAGACGTGGATTGGGTGGAAAATCTCATTTCCGCTCCTGAAGATGAAAAAACCATCGCCCGCTGGGCCAAGCTCTCGGCCTATGTGCAGCGGCGGCAGAAGCTGCACATCCTGGAGGTCCGCACCCGGCTGGGCTATTTCCCCCTGCTGAAGCCCTTTTTCCAGCTTGTGAACGAGGCGTATGCCCCGCTTTACGGCACCGTGGATCTGACCCCGGCACAGGTCAAAAAGTACAGCATGAAGTTCGCCCCCCTCATCAATCCCAAGCTTACCTGCTTTGTTCTCAATGAGCAGGACGAGCTGGTGGCCTTTGGTGTCAGCGCCCCCAGCATTGCCGAGGCGCTGAAAAAGAGCCGGGGCCGGCTGCTGCCCACAGGCTGGGTTCATGTGCTCCACGCCTTCCGGAAAAATGACACCATTGACCTGCTGCTCATTGCCGTTCGGCCGGACCTTCAGGGAAAGGGCGTCAACGCCATCATTCTCAGCAAGGTGATGCAGGGCTGCCGAAAAATGGGCATCCGCTACGCTGAAACCGGCCCCATGCTGGAGGAAAACGAGAAGGTGCAGACCCAGTGGCAGAATTTCCCCCTGGAGCAGCATAAGCGCCGCCGCTGCTGGGTGAAGGAGTTGGACGCCGTTCCCTCCGCCGCTGCGCCTAACGAGTCCGCCTGTCAATAACGCCCTATATCCCCACACACCTCAAAAGGAACCGCTTCAGCGGTTCCTTTTTTTGCTTCGCGGAGTTCGCGTCCGCAGACGCGAAAAATTGCAATCATTTCCTCTCGCGGCATGTGCGCGAGAGAAAACGCCTCTCAGGCGATAAGTAGTGAAATTCCGGCGCTTCGCGCCGGAATTCTGCGCGCAGCAGCCTGCAAGCCTTTTGTCGGAAAAAACCGGAGGGATTTTCGGCAGGCTTCTCTCCGCACCCCCGCCGTCCCGGCGGCATAGTATGACCACGGAGAGTCATTCTCTCAGCAAAGGAGGCAGATCAAATGATTCATCTTCGCGGCGCGTCCTTTGTGTATCAGGCGCCCGACGGCGAGGTGGAGGCCCTGCGGCGGGTAGACATAGACATCGCCCCGGGAGAGTTTTGCAGCGTGGTGGGCCCCTCCGGCTGCGGCAAATCCACTCTGCTGTCGGTAGTCTCCGGGCTGGAGCCTCTTACCGCCGGCACGGTGGAGGTGGACGGCGCCCCCGTCCGCGGTCCCTCCGGGAAGGTCGGGTTCATGCCCCAGCGGGATCAGCTGTTTCCCTGGCGTACTATCCGGGACAACGTGACCCTGGGGCTTACCGTCACCAAAAAGCGCACCCCCGAGACCCTGGCCTATGCCGACGCGCTGCTCAAGCGCTACGGTCTGTGGGAGTTTGCCGGAAAGCGGCCCTCCCAGCTCTCCGGCGGCATGCGTCAGCGATGCGCCCTTATCCGCACCATGGCCACAAACCCGAAAATCCTGCTGCTAGATGAGCCGTTTTCGGCTTTGGATTTTCAGACCCGGCTGTCGGTGTCCTCGGACATCAGCCGCATCATCCGCCAGGAGGGAAAAACCGCCCTTCTGGTCACTCACGACATCTCCGAGGCCATCAGCCTCTCCGACCGCATTTTCGTTCTCAGCGCCCGGCCCGCCGTGGTGAAAAGCACCCACGACCTGACGGCCCTGCAAAATCTGTCGCCCCTGGAGCGCCGGGACACTGAGGCCTTTCACACCTATTTTCAAGCCATATGGAAGGAGCTGGATCACCATGAATAGCGCCTCCCCTTCCCCGGCCCGGCAGGCCTATCTGCTGGCCAACCGGCGGCAGAATCGGCAGGTGCATCTGTGGCAGATAGCTCTGCTGTTGGGCCTGTTGGCCCTGTGGGAGCTGAGCTGCCGGACGGGCCTGTCCGATGGCTTCCTCACCAGCTGTCCCAGCCGCATGGCCGCCACCTTCGCATCCCTTTGCCGCAGCGGCGATCTGTGGCGGCATATCGGCGTATCCTGCGGCGAAACGGTCATCGGCTTCCTCTCCGGCACCGCAATGGGCACAGTGGTGGCCATCTGCATGTGGTGGTCGGGAAAGCTGGCCCGGATCCTGGACCCCTACCTGGTGGTGCTCAACGCCCTGCCGAAAACGGCCCTGGGCCCCATTTTCATTGTGTGGATGGGGGCCGGTCAGGGGGCCATCATCGTCATGACCCTGGCCATTTCGCTGATCGTGACCATTCTGAATATGTATCAGGGATTTCTCTCCACGGACGGAGAGAAGATCCGCCTCATGCGCTCCCTGGGTGCCAGCCGCTGGCAGATCCTTTGGCTGCTGGTATTCCCGGCCAACGCGCCCACCCTTTTTTCCACTCTGAAGGTGAACGTGGGGCTTTCCTGGGTGGGCGTCATCATGGGGGAGTTTCTGATCTCGCAGGCCGGATTGGGATATCTCATCGTTTATGGCTCCCAGGTGTTCAACATGGATCTGGTCATGACCAGCGTGGTGATCCTGGCAGCGGCGGCGGTGGTGATGTACCGGCTGGTGCTGTGGGTGGAAAAATTTTTGAATCGTTTTTGGGGGAAAGGACTATGAAAAAACTGCTGACATTTTTGCTGGCTGCACTGATGATCGTGCCGGGGCTGTGCGCCTGCGGCAAGCAGGACGCCACAGTGGTGCGGCTCAACGAGGTCACCCACTCGGTGTTTTATGCGCCCCAGTATGTGGCCATGAGCCAGGGATTCTTTGCGGCCGAGGGCCTGCAGGTGGAGCTTACCAACGGCGGCGGGGCCGACAAGGTCATGACTGCTGTGGTCTCCGGCCAATCGGACATCGGCCTGGCGGGGCCTGAGGCCAGCATCTATGTGTATAACCAGGGCAAGGCCGACCACACCCAGATCATCGCCCAGCTGACCAAACGGGACGGCTCGTTCCTGGTGGGCCGCACAGAGAGTCCCTTCTCCTGGGAGGATCTCCGGGGCAAGACCATCATCGGCGGCCGCAAGGGCGGCGTACCGGAGATGACCCTGGAATATGTCCTGCGGCAGAACGGCCTGACCCCCGGGGTGGACGTAACGGTAGATACCTCCGTGCAGTTCAACATGATGGCCGGGGCCTTCACCGGCGGCCAGGGGGACTATGTGGCCCTCTTTGAGCCCACTGCCACTCAGGTGGAGGCTGCCGGCCAGGGCTATGTGCTCACCTCCATCGGCCAGGAGAGCGGCGAGATTCCCTACACCGCCTACTTTGCCAATCTCAGCTGGCTGGAAAATAATGCCGACACCGCCCAGCGGTTCGTAAACGCCATTGCCAAGGCCCAAAAATGGGTGGCCGAGCACACGGACCGAGAGGTGGCCGAGGCCATTGTGGATCAGTTTCCGGACACGAGTCTGGAGGAGCTGGAGGCCGTCACCGCCCGACATCGGCAGATCGACGCCTGGAACGCCACACCCATTATGGAGCAGCAAGCTCTGGAGCGGCTGGAGACGGTGATGGAGCAGGCCGGCGAGCTGGCGCATAGCCAGTGGGTGCCCTTTGACGACCTGGTAAATAACACCTTCGCCCGGTGTGCCGTAGGCTGAGGCTGTGCCGGGCGGTTCATATGGTAAAAAAGGTGAGACCCGGCGGGCCTCACCTTTTTTTACTGAAGCAATCACTGCAAAGGGTTTATAGTCTGCTGTGCGCATAGCCGGCATCGCCCCAACGGCGCCGGTTATGATGCAAGCTCTCACGCACTATAGCTCTTTTTCTCATAGCTGCAGAAAAAGCCATTTTTATATTTAAAACATAGTTTTCCTATGCTATACTACTTACAATACACAGTTAAGCATGTGCCATAAAATGTCTATAAAGGCTGATGCCTCAGCCGCCCACTGCTATGAAGCCTGCAAGCCAAATGATGGATATGTTCACTCTGTCCTGCGCTGCTCCCACACTGCCGGGCAGAAAGGCGGCCGGAGCGATCACTCGTAATTATATGCGGGCAAAACCCCTGTAAAGGCAGAGGTTTTGCCCGTTTGCTATGGGGAGGAACGACATGCCCAAGGTAACCATTTATGCGCCAAACGGAAAGGTGTCCGTCCGGGAGATTCCGGCGGGGGCCCTGCTGCTCCACGCCCTGGGCGGCGGGGTGGAGACCCCCTGCGGCGGCCACGGCCGCTGCGGCAAGTGCCGGGTATCGGTACAGGGCCGGGTATCTCCGGCCGGGCCTCAGGAGACAGCGCTGCTGGGTCCAAAGGCCCTGCAGGAGGGCTTCCGCCTGGCGTGTCTTGCCACGGTGGAGGGCGATTGCACCGTGGTGTTAGACGCCAGCCGGGCCGTGCAGGCCATCAGCGGCGACGGTGCCATGCCCGCCTTTACCCCGGCACCCATCTTTGAAAAATATGGCGCAGCGGTGGACATCGGCACCACCACCCTGGCCGCCCGGCTCTATGACCGGAGCGGCACCCTCCTGGCCCAGGCGGCAGCCCCCAACCCCCAACGGGTGTACGGTGCGGACGTCATTTCCCGCATAGAAAAGTCCCTGGCCGGGGGCCGGGAGGCCCTGGCCAGGTGCATTCGGGACGGGGTGGACACCCTGCTGCGGCAGATGGAGACCCAGGCAGGGATAGAGGCCGCCGCGGTGGACACCGTGGTCCTCACAGGCAACACCACCATGCTGTACCTGCTCACCGGCCGGGATGTGGACTGCCTATCCCACGCGCCCTTTCTCGCGGATGAGCTGTTCGGCCGGTACGCGGAGCCGGAGGAGCTGACGCTCTCGGCGGCGCCCGGGGCCAGACTATACCTCCCCCGATGCATGTCGGCCTTTGTAGGGGCTGACATCACCTCGGCCCTGGTGGCCAGCCAGATCTGTACCCGGGCGGAGAGCGCCCTGCTGGCGGACATCGGTACCAATGGCGAGCTGGCTCTATGGCATGAGGGCCGCCTGCTGTGCTGCTCCACCGCAGCGGGCCCGGTCTTTGAGGGCGCCGCCATCTCCCGGGGCATGCAGGCCAGCCCCGGAGCCATCGACCGAGTGACCTGGGATAGCGGCAAGCTCTGCTGCCATACCATCGCAGATGCCCCCGCTGCGGGTATCTGCGGCAGCGGCATCATCGATGCGGCGGCGGTGTTCTGCCGAGAGAAGATCATCGACGAGACCGGCGCCTTTACCGGTGAGGAGGCCGAATATCCCCTGACGCCGGAGGTAGCCCTGACCCAAAAGGACATCCGGATGCTGCAGCTGGCCAAGAGCGCCATCTGCGCGGGCATACTGACCCTGCTGGAAGCGGAGGGCATCGCCGCAGAAGGCCCCCACCGGCTCATCATCGCCGGGGGCTTCGGCAGCATTTTGAATCTGCACAGCGCCGCCTGCATAGGCCTGTTCCCGGCGGAGCTGGAGGGCCGGGCCTGTGCCATCGGCAATGCCGCTCTGGTGGGCGCGTCCATGATGCTGCTGCGGGGCGAATTCCAGGCCCAGGGCACGGCTCTGGCGGAAATATCCGAGACCGTGGACCTGAGCTCAAGCCCCGTTTTCATGGACAACTATGTGGAGTGCATGTCCTTTAAAGCCGAATAAGATCTGAAGGTTAAAATCACACCGGGCGCACATCGCATATTTGATGTGCGCCCGGCGCTTTATTAATGAGATAGGGATAAGGAATCGCTCTTTAGGGCTCAGCGGAGGAATATCGCAGCCGGAGGAGGTGACGAAGTTAGGGTGCTTGCAGCACTTCCGCCGGGTGACGGGGGCCTGAATTCAGCCTGAAAGCCGGCACCGCTTCCCCGCATCGGAAGTATTTGCATATGCAAAAAAAGTGTGGTATACTTTAGTATCAATCTGCAAACACTTACTGCATGGAAAGGAAGTTTTTAGATATGGGCCTGCTGACCAAGATTTTCGGTACATACAGTGACCACGAGCTGAAAAAGATCTATCCCATCGCCGATAAGATCGAGGCGCTGGAGGAGGAGTATAAAGCCCTCACTGACGCCCAGCTTCAGGCAAAGACCGCCGAGTTCAAGGAGCGTCTGCAAAATGGCGAGACTACCGACGATATTCTCCCCGAGGCCTTTGCCACCGTCCGGGAGGCAGCGGACCGGGTGCTGGGCCTGCGCCCCTACCGGGTGCAGCTCATCGGCGGCATTGTGCTGCACCAGGGCCGCATCGCCGAGATGAAGACCGGTGAAGGTAAAACCCTGGTGGCCACCCTCCCCGCCTACCTCAACGCCCTCACCGGCCAGGGCGTCCACATCGTCACCGTCAACGACTATCTGGCCAAGCGCGACTCGGAGTGGATGGGCAAGGTCCACCGCTTCCTAGGTCTTTCCGTGGGCCTTATCATCCACGATCTGTCCAAGGCCGAACGCCAGGCCGCCTACGCCGCCGACATCACCTACGGCACCAACAACGAGATGGGCTTTGACTACCTGCGCGACAACATGGCCCTCTACGCCAGCGAGCAGGTCCAGCGGGGCCACCACTTCGCTATCGTGGACGAGGTGGACTCCATCCTTATCGATGAAGCCCGCACTCCCCTTATCATTTCCGGCATGGGGGAAAAATCCACTCAGCTTTATGACCAGGCCGAGCAGTTTGCCGCCCGCCTCAAAAAATATGTAGTCACCGAAACCGATGACAAGGCCGAGGAGGACCCCACCATCGACGCGGACTATGTGGTGGATGAAAAGGCCAAAACCGCCACCCTCACCGCCCGGGGCATCGCCAAGGCCGAGGAGTTCTTCAGCCTGGAGAATCTGTCTGACCCCGAAAACAGCACCATCGCCCACCACATCAACCAGGCTATCAAGGCCCACGGCACCATGAAGCGGGATGTGGACTATGTGGTCAAGGACGGGGAAATCATCATCGTGGACGAATTCACGGGCCGTCTGATGTTCGGCCGCCGCTACTCCGAGGGCCTGCACCAGGCCATCGAGGCCAAGGAGCATGTGTCCGTCCAGCGGGAGAGCAAGACCCTGGCCACCATCACCTTCCAGAACTATTTCCGTCTGTATAATAAGCTCTCCGGTATGACCGGTACGGCCCTGACAGAGGAGGAGGAATTCTCCACCATCTACAAGCTGGACATCGTGGAGATCCCCACCAATCGCCCCGTGATCCGTATTGACAATGAGGATGCGGTGTATAAGACTGAAAACGGCAAATACCGGGCCGTCATCCGGCAGATCAAGGAGTGCCACGAAAAGGGCCAGCCGGTGCTGGTGGGTACGGTTTCCATCGAGAAAAACGAGCTGCTGGGCAAGCTCTTGACCCGGGAGGGCATCAAGCACAATCTGCTCAACGCCAAGAACCACGAGAAGGAAGCGGAGATCGTGGCCCAGGCCGGCAAATTCGGCGCCGTCACCGTGGCCACCAACATGGCAGGCCGTGGTACGGATATTATGCTGGGCGGCAACGCCGAGTACCTGGCTAAAACCGACCTGCGCAAGGCGGGCATGACCGATGAGCTCATCGCCGAGGCCACCGGCTACGCCGAGACCGAGGACGAGGAGATTCTGAGCGCCCGGAAGCTCTTTGCCGAGAAGCTCCGCCAGCACAAGGAGGAGATCGCCGGTGAGGCCGACCGGGTGCGTCAGGCCGGCGGCCTGTTCATCATCGGCACCGAGCGCCACGACTCCCGCCGTATTGACAATCAGCTCCGTGGCCGTGCAGGCCGTCAGGGCGATCCCGGTGAGACCCGGTTTTACATCTCCCTGGAGGATGACCTCATGCGCCTGTTCGGCGGTGAGCGTGTCACCAACATGATGGAGCGGCTGAATATTGACGAGGACACCCCCATCGAGCAGAAGATTCTCACCCGCGCCATCGAGCAGGCCCAGACCACCGTGGAGTCCCGGAACTTCCAGGCCCGTAAGTCCGTGCTGGAGTACGATGATGTCATGAACAAGCAGCGGGAGATCATCTATGACCAGCGCAAGCAGGTGCTGGACGGTTTGGATGTGAAGAACATCATCATGAACATGATGAACACCTCCATCTCCCACCTGGTAGCGGAGTATTTCGCCGAGAACGACCATCTGGATGCCGCCTCCTGCCGGGAGCTGCTGCGTCAGGTGGAGGGCCTGTACTTCCCCAAGTTCACCGTCCGCTTTACCGACGAGGAGCTGAAGGAAAAGACCGCCGCCGATGTTACCGAGGCCTTCACCGCCGCGGCCGCCGCCTACTACGAGCAGAAGGAACAGGAGTTCACCTCCCCCGTCATGCGCGAGGTGGAGCGTGTGGTGCTGCTGCGGGTGGTGGATGAATATTGGATGGACCACATCGACGCCATGGCCGACCTGCGCCAGGGCATCCGCCTCCGGGCCTATGCCCAGACCGATCCCATCATCGCCTACAAGAAGGAATCCCTGGATATGTTCGAGGAGATGATCTCCGCTATCCAATCCGAAACCGTGCGGCGGCTCTACTCCGTGCGCATTAAGAAGGATCAGGAGATCAAGCGTGAGCGGGTGGCCAAGGCCACCGGTGAGAGCGTCGGCGGCGACGGCACCGTGAAAAAGCAGCCCCGCCGGGTCCAGAAGATCGGCCGCAATGACCCCTGCCCCTGCGGCAGCGGCAAAAAATACAAGAACTGCTGCGGCAGAAACGCCTGACCCTTTCCCTGTCCCGAAAAATCCTACTGAGCCGCCGGGGTAACACCGTCGTGCCAGCCGATTCCCCGGCTCTGTCGTGCCGGCCAATCGGGGCACTTCCTCGAAATCGCCTCGCTTCTTCCGCCACCGGCGGCGCTTCGCCGATTTCCCTGCGGCAGCGGCAAAAAATACAAGAACTGCTGCGGCAGAAACGCCTGAAAAATTCAATCTCGCTTACGCCCTGTCATTGCGAGCCAGTGACCGATGTCACCGGTGCGGCAATCCGTAATCCCCGTCCCCCTCTCTTTAAAGGAGCTTCCGCCATGTCCTTTCTCACCCATCAAAATAACGGCCTGCTGTGGCTGTCCAGCTCCCTGCTGGATGGCCAGCCGGTGCGTCACGGCTTCTCCACCCGCTTAGGCGGCGTCAGCCCCGCCCCCTGGGACAGCCTGAACCTGGGCATCAGCCGGGGCGACAGTGACGAAAATGTGTGGGAGAACTACCGCCGATTCTGCGCCGCTGTGGGCGTTGCGCCGGGGAGCACCGTTTTCACTCAGCAGACCCATTCGGAGAATATCCGCCAGGTCACGGACCAGGACGCCGGCAAGGGCCTCCTCCACCCCCGGGACTATACGGATGTGGACGCTCTCATCACCGATTGCCCCGGTCTTTCTCTGGTGGTCTTTTCCGCCGATTGCGGCACCATCCTGCTCTTTGATCCGGTGCATCGGGCCATTGGGGCCGTCCACGCAGGCTGGCGCGGCACCGCTGCCGGCATCGCGGCCAAAACCGCCCTGAAAATGCACGACGCCTTTGGCACGGAGCCGGCAGACCTGCTCTGCGCTCTGGGTCCGTCCATCGGCCCCTGCTGCTTTGAAACGGACGATGATGTCCCCGCCGCCATGCACGGCGCCCTGGGTGCCCAAGCCGATCCCTTCATGACCCGCCGGGACAAAAAATGGCACATCGACCTCAAGGGGATCAACGCCCATTGGCTGCAAAGCCTGGGCGTCACAAGCATTGACGTCTGCCCCCACTGCACCGCCTGCCGCCAGGAGCTGTACTGGTCCCACCGTAAGGTGGGAAACGCCCGGGGCGCGCAGATTGCCCTACTGGCACTGGAGGAACCCACATGAGAAAAAAACGTCTGCTCTGCCTGCTTCTGGCCCTAGGGATGTTGCTGTCCCTGCTGGGCTGCAGCGGTACCGCTGCCGACGCCGACTCCAATCAGATCTACGACGAGTTGGCTGACTACTATCAGCAGAAAAACAAGGACAAGGATGTCTCCATCAGCTCCTTTGCCCTGCCCTATCTCCAGGGCCTGACCCTGGATCCCGTCACCTGCGGTGACGGCACCCAGCAGGACATCGGCTGCCTGCTCTATGAGGGGCTGGTGCAGCTGGATCTGAAAATGCAGCCCCAGGCCGTCCTGGCTCAATCGTGGAGCTACGATGCCGCCAGCTATACCTGGACCATCCAGCTGCGCAGCGGCGTCACCTTTACCGATGGCTCCGCCTTCACCGCCTCTGACGCCGCTGCCACTGTGCGCCGGGCTCAGACCTCCGCCCGCTACAGCGGCCGCCTCAGCCAGGTGGCCTCCATCCGTGCCGATGGGGCGCAAACCCTCGTCATCCGTCTCACCCGGCCCAACTCCTCCTTCATCTCCCTTTTGGACATCCCCATTGTTAAATCGGGCACGGAGACCGATCTCGTGCCCCTGGGCACCGGCCGCTATGCCTATGTAGCCGCCGCCGGGACGGAGGGCGCCTACCTCACGGCCAACCGGAGCTGGTGGCAGCAGAAGTCCCTCCCTATGGATCGCATCGACCTCTACACCTGCAAGAATAGCGACACCGTTTCCTATGCCTTCTACGCCCGGGAGGTGCAGCTGCTGCACTGTGACTTGTCCGACACTGCCTCCACCGGGGCCGTGTCCTCCGGTGATTTTACGGACGCCGACACCACCGTGCTGCACTATCTGGGCTTTAACACCTCCCGGGCGCCCTTTAATAGCGCCGAGCTGCGCCGGGCCGTCAGCCAGGGTATTGACCGCGCCGGCTGCGTCAGCTCCTTCCTCATGGGCCACGGCACGGCGGCGGAGTATCCCATCCACCCCTCCTCCGCTCTCTATCCGGACAAGCAGCCCCAGGCCTACTCTCCCGATGACTTCAACACAGCCATTGCCGCCGCGGGCTACGGCTCTGATGCCTCCCCCGTGTCCGTAACGCTGCTGGTGAACTCTGAGAGTGCCCACAAGCGGGATGCTGCCGCCAAGATCGCCGCCGCCCTGAGCACCTCGGCGCTGCAGGTCTCCATTGCCGCCGTACCCTGGAGCGAGTTTATCGCCCGGCTGAAAAGCGGGAATTTTGACCTGTATTACGGCGAGTATAAAATGACCGCTGATTGGGACCTGACGGAGCTTCTCACCGGCTCGTGCAACTATGGCCGCTACGCAGGCGCCGACCTCACCGCTCTTCTGGCGGCCGAGCGCACGGCCCAGGGGGCTGCCCATGACACCGCAGCCGCCAAGCTGTATGCGGCGTTTCAGGCGCAGATGCCCTTCGCGCCCATCTGCTTTGAGCGCAGCTCCGTTCTCACCATCTCCGGTGTGATCCAGGGCCTGACCCCCTCCCTCACCGACCCATTTTATAATCTCACGGACTGGAAGATCAGGTTTGCCTGACAACCCCGTATTAAAAAGGAGGTTTCTTTTATGAAGCACACCAATTCTTTGGAGTCTGTTCTCCACGCCGCCGGCCTGCTGCGTTCCGGCACCGGTCGGGATATAGAGATCCCGGGCCTCAACAATGACTCCCGCACTGTAAGCCCCGGTGACCTGTTCATCTGCAAGGGCTATGGCTTCAAACCTGAGTACCTTCTCAAGGCCCGGGAGGCCGGTGCCGTGTGCTATATGGCCGAGGAGCAGCAGGCGGATTGCCCCCTCCCCTCCCTCATCGTCAGCGATGTGCGAAAGGCCCAGAGCCTGGCAGCCCAGTGGTTCTATGACCGTCCCTCCGACGCCTTCACTCTGGTAGGCATCACCGGCACCAAGGGCAAAACCACCACTACCTATATGACCCACGCGGTCATGGATGCCGTGGCCGGCACGAAAACCGGCCTTCTCTCCGGTATGGAGCATGACATGGGCGGCCAGGTGACCTACACCCATCTGACCACGCCTGAGTCTCTGGAAATGCAGCAGCTCTTTGCCGAGGCCCGGAAGCACAAGCTGCCCGTGGTCACCGCTGAGATCAGCAGCCAGGCCTACCAGGTCCACCGGACCTACGGCCAGCACTTCCGCTACGGTATTTTCCTGAATATCGGCCCCGACCACATCTCCCCCCACGAGCATCCCACCATGGAGGACTATCTCCGGTGCAAGGAGGCTCTGCTGGAAAATTCCGATGTAGCGATCATCGTCCGCAGCACGGACTATTTTGATCATGTCCTTGCCGCCGCCAAAAAGGCCAACCGCACCATCGTGGTAGGCATGGCGGAGGACGGCGAGTGCGACTATGCCGCCTCCAACATTCAAAAGCTTCCCCGGGGCTATGCCTTCACCGTCACGGAAAAGGCCACCGGCCGCCATGACACCTATAAGATCGCAATGGACGGTCTTTTCAACATTGAAAACGCCCTGGCCGCCATCGCCGTGGGCCGTGATATGGGCGGCGACCCTTCTGTCATCTCCGCTGCGCTGGAGCACCTGGTAGTACCGGGCCGGGCGGATGTGATGGAAGGTGCGGGCCTGAAGGTGTTCATTAACTATATGCACAACGGCATCAGCTGCCAGGCGGTGCTGAAGGCCCTGAAGAAGGACTATCCCGGCAAGTTTGTCACTGTGGTCATCGGTGTAGCCGGCCAGCGCTCCCCTGCCCGGATCCAGGGCGTGGGTGAGGCCTGCGGTAAATATGCCGACCGGGTGTTCTTCTCCGCCGACGATCCGGACTTGGAGGATCCCCGGGACATCGACATCCGCCTGGCCCACGCTGCCGCCGACGGCAAGGCGGAAATTATCATCGAGCCGGACCGCACCATCGCCGTGGAGCGCGCCCTGCGGGAGGCCCCCGTAGGCTCCGTGGTGGTCCTGGGCGGCAAGGGCTCCGAGGATACCCAGCGGGTAAACGGGGAATACGTCTACTACGAATCCGACCCCGCCATCGCCAAGCGTATCCTGGCGGAGCTGGAAAAACAGAGATAAAAAGGAGGACCCGCCTATGAGCCGCGCGGACGAAATTTTCAAGGCCAACTGCCGCGATATACTGGATAGCGGCGTTTGGGACACAGACCTTGCGGTGCGTCCCCATTGGGAGGACGGTACCCCCGCCCACACGGTGAAAAAGTTCGGTCTTGTGAACCGCTATAATTTGCAGGAGGAGTTCCCCATCCTGACCCTGCGCCGCACCTACTTCAAGACCTGTATCGATGAGCTTTTATGGATCTGGCAGCAAAAGTCCAACAACATCCATGACCTCCGGGGCCACATCTGGGACAGCTGGGCTGATGAGACCGGCTCCATCGGCAAAGCCTACGGCTACCAGCTGGCAGTGAATCACCACTATCCCGAGGGAGACATGGATCAGGTGGACCGGGTACTCTATGACCTGAAGCATAACCCCGCCAGCCGCCGCATTCTTACGAATATTTACAATTTCCAGGATCTGCACGAGATGGCCCTCTACCCCTGCGCCTACTCCATGACCTTCAATGTGTCGGGCCGCACCCTCAACGCCATTTTGAATCAGCGCAGCCAGGATATGCTGGCCGCCAACAACTGGAACGTGGTGCAGTACGCAGTGCTGGTCCATATGATGGCCCAGGTATCGGGGCTGGAGGCCGGGGAGCTGGTCCATGTCATCGCCGATGCCCATATCTACGACCGCCATGTGCCCATCATCGAAAAGATGCTGGAAAGGGAGCCCCGTCCGGCGCCCAAATTCATCATGGACCCTGCCGTCACGGATTTCTATCAGTTCACCCGGGACAGCTTCTCACTGGAGGGGTATGATCCCCAGCCCTTTGAGGACAAGATCCCCGTGGCCATCTGAGGAGGGGTGTCTATGCAGGCTATCGTAGCCGTGAGTCAAAGCTGGGGCATCGGCAAAGACGGCCATCTGCTGTTCCGTATTTCCGCCGATCTGCAGCGCTTTAAGGCCCTTACCACCGGCCATACGGTTATCATGGGCCGCAAAACGTTGGAATCCCTCCCAGGGGGGCGAGGGCTGCCCAATCGCCGCAATTTGGTGTTGACCCGGCAGAAAAGGTTTATTCCGGACCGGGCAGAGGCCGTCCACTCCCTGGAGGAGCTGCTGGCACTGGCCGGCAGCGATGCCTTTGTCATCGGTGGTCAGGCGGTATACGAGCAGCTGCTGCCCCATTGCACCCGGGTCTATGTCACCAAGGTGCTATCCGAAGCTCCGGCGGATGCCTTCTTCCCGAGCCTGGATGACGACCCCCATTGGCGGATAGTCGCCGCCAGTGAGATCCAGGAGGAAAACGGCCTGAAGTTTCAATATGTAGAATACAAGCCAGTATAAGAATAAGGGCCTGTTGGGCATGTGCCGACAAGCCTTCCATTTGAGAAGCCTACGCAACCGGCTTCCTTCAAACAGAATCGTACATCCAAACAGGTGCCGCACAGCCTCGGCTGTGCGGCACCTGTAAATTGAAAGCTGACACTCACAAAATATGGGAGTCAGCTTTTTTCATTGCATAGCGTAAGGGAAACGCTGCGTGAAGCCGCGAAGCCCCCGCTGAATAGGTCTGCCTATTCTGTGCTCCGCTGCGCCCTTGGGTGCTGAAAAAGCCCGGTTCAGTAAAAGGCTGAACCGGGCTTGCTGCAGTTATTCTCCATGGCTGCTTTTACTTGGCAGGCACAGCACTTGCCGCTGCAGGGTGCTTATTCTATTCACTTCCGGCGGCGGCTTCCGCCGCGCTTGCCGGCCATATAGCGGTTGAGCTCGGATTGCTTGCTGTCCGACACGGACATAAACTGCTTGAGCTTATCCTCGAAGGTCTGCTCCGCCGGCTCGGCGGGAACGGGGGCAGGCTGTGCCGCCCGGCGCGGTGCCGATTCACGGCGTGTCGGACGCTCCGGACGTTCCGGCTTGGGCAATGCCTGCTTCACGGATAGATTGATTTTCCCCTCCGGGGTAATGGCCAGGATCTTCACGGAGACCTCCTGCCCCTCCGCCAGGAAATCGTGTACGTCATTGACGAAGGTAGGCGCTACCTCCGAAATGTGTACCAGCCCGGATCTTCCTCCCGGCAGAGCAATAAATGCGCCGAACTTTGTGATGGTGGTCACCTTCCCGGTGACGATGCTCCCAACCGCCAACTCCATAAATGTGTGTATCTTCTCCTTTACGAAAAATATGCCTTAGTGATTGACATCATAGAATATCCGCTCGCCGTCCTCGGCCAGGCCCAGCTGATCCTTAGCCAGGCCCTTGATAAACTCCTCGTCGCCCGCCTTGCTCAGGTCGGACTCCAGGGCGCTGTTCTCCTTCTTCTGCTGCTCCAGCTCCTGGCTCATGGCCTCCCGCTGCGATTTAGCGCTGTCCAACTGCCCATACACCCGGATCAGCTCCACGGATACCACCGCCAGCAGCACCAGCAGCACCACCAAAGTAATAGGTGTTCTGCGCTTCTTTTTCTTCGCCTGCTTCAAGCTTCTCCCTCCTCGTCCTGCGGCAGTGCGCTTTTTTTTCGGTATAGTTTTATTTTACAGTATTTTTTGAAAAAGGCAATGGCTTTTTCCGCTGAAATCCATACTTTTTTGCAAAAATGTAAGAGCATCCGCACCGGCTGCCATAAAAGACGCCCCATATACACTGCCGCGCCCAGCCAAAACTGCCAGATAGGCCGAAAAAGCGGCACCAGCATCCGCCAGGAGAAAATTGCACCCAGGGCAGCGCAGGGCAGTACATACAGCCGCAGCTCCCCCTGACCTATAGCCAGTGCAAACTGTAGAAATGCCCATCCCACCGCCAGCACATACACCAGATCCGTCAAATGCGTCACCGTCCGCCGCCGCCGGGCCAGGCGCAGGGTGCGCAGCAGGTCGTACAGCAGCGCCGCCGCACACCCCATGGCAAAGGCCGCCGCGATGGTCTGCACCTGCAGCCGGATATAAAGCTCCATCCGTTACCCCAGCAGCCGCGAAAAGAAGGAGCTCTTGCGCACCGGCGCATCCTCAAAGTTCAGCCCATCGATGTGTCCCTCCACCAGCAGCTCTCCGCCGTCCAGGGACAGCTTCCCGATGTGCAGGTCCTCCCCGCTCACCACCAGCACCCCCGCCGCAGTGTGCATCACCACGCTCAGCTCGTCGAACCGCTCCACGTCCTCCACGCCGGTCACGGTCAGGCGTTCCCGCCCCGTCAGCTCAATGCGCTGGCTCAGCTCCGCCGCCTGCTTGAGTTCATATGCCATAAAAACAGACCTCCCATACACCGTTTTTCTCAGTGTATGGAAAGTCCCTCTCCATTATGACGGTTTGTCCGGCGAGATCTCCCGGTACATGGCGGCGTCTGCCTTGCCGGCGTTTTCCTGCACGCTGAGCACCTCCACCTGCAGCTCCCGCTGTCCCAGCCGGATGCAGATGCGGTCGCCCACCTTCACGTCGTAGCTGGCCCGCTGCACCCGCCCGTTCACCGATACCCGCTCGTTGTCGCAGGCCTCGTTGGCCACGGTGCGGCGCTTGATGAGCCGGGACACCTTCAAATACTTATCCAATCGCATACGCTATTCCTCCAAAAAAAGCGGTGCCGGTGCAAAGGCACCGGCACCGGGGATCTATGCAGAAATTACTCCGCCACAGCGTCCTTCAGAGCCTTGCCGGCCTTGAAGGTGGGGTTCTTGCTGGCAGCGATCTCCATGGTCTCGCCGGTGCGGGGATTGCGGCCCATGTGAGCAGCCTTCTTCTTCACCTCGAAGGAGCCGAAGCCCACGATCTGCACCTTGTCCTCGGCCTTCAGAGCTTCGGTGATGGCGGCGATGGTAGCGGCAACGGCAGCCTCACTGTCCTTCTTAGACAGGCCGCTCTTCTCTGCAACAGCAGCGATCAGTTCAGTTTTGTTCATGTTGAATTCCTCCCATATTTTTATCCTTTTTGTTCATGCTATATTCCAAACGAAGACTCGTTTCAGAATCATTTTGCCTGGTTCCACAGCCGGGTCATTTCCTCCAGAGGCATATCCTCCAGAGTCCGTCCCTGCTCCCTTGCGCCGTCCTCCACGGCCCGGAACCGGTGAATAAATTTTTCGCAGGTGCCGGCCACGGCCTCCTCCGGGTCGATTCCGGCGAAGCGGCCCACCTTCACGGCGGCAAACAGCACGTCGCCCAGCTCCTCCTCCACGCCCCGGCCCGTTTCAACAGCCTGGCGCAGCTCCCGGACTTCCTCCTCCAGCTTTGAAAGCGCTCCGGAGATGTCCGGCCAATCAAAGCCCGCGTCCGCCGCCTTTTTCTGCAGCTTTTCCGCCCGCCACAGGCCCGGCAGACTCCGGGCCACGGCCTCCATAGCCTCGCCCGTGGTCGCCTGTCCCTTTTCCGCCCGCTTCAGCTGATCCCAGCTTATCAGCACGGATTCGGGGCTATCCTCGTGGGCACTCCCAAATACATGGGGATGGCGGTACAGCAGCTTTTTTACCACGCCGTCCACCACATCGTCCATGGTGAACCGGCCCCGGTCCTTTTCAATGTCCGCGTGGAATACCACCTGCATCATCACATCGCCCAGCTCCTCCTGCAGCAGCCCGGCGTCGTCCAGGTCGATGGCCTCGGCGGCCTCATACGCCTCCTCCAGCAGGCCCCGGCGGATGGACGCATGGGTCTGCACCTTGTCCCAGGGGCATCCCTCCGGGGAGCGGAGCAGCCGGATGATCTCCAGCAGGTCCTCGTAGCCATAGCGCGGCTTCCTCGTAAAATTTACCATAGTTTCCCCTTTATTGCAATAGGAATTCGTATTTTTCATGACTTATATAGAAATTTTGCCAGTTTTTCGCCCTTTGGCAGCTGCAGGATCTCCTCCCGGCGCAGCACCTCCAGCGCCAGCACCAGCACGATGTATACCACCGCCGCCGCCAAAATAGCCAGCAGCGTAGCCGCCCCTGCACCCATGTGCCGGGACAGGAAACCGTATCCGCACCAGGCGGTAGCCGCCATGGCGCCGGTGGATGCCAGCAGCTTTCCCGCCGCGCCCCCCAGGCGCAGCCGCCCGGGTATGGTCCCGGCAATGGCCGCCAGGTTCAGCCCCGCGATAATCGCATAGCACAGCAGTGTCCCAATGGGCGCCCCGTGGATAGAGATGGCCGGGTCTGTCACCAGCAGGTAGTTGGCGGCGATCTTCACGCCCCCGCCTATGAGCAGCGTCACCACCGGAATGCGCTCCTTGCCGTAGGCCTGCAATATCCCCGCCGTGGCGATCATCAGGCACACAAATACTGAAGCCAGGCCCAGGATGCGCAGATGGAAGGCGGCTGCCTCCGCCGTCTGGGGCACCGCCGGGTACAGCAGCTGCAGGATGGGTCCCGCCAGCACCGACATGCCTACCCCCACCGGCAGTGCCAGCACCATGGCCAGCTTCAGGGCAGAGGCAGCATTTTGGGCCGCCGCCTCCTCACGGCCTGCGGCCATGGCTGCGCCGATGGATGGCACCAGGCTGATGCTCAGGGGATACATAAAGGAGGCCGGCAGGGCAAACAGAGTCATGCCGAAGGTGTATTCCCCGTAGAGGGACGTGGCAGCGGCTTCTGACAGGCCCAGAGAGCTTTGCAGCGTCCCCAGCACCAATGCCTGGTCCAGGAGGGTAATGAGGCTCATGCCCACAGAGCCCAGGGTCACCGGGATGCCGATCTCCAGCACCTGGCGCAGGATCTCCCGGCGGCTGTCCGGGATGTCCGTGCCCTTTTGCCCCCCATGGGAGCGCAGAAGCCACACCGCCAGCACCAGCAGGCTCACCGCCGCCCCGGCGGTGACGCCGGAGATAGCCCCGGCGGCGCACATATTGGGCGCTGCCGCCCGCCGGGTCAGCAGCCAGGCTGCCGTAAGGCCCACCAGCAGCTTGCCGGTGGATTCAATGATCTGGCTCACCGCCGTGGGGCGCATATCTCCCCGCCCCTGGGTATAGCCCCGGATGGCCGAGAGCATACACACGCAAAGCACCGCCGGAGCCAGCACCCGGATGGCCGGAGCCGCCTGACCGTCGTTCAGCAGCTCCGCCAGGGGCCCCGCAAACAGCAGCATCACACCGCAGCACACCACCCCCAGCAGGAAAAACACACCTGCCGTCACCCGGAAGATGCGCTTTCTCTGGTTCACTCGGCCCATGGCCTCCGCCCGGGACACCAGGCGGGAAAGGGCCAGGGGCAGCCCTGCCGTAGACACGATAAGCAGAAGGCTATATATGTTGTAGGCCACATAAAAATGGGCCATGCCGTCCTTATCCAGCAGGTTTCCCAGGGGGATCTTATACACAGCCCCGATAACCTTGGTCGCGGCCACCGCCAGTGTCAGGACGGCAGCGCCCTCCATGAAGTTTTGCTTTCGCCGGGGCAAAGCCATCCCTCCTCCCGGCCCTTGCGGATTATTTCCTTATTGCGCGATAAAAGGCGGCGAAGCCCTCCAGGTTCTTCTGTATCTTCTCCGGGCGGGTAATGTATTCATTGGGGTACTTGGCGTGAAACACCCGCTCAATGCGCCCCGCCGCCGGGTCCACCATCTTAGTGGAGCCCCCGGCCCCCAGGGAGAGGATGCTGTGCAGTTCCTCCATGATATAGATATTATACAGTCCCTCCGCGCCGCTTATGCACCAGCCGATGTTTTCAAAGCTGCCGGACATGTACTTCTGCCGGTAGAGGTAGTAGGGGTGAAAATTCGCCCTCCGCAGGGCAGCGATGGAATAATCCAGCATCTGCCCCACCTCCTCCGCTGTGGGGATCTTCTGCCCCTCCAGCAGGATGCGGCTGCCCTTTTTCAGGGCCAGGGTGTGCACGGTGATGTTGTCCGCCCCGAAGGACAGGCACTTATCCAGAGTCCGCCGGAAGCCCTCAGGGGTGTCTGCGGGCAGGCCCGCGATGAGATCCATGTTCACATGCCGAAAGCCCATGGACATAGCCAGGGCCATAGTCTTTTCAATGTCTGCCGCCGTATGCCGGCGGCCAATGGCCCGGAGGACGCTGTCCTCCAGGGATTGCGGATTCACGCTGATGCGGTCGCAGCCGTGGTCTAAAAGCACCTGGAGCTTCTCCCGGTCGATAGTGTCCGGCCGCCCGGCCTCAATGCAGTATTCCGCGCAGCGGGACAGGTCAAAGCTCTGATTCAGATGGGTCAAGAGCCGATCCATCTGCCCGGCGGAGAGGGTGGTGGGCGTACCGCCGCCCATGTAAAAGCTCTTCACGTTCAGCCCCAGATCCTTTACCATCTGTGCCGCTTGGGTGATCTCCCCCAGCAGCACCTCCAGATATGGCTCCATAAGAGCGAAGCTCTTTTCCACTGCCTGGGACACAAAGCTGCAATAGGCGCATCGGGTAGGGCAGAAGGGGATGCCAATGTAGAGGGAAATGTCCTCGGGCTTTAAGTCTGCCTTGGCCTTCAGGCCCGCCTGGGCCGCCTCGATGCACAGCTCTCGCCGGGTCTCGGAAACGGAATAGGTGTCCCGCAGCAGATGATCCACCTGCCGGGGCGTCATTCCCTTTTCCAGGTAGCCCGCCGCCAGCTTGGCCGGGCGGATGCCCGTAAGGGCGCCCCAGGTGGGAGTCACCCCCGTGACCTTTTGGGCCGCCTTGAAAAAGCTCAGCTTCACCGCCCGCTGGCGCAGGCACTCCTTTTCATACTCGTCCGCAGCAGGGTCGATAATAACACGGGCTATGCCCTTTCCTCTGCTTCCGTTATAGTATATCTGTGTTACGGATGTAGTATATTGGCTGCCGCAGGACAGGGAGACGGCGGCCCAATTCTCCTCCCGGGCCGCCGGGTCATACACCGGGCGCTCCTGGGGGAAAAACGCCAATAGACTCTGCTCCACGGCGTACCGGGCATCGTGGCCCTTGAATATCAGCTTCATCCCCGCGATCCCTGCTTCATATACGGATTCATCCGCCGCTCAAAGTCCAGATCGGTTGGCCGGTCGTGGCCGGGATAGACCGTGTACTGTCCGGGCAGCTGCGCCAGCCTTTTTAGGGAGCGGAGAATGTCCTCATAGCTGCCGCCGGCAAAGTCTGTGCGGCCGCAGCTGCCGTAAAACAGCGTGTCCCCGGAGAAAATCACGTCCCCCGCCACCAAGCACACGGAGCCCCGAGAGTGACCCGGTGTCTCCAGCACCCGGATGGTCAGACCGCCCAGCTTCAGGCAATCGCCCTCCCCGTAGTACCGCTGGTTTTTCTCTGTGAGCCGGGGAAACAGCAGGTCAAAGCCGCCGGAAACCCGGTCGGTAACGTCGCTTTCGTGAATATACACCGGCAGGTCCGGCCATCTCTCCAGCAGGTCCCGCACAGCGGTGCAATGGTCAAAATGACCATGGGTCAGCAGGATCATAACGGGGGTGCAGCCGGTATTTTCAACAGCTTTTTCGATGCGCTCTGCCTCGTCGCTGGGATCGATAATGGCACAGACCTTCTCCTTCTCGTCCTGAAGGATATAGCAGTTGGTGCCAATGGGCCCTACGGCCAGGGAATCGATTTTCATGACAATTTCTCCTTATAGCTGATCGGTGTCTACGATGAGGGTCACGGGGCCGTCGTTAACAGACTCCACCTCCATGGAAGCCCCAAATTCCCCGGTCTCCACGTGAAAGCCCTTGTCCCGGCAGAGGGCAACGAACTTTTCATAGAGAGGCACGGCCAGCTCGGGCCGGGCGGCAGCCAGGAACTCCGGCCGGCGCCCCTTTTTGCAGTTGCCGTACAGGGTGAACTGGGATACCACCAGCACCTGGCCGCCTACATCCTCCAGGCTGCGGTTCATCTTCTCGTTTTCATCTTCAAAAATACGCAGACCCATGAGCTTGTCCGCCAGCTTCACAGCCTGAGCCTCGGTGTCCTCGTGGGTGATGCCCAGGAGGATGAGAAAGCCCGGGCCGATCCTTCCGATGACTTTTCCGTCTACGGTGACGGAGGCGCTTTTCACGCGGGTCAATACAGCACGCATGGTAAATTTCTCCTTTTTATTTTATGTGAATTGGGAACGTCCTCGTTGGAGAGGACGGATCGCCACGGGTGCGAAGCGCCCTGGCAATGACAGGTTCTTTTACAAGGGACGCGGTGGAAACGGGCCGTCGGGGACGCCGGCCCCTACGGAGGTTACAGGGAGTGCGGTGGATGGGTATTACGGATCGCCACACCGGTGACGTCAGTCACCGGTTCGCAATGACAGGGCACAAGGAATTTAAATCAAATTTGGGCGGGCCGATGTAGGCATCGGCCCCTACGAATCATTTTGTGGGGCGGGCTACAAAACCAGTTGGCAGAAAAATCGAAGATCTTTCGGCGTTTATCTTCCGGCGGGTCTTGTGACGCGCAGGACGCCGGAGACCTGCTCCAGGCGACGGCGGACGGTGGACAGCTGTGTGCTGTCGGACACGCCCACCTCGATGGTAATAAGGGCGAAGCCGTCGTTGGTGGTACGGGCGGACATATTGGTGACCCAGGTCTTGGTGGCGGAGAGGACGGTGGAAATATCCATAATGAGGTTCAGCCGATCCTTAGCCACCACCTCCAGGGTAGTGGAGTAATTCTCCCGGGTGCTATCGTCCCAGGATACCTTGATCCAGCGGCCCTCCTCCTCGGGCTTGCGCCGGGCGGGGTCAGCATTGGGGCAATCCGTCCGGTGGACGGAGACGCCGTAGCCCCGGGTAATAAAGCCCACGATATCATCCCCGGGGACAGGGGTACAGCACTTGGCAAATTTTACCAGGCAATTGCTCAAGCCCTCCACCACGATGCCCTGCTCGCTCTTGGTGCGCTTGGGCACAGCGGGGCGGGTTTTCCCCGGCTCATCCTTCAGCGGCTCCTCCGCAGCCCGATCCTCCTGGTGCATTTTCAGAATACGCTGGATGTCCTCCCGCAAGCGGCCGATGAGCTTCAGCGATGTGACGCCACCGTAGCCGATGGCGGCATACATATCATCCAGGCTCTTATAGGCCAGGCGCTTGAGAATGTTGGGCAGATTATCCTCCGCCATCAGCTCCTTGAGGCTCACGCCGGTGCGCTTGAGCTCTGTTTCAAAGGAGGTGCGTCCCCGGGCGATGTTCTCGTCCCGGCACTCCCGCTTGAACCATTGGCGGATCTTGCTCCGGGCCTCGCTGGAGCGGGCGATCTTCATCCAATCCCGGCTGGGGCCGTGGGCGGATTTGGATGTGACAATCTCCACGATGTCGCCATTTTTCAGCTTGGAATCGAACTGGGCGATGTGGCCGTTGACCTTGGCGGCCACCATATGGTTGCCTATGGCGGAGTGGATGCTGTAGGCAAAGTCAATGGGCGTGGCTCCGGCGGGGAGGTTGATGACATCTCCCTGGGGGGTAAAGACGAATACCTCGTCGGCAAACATATCCACCTTGAGAGAATGGATGAAATCCTCGGCATCGGCCCCGTCCTGATTTTCAAGCAGCCGGCGCACCCACTCGTAGTCGTGCTCGTCCCCCTCTCCCCGGCCGTTCTGCTTATACTTCCAGTGGGCGGCGATGCCGTATTCGGCGATCTCGTGCATCTGCTGGGTGCGGATCTGCACCTCAAAGGGGATGCCGTTATCCCCCACCACGGTGGTGTGGAGGGATTGGTACATATTGGGCTTGGGGGTGCCGATATAGTCCTTGAACCGGCCCAGGACCGGCTTATACAAATCGTGAATGATACCCAGGACGTTATAACACTCCGACACGGTGTTCACGATAACCCGGAAGGCAAACAGGTCAAATACATCGTCCAGCGATTTATTCTGAGTATACATCTTGCGATAGATGCTGTATGGGTGCTTCATGCGGCCGTAGACGATACCTTGGATGCCCGCCTGCTCCAGCCGCTTTGTGATCTGGTCATGGATAGAAGCCATGAAGCCGTCATACTCCGAGGCCTTTTCCTCCAGGGCCTCGATGATCTCCTGGTAGCCGATGGGGTCCAGGTACTTCAGGCTCAGATCCTCCAGCTCCCACTTCAACTTCTGCATTCCCAGGCGGTGGGCAATGGGGGCATAGATCTCCATGGTCTCCAGAGATTTCTGCTTTTGCTTCTCCGGGGTCTGATACTCCATGGTGCGCATATTATGGAGCCGGTCGGCCATCTTGATGAGGATGACCCGGATGTCCTTGCTCATGGCCAGGAGCATCTTGCGCAGATTCTCCATCTGCTCCTCAGCCTTGGATGCGGCCTGAACGCGGGTCAGCTTGCTGACCCCCTCCACAATATCGGCAATGGTGGGGGAAAAGGTTCGGGCTATATCCTCATGGGTGGCGTCGGTATCCTCGATGGTGTCATGGAGCAGAGCGGCGGCAATGGACTCCGAGTCCAGGTGCAGCTCCTGCGCCACGATCTGCGCCACCGCCAGGGGATGGGTGATGAAGGGGGAGCCGTCCTTGCGGTTCTGCCCCCGGTGGTGGGCCTCGGCATAGACGAAGGCCGCATGAATCAGGTCAAAATTGGCCCCGGGATTATACTGGCGGACGGTGTCCTCCAGCCGCTGGTATTTCTCCTGTACATTCACGGCTGTTCGCCTCACTTTCCTTTGATATATCCCTGCAGAGCCGCCCAGTAGGGTGACTGCTCCAGGTCCACCTTACCGTCCACGGCGCACAGCCGCAGGCGGACATTCTCCTCATGAATCTCCCGGCTCAGCAGCCCCCGCTCGCAAAACAGATCCAGGCAGAAGCAGGCCCGCAGGAAGGGATCCGCACCGGAAATGGCGGCGGAAAGCTGCCGCAGAAACGGCAGATACTGCCGCTGCGCTCCCGCCGCTGCCACCTGCTGCCGCAGGCAGCGCCAGGCGGCTGCGCACTGCTGCCGGGAGGGCAGGATGCGCAGCGCCTCCTTAGCCGTAAGCTCCTCCCCCGCCTCCAGGCGGCGCAGGATCTGTAAAGACTCCTCCTCCCGGGTGGAGCTTTGCAGGGACGGACGCAGATCCACCACCTGCAGCTGCACCGTGCGGCTGCCGCGGAACTCATTGACCTGCAGATAAAACGCCACATCCACCCGCTCCCCCGCCTGACAGGGGCACTGCTGGGTGGTAACGGAAAAGAAGATGCCCTCCAGCTGCACGGTGCCCTTGGAAAAGCGCAGCTTGAGATGGCGGTTTTGCCCCACGCCCTGGACCCGGTCCAGCGTGACGCCCAACAGGCAGAACAGGGGACGGCTGTTGCCGCTCCCATAAGGCTCCAGCCGGCGCAGCTGCTCCACCTCCCATAGCGTCACAAGCTCTGGCCGGCGCAGCACTACATCCACATCCAGAGCGGAGACCACCGGGCGGCCATCTAAAAAGCGCAGAACGCATTGGTTCATCCGAGCCCGGAAGGCGGGAATTTTTTCTTCTTCAATGGTGAAGCCCGCAGCCAGCTCGTGGCCGCCAAAGCCCAAAAGCAGGTCGCTGCATTCCTCCAGCGCGGCAAAGAGATTGAAGCCCCCCCAGCTGCGGCAGGAGCCCTTTCCCGTGTGGCCGGAAATATGGATCATAAAGCTGGGGCAGGCGTATTTCTCGCTGAGGCGGGAGGCCACGATGCCCACCACGCCCTGGTGCCACTCATGGTCGGCCAGGACCAGGGCGTGCCTCTCCTCCGGCGGCATCTGCTCGATCATGGCAATGGCCTGGGCATAGATCTCATGCTCCACGGTCTGCCGCTGGCGGTTTAGCTGGCACAGCTCCCGGGCCAGCTCCCGGGCCTGAACGGCATCCTTGCAGAGCATCAGCTCCGCAGCCCGGTCTGCCTCCCCCATGCGCCCGGCGGCATTGATGCGGGGGGCCAGGACATAGCCGATCTGCACGGAGGTGACCTCCTTCTGATCCAGGCCAGTTTCCTCCAGCAGTGCCTGCAGGCCAATGAAATCGCCGTCCAGTATATGGGCAAGGCCACGAGCCACGATGGTGCGGTTCTCCCCCACCATGCGCATGACATCCGCCACCGTGCCCACGGCAGCCAAGGGGCAATATCGGGTCAAAAGCTCCTCCGCCCGGCTCTCACCACCCAGGGCCAGCACCAGCTTCAGCGCTACGCCGCAGCCGGCCAGATGTTTGAAGGGATAGGGGCAATCCGGTCGGTGGGGATCCACCACCGCCGCAGCCCGGGGCAGCTCATCCTTACACTCATGATGGTCCGTCACCACCACATCCATACCGATGGAGGCGGCAAAATCCACCTCCTCCACGCCGGTGATGCCGCAATCCACAGTGACCACCAGGTCAATGCCCCGGTCGTGCAGGGCGCGCATAGCGTCCACGGAGAGGCCATAGCCATCCTCGATGCGGCGTGGGATATAGTGACTGACCCGAGCGCCGCTGCAGCGCAGATAATCCACCAAGATGGCGGTGGCGGTGATGCCATCCACGTCATAGTCGCCGAAAACGGCGATATGCTCGCCACGCTCCAGGGCGCGACGGATACGGCCGACGGCTCGGTCCATGTCCTTCATCAGGAAGGGGGAAAAGGGGAGGGCATCCTCTATGCGCAGGAAATCCGCAGCGGCGGAGCCGTCCGCAATGCCGTGGGCGGCCAGCACCGCCGACAGCAGAGCCGGGTAGCCGGCCTCCTCCAGCGCGGCTGCCGAGGGGGCAGAGGCAGGGAGGTTCCATTTTTCAAATTTCATGCCCGGCTCACCTCCTCACACGGCAGACAGGGTAAACTATGGTAGTATAATAGAAGAGTATTATAGCAAATTTGCGCCAAAAGGTAAAGAAAAATCTTGCATCTCACAGGAAAAGCGGACCGATCCCCTAAAAAAGGAGATGGCCCGCCGGGTGTTATAGGCGCACGGTGGCTTTTTGGGTTTTGCCCAGGCACACGGTGCCGGTGATGGTAAGGGCGGTTAGGTGGGCGCCGTCTTCCGTCCGGGTAACCACCTGGATGACGCCGCCGGGCTGGCGCAGGGACACGCACTGATCCGTCCCCCGCACGGATGTGAGCCACGCACCAATGGCCGCCGAGCCGCTGCCGCAGCCCCGCTCCCACACGCAGGAGTCCGTAGGCTTCACATACACCAGGGGCGTAAAGGCCGTCTGGCTCTCGTCCAGCAGGAGAAGGCCCATTGCTTCCCCCGGAAGGAGGTCGCCCCAGGCCCGGAGGGTATCCTCCGCCCGATCCCGCCCTATCATATCCGCCGGGACGATGACATGGCAGATGCCCGGCAGGAACACCACCGGCAGGCTCTGTCTTACCCCGCACACCGGGAGAGACAGCGTCTCCATGCGCTCCGGCAAAGGCATGGACACGGTGCCGATGAAGCAGCCGTCCAGGTGTGTTACCTGACAGGAAACGGGCTCTGATGCCCCGGAGACGGGCAGGGTGAGGGCGCAGCTCTCCCCTATGGGCAGATCCCGGTGCAGCCAGGCAGCCATGGACATGGTGGCATTCCCGCAGAATTCACCGCCCATCATCTGCAGCCGCGGGTTTCCGGCAGCCAGGCCCTCCACAAAGCCCACCTGCTCGGCGTCCCTTTCCCGCCGCAGAAGCTCTGCCGCCACCCGGGGCTGCACATCCCTGGGCACGGGGGTGGTAACCAGGAGCGTGATATTTTTTGTGGGGTCGATGACCGTGTAGCGCAGTTCCATTTTCTCATCCTCCCGGGAATTTTTCCCTATTATACCCCTTCGGAGTGTAAATTGCAATCTGAGAGTGAAAAAGGCGTTTTGGACACCGTCTCGCAAATTTCAAGCTTTCAGCTTTTAGATGCTTGAATTTATGTTGCCCTTTGGAAACGAAAATGGTATAATCACGGTAAATTCATTTGTATCATCCCACAAGAAAGGATCGTCCACTATGAAACTGCATTTTTTCGGCGCCGACCAGTGCGTTACCGGCAGCTGCCATTGCTTGGAGGTAAACGGCAAGAGGATCCTCATCGACTGCGGCCTGCAGCAGGGCCGGGACGAGGTGGATAACAGCAGCCTGCCCTTCCATGCAGGCAATATCGACTATGTCCTGGTGACCCACGCCCACATCGACCACTCCGGCCGCATTCCCCTGCTGGTGAAGCAGGGCTTCCGGGGCCGCATTCTCACCACCCGGCTCACCGCCCAGCTTATGGACATCATGCTCCAGGACTCGGCCCATATCCAGGAGTCCGATGCGGAGTACAAAAACCGCAAGAATCTCCGGGCCGGCCGGCCGGTGGTGGAGCCTCTTTACACCGTGGAGGATGCCCTGCAGGTGAAGGAGTTCATCACCACCTGCGAATACGGCGAGACGGTGGACCTGTGTGAGGGCGTGCAGGTGGAGTGCATCGACGCAGGCCACCTGCTGGGCTCGGCCAGCATGAAGCTGACCGTTACGGAAAACGGAGAAACCCGCACCATCGTTTTCTCCGGTGACATCGGCAACGTGGACCAGCCTATTATCCGGGATCCCCAATTCTTCCACCAGGCCGACTTTGTGGTCATGGAAAGCACCTACGGAAACCGCAACCACACGGAGGTGTGGAGCTATACCGATGAGCTGGCCCAGATCATCGACGAGACCCTGGGGAAGGGTGGCAATGTGGTCATCCCCTCCTTTGCCGTGGGCCGCACCCAGGAGCTGCTGTACTTCATCCGGCAGATCAAGGACGAGAACCTGGTGAAGTCCGTACCCAATTTCAACGTGTATGTGGATAGTCCCCTGTCCAAGGCCGCCACCACCATCTTCTGCGGCGACCTGCGGGGGTATCTGGACGAGGATGCCCTGGCCCTGGTGAAGGATGGCACCCACATGTTCAGCTTCCCCGGCCTGCACCTGACGGAGACGGTGGATGAGTCCAAGAACCTGAACCTGGACCCCTCCCCCAAGGTTATCATCTCCGCCTCGGGCATGTGCGATGCAGGGCGCATCCGCCACCATCTGAAGCACAATCTGTGGCGTCCTGAGAGCGCCGTGGTCTTTGTGGGCTTCCAATCTCCGGGCACCCTGGGCCGCCATCTGCTGGACGGAGCCGAGAGTGTGAAAATGTTCGGCGAGGAGATCGCCGTACGGGCCAAGATCGTGAATTTCCAGGGTCTCAGCTCCCACGCCGACCGGGATCACCTGCTGAACTGGATCGACCAGTTTACCCCCGCCAAGCCCACCCACGTGTTTGTGGTACACGGCGACCGGGAGGTGGCCCCCGCCTTCGCCGCCGACGTAGCCGAACGGGGCTTTGCCGCCCACGCGCCGCAATACACCGAGGTCTATGATCTGCTGGAAAACCGCATCGTGGAGCAGGGCTACCTGCCCGAGCCCAAGAAGAAGGCCTTCGAGGGCGCGCCCCGTGCCTCCTCCGCCTACAAACGCCTGGCGGAGCTGGGCGATGCGCTTACGGCCCTTATCCGCCGCAGCCAGGGACGGGACAACAAGACCTTGGCCGATTTTGCCGAGAGCCTGCGCAAGATCCTGGAGAAGTTCAAATTCTGATTTTATTGCTGGAAGCCACGGTGATTCCGTGGCTTCCCTACTGAAAGGATAAACGCCATGACATCCCCGGTAAAAAATCAAGTTTTCACCGCTGAAATTTTGGGGTACTCCAGCGAGGGCCTGGGCATCGCCCGTATCGGCGGGCAGGTGGTGTTCGTCCACGATGCCATAGCGGGCGAGGTGTGCGACATCCTGGTGATGAAGGTGCTGAAAAAAGCCGCCTTTGGCAAGGTGGTGGCATGGAAAGCCGTCTCTCCCCACCGCCGGGAGCCGGATTGCCCCTACTACCGCCAGTGCGGTGGCTGTACCTTCCGCCACATGGATTACACCGAGGAGCTGCGGGCCAAAGGCCAGCGGGTGCAGGACGCCCTGACCCGCCTGGGCGGGAGCAGCGTGGCGGTGGAGGAGGTTCTGGGTGCGGCGGAACCGCTGCACTACCGCAATAAGAGCCAATACCCGGTGTCCGCAGACGGCAGGGTAGGCTTTTACCGGGCCCGAACCCACCAGGTGACAAATCTGGACGCATGCCTCATTCAAAAGCCCCAGGCGGACGCTGCCGCCGGGGCCCTGCGGCTTTATATGGCGAAGTATCATGTGCCGGGCTATGATGAGAAAAACGGCACCGGCCTGGTGCGGCACCTGTATGTGCGCACCAACGCCAAGGGGCAGTCCCTCATTTGCGTGGTGGTAAACGGCGAAAAGCTCCCCCGAGAGGATGCGCTGGTGGAGGCCATGCGCCAGGCAGTGCCGGAGGCCGTGGGCATAGTGCTGAACAGCAACACCCGGCGCAGCAATGTGATCCTGGGTGACCAATACCGGACGCTATGGGGTGAGGATACCCTGACAGACACCCTGTGCGGGCACAGGTTCCGGCTGTCCATTCCATCTTTTTACCAAGTAAACCGGGACCAGGCGGAGGTGCTGTACCGCAAGGCGGTGGAATATGCGGCTCTCACGGGAACGGAGCTGGTACTGGATCTGTACTGTGGGGCTGGGACCATCACCCTGACCATGGCGGACAAGGCAAAAAAGGTCATCGGCGCAGAGATCATCTCTGCAGCGGTGGAAAACGCCCGGGAGAACGCCGCGGACAACGGCGTGGAAAATGTGGAGTTTTTCTGCGGAGACGCCGGGGACATTGCATTAAAGCTGGCAGGGGAGGATCTGCATCCGGATGTGATCTGCGTGGACCCGCCCCGGAAGGGCCTAGCCCCGGAGGTCATCGATGCCATGGTGCGGATGGGGCCGCAGCGTATCGTCTATGTCTCCTGCGACCCGGCCACCCTGGGCCGGGATGTGAAGCTGCTGGCCCAGCGAGGGTACCGGGCCGTCCGGGCCGCGGCGGTGGATCTGTTCCCTGGCACGGCACATATAGAAACCGTGTGCGCTTTAAGCCGCATAAAATAAGGATTTTCAGGGATTTATGGCATAGAAAAAGGCGGTGTTGCCACCCATTTGCCACCCTAATTTTGAAAATCGCCTTTGAATATGAAAATAGGGCTGAATCCGTTGAACTTTCGGAGTTTCAGCCCTGTTTTTGGCAATTTATGAGGTTTTCAGGCTTGCAGCCTGTTCAAACAGTTCAACAGAACGTGCCGCCATTACTTCCGTATCATGCACATAGGTTTGCAGCGTGGTTTGAATATTGGAGTGTCCCAACCTTACTTGAACATCCTTCACATCAGCCCCGGATTCAATTAAAATCGTGGCATGTGTATGTCTTAATGAATGATAGTCAAAGGCAAGCTTCAATTCCTTGTGGATGATCCGGGAACAGTATTTGAAGGAATCAGTAGAAGTATATTCACCATTTTCTGCAATGCAGACCATACGGACACGGGGATAGGATGCTTGTACGCATTTTTGAAGGGGAACAATCCTGAATATGTCGTTGCCCTTTTCGTCCAGTTCCTTTTTCAGAACATGGATGGTGTAATATTCCCCGTACTTCATTTCATTTTTAATTTGGGCGGTGCGTTCTGCTTTCAAAGCCTGATAGAGTGTATCGCCGAATTGTACGGTGCGCATGGAAGCCGGGGTTTTGGTGGTGGTGAAATACCATGAAGAACGCATTTCCCGCTTTCCTTTTTGTTCTACCACCTTCCGCACATCAGCCCCAAAATTCCGCTTTACAATCTGCTTGGAAACGGTGATGGTGCGCTTTTCAAGGTCAATATCATCCCATGTGAGGGCAAAGGCTTCTGAAATACGCAGCCCGGTATAAAATCCAATCATCAGCGGTATATGGAAGCGTGAACCAGCCGGGAAGCGGTCAATAATCTGTTGCCATTCTTCCAAAGTCAGGATGATCCGTTCACGGGGCTTTCTTTCCACCTTCGGATATTTTACATAGCGCATGGGGTTAGCGGTCAGATAATGCAGCGGTTCAACCGCATAATCCATAGCAGCGCCCAACACGGAGAGAATCCCGACAATATGACTTTTGGACAGCCCATTCATTTTCAGGTCATTTGCATATTCCTGTAATACCGCTGATGTGATCGCTTTCAAGCGGTATTTCCCGAATTTTGGCTTCAAATGCCCTTCCATGATCCGCAGATAGCCAACTTGCGTATTATATTTAAGGTTGGGCTTGCAATACAGATCATACCATTGATCCAAATAGTCAGATACCGTAATTTCAGAGGGTTCAAAGACCGCCCCGGCGTTGTTATACTCATTGATTGCCTTGGCAAGTGCCGCTTCCGCTTCCTTCTTGGTTTTGAACCCGCCCTTTTCCTTCTTTTGGCGTTTCCCGTTGACCTTCCCTAAGTCAAAGTAGTAAGACCATGTAGAACCACGTTTTCTTGTGCCGCCTGTCATTTTTACCATTCCTTTCTTCGTTGATTTCTGAATCATGGAATGGTATAATTTGAATGACCACTTCATGATTCTTTGCAGGTTTCTTGAATTGGTTGCTTTCGGAATCCCTGACTGTTGCAGCAGCCGGGGATTTCTTTTTATTTGCCGTTTTCCGTTGCAGCAGGAAGCGGCTTATTTTTTTGCTTTGCTTTTTTCCAAAGATACGAAAAAATCAGATCGCCGGATGAAGTTTGAAGTTGTGTATATTCTTCGGGAGACAAAGTGAGATCAAGCCTATTCCCGGAAATAACATAGGAGCAGGAATCTTCATTTTCTTGTTTTTCCTTAATCGAAAAACCCATAGATTGAAGATACTTTTGAAAACCATCATATTCCGCATATTGCCGCCCGGCGTCAGGGTTTTTCAAGTCAAAGTATTCTATACCCATTAGATCAAAGGCTGTCACCCCTAAAGCGGAAGCGATTTTTTCGATGGTTTCCAACTTGGGGTTTTGTTTGCCATTCTCATACTTTCTTATGTTTGGTTCAGCTATTCCACAAAGTTCCCCTAATTTTTTTTGCGTAATCCCCCTTTCTTTTCGGAATCGTCTGATATTGTCGCCAATTAGCATTTTAATCACCCACTTTCAAAATCATTATAACATGGGCGATTAAAAAATAACAGATTGTTTTTTATCTCTTTTTTACCTTGACAGCGCAATAACAAGCTGATATAATGATGATAACAGATAAAAAACAAGCTGTCAAGAGCAGAAAGGCGGTGTGTCAGGTGACTATTATAAAAGTTCGGCGGGGTATCAACGGCTTTCGGTATTCTGCTTGTGATGAACACGGATACTTCATCGGGAATTTTAAGAAGCTGGCAGATGTGCGGCAGCACTGGAAGCTTGAAATCAAGTGGGGGCAAGTGGTTCTGATCCGGGAATTGGACAAGCAACCGGATATGGCAAAGATTGAAGCCACCAAAAAGGCAATAGAACATATTTTGAAATCTTATGCGGGAAGGAAGAGAAGATGATGTGTAAAGTGATTGATCTTGCAAGTAGAGTAATAAACAAAACAGAAATTCGCTGGAATATAAAGGTTGATTCAAAAGCAGATGAAAATTTAGGGATTATGAAAAATCCTTCCAATGAACAAGTGATGATCTACATAACCACATATTCCTTTGAACGAATTTCACTAATGAGGGATAAGGCGTTGACAGAACTAAAACGGGAAATTCTGAAAAATCAAATAGAATACGCTTAAAAATATCCCCGTCAGTGCTGCAACACCAACGGGGACGAATGACCGAAAATCAGGATGAAGTGATAAGCGGATCATAAAGAGAAAGAAGGTGAACAGATTGAAAGTTAATTTTCAAAAACTGCAAATTGCATTAGCAACTTCCTGTATGAATCCTTATGATCTTTGCAAAGAAATTGGAATTCAATACCAAACATATAGGAGAATTGCAGCGGGAAACAAGTGTAAACCCGCCACGGTAGGCAAGATTGCAAAGGCGTTGAATGTGCCTGTAACTGAAATCATTGAAACTGAATAGGGATTCCGAAAGCAAACCAAATTTTGAAGAAAGGACGGATAGATCATGAAGTATCGTATTGAATACGCTGGCAAGCGGTGCTGCAACATTGCTTGTAACAGAAATGACCTGATCGAAAAGCTGAAACTTCTGAAAGATGAAGTTGTGGTTGACATTCGCAAGGTTTATAAAAGCGGCGTTTCCGATTCCGTGATGGAAATATATGGGCGGTATTTGCGGAAGTAAACCATATCAGGATGAAGTGTTAAAGATTAAAATTTTTCAGGAAAGGGGGCGTTGTAGGTGCTGACAATAGAACAGGCTGCAAATATTATCTGTTCGGGATTTGTTGAAGGTGGGAATGGAGATAAAGACGGAAATTCCAACTTCAAAGCCCCGCTCCTGAATCATGCCGAAGTGTTTTTCCATCCATCTATCTATATTTTGTCCGTAATCTTTTCAGCGGTAACCGTTTGGATTGCCTGCAATGCTCCTGCAAAAGCGGCTGCAAAAATTTCGCCAATAGAAGCATTGAAGTTTCAGAATTTTGCACCGAAGAAAACAAAAAGCAGAAATTCCACCAATGGTGGCAAGCTGCATGTGATGGCATTTCATAATGTATTCCGTGACAAAAAGCGTGCTGTCCTTGTGTTTATGTCCTTGTTTATGGGAATTACTATGATTTTAGGCGTAAATGGGGTTATAAGCAGTATGTCGGCTGAGAACTTTATTAAGGAATATAAGCAGCGACTAAAGCAGTATTTGGGAATGATACCAGACAATATAGTGGCAAGGGTTGATAAGGCTCTTGCCATTAGTGTTGCATTGGAGAAAACGAAGGCAACAGATGTGTAAAAGGGACGAGAACGATAAATTTGCACATTGGTAAAAATGCGGCTGTATTTCTATAATTAAGAGTACAGCCGCTTGTTTTATAGCGGAGGTACTCATTATGGGAAATGAAAACTATATCCAAAATTCAGAATTGCAAAATGAACAGATGAAAGATGAAAGCGAAGTATTTAATTCATTTATCAATGTTATGGTGCAGATAGTTGAAAAATACGGAAAGACAGTTTTGCAAGAATTGGATTGTGCTGCGTAAGCTACGCAGCCTTACATATCACATTTCCCTATAAAATTATGGAGGTGGTACGATGAACAGAGAAGGAAAGAAATGTGTCCTGTATCCGAGAGTAAGTACCGAAATGCAGGTAGACGGATATAGCCTTGAAGGACAAAAAAACGGATTAAAGCGATTTGCTGACCGAGAAGAAATGGAAATTGTCGGTATCTATGAGGATGCAGGTAAATCAGGAAAATCTATTGAAGGACGACCTGCATTTAAGAAAATGCTTTCCGATATAAAAAACGGATTGGAGATAGACTATATTCTGGTTTATAAACTTTCCCGTTTCGGAAGAAATGCAGCGGATATTCTAAATTCATTAGAGTTTGTACAATCTTATGGAATAAATCTTATTTGTATTGAAGAAGGAATTGACTCGTCACAGACAAGTGGAAAACTTTTAATCTCTGTTTTGTCTGCGGTTGCAGAAATAGAAAGAGAAAATATCATTGAACAGACAATGAATGGACGGAGAGAAAAAGCACGACAAGGTGGGTGGAATGGTGGATTTGCACCATACGGATATTATCTGAAAGACAATCAGCTCTTGATAGAAGAAACGGAAGCTGAAGCAATCAGAATTATATTTGATAAATTTGCTAATTCTGATATAGGACTTGGCGGAGTAGCAAAATATCTTAATCTTCAAGGTATAAAGAAGATACCTCGTCAGAACGGCACATTGGAAACTTGGAGCAGTCATTTTATACGGTTGATATTAGACAATCCTGTTTATTGTGGAAAGATTGCTTATGGCAGAAGAACACGAGAAAAGGTAAAAGGTACAAAAAATGAATATAAGCAGGTTCATGCAGAGGATTACATTCTGGAAGATGGACAACATGAAGGAATTATCAGCGAGGAATTGTGGCAAAAGGTTCACGCAAAGCGTATGGCAACAGGAATTAAACAGCCATCCAAAATCGGTAAGGATAGGTCACACCTTTTGACGGGGATATTAAAGTGTCCCCTTTGTGGAAGTTCAATGTATACGAACAAACACGCTTGGACAAATAAAGACGGCACATACAAAGAGGTTTACTATTATATTTGTGGTAGAAATAAGCAGGAGCGAGGACATCATTGTGATTATAAAGCATCGCTAAGAAAAACAGATATTGAGCCACTTGTAATTGAAGCTGTTAAGGAATTGGTAAGCGATAAGTATTTTGCAAAAGAGATTGAAAAGCGTATTGGCGTACAGATCGATACAACAGCTATTGATAAGGAACTTGCCAATTACGAGAGAAAGCTGAAAGAAGTAGATTTGAATAAAGCCCGTCTGGAACGAGAGATTGATAATCTGCCTATTGATGCTCGTTTCAGAGAAAGGAAAATCCACGACATGACTTTAAGACTTGATGCCTTGTATGATACGATTGTAGAGTTGGAAGAACGGATTGAAGATGCAAAGCTGAGAAAAAGTTCTATCGAAATGGAAACAATCACTCTGGACAATATTTACAAGCTTATGCTGAATTTCGGAAAGCTCTATGATATAATAAGTGACGAGGAAAAGAAAAGCCTTATTACTTATCTTATAAAAGAAATTCAGATATATCCAAATGGGGAGTCAGAGCAGCCTTTGAAGTCGATAGAGTTTAATTTTCCAATATATCGGGATGGTCAAGAGGTAAGGCGGCTCTTGTGGGAAAAAGGTAATACCGTTGAGACGGTAGTCTTGCTTTCCAAGGGTGAGGTCGACTCGAAAAAGATTCGGGTTGAGTTCTCTT
>OLOS01000237.1_pt1 | contig 64154 bp, 76 predicted proteins | sample 1672631 | NCBI WGS metagenome assembly OLOS01 (sample SAMEA3136707, study PRJEB25190) | human gut metagenome | biome: human gut; feature: human-associated habitat; material: faeces | place: Austria | collected 2013
TGCCCATCACCGCCAGCGCATCACCGCTTTTCACCCGCTGGCCCACGGATACCAGATTCCGCGCGTTGTGGCAGAAATACAGGTAGTTCACCGCGTCCGGCGTCTGGCCCGCGTCCAGCTCCACGCACACGTACCAGCCCCATTCCCACGTTTTGCTGCCCGTGGACCTGTCCACCTTGCGGGCCGTAACGACCCGCCCGGAAATGCTTTTGCCCTTGTAATCGGGCATCCGGATGGTGGTGCTGTCCAGCCCCTCCTCGTCGCTGCCGCCATGCCAGCCCTTGCCGTTGTTCCGGGTATAGCCCCACCGGCTGTACCCGTACCGCACCCGCACGCGGCCCTTAAAAATCGCCATATGTTATGCCTCCTTTACGACACTTTAATGTTTTGCAGATATGTGCTCAGTTTCGCGCCATTATCCACGCACGTTGTGAAGCACACAAAATACAATCCGGTGAGTTGCGTGGTGTCCAGCGTCACCGAATGTGGTCCTGCCGTGTTAAAACTGATACGGCTGCACACGCCGCCCGTCGCCGAGATGGGCTGATATTTATTTTCAAACCTCTGCGTGACACCCATGCTTGCGTATCCACCGCCCCACATCTCGGAGGCGGTAAAAATAGCCGTCAGCCCGGAAATGTGCGTCAAATCTATCTGCTTCACCGTAGACACAAGTACGCCCTGATAGAGCTGTCCATCATAGGGCATGTACGCTTTCATGTTGTCTGCATTGATGGTCAGTTGGCCATTCAGGCCAGATACCGCGCCAGGCGTATTGCCGAACCAATAATCATTGTGAGCCATATAGGTGTCCTTCTGCTGCCAGCCGCCCGTCCACTCGGTAATCTGATCCCCTGCATTGTACAGGTAGTCAGGGATACGCTGCCAGACCACGCGGGCGTTGAATAACACGCGGGAGCATGAGCGCCCCATGAATCGAATAAACGAGCTTTGGAGGATACGCCTCCCGTTGAATTTCAGCCCCATCACTGCCACCAGATTTCAAGATCGTCGCCATTCATGTTCATGCTGAAGGTCTTGCCGCCGATCTTCAGACTGTTCCCGGCGGTCAGCCCCGAATATGTCCCGCTGGTATTGGCCTTCCCGTTCAGTTTTGCGTCGGTCTCGGATTTGGTATAAGCGCCCACCTGCGCGGCGGTTGTCACATGAGGGTTATTTTTGTCACCCATATGAGAGATCAACGCCGACACCGCCGCGGCCAGTTTCCCGAAAGCTGTTGCCAACTTTTCCCGTGATATGAGTGCCGCCGGAGCAGCTGCGGGCATAAATTCCGGCGCGACTGCATAGGGTACGTCATCGTCGTCCAGCTCCAGCAACAGATTCGCAGCCAACGCGCCCCAGGCGTCGCCCTGCTGTTGGACGCTACTGGACACTTCCACGGCAACATCCTCCAGCACAGCCGCGCCTTGCCGGTTGCGGAACGTCAGCCGTGGCTTTCCGTCCGCTTCCTGCACGATCATATCTTTAAATGCACGCGCCAAATATGCCACCTCCCATAGTAAAGGCCAATGTCTGCCTTGCGTTCTGTTGCGCTGTCAGGGCTGTGTACAGCCCCAGCAATGCACTTTCTATTCGGTTCAGGTCATCATAGTTCCATACGCGACCATTGGCTGCGTATGCCCGCGCCCTCTCCGAGCGCGCCGGCCGAAACGTATTATCCAGTAATGCATCAACATTATTGTCTACGTTGGCGAAAAACTCCACATACGGAAATCCTGCCGGGCCATAGTCTGCCATATCTGCCAGAGGGAACGGCAGATATAGCTGCCGGGCCATGTCCCGCAGATGCAGAATATTACCTCGGATACGGACATAGTCCGGGTCGAGCATAACGGGGTCTGTTTCCTGCCAATCAGTTTTTGGCGTTATCCATGCCATCGCGTTCCCCCCGCTTAAATATCGCTTGCCAGCCGTTCTCCGAGCGTAACGGATAACTGACGCCCATATACGGCCGGGGCTTTGCTGGTTTCTTTCTGTTTCTCGACCTCTTTATCCTCCCAGTCGCCCACAAGGGCGTATGCGGAAAAATCCTTATGCGCAACTCCGGTCAACTGTTCATCCGGTTCATCCGCCGTCTCGTTGTCTGGGTAATAGATGGTAAAGATTTCAAGGTTGTCGGGGACGATATCCGCCCGGATGGCGTCAAACTGTTCTGCATCCGCCCGGAACGTGAGCTGCACCGTATTGCGCCGGCGGTTGCGCATCATCCCTTCGCCCTCGTTGGGCTGCTCAATTTCATACTTGTGGCCGTTGGCCAATTTGATAAGGCTCATGCCGTTTGCTCCTCTCTGATAGGTATTATTAAGGGTTGCTTCGCGTTGAATCGGATGGCGCGGCGAAGCGTCGCAAGCTCATTATGCACATAGGTATTCCCGGTCACATCTATGGACTTATGGCCGAGGATTTTTGCGATGGAATGGATATCCACACCGTGCCGCCGCAACCATGTGCCATAGGTATGCCTGAGTTGGTGCGACGTTAGTGGCGGGATGGATGGATAAGCCCTGTTGAAGCGTTCCATTTCTCGCTTCAGCCGTGCGCTCCATTTCTCTGGATTCAGGGCGGCCCCATGCTCATGTACCAGGTATGGGCCGGGGCCATACATTTCCAGGCAGCGTTTATATGCCTGTATCGCCACATTCGACAGTGGATTTGTGCGAAAGCTGTCATTCTTCGGTGCTCGTTCAACGATCACCCCTCCTTTCTGCCGCTGAAGCTGGCGGGATATGTCATAGGCCCGTAGCCGTAGGTCGAAGTCACCGGAACGCCAGCCAGCCATTTCGCCGCGCCGTGCTCCAGTCTCAAGCAGTAATACAACTTCGGGCATCTTATTCAAAAACCACCGTTCTGCCGTCAGTATCTCCGCATCGGAGTAGACGGGTTTGCGTTTTACACGCTTCTTGCTTTTCAGTTTCTTAAATTTCGCCGGATTTTTATCGCACAAGTCGTTGTATATCGCAGTCTCAAAAATCGCGTTAAGACACATGCTGACTTTGCTGCACATACTCGGAGAAAGCACACCAGATATGCGGTCGTAAAATGCACCAACGCGCTCTGACGTGACGGCGAAAAGCGGGAGATCCCCGAACTCCGGCAGGATGTACTTATATACGGGGTCTTCATACGTAGTGTAATATGCTTTCGTGCTGACAGCGGGCTTCTTATAATCCAGCAGCCAGCGGCGCGCCCAACCGCGCACCAAAAATTCATCATCGCAGATTTTGCGTTCCGCATCTATTCCATGTTCTGTGAGATATGTGTGGTATTGCTGCTTTGCCTCCGCGACCGTCCGGCCACGAAAAGGGCGGGTGACTGCTTCGCCATCCGCCCTACGTCCAATGATGCCATCGTATTTTTTTAAATTTTTCTTGCCTTTCTTGCTTGCCATTTTACAGCCCTCCCAATAGCTTTTACTGCTATTGTACAGGCTGTTTGCTTCCGATGCTAATTTAGGTGCGAAAGCAGGCGCAAAAACTCACGCTCTCACGAATGCAGAATTGCCCGTGCTGAGCGGGGCCATCGTTATGCACAGTTCAAATGTGGGGACGAATATTCAGACAGTAAATGGAGTGTTTAAGCCAGCAATCACAAACAATGGGAAATATCGTGGCGGTGGCGAACTGGTGAGCGATGTCGGGACTAGTTCTGTCGGCCATTTTTCGTTAAACATAGGCGGAGGACAGGCTATGTCACTGATTCAGCCGTCGTTATATCTTAATTATTTGATTAAGGTATAAGCTTGGTTGACGGTTTTCGTGAGCTGCACCGTTTCCCGAAGAACCTGTGGTGACGGCCCCGGCAGGCTCTTGACGCACTTGAAAGCTATTACTTCCCTCTTGAGTGCCCATTAGGTTTTTATAATCAATTAAAGTCGTGTGGTTATGAGGTCCATTTTGCGCGGCTGTCAGGCTGACTGATTGAACACCTGCGGCCGCACCTAAATTAGCATCGGAAGCTTCCGATGCTAATTGGGGATGTGCGGCGAAACGGGGAGAAACAGCTCATACACAGCTCTTGACTGAGATGGCAGAGCACTATCACGGCTTTAGAAACAACGATGGGCAACAGGTCCGGGCTTGGGTGATTGATGAATCCTCGAATGATTCGCTGGCGAACGGTTCAGGCTCCAAAGCCAGCGTAACATGGCAAACGATGAATGCCGGGAACAGCACTCCATTTAATGTCATGCAGCCGAGCTTATACCTTCACCACATAATTAAGATATAGGGACGGTTGCATAATCCCGAGGTTTGTGAATACCTTTCCTGCATTGGTGGCGGTTGTAGCGATATTGTCTGCATCGCTCCAGTTTTGCCAGTGTCCAAATCCCCATCCGGAATCTATTTTTATCGGAGCAATAACTGTATCCCCCGGAAGGTTATAATCCTGTATCGCAGCTCCTTTTGTTCCCACCTTCACGCCTGGAGAATTAGCATCGGAACCTACCGCCACACGACCGCGCATGTCGGGGAGGTTGAAAGTGGTAGATCCGTCACCGGAACCGTAGGTTGTACCGATAACAGAAAAGAGCTGTGCATAGGTGGTGCGGGAGACCGCTTGTCCTTGGCAAAGCAGCCAGCCATCAGGAGCGACAGCGCCTGCATATGGCACAACCATGCCCGTGGGCATCCACCATTGGGGAGAATGTCCACCCAGTTTGTTTGCGTCTGCGGCTGTCCCCTCGCTCGGCAAAGCCCCCACGCCGGCCGCAGTAATATTGATGGATTTTGCCGCGCTTCCGTCATAGGCGCCCTGGCTGGTTCCGTTCAGGCTGATGGTCAGCGCGTTGGGATTCTTCAAAGACGCGGGAAAATCCGTGATCTGGTTTTTTGTATGTGTGTGCGTTGACGGCGGGAATGTCGATGGTTTTCCCGTCACGCCCGACCATGGAACAGTCTCAGCTTTATCCACTACGCCGTCCTCGTTGGTGTCATATACGCTCTTCAGCATGTCGCCGCTGCCGGAAGCCGCCATTTTGTCATCCACATACTTTTTTGTAGCCGCGTGCATGTTGGCTGTAGGCGCTGCATGTAGCGTAAGAAAACCCGTCAACGTGCCGCCCGCCAGTGGCAGCTTGCTGCTCACCGTGTTCCAGGTAGTCACCATCGCCGCTGTAATGCCGTCCAGCGCATTTTTATTGGAATGGCTGTGTTTGGCTGTTACCGCCGCCGCAAGGTTCGCCTCGGTTTGCGTGTAGGTATCCAGCAAGGCCTTATTGATATGGCTGTGCTGGGCGTCAACAGCCCCGTTCCATTTCGTGCGTTCGGCGGCGGTGATATGCTTCACACCGTCCGCCAGATGTGCGATGAGCGCCGACACCGATGCGGCCAGCTTTCCAAAGGCCACAGAGAGCTTTTCACCACTGGCCAGAGCCGCCAGCGCAGATGCGGCGGTATAGGTGGGCGTCTGGTCGTTCGTGGGAACATTCGGCACACTGCCAAGCCCAACCTGTGCCTTGGTAACAGCATGTGGATTTGATGTATCGCTCTTGTGCGCATTCACGTCATCCTGCACCACTTTGATGGCTGCGGCCTGTGCGGTGCTTACGGGTTTGTTTGCATCGCTGGTATTGTCCGCATTTCCAAGCCCAACCTGTGTCTTTGTCACACCGTGCGGATTACTCTTGCTGTCCATATGTGCCCTTGCCGCCGTCAGCGTGGTGGCGGGCGTGCCATTCCATGTGTCCGCACCGCTGATGGCCTTGATTGCGTTGCCGATGGCCGTCAGCAGCGTTTGCAACGGGCCGCTGGTCGTCAGTACCGTGCGCTGTCCGAGCTTTGCGTCCGTGACACTGTTATCCGGGTGGTCCAGCACGGCGGCGGATTTATGCTGCGACAATTCCAGCTTTGTGGCTTTTTCCTTTTCCATCCGCACATCTTCCAGACGCTGGCGCTCCATTTCTTTGTCGATTATTTCAAGATCATAGGTCAGATCCTCGATATCGGCCGCATCGTTTGCCTCGCCCTCCCGTGCGCCGCGCTCCGGCAGGCGCATGTTGTAGTATTTGCTGCGTCTCATTCTTCCACCATCCTTTTTGCGATCATTTTTCCTTTCAGCCCGCCGTCGAACGCCAGTTCATTTTTGAGCACGCGCGCCGGCGCGGCGAAAGGCGCGAACTGGCTTTCCAGCCAGATCAGGTCTCCGGGGTCCAGCTCCGGGCTGCCCCGATACTCAAATTCGTAGGTATTGCGCAAAAGCAGCCAGTCCCGTACCCATTCAGCCACCGCAAGCGCATGCGCAGCGTCGGTAATGAGGGGGTTGTCCAGCGTCTCCACGCTGCCGTTTTCGTCCGGGCTTTCCACGGGTGCCGTCACGGTGCGGGCGCTGCTTTCCAGCTTGCGCCCTGTAACCGTCACAACAGCCTCACCGCTCCCGGTAAGGGTCAAATCCACTGCGCCCGCAAAAACAGCCTTAGCGGCCACCGTAGCCCCTGAAACGGCAACGGATACGTCCGCCGCCTGCGAAAAGGTCAGATGCAGCTCCAGCGTTCCGTCCACGGTATAGCTTTCCTTATGCAGCTCACTGGCCGCTGCCTCCGGCGCGTAAGCATAGGCCGGACACTCTACGGCCCACAACGTGGGAATCTGGCTCACCTTGGGCCGCGCCAGCATCGTGTGGAAATCCAATTTAAAATTGTCCTGCACGTCGTTGGCTGGCTCGATGCGGATATACCCTTCCCGGTCGGTGTACAGCACGCAGCACGCCGCGTGGGCGATGAGCTGCAGCAGCTCCTTGTGCTTTTTCACGGGCAGGGGCGCGGTGGTTGTGAAGTCCGCGAGCCCCTCCCACAGCTTCCAGGGCGGCGCGGTGCCGCTGAACGGTGCAAGGCCGCTGTCCTCCAGCACATCCAGCGCAAGCTGGTATAGGGTGCGCCCGGCCGGAGCATATACCCCTTTATAGTAAGTGTCGTCTAGCCCCGAAAGCGCGTCCTGCGCCTTAAAACTGGCCGACAGCCCGTCCACTGTGGGCTGGCCCGTCAGGTAGTACCGCCCGCCGGGCACCCATTCCGTCACACCGCCCTCGTACACTTCGCGCCAGCCGTTCAGTTCCAGCTCCGCCCAAGTGTTCGCCGCAACGTCTTTCCACGTCATGCCCCCGGCAAGGTACTGGCCGTACTCCACCTTCACCGGGTTCTGTTCGGAGATGTACTTGTAGATGCCGGAGGCGTTGTCCGGGTCGTAGAGATATTGACCGCCTGTGCCCGTCAGCGTGTTGATGTTGACGATCGTAAAATCAAACGAATTTGTGGGCAGGCGGCGGGAAATGGGGTCCACATCCAGTTTGTGCGTTGCATTCTGTACCAGTTTGTTGTCGAACACAAGACCGAAGCCGAACATCAGCTGCTGCAGCCGCATGCGGCGGTACGGCCTTGTCATGCGCGGGAATGTGAACGCCAGCGCGTCAAAGCGCTCGATGGCGTCGGGCGTGGTGTATACGGCCGCGTCCGGCGTGTAATCCGCCGTGAAAAATACGGCTCCCTCCCGGCTGGCCGTCAGGTGCATTTCCTCGGGCCAGTCCCCGCAGGTCGGGTCAAATGTGAATGTTAAACCGGGCACGGTGTGCGTTTTGGAAAACGTCAGCACCATGCCCGGCACGTCCGCTGGCGTAAAAGCTCCGTCCGCGCCGCAAAGTGCCGCAGACACAAACCCCTCGGGCCGCAGGTCGGCGGAGCCGGGCTTGGGCGGGATCAACTGCGAGCCGTCGGCCCGCATGCGCCCCGGCTCAAAGGTGGCGTAGGTTGCACGCGGCGTGCCGTCCTCCAGCAGCATCGTGTCTGGGCGCGAGTAGAATGTGCCTGGCGCCGTTTCCGGCGGCGCGCAGGTCGCGGCCGCGTCGGTGTCCGTCAGACCGAAGGTGATGCGGATGTATCCCTGCGGCGCGATCTGCTCCTGCACCGCCGCCTGGTACAACGATGATGTCTTTTGCAATCACACCACCCCGCAGTCAATGACGTTGAACGACGCGTCGCGGTAAAATCGCGGTTCACCCGTTTCCTTGCTCACCACAAAAGGATTTGTTTTCACGTCGCCCAAATAAAAAAGCCGCGTTTCCCAGCGGCCAAAGTTGTGGTTGAAGTAGTGGCAATAGAAAGTAAAATGCCCATCATCAAACCAGCGGTTCATTTCCCACCATTTTTCTGCCGGCATGACGGACCAGGCCAGACTTTGCTTGTGGACGCTGCGACCGACCATCCGGCCCACTACCTCACCGTTTGCATTGCGAGCACTGTCCACCATGCGTGAGGTTTCAAAAGGTGCCTTGCCCTCATCCGGGTAAGGCACCATGATCGCATAATTCTCACGATCCGTCGTTGGTGATGAGCCAAGATAGATATACCCTCTTTTTTCTTCCATCTTGTCAATCGCCTCTTTCCTAGTATGCTTCTGCGAATACGCCGCCCACAGACGCGCCACGGTTCATTTTGATGCGGTGCTGGTTGCGATAAAGCACTTCTCCGTCTATATCTTCGGTGACGTTCACGACGATATCCCCGCCAAAACCTGCTGCGTTCGCGGAACCCAGCGCTTCCAGAAAAGCCTGTTTCATCCGGCTTTCCGGTGCGACGATCTCCGGGTTGTTGTTCGCACCCGGATATTCGCCGCCCGCGAAGAGTGTCGGTTCCTTCAGTACTGCACCAGTAGCCAGCAATGGAATCTGTGGCGCGGTAATGGGAGTAATGGAAAATCCGATGCTCTTCCCGCCGAACAGCGGAACCCAGTCCGGGATATGCACATTCAGGTGGTTGAGAACGTCTATCACTGCGTTCATCCCGCTCACGACACCGGAAATCATCCCGTTCATAAACCCGATGATGCCGTTGATGATGGGCCGCAAAGCGTTTTTGATACCTTCCCATACAGAGATAAAACCATTTTTGATATCATCCAGCCATGCCGTGATTTTCGTCCAGATAGCTGTTATACCGTTCAACATGCCGAGCATGATATTTCTGCCCCAGCCTTCGGCCACACGGCTCGGGCTATGCATGTCGAAGGCGTCTGCGATTCCGTCCCCGATCGGCTTGAAGATGTTTTTGTATATCCAGTCCCAGATGCCTTTTATAACGCTCCAGATGCCATTGAGCAGGCCGGTGATGAGCTGAACACCAAGCTCTTCCGGGTTTCCTTCGCCGGTCACGAATTGGTCGAAGCCCGCAAAAAACTGCTCTTTGATCCAGCTCCACAAATCCGAAAACGCGCCCTGGATAACTCCCCACAGTGCGCCGAATCCCGCGCCGATCACAGAACCCACCGCGTAAAACACACCCGGCCAGTCGATATTGCACAGCATATCTTTTATGCCGGTTCCTATGGACTTCCAGTCTACGCTGTGAATCGCATCGACAAGCGCGTTGCATGCGCCGATGATTCCGTCGCTCAGGACCTGTCCCACCTGCGCCCAGTCCAGCTCGGCCAGAAAAGTGCCCAGCGTGCGGATGGCAATCGTGAATTTTGAAACGAGGAGCGCGCCGACCTGTGCGCCGTCGACTTGGCTCAGCGTACCGTTGACAAGCCCGGCCAGTTTCGCGCCCAGGCTGTTCCAGTCGAACGTGGTGATAAGCCCATACGCGAAAGAGATGCCGTTCTGCAGCTTCTTTCCGAACCTTTTCCCCCAGCCGTTGGCGTCGAAACAATTCAGAATGCTGTTGGCTTTCTCGGCGAGAATAGCCCCGGCCCCTTCCCAGTCTCCGCCCTTTATGGCATCGAGCACCTGATCGAGCAGTGTGGATTTTCCCTCAAAATCAAAGTTTGGAAGTATTTCATCTGCGCCGCCGCCACCGCCGCTTGAAGCGTCGTCCTCCTTGCCCGTGTCGATCACGTTCAATTCGTCAAAGCCGAGTGTGTTATTGGCCTTTTGCAGGTCCTTTACGTCCTTGGCCGCGCTCCCTGCCGCGCTGCCGTAGCTGTGCATGGATTTTGCCGCGGATTTCATGCTGCTGATGCTCTTCCCTGTCAGCAGGCTGATAAGCTTTGCGATGTAGGAAAACACCGTTGCTGCCGCGTTGGCCAGCGCCGACAGTGCGGGTGTGAGGGTTTGTATAATGGGCGCCGCCGCGACAGACGCCGCCCCCTTCAGATTGCTCATGGCGCCGCGCATCTGCTGCGTGCTCAAAATGGCGCTTTTCAAGTATTCCGTCATTTTCCGCAGGGCTGCGGATATCCCGTTAAAAATCAGGGCGCCGGACACGATGCTGCGCAGGCGGGCGCCAAAACTCTGGACGCCGCCGTTTGCCTTTTTCGTGTGAAGCGTGAACGACAGCATGGATTTGCCCAGTTTGCCCAATGCAGAGATGCCTTTTTTCGCCATGGAAAACAGCTTGCCGAATATCTTCACCGCGCCTTTGAGCGCAGCTATGGGGATGGAAAGCGCGATTTGCGCAAGCCCTTTCGCCATTTTTTTCGCGGTGTGCGCCGCAACTTCGCCCCAGCTTGAGAACTGCGAAGCCGTGAGGTCATCTAATTTTGCCTTTGTGCTTTCCGCGCGTTGTTCCAACGAAAGCAGCGAGTTTTCGGCTTGGGTCACCTGCTGTTGCAGCGAAATTCCCTCAATACTGTCCTCGCTAAATTGCCGCATTGAAAGCCGAAGCTGCTCTATACGAACTTTCGTCTGCTCGATGGCGGTCTCGGTGTTCTCCAATTTCTTCCGCAGGAAATCAATTTTTTCAGCTTCGCCCTCATCCAATCCTTCAAGGTTAAATTTATCCAGAGATTTTTCCGAAAAGGAGCTGATTGCCCGCCGGATTTTCCCGAATATGGATTCGGTTTCTTCAGCAGTCTTCTCCAAGGATTCAGTGATTTTCTCTCCGGCGTCGTCCCCCGCTTCGGAGAGCGTTGCATCCAGCCCTATGACTTTTTCCTTTTCTTTTTCAAGGGATCGTGCGGCGTCTTCCGCGCTCTTTTTTACTTTCCGATTTTTCGTTGCAGCCTTATCCAGCGCCTCCACGGCCTCTTTCACAGGCTTTTCAACATTCTTCACCGCTTTTTCCGTTACTGTGGCGGCTGTACCGGCGGCTTGCTGCAACCCAGGCAAAGATTTCCTCATGATATCATTCAGTTTTGCCTGCACTTTTTCCAGTATTGGAAGAGCTTCATCTGCCTTTGCCTTGACGATGATCTCAAGTTCTTCTACGGTTACCGCCATGTGTCCTCACCTCCCTGGCGACATACAGAAATACCCCGGCAGATTCTGCCGGGGTCATCCCATCAAAAATTTTGTCCATGCTTCAAGTTCGGCGGCGCGCCGCTCTTCCAGTGTCATGTGCTTGGGAGCCTTTTTCCCAAACAGGCTCGGATACAGTTCTTTCAGGTTGAGCACTCTCGGTTTTTTCTGCTGTGTGGATATCCATTGCCGGTAAAGGCCATCCAGCAGGATCGCCTGTTTCTTGAAGTCCTCTTCCTGCCGGTCGTTCTGTGCCTGCACGTATTCGCCTATCTCCCTGTGCGTCATTTCCCCAAATTCCAGCGGGGATATACCGCATGCATAGGCGGCCGCCCGGCTGGCATCAATTACCGCGCGCCAAGTTCGGAGGCCACCATGCCCTCGGCTACCTTGTCCACCGCGCGGTTGACGATCTCGCCCAACTCCAGCGCCGGCTCCTCCAGCCATGCCTTCAGGCGCTCCTTCGTCATCTTCCGGCCGAAAAAACCGCGTTCATTGATCTCCGTCAAAAGGTCAATGTACAAATCCTGCACCGACGCCTCGCTGTTTTCCTCCAGATATGCGTCCAGCAGGTCCGCAGCATCCTCCAGCTTCTTCAGAGCACCGTCGGAAAGAATCAGTACCGCCGTGGTCAGGACACGGATGTTTCCCGCCTGCGCGGCCTTCTGCCAAAATAGCTGCGTGTCCTCGATGTGCAGCCGTTCCTCCAGGAGCAGCATCAGGCGGGTTTTCAGTTTCAGTTCCACTTCTTTTTCTTTTGTTGCGATAAGCATGTACATTTCCTCCAGATCGTTGTGTATTTTCAGGCCGAAACGGCACTCCGCAGCATACAGTTATAAGCATATGCTGCGGACTACCGTCAGGTAGTCCATCGAAAATCAGCCGCCGCCTCCGGTGGGAAGTCCGGTCGTCAGGTCTTCAGGCGCTGTAGCCTTGTAAATCTTCAACATGCATTTGACCATGTCGTCCAGCTCCAGGGCTGACAGAGTGATGCGGAAATCGCCTTTCCATTTTTTTACGAGCGATTTTGCCGCGGGCGTGCTTCCGGCGGTGTTGTCCGGTAGCTTTACATACCAGAACAGATTTTGCCCCTCCAGCGCTTTCAGCGCCGTGTACTGCTCTTTGTAGTAGAGAATTTCCACCTCGATGGCGCTGAACGGCTTCACGCCCGGGACGCCGTACTCGACGTCGCTTTCCAGCGTGCGGTATGTGATGTCGTCCGGGGGCGTGTCCACCTCCGGGATGCCCTGTACGCCGAACACCTGCGTAGGTGCAACGGTGTCCGTCTCCGCATAGTAAAGCTCGGTCAGCATCGTTGCGGACGGAGGCGTAAATTCTGCATTGTATTTCGCCAAAGTATATCCCTCCAGTTCAGTTGTTTCTTTCAAAAGTGTTGTCGATGGCGTTCCAGCGGACCTCAAAGTACCCGCCGAAGCGCCATTTTTCCGTGATATCGTCCTGCTGGCTGGGCACGTTCCCGGTCTGCCGCAGGTTCAGCTTTTCCAGCTCTGCGCGGAGCTGTTCAAACAGGCGCACGGCGTCAAGCTGCTTGTCCGCCCACACCTCAACCGTGATAGAGATATCATAGGCTCTCCCCATATACAGGGGGCGCGCCAGCGGCACGGAAAGCGTACAGCACGGAAATACGGCGCGGGTGCTGGGATTTTCCAGCATCACGCTTTCTTCGTCCGGGAACAGGCCCGAATCCACCACTGCCCGCCAGAACATCACGGCAAGCTCCGCCTGATTCAACGTGTGCAGCGGGTCATTCATCCGTCACGCCACCTCCTCCGGTCAGAAGGGCGATGATCTCCTGCTTCACGGCGTCTACGTTGTCCCCGCGGCGGTTGAACGCCGCCGGATGGAAATACGGATGCGGCTTCATGCCGTCTACAACCCAGTATTGCGCCCCGTCGCGCCCTACAACGAGCGGGTATCCGTATTTGGCGAAACTGCGCGGCACCATGCTTACATGGATAAACCATGGAATCTGCTTGGCACGCTTGAGGCGTATGGCCTCGGGATTGCCCTGATTGTCCACCTTGACGCCTGTTCCAAATTCCACATACGGCGCGAAGCTCGTGACGCCGGTATCGGTGTACACGCGCCCGACAATCTCTCCGGTCTCGCTGTTCAGCATCTCGACCTTGATGCACTTCCCGACGACATTGGGAGCCAGCCGGATGGCCAGCTTCGCCGTGTCGTCCAAAGCTCGCCGCACACCGCGCCCCGCCGCTCCCGGCAAACCGTCGATAATACGCTGCAAGCCTGGCCCTGTACGTTTGAAATCGAAGGTCACCATTTCACACGCACCGCCTCTATCAATGTTGGGTTTTTGGGATGTATGCCGCCTATGAACGCGCTGCGCACGGCCTCTACACGGTATTCTCCCTGCCCGTAATCCTCCAGGGCTTCCCCGTGTATCTCGACGGTGCGCTGTACCGCAGGCCGCGTCAGGTACAGGCGGTCATCCTTGCCTATGTCCGGCGGCGTCTCGCTGCGCAGCTTTATAAGCTCGTTCACGGTCTTGCCATACGCCTGGACATCGACTTCGGAGCGGTCAGTCTGAACATTGATCTCCACCGCGCGCAGACGGGTGTATACGGTCTCCTCCTGCGCTCGGATCCGCGCGGTATGGGGCGTCGTCACCCACACGGTGCTGTTGTTTTCCAGCCTCATAAGCGCAGCACCCGCAATCCTGCGGCCACGATGTTTTTGTGCAGCGTGGCCTCAATATCTTCGTAGGTATAGCTTTGGCCGCCCGCCGTGCTGCCGGTGCTGCCCTCGTCGCCGCGGCGGCGCCACGCTGCGCATACAGCGTCCCGCACCAGCTTCAGCAGCGCATCCGGGGTACTGGTACGGTTGCTGTGCATCAGGGCGGAGGCGAGAAGCCCGTCGAACAGGTCGCCAAGCTCCTCGCCCGCTTCGGACAATCCCAACTGGCGTCGGATGATGTCAAGCTGCATTTCCTTTTCTTCGGGCTTCATCGCGCATCAGCCTCCCTTACGAGCCGGGTGCCGCGGCTTCTTCCAGCGCGGTTACACGAGCGTCAAGCGACGCGGTGCCGGAAACCATTTCCGCGAGAACCTTGCGCAGCTCCGGCGCGATCCCTTCCATTTTCATGATTTCATCAGGCGTCATATCCGTTTCCTCCTATCAGGTCAGGCCGGTGATGGAGCCATGCAGGAACGCAGGACCATGGTCCAGGCCGAACTGGCCGAAGATCTGGCCTTTCTCGCTGGCGCCCGTCTTTGCAAGCTCCTCATAGAAGAAATTGCCCTTACCCGGCACAGGCTGGAACACCGGGCGCACGGCGCTCATCTCTACGGCGAGCACTGCCGTCTGCGGCATGAAACGGTCCAGGGCAATACCGATGTTTCCGAAGTCCGTCTCGATCTGCTTGATGTTGGTGCCTCCGATGTTGCGGTCCGTCGGCGCATAGGAATAGATATCCGTGATGAGCTGCTTCTGCGTGCTGCCGGTCCACAAAACCATGTTGCTGAAGATGGCGCCCGCATCATACATGGCCTTGAAAAGCTGCTGCATCAGCGCCTTGGTGAGAGCTTTGTTTCCGGCCGCAACGTTTGTGCCGCCGTCGCCGGCGCACAGCGCCAGAAGGCCGCGTGTTTTGCTGGCCACATTCGCAGCGGTAGTCTTGGCGTATACGCCGTTGATGATGGTGTACTCCACGTCGCGGGCAATCTTCTGCAGCGCCTTGGCAATCTGGAAATCTTTCTCGTCGGGCACATTGTTTTCCTGCCCGGCGGTGTTCAGGCCGCTCATGCGTCCGGCGTTGGACATCTTCACGTAGCTGATATCCACGGATTCGTGGAAGATCTGCGTCACGTTGGTATTTTGGCTGCGCACGATGCCGACGGGAGCGGGTGCGGTCAGAGACGCGGTCTCCGTGATCGCGGGCTGTGCCGCTTCGGGGAAATTGTACTGGCTGTCGGTCGGGAACTCGAAGTCCTCCGTCTGCATGCCGCCTTCGGTCAGGCCGCCAATGGCCGACAGGATAGGGGTATTCACCGCATCGGCAGTGAACAGCTCGCCCGCATAGTTGGGCAGGTTCCAAACGGTGCCCGTGGTCGTAATGTTTGCCATAGTCTTTTAGTCCTCCTTTGGAATGCTGAAAAGTTTGTTCTTCGCCGCCACCCGCTGGGCCAGCGGCACGTTTCGGTCAGCGGCCTGTTTCTCAAGCCGCTGGCGCTCGGTCTGCATCTGCGCAGCCACGGTCTTTGGCGCGGGCTGCTTCAGGCGCTCATTTACAGCGGCCTCAACCGCCTTTTTGAACACGGACGCCAGATTTTCAACAGTCCCCTTCACCGTTTCGGCCTTGGCGGTGCGGAAGTCGATGGTGTCCAGAAATTCCAGGGGCAGCCCGGCGGCGTTGGCCAGCTTGGATGCTTCGGCCTGCAGCTTGTAGGCGTTCAGCGCCTGCTCCGCTTCATCGGCCCGCCGGATGGCCTCGTCATGCTCGTGCTGTACGCGCTCGGCTTCGGTCATGTTCGCCAGCCTGTCGGCCTCCTGCTGCTTCTGGAGGGCCTTGCCGACCTCTGCGGCGATCATTTTATTCACGTCCTCCCGGGTGAACGTGCGCTCCGGCTTTTTCTCCGGAGCGGCAGCAGGTGCAGCGGGCTGCTGTGCATCGCCGGCGCTCGCCGCAGGTTCCTGGGCTTGCGCGTCCTGAACCGCCGCGGCGGCCTGTTCCTGTGTGATGTTCTTTTCGTCCATGTTCTTCTCCTGCGTTTTACGCCCGCGCGGCTTATTTGCGCTTTACGCCCGCCGGCTTATTTTTTCGGATGCGTGTATAACAAAAGGCCCGTCGCTGAAGCGTGGGCCTTGTGCTATTGATTGAATTTTGGGCATGAAAAAACCACCGCCCGGCGGGTGGTGGTTTAGTCCTTGCTGCTATATCGCTTTATTGCCTGAGAGACTTTCTGGCAATATTCCCTGTATAGGATTCCGCGTTCTTTGTACTTTTCATGTGAAAAAGGAGCGGATGGAGTGCCTTTCATAAGTTCATTAAGTTGCCTCTTGTACTCCTGCTCCAGTTTGGTGAGTTCTTTTTTTGCTTCCTCAGTTAAAATTCCCATCTTCAGCCCTTATTTCTTTGTTTCCACAAAGGTTTGTATCGGCCATATTGCCAGTCTATAAAATGCTCCGCAAAATAGATGCGTTCCTCGTCGTATTCATCCGGGGTCATTCCATCATGCCAATATGGAACATCTCTAATGACTGCAGGCGGACGCCAAACTTCCTTATTTTCCATCTTCGTAATACTCTCCTAAGTAATCTTGTTTCAACCGCTCAAAAAGCATCTCCCAACGGACAATGGAACGCTCTGAAGCAAGCATACCATTCTGTGAACGAATGCGCAACTCTTTTTCAATCTCAGGATAGAGCGGATCTAATAAGAATGAGTTAAGTTTCACACCTTCATTTTTGGGAGCAATATACTTTACACCATCATTTTGCACAGCAACCATTGTATCGATGCACGGAGTAGTCAATAGGGTTTGAACATCCGTTTCGGAAAGGGGCTGCGCTTCATTGTGATTGTGGACAAACACAAACCTCCGGTCTTTATTATTTCTCGCAAAATCCCAGAAACTATCTCCGCCCACCGCTTCAGGGTCATCCATCGTCCCGTCTTCTGTATACGCAAGCTCTCCCGTGTCTGCATCAATGAGGCGCATGTGTTCACATCCATCCTCTGTACCGCGTTTGGCAACATCTTCGCATGCTGTGCTTATCGATTCATTCACCATGTCGTTGTAACGTGGGATGCGAACGGAATAGTCGTAAGATGGGTCGTAATAGACTTTCTCGCCAGAGCCAGAAAATACATCTGAACCGCGAGCAGCGGGCACCCCCTCCGCATCCACCTCAACCGCCTGGATCACGCTGCGGCAGGGGTGCGGCGGAGGATACACGGGCGGGGCGTTGATGCCAAGCTTCAGCTCCTCCATCCGGAACACCTTGCCGTGCAGCGCCCGGCATTCGTCCGTTGTGCGGTCGTCGATGGTCGCTATGAACCGGTACGCTTTCACGCCTGCATCCATGAACGCCTGAACCACTGTGTGTCCCACGATAAAGCCCATCACCATATCGTAGTAGCCCGCGAATCTGCCCTCCGGCGTTTTCTGCACTTCTCGGAGCTGCCACGCCCGCTGCCGTTTCAAAACAGCCTGCATCGGTTCGCTGTCCATGGAAAGCTCTTTCCCCTGGGAGGAATCAACAACGGCCTGCTTGGTGATTTCTCTTGCCCGGTACGCCGCATCTGCTGCCAACGCCTGCTTATAGGTCAGGCCCGTGGGCAGCGGATTGTTGGAAAGCGTATCGCGCACAAATTTGGCCCCGGGAGCGTTTTTTGTTCCGAGTTGTGTAATTTCATTCCCCTCGGCAAAAGCGCGCTTGTAGGCGATTCTGGAGGCGCTTAGGAGCGCGTCGCGGTCTACCTCTGAAATTCTGTCATAGCTGTCAGAAATGACGTGCATCAGGTACAGCAGCATTGCCTCGTCGCAGCGCATTCTTGTTCGTCGCTGGGCGTCCTGCATCAGCAGCCGCAGCTCGCCGGTGCTCTCCCCTTGTTTTTTCCAGCGTGTGATGTCCCGGTGCAGCCGTTCCACCTGCGCCCTGGGCAGAAGCCCCATCATGGACAGCCCGGCAAAACGGTTGAGGATATCCTGGGCTTCGTCCTGTATCACGCGGCTTTCCCGCAGGACCGCCCTGTATACGGGCCTGTTCTCCGCGTCGATGGGCCGCCAGAAGGCCAGCTCGTCAAAGCCATATGTATTATTGTTACGGCCTTGCTGTGCCATTCAAATCCCCGTCCTCGCCTGTTTTGCCATCATCCTGTCCGGGTGTATCGTCTTCGTCTCCAAGTTCCTTTGCCCGCTCCACGGCAAGCTCATAGTTCGCCGCTGCTTCGGCGTCACGCTTGGCGATCTCCTCCGCAGGGTCCACCTCCACCTGGCTCTCGCTGATGCATGTCTCGTCGCTGAACAGGCCGCTGGTTTTCATTGCAGCCGCCCGGTTGATGGATTTATCCTTGTCGGTCGGAATATTCCGCTGCATCACAACGTCGATGTCGCGAAAATCAAATTTCCGCCCTTTCTTGGCAAGGCGTCCGCAGATCAGCTCCCACAAAGCCAGATACCCCTTCCGGAAAATCCGGTCCATGCTGGCCGTGTACTGATCCAGAGCATACAGCTTATATCCCAGCGCGCTTGCGTTGTCCGCATTGGCGAACGCCTCATCCGTCATATTGGGCACGCCTGTCAGCATCGTGATCTCATCGTGCAGGCTTTTCAGTACATCCAGCAAGCCGGAATAGTTGACGTCCTTCAGCAGCCAGTGGATATCTCCATCATCGTCCACCGAGATGGTGCGGGCGTTCAGAATGGCCCGTTCCTCCACAAGGCGGGCCGGATTGGGAACCATTTCTCCCTGCTCATTCAGGATGGTAGCCGGATTTTCATAGCTGTAGCCTCTCAGCAGCAACTTTGCCTCATCGTTTTCCTGTGTCATGCTGCGGATATTTTTGCGAATCTGCTCAAAGTCTTTGATGTCGCTCAGGCCAGGCTCAAAAATGGCGATGTTGTCCGGGTTTTCAAACGCCACGGCAGGGATGCCGTCCCATAAAGTGGAGCCATTGTCTCCGGTTTCCTCCTTGTAACCGTCCGAAGAAGAACGGAACATGCGCGTACCCGATTGCGCCAAAAGTTCGATCACGGATTGAGGATTCCCAGCGTCGTCCTCTTCCTTCCACATGCGCACAAGCCCGACCAGATTTGCAGGCGTCGAGTAATCCCATATGCCCACTGTCTGCTTTGAATCGAAACGGGTATACACGATTTCGTTGTCGCTGTTTTCGTACACATACAAATAGGCGCCGCTCATGATGACATAATCCCGCACAAGCTCCATGTACGTGGCCCCGTCGTCGTTGTAGCGGCGAATATGGTCAATGGCGGATTTGAACGCACGGATATACACTTCATCGTGCACTCCGCCCTCTCCGCAATTACGGCAGCGCACATTGTACTGCGGTGCTTTCCCGCTCAGGTATCCGGTCACCATATTGGCGATGTAGTATTCAAAAGGCACCGTTTTCTTTTGGCCGTCGTCTCCGATGATCTCATACAGTCCGTTTTTGCGGGAATACCGCTTGTACATCTCGCGGCGGTACTCCAGAATAGGCGCGATCCTGTCCACCAGGTTTTGGATATTCTCGGCGCTATAAGCCTCCAGGGCTTTCTGATTCATTTGAAGCATGCATCTTTCCTCCTGCTACACAATGCGGCCGGAAGAAAACCCCCATCCGCTTGGTTTATTGAATTGCTCCGCGACGCCTGTGGCCGCGTCCTGTGCGTCGTCGTGGGCGTTTTTGCCCTCTTTCTGGTATCTGTACATGGATTTGTAAAATTCCGGCCAGCGGTCTTTCCAGTTGGCCGGAAAATACATGTGATCGCACACCCATGTAGCATGCGTCAGAATGCGTGCGGTTTTGTTCTCCCCTTGATGGAACCATTCGATCCGGCAGCGGTTTGAACGATATTTTTCACGCAGAATGCGCTCTACGTTGCGGGCAAATCCACGGCCGCCGTTGTTGCTCTCGATGCGTGCAGCCTGGCACCCTGTTTCCGCAAGCCTGCGCGCGGTCTCTTCTTCGGTCACTTCCATCCCGGCCTTGGTAAAGTACACATCCAGCACAAGTGCTTCGTTGTTGTAGTCCGCATATGTGATGCTGCACAGATAATCCTCGCCTTGGTCGGCGGTGTCGGTGTAGTTGCGTATCTGCAGCGGGATAGGCTTGCCATCCGGCTTGCAGGGAAGTGTGGCGTATGTTTTGAAAGACTGGTATAGCCTGCCCTGCAGGTCAATGGGAATCTGCTGATAGTTTGCAGACGCGATTTCCGGGCTCATGGGCCGCACTTTCATCTCATAGCTTTCACGGCTCAATATTTCAGGGCACAACATAGTGCCGTCGTCCTGCAGTGCTTTTTCAACCAGCATCCGGACTTTTTCGCCGGCCCCTGTAAAATGCTCCATCGCTCGCCCGGCCAAGTCTCCACTGGCCCACCGCGTCATGATGATGAGGATTTTCCCGCCCTCCTCCAAACGTGAGAGCATGGTGTCAGTGAACCACTTCCAATGGGATTCCAGAACGTTCTCGTTGAATGCCTCTTCCGCCAGTTTGATAAGGTCATCGATGATGAGCCACGTCGCACCGAAGCCCGTTGCCGTCCCCTTCGGGCTTGTGGCAAGGTAGCTCGAATGATTCCCATCCAGTGCCCAGCGGTTCGTAGCGCCGTCGCCGTATTTGATGCGAGTTTCCGGAAAGATATCGCTGTAAACTATAACGTCAGGGTCTGCTTTCTGCTCGCTGATGCCGTTGCGCACGCCCTTGGAGAACGTAGAGGAAAGGTTTTCGTTGTAGCTGCCGGTCATTACTTTCACAGTATTATCGCGGCCAAACAGCCATTCTGTGAACAGTCCGGCGGTACGGCTTTTTCCGTGCCGCGGCGGCTCGCACACGATCATCACTTTTTCATTGCTCTCCGAAAAGGCTTGCAGCTCATTGCACAAGCGCACCAGATGCGGGCGGTCCGGCTTATAGAAGTCTCCGGCACGCAGCCGGCAGTAGTCCCAAAAGCAGCGCCGCGCCAATTCGATGCGCGCATGCATTGCAATCTCCTGCCTATTCATACTCCGCAAGCCTCCGCAGCTCCTCCGTTGTCAACTCTGCAAATGGATTTTTTACTTTCAACTCGACGCTGTGTTCCCCTTTATCAACAAAACCGCCTGCGGCCCGGGCGCGAAGCTCGGATGCTTTCAGGCGGTCCTTGATATCATATTCAGCATTGCGCATCGTATCGCTCCAAAATCTGTTGATTTCTGTCATGTCGGCAATACGCGATTGCTCCAGCTCTCGATTTCTTGCGTTGATTTTTTCCTGAACGCCACTAATTGCCACTAATTTTGACGCATTTCCCCGGGCATACCGCTCGGAATAACCGGCGGCAATAACGGCCTGCTCCTTGTTTCCACCATTTTCGATGTATGCATCTGCGATGGCTTGCTGCACAGCAGGATCTCGGATACATGGCATTATTGCCGCCCCTTTCTTCTATTCTTTCAGCCTTTCAAGTGCCGTTTCAAAATGAACTTTATCAATCTCAAACCCTACAAAATCACGGTTGGAATTGCGGCATGCGATAGCTGTTGTACCACTCCCAATGCAACAGTCCAGCACAAGTTGGCTCGGGTTTGTGTAAGTCCGCACCAGATATTCAAACAACGCTACCGGTTTTTGCGTTGGATGAAGCCCACCACGTTGGCACGAAAACGTGAGAGTCTGCCGTGGCCAATTAGTGTACTTTGTTTCGTATTCTTTGTTTAAAGTTTTCTGGTCGTACACACAATCATCTTTCATTACGCGAGATTTTGTATGAATCTTTTTTTCTGTCGCAACCAATCCCTGTGGATTATATGTAGGTTTTTTGCGGTAGAAAACCACAATATCTTCTACACAGCGTAGTGGTTGAAACTTGGCAAAAGGAAAACCTGTCACCATATTTTTCACCCAGTACCAACAGTATCGAAAATTCTTCTGATTACTGCCAATCAACTTTGTAGTGAACGGCTGCGATGCAGTAAACACCATTGCTCCGTCTGGCTTTGTAACGCGCTCAAGTTGCTTCCAGAGGAGATCAAACGGAATAATGCTGTCCCATCTGCAGTCCGTCATACCATATGGCAAGTCTGTTAGTACCATGTCTACACATCCGTCTGGAAGTAGCGTCATTCCAGCAATGCAATCCATATTGAATATTTGATTTTTGTAATCCACTTTGCGCTCCTTTCGCAAAGCGACCGTGACCATAACAAAAGGGCCGCCCGAAGGCAGCCCTTGCGAAATTCCTGTGAATAGCTCGGCTTTCGTCTCGCTTTTCGACGGTTTAATGATAACACGCAAAAAGCACTACAAACAACAACATTTCACAACATTTTATACGAAATCTATCTCCAATAATGCTTTATCGTGCAGACGCTGCGCGGAAATAATATCCTTTGCATCATCATCTCCGTAAATTCTAATGGCCACTTCTCGCCACCTCATAAGGCGGTAACTATCCCCGTCCCCGTCTAAATAGCGCAGTCGCAAAACTTCTCTTTCCATGGGATCACTCAGCGCATGAACTGCTGCGTTGATACATGCGATTTCCTTGTCATTGGCAGTGATAAGCGGAGAGATTTCTTTCTCATATTCCAGATACTGCTCTACAGATTTAGCCATCGCATCCCCGCCGGAACCGGTATGCTGTGGCATAAGCCATGGTGCGGCTGGATTCGTGATTACCCGGCCGCTTTCACGTCCGGGAGCTCCTGAATCTTTCAAATATTCGTAAGTACGGCCGTGTATCTCAGCTCCGGCTTTCATCCGTGCCAGGCGTTCACGGCGGTTTTCGTTTTCTTTTTTCAGCGACAGATATTTCATCAGCCGCTCTTTTTTCTCCTCAGCCTCCGTGATTTTCGCCTCCTCGTGCTATCTTTTCAGTATCCAGAATGATTCCCGGTATAACGGCTGATTATCCGCATTTGAGAGCAGCATCAGAGTGGCCCTCCCGCGTGGCGATATATACTCCACACGGCCCTGACGTGGTAAATTATCGGCCTTGAACTCTGTGTACCCTTTGCGATATGTCATCGCTGGATAAATCACATCTACAACAGCATCTGCAGTTGCATTTTCTATATACGCAACCGGTGGAACCGCCAGCGGGCGAACGGATTTCATCGCCCATCCCTCCCCGCGGCAATGCAGGCCAGCGTGGCCACAACCGCCAGTGCGACGGCCAAGAGCGCCAGATTTATCAAGATTTGCATGGGACGACCTCCTATTCAATTGTGGAAATCTCAGGGAGCCACATTTTGGGGTTGAAATTCAGCGTGTACTTATACTGGTTGACATCTTTAGATGTGACATCCTCTACCACATAAGTGACATTGTCGCTCAGGCCGATAAAGTGCTTTTTATATTCTCCGTTTTCGTCTTCGACTACGATTTCCAGCTGATTATCCTCGGTATCCGCCGTGATGCTCATTTTACCCGTCATCTGGAATAGGACATCGCCTTGCAGGCAGTTTATTACTGTCACCTGTCGGATATCGTTGAAATTGTCTGCCTGCTGAGACAAATTGTAGGATACCCGCTCTGCTTCGGTAGAGCAGCCAGTCAATGCTATCACAATTAACCATGCCATCATCAATAAGGCTACAACAATTCCATTTTTCATATTTTTCCTCACTTTCTAATATCCTCTTTTACAAATTCAATATCTCCTTTTATATCATCAGTCGTTCTCACGTGTTTCCCCCTCCAATCCGCAGAGCAATTCCCGTCTCAACTCCATCGGCAAATCCGGACGCCGTATAAAGGACACGGTCGAGCAGGTCGCGCTCGTCGTCGCTCAGGATATCCACACCGGCGAAATTATCTATGAAGGCGTGCAGGCCGTCGATGCCGGCGCGAAGCTCCTGCACAACCCGCATCCCAATCGCCTTGCACTCGCGTTCCTCTTTCTCACGTTTCGTTGAAACCGCGGGAAGCGGGGCCTTCGCAATTGCGTTGCTTAGCGGTGCACCATCGCGTTCATTCTTTGGGTACAAAGATTTTGTGCCTTTAATTCTGATGTACTTGCCGTCTACGTATTCGGTCAATTTTTCCATGTCAATCCTCCTACCATCTGCGCCCATCAACAGGTTCAAAGCGATTCTGGTCGAGCCAATAATGCGGGCATTCTCGCAATCCGTACAAATAGGCCAGATACTCTTTTCCTACATTCGCATTCCCGCAGCCAATGCCTCCGCCATACAGGCATGTGGAGCAATTCCGCGGCACTTTTTTAAACTCATGTACTGCTATTTCTCGCATTGTGAACCCTCCCGGCGCTGGCCGTCCCCGAGCATCAGCTGCCCGTGCTGGTACACCTGATACAGTGTGCGGCCTTTGCCATCCGTCATGTACGGCAAAAACACTTCGTCCACCTGTACGTTGCCCGCCTCTACAAACGCCATCTGCGCCAGTATCCAATCTCGAATATTCCTCCATGCCGTGCGCTCCGCCTGCTCGACGTCCGGTCGAATTTTCTGCCGCTCAAAAGCAGCCATAACCCCCGGCGTGTTTGCAGGAAGCTGAAACAGCATCCCGCCTTGCGCGGTTTGCAAACCAAAAGTAATTCCTACGGGCCGTCCCCGGTCGTCATAATCCACCATGATTTTTCGCGCGCCGTTCCGAGCAAGCGCGCCCTGTATTTCTCCCAGACTCTCGAATACGTCTATTTTTGTGGTGTAGTTCTTAATCGGCATATCCGCGCCTCCATTTCTTTCCGCCGCAATAAAAAAAGTGTTCTGTAGGTTCCCATTCGTCAATGAGTGGCTGCACGATAGCGCCTGCTGAAGTCTCAAGATCACAAACATGGTCTCCCTCGCCACAATACAAGAAGTGTTCGCAATTGAAGCAGCTTTTTGCTACATCCTGCCTTCTCCCAAGTCACGTGCTTTCTGAGTGGCAATGTTTTTTACTCATGGTCAGGATGCTCCTTCCTCACGACTTCGACGATATAATTGCCCGGAGTATTCCCGGGTTCGCATTGAATAATCACCGCGCCAAGATCATCCGGCAGGCGCTCCATATCTCCGTTTATGCCGTTTTCTCCCCAAATTTCGATTACGCTATCTTCTCTGGATTTAACCATGATGTAATCCCTCCACTACTTCCTCCTCTGGTTCGAGATCACCTGATACACGCACCACCAGACGCTCCGGACTTCCGTACCGCTTAGCCACGCGCAGCTCTACGATGGCACTGTCGTCGCGGTAGGCTACACCGTTCAATGCGTCGGCCACAGTTTTCGCGATATTGTCCATGTCCGGTTTACATGTGGGACGGAGGATATTTTGGTTGCACAGTGCAGCCTTTTTCTTCGGATAGGATTTGGGTATTGCAAAATATGCATCTACCTCCAAGACAATCGGCGGTGCGAATCGAACACCGGCATGTCTCTGCTGGTAACAGAGCATGATTCTGTTTTCATACGCCGCCGTGCCGGCCGGAGTGTACATGCGGGCATGTCCCCCCACAACACTGGCCCGGGGGCGCCCTTTGCCCTGTGGTTTTCCCGGGACCTCAAAAATTACTCTTTCCATACTGTCCTCCTTGACGATACCCGCCCGGTGGTTGGCCGGGCGGGCGCTGTATTATATCTTTCCGGGGCGGCGATCAGGCTGGTGACGCTGCGACTCAATGCTGCTCACGATGTAATCGGGAGAACTGCATCCTTTTTCGTAGGCGATGGATATAGCGTCCAGGACCATTCCCAGCTCCATACCATCGGCGGCAGCAAGGACCTTTCGTTCCTGCTCGGGCTTTATGTCCTTCACCACCTCACGGCAAAAGGCGACGATCTCCCGTTCTCTCTCTGACCAACCATCGTCGAACCCGTCGTCGTTCGCGTATGCGTGCGCGCGTATACGACGATTGTTATTGTTATTGTCTTTGTTATTGTATTTGTATTTGTATAGCTGGACTTGCTGGTCGGTGCTGGATTTGCTGGAAAGTGCTGGTTTTTTGCTGGCTTTTTGCTGGACAAAGCGTCCGTTTTCGTCTTTTTCTGCGGATGCAGCCCTGATGCGTCCGGCCTCCCGGCGCTTTTCAACAATTTCCTGTCGGCGGATTTCAGCGCGCATCGAATTGTCTGCGATAAAAGAGAATGCCATATATACGTTCCCATCCTTTGGGAAATCGGGCTGAGTACCATCGCGACCATACACCAACAGCGCCATAACCAGAGCGCCGACCTGTTCCAGAGACAACAGCCCAAGCTGTTCAATATACGAATAAAACATCGGGATGTATTTTGATTTTTCGGCGTCGTCCGGCATTGTTCGTCCTCGCTTTACTCGTTATCGTTGCCGCTGGCGGAATCGTCCGCTGCATCCGCCTGTGCGGCCGTAGGAGCGCTGTTCCCATTGGCTTCGACATTCTCATCGGCAAGAATTTCCCCGTCTCCTATGGCCTCAAATTCGGGGTCCTGCGTGTGGGATTCATCCGCATCGGAATTGTGCAGCTTATCCGCCATTTTTTTTGCTTCCAAAGTGTCGATGAAGAAAACCTTCAGGTAATTGAAATATACCTTTTCCGCGATGGTGCGCAGTTTGTTCTGCAGGCGCTTACTCAGAGACAGGCCCCCCTCTTTTCCCGGGTTGAGATATACATCGCCATCCACAAAAACAAATGCCAGTGCGGAGCCTTTGGTGTTATATCCCACAGGGTTGTCCAACATGCTCATCTGGCCATCCATGGTACCGTCCGGCGTTATGATGATGCGGACCGGATACTTGTCCCGAAGAAATTTATACGTAAACCCATTTTCGGCGCAGACATTCTCTAATTTTTTCAGTTGGGCGTCCAACTGATCGTGCTCAATGTATGCCATATTATATTTCCTCCTCTGCAATGATGATTCTTTTTCCGGTGGCCGCGGCGACGGCCCGGCGCATAGCGTCGGGGTCGCCGTGCCTGCGGCTTATATGGAGCAATCGGATGTCCTGCACGCGGCTCAAGTCCTGGTGTGTTAGAAAAGCGATACACTCCTGTAAACTCAGGTGGTTGTCGATTACGCGCTGTGCTTGATATGCGTTGGTATCCACCATGCTTTCGGCGCCCATGTGGTTGCACTCAATCAGGATGTGGTCGAGTGGAGGGAAAACATATTCAGCTCGGCTTGTGTCCGTCAAAAAAACTAGTCGCTCACCGGTGTGAAAGGATTCCAGTAACCACCCCAATGGCTCGGCGGCATCGTGATACATGGAAAAGGGCAGCACGGCGATGGTGCCGATATCGAAGCGATGAATATGCAAAATTTTTGAATTGCAACCGGCGGCTCCGGAGATTCCAAGCTTGGCAGCCGTCCCCTCGCTGCAGTAAACCGGGATGCCGCGTGCCATCACGTCGTGAACCGCCCGTGCATGGTCGCCATGCTCGTGTGTGATGAGACAGGCGTCTACCCGGGAGAGTGTGAAGTGGCTCCGTCGCATCATCTCACGCATTGAGATACCGCATTCCAACAGGAGCGTGGTGGCTCCATCGTCCACCAGATATGCATTGCCTGTGCTGCCGCTGGCCAGTGTCTTTATTTCCATACAGCCTCACCGTTAAAACGGAGCAGCGGTAACGGGCGGAGCCGCCGGGGCCGCCTGCTCTACTTTGCTGGTTGGCTCCGCTGGTGCAGGTGCAGGCTCGGAGCGGGGCGGTGCCGCAGGTGGCATTTCTACTTCCTGCGGGCCGGATGGGAGAGCATCCATATCAGGAATTTCACGATATTCGGCGTCGATGGTGTTGTCGGATTCCGATACCGCCATGCTTTTGTAGTAGGCGGACAAGGAAAGTTCATTTGCAAAATCCTTCGGGATAGGCTTGACCGCATTGTTGCGCATTTTACGCAAAATCATCCGCTCACGGCTCCCCTCCATCCAAGCGGGGGAAATGTATGGCTTCAGTTCAGGAATGTCGAGGATCTCGTCGATGTCCCTTCCATCCATCAGAGCTTTCAGCTCGGACTTACGCGCATCAATTTGCTGTTTCTGCTGTAGCGTGGCCTTGTAACGGCTTTCTGCAATGCCGAAGGTTTCGTTCATCATGTTGTTGTTGATATGGGCGACCAAGTTCGCACGGACTTCAGCGCGCTCACTGATGAAATAGCGCACGGTGCCGTCCGTGAAGCGTACAGGATAGACGACGCGGGCATATTTTCCAGTGCCGCAGCGTTTCCAGGTGGGCGGCTCTACGTCGATTCCGTGGTGTACGGGATAAGTAAATTCATCATCTACATGAACATCCCAATATGGATATACCTCTTCGACGCCATGGCCAAAGTTTCTCAGAATGACGTCGTTGCCATCTCCCTCAATGCCCATTTCGATGGAGGTTGTCCAGTTCCCATCCGGCTGCTTTTTCTTGCGCGTCTGGAAATAACATTCCCGCGGTCTCGAAAATGCGTTCAAGCGGAGCGTAGCCACCTGCTGCAAAATTTGCATGATTTCACTTTTTTGAAGCGCGGAGATTCCCTCAAGGCCCGCTCCAACGGCTGTTTCGTGCATCATTGTCAGCGCGTTTTCCATGCATAGATGTTGATAAAGGTCCACCGAACCACCATTGGAAATCTGTTTTTCCACCAATGGGATGTATGCGGCCCCTGTTTTCTGTACGATAGTGCGATAATCCGGCATTTTTGCGATTCCGTTATTTTCCGCCATGATACTTTAATCCCCTTTCAGCCCCAGTTTTTCGCCGGGGATCACATTCAAATTGATGACCTGCATTTCATCCGGCAGTGTTAAATCGGTAACGCTCTCCCGGTTATCCAGGAACAGCGGGAGCGAAATGTCCGCCGCCCGGCTGAATGCCTGCACGATCTCCACGTTCGCCTGCATTTTGGACGCGGTATTCAGAGCACCGTATGGAACACCGTCCACCATTGCCTCGCAGACCTCTCGCAGACCGCCGTTTTTCTGCTGCTCAAACAGTTTGAAGCGCACCGTGTGAAAATGCTTGTTGACGCGCTCGGTCAGAAGTGTCACCAGCGTGCGGGTATATTCCTCGCACATAGACAGCCCGCGCTCCGCTTCCTCCAATTGATGAAGAGTGTCACGCTGTTCTGCTTCAAGCTCCTGGATACGGGTTTCGAGCGCCGCGTTGCGGTCGATTTCCGCCAGCCGTGAGGTCATTGCATCGGATTGAGCCTGCATGTCTGCCAGTTTCTGGCGCTTTTCCTGAACAACCTGTTCGGCCGCTTGGGCGCTGGCCTGGATTGCCTGCCGCAATTCTTCAGCCTTGGCTTTCAGATTCGTTTCCTCCGCATCCAGTTCCGCGAAAAGTCCCATCTGTGTTACAGGAGGCTTTTCCGCGATCACCATATCATAGGCTGCGGCTGCCGCCTTGGCGGCACGCTCACATGTATCCAGGTCCTCGCGCAAGCGTGCCGCTTTTTTCTCCATTTTCTCGACGTCCTGAGCGGCTTTGGCACCCTTGGCCGCAATATCCGACAACCGTTCAGATTTGGAAACATTAAAATTCTCCTGCGCCTCCTGCACCAGTTCCGCAGGCAATGCCTGTCCGCAGGTCGGGCATGTCTGCGCAATGTCAGGCACGGTCCCGTTCACTTCCACCCATTCAACCCGCAGACGGTCACGTTCAGCAGCTAGGAAGTCCCGTTCCCGATTCAGGGAACGAAGTTCCGCAGCAAGCGTTTCCACCCGGCACATTGCATTTTGTTTTTCACGGGTAGCGTCATCAACACGGCGGTTGTGCTCTTCCATCCATCCCGCATTACCGGACGCCTCCAGCACGCGGCGCTTATTGGGGATCATCTCCAAATACTGCTGTACTTTTTCAAGTTCCTGCTGGTTATGCCGCTGTACAGCGTCCGCCGTCGTGTGCTCGATCTCGTACTGCAGTTTGGCGATTTCAACATTGAGCTTGCTGCGCTCGTTTTTGACGGCCCCGGCGTCGGATACGGGGTGCAGCTGCTTTCGGTTTTCGTCGATGCGCGCGGGTAATGCCGACAGGGAATCCTTATACCGCTTACGGCGTTCTGTGCAGATCCGGGAAAATTCATCCACTGAATGCGTCCCCAGCATGCTTTCCAAATCGGAAAGCTCTGGATTGGCAGTAAATACGTCCGCCGGCTGCAGGCTGCCGAACTGCTCCAGCAGAAGGCGCCGCCGCTCTTTATAGTCCTTTGTCTGCTCCGAGAACCAGACTGCATTGAGCAGCAGCGGAAGCAACTTTTCCGGGAACACACCAAAAATGGCGGAGCTATATTCCCCTGCACTCACGGGAACTTCGTCGATGAAATAGCGCGTTTCGTCGCCGTTATATTCCGTCTCGGCGCTTCCGCGACGTTTCGTCCAGCGTTCGCATATGGAACGCTGCAGAACGAGCGTGTGCCCGTCCGGCATTGAGAGAGTAGCTGTCACCGTAGGACTGCAGCCGGACAAGCGGTTCCCGTCTGTTCCCAGCGGAAACACATTGTAATTTTCACGGACCTGTGCGTCCTTACCGGTCAAGAGCCAGAGAAAAGCAGCCATCAACGTGCTTTTTCCCGTCCCATTGCCCCCCTGTACTGTGGCGCTGCGCCCGTCGGGAGTAAGTACAAAATTCTTTATGCCGCGAAAATTTTCGACGTACAGCTTCAGCAGTTTCACAACTTTCAACATCATTCACCCCTTTTCAACCAAGCGTCATTTGCGTGAACGCTTGAGGACGTGGCTGAGGAACCTTATCCGGCGGCAGCGGGCCGTCGGTGATGTGTTTCAGCAGCGGGCGGATTTTCGGATCAATCGTGTGTTCCTGCACGTCCACCGCCACGACTTTGGCCAAAGTACCGCCCAGGCGTGTGTCTGCATAGACGATATCGCCCACAGCAAGCCTTTTGTCCGCAATATACGTATATTCACGACCGCTGTATATGCCGGGCTGGCTTCGGTCAGCGAACTGCACAGCGACATAATTTGTTTTGATAATAGTGCTCATTCTTGTTCCTCCTCGTCATCATCCCATTCGCAATCCACGATGCGGTTTGCAGCTTCAAGAAGCGGCGCCGCGGCGCTTGAAAAATCTTCATCGGAAAGTTCTTTCGCAACTGCCCAAAACGAGGCCCGAATGCCGTTCAGTACCTGCGCAGCATTTACTGCAAATTCCGCTGCCGCCATATATGTGGCGCTCTCTGCACTGTCAATGATTTTCCGTGCGTCGTCCAGATCTTCCTGCATGCCACGCACTTGCGCTTGCAGCATGGCCGTCATTTCCCGGGCTTTTTCACCGGCTCGACGTTCCACTTCGGCGGGGTCTGGCTCTTGGACAGCTACCTCCACAGGACGGGCTTCCAATTCCTTGATGCGCTCCTTGGCATCGAACAGCTCGCTCATCACCGGCCTTGTTTCCAGCGCGTCGGCTTTTTCCTGCGCATGCTTTGCCTGTGCCCGGGCTGTGGCAGCTTCGTCGCGCAGCGCATCATTGGCGTAGCGCAGGCTTTCCGCTTCCGCGACGGCCTTCTCTCGCGCCTCGCGTTCGGCTTTGATTTGTGCCTCCAGCGCCCGGAACTCCTTCAGTGTTTTCACCTGTTTGCTTTTGAGTGCCTCCACCGCCTCCGGCTCAGCTGACGGGCGAGAAGCCTCGTACAAGACGGATGGCGTCAGTTCTTCCAAGACCTTCTGCTCACGCGGAGTGCTGTTGTCCAACAGCTTAGAGACCTGTAAAAGTCGCTCTGCTGCCTTGCGGTGGATTCCAATGCTTCCACACCATGCGCCAAAAGTGTCTTTGCTGTACTGATTGTTATGAGCTTGCGACAAATTGTCGCAACCACCGCACAGCGCATCATGCGCGATGGCCACGCCGTCCGCCATGCGGCGCAGGCCCATCTCTGCCAGTTTGCGCCCGCCCAGGTACTCCCGTTCAGCCAGATGAAGGTCGGCCACCGTCTGTGCGTCCAGTCCGGAGTAGTCAAAGGGCGTGGCCTCCGGCTCCGCTTCCAAAGAGGCAGGCCCAGCAGCGGACAGGCTTTGTGTCGCACTGCCAGCATCCGCAGGGCAGTCGGGGGCCGGCAAGGTGTTTGCATCCGTCGGGGTGGTCGATGTTTCCGCTGGCTCCGGCACAGCACTCCCGGCCGTGGTCGCAGCAGCATCCCCATTCGGGGCAGATTGATTTTTGCATTTTCCCACTTCCTTCTCCAGTCTTTCGTCCGGACACGTCTCTTCTGCCGGCGCCGGACACTCTTCGTATGGTGCAAAGCACCCGAAGCCTCCGTCCGTCTTATCACATCCAGCCTGTGGGCATGAGCTGTCAATACAATCCGGGCAGCGACATGTGTCACAAGGTGAATACTCTTCTCCCTTGTCCACAACCTCCGGCGGCTCACTGCTCGCTGAACTGGATACCAGCTCCCAGCCGTCGCGTTTCGCACGGGCCTCCAAAACTTCCTCTAGGCTTTCGCGATAGATATTTCCGATATTCCAATTCGCACACCATTTCCAGGTGGCGCTGTTCGCCGGGTCACGGTACTGCATCACATATGAGCCGTGTTCCGGTTGCGGGCTTACCCGGTACAGCCAGCCCGTGGCTGGGTCTCTGTATATCAGCATAGTGTTTGTCTCCTTATCCGTCGCGGCAGCGTCTTTGTGCGCCGCGGCCTTTCCTTGCGCAATATCGCGCAGAATTTTTTGCTTTTCTGCATCGGCGTCCATGTCTTTCCGGTGAAAGGTTTCATCGAAAAATTCAGCCCATAGGGCACGCTTCGCAGCAATTCCCTTTTTGTTTTGCGAGCAGGCAAGCGTATACCGATACCGTCCTTCGTCTACATATTCCGCCGGCCGGATGCGGTCCCGGGAGAAGCCGCCGGAAAGCTCGCCATTGGGATAATGCTCTTTTACCCAATCGCTCACACGCTCCAGAAAATCAAAATCCAGGCTTATGATTCGGATGGTCGTTTTATCGTCAAGATGGCCGTGTAATTCTGTACGGTATTCCAAAGTTGGCGACATGCGGCATTCATACCCTTTTACGTCCGTAACCATTGCATGCCGTGTATGGTCCCATTCGGTCGGCCCCCAGGGCATCAGATACGGGCAGCCCTCGCAGCCCTCTGTCTCCCGGTTCCCCGTGTTGTCGGCATTTGTGCTTTTATTTACCGCCCGGCCGCACTTGCAGAGGTATCGGTTCAAAACCAGTCACCCCCGGGCAGGACGATGGACTTCTTCACGGCCTTTAAATCGTCCTCATACACTGCTGCAAGTTCATGGCCGCAGCGCCTGCAGAACACGACCGGCCCGCGCAGGAGCATGTCCGTTTCCGGAATCATGCACGATATCGGCATGTCTTCGGGCGATATCTCGCCGCTGGTGATGGCGAAAATTCCGCTGGATCCGATTCGGTTTTCGCAGATATCGCCGCCGCAAAAGTGCTGCACTGCTTCGGTGGTGTCCAAGAGCGCCGGGATATCGTTAAATTTCGGGGCCTCGCCCGGGCGTAATGTAATAACTCTCATTGATGTATACCTCCTTGATGTGTTACAATGGAGGCGGTCTTGGTGGGAACTTTGACCGCTTGGCGCTTGTCCGTGTTCGCAGCACGGGCGGGCGCCTCTTTTTTTGTCTGTTTGCTGCAACTCCATGCTGCCATACCGAGCAGTGCCGCGATGGTGAACAATCCTGTCCATGGGGCCGTCTGTCCGCTCACAATACCGTCCAAAACGGCAATGGAAAGAATCGCCGCGGCTACGGTAACAACTTTATACTGCATGCGTGTCACCACCCTGTTCCTTTTCCCGTTCCGCTGCCTCTCTGTCCATCCGTGCCAAGCACATTTCCAGCAGAATCTCATAGGCTGGATGTCCGGCGGGGATTACATACCCCTCGATGCTATCCAGCACAGTTCCGTCCATAAGGCGGTGAACTACCACCGGATGGTCATAGTCAACGGTGCTTTTTACTCTTTTTGCCATGATGCTTGCTCCTTTCAAAAAGCTTATATTTTCCGCCGCCTCCGGGCGGCTTTTTCATTGCCGTGCGGTGATATCTTCTACCAGCGCATCCACGTGCGCCTGCGCGTCCCGAGCGTACTTGCGGCAGGCATCCCGGGCGGCGCGGCAATTATCATAATGCTTACGCGCCGAATCGTACCGCTGACAGGCTGCGGAGGTCATTTCCTCCCACTCAGCCGTCATCCTGCGCCAGTCTGCCAGCATCTGCTGTGCAGCGCTTAGACGGTCAAGCTGTTTCTGCAATACGCCGTAGGTTCCCGTTCTGCGAATCGTGGGCAATACATCGTGTGTCACCCACCGTTTGAATGCTTTGGCCTCCGGCTTGTCCGACCGCAGGATGACCGCGTACAGGCCCGGCTCGTTGATGATGGTGGTTTTCTGGGTACGTCCCAGCGCGTCGATGAGGTCAGCCAGACTTACCTCATCCTCGTCGAGCCGTTGAGCAACCATTTTGTGGTTGGTAATACCGAGTACCCGGCAGACATCCCGCAGCACCCACCACAGGCCGTCCTCCCGCTGGATTGTGCGGAGTTCCTCTCCGCTGTAGGCAAAGATTTTAAGTTCGTTCATGGTGTCTCCTTTCGGGTTGTAGATTATTTTTCTACATTTGAGGCAAAAAAAATTTCTTCTTTTTCTCCTGCACTCAAATTTAGAATTTTGGTAAGCAAATTCACTTCGCTCACCTTGAATTCGAACACGTTGTTGATTTTAAGCTGCAATCCATAAGGCGTTAGTCCAAGCTGATTTGCAATATATTTATATTTTAGACCAGCTTCTTCAATCCTTCTGCGCAGCGTCATTGTGTCAGTCAAGCATTTCACCTCCATTCGTAGATTTATTTTCTACATTCACATATTACCACCTCGTAGAATAGATGTCAACATTTTTTTATGAATCGTTAAATAAAAGTTGAATTTAAGGATACACCATGGTAATATAAGAATTGTAAAGGGGCTGACAATATGGATATTTACCAACGAATACGCAACCGGCGCGAAGAACTAGGAATGTCGCAAGATGATTTGGCTCAAAAAATGGGGTATAAGTCTCGTTCATCCATCAACAAAATAGAAATGGGCCTCAATGATATTTCACAATCCAAAGTTGTCGCATTTGCCGAGGCCCTCGACACCACCCCCGCCTACCTCATGGGGTGGGAGGTGACCAGCAAGCCCACAGAGGTTCCCCCGGGTTTTATGCCTCTTCCTGAGACCTGCAAAGTGCCGCTGGTGGGCCGCATCGCCTGCGGACAACCTATCACTGCGGAGGAAAACATTGAGGACTATTTGGACGTACCTGTTGGCCACCACGTCGATTTCGCGCTGCTTTGCGAAGGTGACAGCATGGTCGATGCTGGAATAGATGACGGCGATGTGGTCTATATCCGTAAACAGCCAGATGTCGAAAACGGACAAATCGCCGCCGTGAGAATTGACAACGAGGCCACTCTAAAGCGAGTTTACAAGTATGTTGATCGTATCGTTCTGCAGCCTGAAAATCGTGCCTATCCTCCGCTCACTTACGTGGGGGCTGAAATGAATCAAGTCACCATCGAAGGAAAGGCTGTTGGCTGGTTGCACTGGGTGTAATCGAACACGAGGTATTAAGCAATGGAGAATGTAATCAACAAGGAAGAACTCAAGCGGGCCGGAGAATTCATAGCTGCAGCCTTAAAAGTGTGCAAACGCCCTGAAAAGGATTATACGTTCGTTTGCCCGTCATGCGGTGGAACTGCCCATGTAAGGATGGCAGCCGTGAACGGGCATCGCCACGGTTATTGTGACAATTGCGAACTGTATTTCATGGAGTAAACTAAAAAAGCCCCGGCACGAACCGGGGCGGTAAAGGAAAAATTACTACATTGCACGCATGAAGAGGAAACTTACTATGCGCCTGATTGTCAGCCGAAAAAACGGCGAAATATTACAAGTGCTGGAACCCGTCAGCGATGTGGATTATTCACTGTATCAGAGGATACTTGCTGAGCAGGTGCGGCAGAAGATTCAAAGATATTGCAAAAACGTCTTACCCCAAACAGTACAAACCTGTAGCTTGAGAACACGACACGAAATGGAGGGACTATCTCATGATGTATCCATTTATGACGCTGAATGATGGCACGGAAATCGTGCATTCGGAAAGCCGTCTCGTCGATGGCTCGGAAAACGTCAAAGTTTATTTTGAGCGGCCCGTGAATGGCGGGTTCGATTCTGCAGAATGCTATCTTCCCAGCTACGAATGGAAAAATATTGTCGGATACTCCGATAAGGAAATTCAATACTTTCAGGAGTTCTTAGAATCCACTGCACACATCATTATCGGCCTCGCGCGGGAAGGTGGGTTTGATAATGCCGCAAATATTTAGAATTGGGCCGTATCTCATTTATTTCTGGACAAATGAGGGTGTCCCGCTCGAACCTGTTCACGTTCATGTCTCCGAGGGAATCCCGTCCAGTAACGCCACAAAGGTTTGGATCACCAAAACAGGAAAATGCCTTCTGGCGAATAACAATTCGAAAATCCCAACAAAAACCCTTCGAGTTGTTCTGAGCATTCTCGAGGCTCGCAGTTGTGAAATTATTGAAAAGTGGGTCGATTACTTCGGCCAACCAAAATACTTTTGCTGACGAGGAGGACGCATTATGTCAGAACAGAAAAAGTGGGAAGATTCATTCACTCGAACAATGAACTTGGAAATGAACTCTGTAACAGCACGAGCAGATTTTCTGGTTCCGGTCGATAAATCCCTTGAGCCGTTTTACAGCGTTGACGACGTAATCATGATACAGTCCCAGCCCGATGTTTTTGAGGGCGAACAGGGGCTGTTCCTGATTGACGGAAAACCTTTCCTGAAAATACGCCGAAAGGATCATCTCGAATCCTTACAGCCTCATATCCCACCTGTTCCTCTCGGCACCAATGTTGTGTGCAAGGGGAAAGTGATCGGAGCTGTTGCGAAAGAGTGGATAGAAAGCGGTCCAAAGCCGATAGCTACGTCCGAAGAAGATGAAAAATAAAAAAACGCCCCGGTGCGCTACCACCGAAGCGTTTAAATAGAACAGCTTACCCTTGGAGGATAATCCGCCCGACAATCGGATTATATCACCTCCGGGGTAGGCTTGGCAAGTCATACCTTGGAGGTGCTTTTTTGCAGGATTTATTACCTACCGCGATTTACGTTCGAGTGTCCAGCGAGATGCAGGCCGGCGAGGACCGTTACAGTATCCCGGAACAGATAGACCGCCTGCGCAAATATTGCGACGCGCAAGGGTGGACCATTGCCAAAGAATATGTAGATCCTGGGCACAGCGGAAGCAATTTGAAGCGGCCCGCCATTCAGGAGCTGATTTCAGACACCAAAAATGGTTTCATTCGCCGCGTTGTGGTTTTCAAATTGGATAGGTTGTCACGCTCACAACGTGACACCATGTATTTGATAGAGGACGTTTTCAAGGCTCACGATGTCGCTTTTGTTTCCCTTTCGGAAATGTTTGACACCTCTACCCCATTCGGCATGGCCATGATTGGGATTCTCTCTGTTTTCGCGCAATTGGAGCGCGAAAACATCAAGGACCGCATGAGCATGGGGCGTCTCGGCCGCGCCAAGCGCGGTCTGTGGCGCGGCGGCTGTAATACTCCTGTTGGATATGACTTCATGGATGGACAGCTCGTGATAAACGAATATGAAGCTTTGCAAGTACGCGAAATCTTCCGTCTCTTCATTGATGAACAGTTGTCGTTCCATGCTATATCCAGAGAAATGCAAGGCCGATTCACCAACAAGTACAGCACATACAACGATTCCGGATCCATCTCCACGATTCTCCGCAACCGCCTGTACATCGGTAAAATAAAATACGGCACACAAGAATTTGATGGACAGCATCAACCTATTATCGACCGTGAAATCTTCGAGCGAGCACAGGCGCGAATTGAAGAAATCAGTCGAAATACCGGAGAGCATTGGAAGAACCCATACCACGGCAAACACCTGCTCTCTGGTTTGATTTGGTGCGGGAATTGCGGCGCGCGTTATTTTTGTGTGACCACTAAAAGAAAGAACGGTCCGCAGTATAGGTATTACCAGTGTTACACCAGAAACGGAAGCAGTGATATGCGTAAAGCCGACTTCTGCAAAAATCCCAACTGGCGCGTGGAAAAATTGAATGCAGCAGTCATGGAGGAGATTCGCCGGCTTTGCACGGACGAAAAATATTTCAATCGAATTGCCCGCGACGGTAAAAAGGAAAATAATAACGCCGGAAAGGAAAAGGCATTACAGAGGGAACTTTCCAGTATCGAAAAGCAAATCAGTCGTTTGGTTGAACTGTACCAAATGGGAGTATCCGTGCAGGACATCGCCACGCGCATCCACGACGCGCAGGAGCGCAAGAACAAGCTCACGCAAGAACTTTTATCGCTGAATCAACAAAGCCCTAAAAACAGGCGTCAAGAGGCTCTCACGTACATCCATGAATTGAAGTGGTGTTTAGATGCGGATGACGTTGCAGCCCAGCGCCGCCTGCTGGATGCTCTGGTGAATAAGATAGTGATAACCGAGGGGGGATTCGAAGTTGATTGGAAATTTTGAGCAAGTTTATACGAATTGTGGGTATGGATGAATCCCTGCCCATGCGGCTATTTTGGGCACCCCACCCGCGCGTGCAGCTGCACGCCCTATGCCATTGAGCGCTATCTGCAGCGCGTTTCCGGTCCGCTGCTGGATCGAATCGACCTTCATGTAGAGGTCGCGCCCGTGGAATACGCCGACCTTGCCGGAGATTCGAGCGGCGAGAGCAGCGCAGCGATCCTGCGGCGCGTGCTGGCAGCCCGCGCCGTGCAGGACACCCGCTATAAAGGTACGGGCGTCACCTGCAATGCGCGCCTTCCCAGCGCGATGCTGCGCCGCGTATGCCGCCTTGCGCCGGACGCCGACCGTGTGCTGCGCGGCGCCTTTGAGCGCATGGGCCTTTCCGCCCGCGCTTACGACAGGGTGCTGAAGGTGAGCCGCACCATCGCGGACCTTGCGGGCAGCGAACGCATCGAAGCAGAGCATGTGCGCGAGGCCGTGCAGTACCGGAATCTGGACCGCAAATACTGGTATACGGCGTAAAACATCCGCAGGAGGCAATGTATATGATCGGACTCGCATTTTTTCTCATCGGCGCCGCCATTGCGGCAGGCTTCATTGTGCTGGGCTGGAAAATGGCCTGCAAAGCGCAGGAGCAGGATGAAAAGAAAAACCCAAAATGACCTCAGGCCGTTTTCGAAAGCGGCCTGCCCGGGCCGAGCGTTATAGACATATGAAAAAATCAAAGCGGCGGAACGCATCTCCTCGTTCCGCCGCTTTGATTTTGCTTCATTACTTCTGCTGCTCGGCCACGATCATCACATGCGTAGCGCTCTGATATGCCAGCAGGATCACATCATTCGGGTCGTCCTCGCTCTGGAGCGAGAAACACACCCAGCTCTCATCCAGCGTGGGGCGCGCCGCCTCAATGAGCGCCGCGTCGGCCTGTGTGGTAGAAGCATCCGCCAGCTGCGCGTCGATCACCGCGTCAAAACGCGCCTGCATATCCGCCGCGGGCGTCTCCCATTTGGCCAGGATATCCGCCACGTCTTTTTCATAGGTCAGCTTCGCAAAGCTGTAACCTCTGCCGTCTGCAATATGCTCCGCAGACTCTTTGGAAAAACCCGCGGGCAGCGCGGCGTTCCAGCGCTCTACCATACCAGCACTCAGCGGGTCGTCGCTGGCCTGTACGCCGGTATTGCGGTTCACCAGATAAAAAATCCCCGCCAGCACCAGCAACAGCGCCAGGCATAGGTATGTCATCGTACGGGAGGATGGTTTTTTCATTGGTCTTTTTCACGGCCGCCCGCGGCCGCCCTTCTCCTTTTTTATTCTTTCCGGCCACCGGCCGGCTCATCCATTGCCGCCCATGCCGCCAAAAGTGAAGCGGAAGGTTTCGCCCTTCTCCAGCGCCACATGGTATTCGGCATGGGGTCCGGCGCCCCAGGTGTTGTCGCCCGCAACGCCCAGCTGCCCTTTTGCACAGCGTACCACGGTTTTGACCTTTGGCGGCAGCTCGTACTGGCGGCGGGCGTTCTCCACTTCGTGCGGAGTATACGGCAGCGCACTGAGCATAAAGCCATTCCCGGCAAGGCACAGCCCGAAGCCCGCGGCGTCGGTAACGGCGGCAGCCTGCACGCCTGTGCGCGCGCCGCTCTCCTGCGGGTTGAAATAAGGCTGCAGCGCCGTGTGTGCGTCAAAGCCGAACAGCCCCATGTGTGCGCCGCTGGTAAAATCCGAATACGTCTCGCCCGGTCCCATACCGTAATAGGCAACGTTGCGGTACTCGGCAGGCAGTGTCAGCATCAGGCCGAATTCCGGCACGCTCTCCACGGCCTTTCCTTTCCATTTCAGCGCAGCCTCCACCTTTCCATCCCCTGTGATGGTATAGGTGACATTTGCCCGCGCGCCGCCGGGAAGCGCATACTTTGCGTGGATGCGCACGGACGTCCCGTCCGTCTCTGCCTTTGCCCTGCGCAGTTTTGCATACAGCCCGGCCGTTTTGAAGGGCAGGTGCGCAAGCTCCATACCCGCGGCGGTGTCGTTGTCTGTCGGCGCGCGCCAGAAGTTGAGCGCAATGGGGCGCTGCAGCAGTTCGCGGCCTTTCCAGCGATACGAGATAACGCTGCCCTGAGCGTTCTTCGTAAACAGCAGGCTGAAATCTCTGCCGTGAACGCCGATATTGCAGTCGCCCTCCACCAGCGTGACCGGCAGCGTACAGGGCTTTTCCGGCACCTTCCGGGAAATATGCCACTGCCCGAAGGCCACACAATGGCCCTTCGCGGCCCAACGGGCATTCTCCCGCAGGCACAGCGACGCATCCACGGTATACTCGCCCGGCGCCTGCGGAACGGCAAAGGGCAGCTCCGCGCGCGCTGTCTCGCCGGGAACAGCCTGCAGGCTGCATTCGCCGCTTTTCACCCGCGCGCCATTCTTCGTCAGCTCCACCAGCAGCACATAGTCCGCCGTATCCGTGAACAGGGATTTGTTTTTCACGGTAACGCCCGTCTCGTCGGGCAGGATATCGAAATCCTGGTAGCAGCCCTTCGCCTGGGCAAGTTTTGGCGTGGGCGTGCGGTCGGCGAACAGCAGGCCGTTTCCCACGAATTCAAAATCCGACGGGCGGTCTCCGAAGTCTCCGCCGCAGGCGAGGCAGCGTTCGCCCAGGCAGTTGTCCGTTTCAATCCCCTGGTCCACCCAGTCCCAGATAAATCCGCCCTGATATTGAGGGATGACGTCTGTCATACGGGTGTAACGGTCCATCGCGCCGCAGGAATTCCCCATGGCATGCATGTATTCGCACATAATAAAGGGCTTTTCCGGATGTTTTTCAAGGAAAGCGGCCACATCAGCGGCCGGGGTATACATCTGGCTCTCCATATCGCTGGTATCAGGGTAACGCCTGTCATGGAACACTCCCTCGTAATGCACCAGCCGGGTGGGGTCCGTTTCGCGGAAAAAGCGGCTCATTTCGTAGATGTCCCTGCCTCCGAAGCTCTCGTTGCCGCAGCTCCAGATGAGCACAGAGGCATGGTTTTTATCCCGTTGGAGCATACTGTTTGCCCGGTCAAGCACAGCGCCCAGCCACTCCGGCCTGTCGCCGGGAAGCGCGCTCTCCGCTCCGTCCGGCCGTTGCCACGTGCCGTGCGTCTCCAGGTTCGTCTCGTCGATCACATAAAGGCCGTACTCGTCGCACAGGTCATACCATTCCGTGCGGTTGGGATAATGGCTGGTGCGCACGGCGTTGATATTGTTCTGCTTCATGGCCCGCACATCGCTCACCATATCCTCCATCGTTACGGCTCGGCCCGTGCGGCAGTTCCACTCATGGCGGTTCACGCCCTTGAACACGATGCGCCTGCCGTTGAGCAGCATCAGGCCGTCCCGCAGCTCAAACCTGCGGAAGCCGGCCTTTCCGCGCACGGTCTCCAGAAGATGGCCGGCCGCGTCGGTAAGCGTTACCTCATAGGTGTAAAGCTCCGGCGCCTCGGCGCTCCACAGACGCGGGCGTTCCACGGGCAGCTCCAACACCGCATGCCCGCCCGTCACAGGGGCCAGCACCGTTTTTCCGTCCAGCGTCAGCGTCGCCTCGCCCACGCACATTCCCTCCAGCTTCAGCTCCGCACGCAGCGTACCCGCAGCAAGATCTTCTGAAAGCTGCGGCTTGACCCACAGGTCCGCCAGATGGGTCTGCGCTTTCGTGAACAGCGCCACACTGCGGAAAATACCGGACATGCGCCAGAAATCCTGGTCCTCCAGCCAGCTTGCGGAGGAAAAGCGGTATACGCGCACTGCCAGGCGGTTTTCGCCGTCCCGGTGCACAGCTGGCGTGAGGTCGAATTCCGCGGGTGTGAAGCTGTCCTCACTGTAACCGATGAACACGCCGTTGCACCATACCGCAAACGCCGTTTCCACGCCGTCGAAGCGCACGCAAACAGGGCCATCCCAGCTTTGGGGCACAGCAAAACCGCGCACATAGCATCCCACAGGATTATACCGCTCCGGCACGGCAGGAGGCTCCAGTCTCTCGTGGCCGTCCCAGGGATATTGGGTATTGACATAATGGGGCGTACCGTACTTCCCGCCGCCCTGAAGCTGGATATAGCCCGGCACCGCGATTTCGTCCCAGCCGGAAACGTCATATCCCTCCCTGTAAAATTCCTGCGGAGAGGCGCCCGGCGTCTGTGCATAAAAAAACTTCCACGCGCCGTCCAGCGTCTGCTCCAGCGGCGCGCCGTCCGCGCCCCGCACCATATAAGATGCATGAGCCGGCAGACGGTTCACTTGAAACACCTGCGGGTCTGTCAGCCATTTCGGGTCGAATTCCATGGGATGCCTCCTTGTGAAATTTCTTATTCCCGGCCGCCGGGGCTCACACGGCGCCAAAAGCGCCGCCCGGCGGTCGCATCGTGTGTTTCACGGCCTGTACTGCTGCGCGGGCCGATATTTTTATTGTACCTTTTTCCCTGTGCTGTGGCAACGCCTGTGCAATGTTTTTTAATGTATTATTGTTGCCCGTCTCTTCTTTGCCTGGCAAAAAGCGCTCCTGTCTCCTGTGCTGTGAAGCTCTCCCGCGCGCCTTTCTTGCATCGGCACTGCGGCTGTGCTATGATAATGAATACCTTATACCCAAACAACTGTCCGAAATGGGAGCGTACTATGACATTACAAAAATTGCGCCGCTGGCTCGGTTTTCCGCTGGAGGACCGATACCGCGTGCACATTGAACAGGATATCGTACAAAGCAGCCTGCGCCCCGGCATTTTCAGCGCACTGCTCATCCTCGCTTTTCAAGCTGTGATGATGGTGCTCTCGCTGCTGCGCAAAGGTGGGCCGTTCGCCTCTCTCCGCCGACAAGGATATTGGTGGCTGTACGTAACACTGTTTTCGGTAACGCTGCTGTTTTTGCTGCTGATCGTATTTCTGATGCGCCGCCGCAGGCCGTGCCTGGACACGTTTTTTTTACCGCTGCAGACATTTTACACCGCTTTTTTGTGTCTGTGGGGGACGTGCGTCACGCTTTTGGACCAATTCGGCGGCAACAGCCTGAGCGTGTTTACTTACGTCACACTTTCTGCCGCAGCCCTCACCGTGCTGCAGCCCTGGCAGTCCGCGCTTATCTTTACCGGGAATTGCCTGTTTTTAAACCTGCTGTTGCCCTATACGCCTGCCGGACCGGATAATTTTTACAGCAATGCGGTCAACAGCTGCTTCGTCACACTGGGCGCTTTTTTCATCTCTCTTTGGTTTTACCGCAGTAAGGTCTCGTCCTGTTACGCCAAGATCATCATCGAGCAGCAGAACGCCGACATCCGCAGTATGAATGTCCAGCTGGATCAAATGGCGCACACGGACGAACTGACGGGGATGAAAAACCGCCGTTCGCTGGAACGCCTGCCGTTGGACGACCGATGGAACGAAATGCCGCCCGTCTCCGCCATGATGGTGGACATCGATTTTTTCAAGCAGTTCAACGATACATACGGCCATCTTGCAGGTGATGAATGTCTGCAGCGTATTGCGGCGGTCATCCGGCAGTTTATGGAGGGGCGCGAAGGTGTCGCCGTTCGGTTCGGCGGCGAGGAATTTTTCATTTGCTTGTTCTCCTGCAGCCGCGCGCAGGTACTGGAGGCCGGGGAAACGCTGCGCGCGGCGGTGGAACGCTGCGGATATCCCCGCGGCGACCTGCCACAGGGCTGCATCACCGTAAGCATCGGCGCCGCCACCACAGAGGCGGAAAATGCGCCCCGCCTGGAAGATCTGCTGTCCCGCGCGGACAAGGCGCTTTATGAGGCAAAACACGAAGGGCGAAACTGCGTAGCAGCTTATATCTGACTGCACGTGCCACTTTAAAGCCGGGCACACGCCAAGTTGCCTGCCAACAGGTCCCTTGGCCCCGTTCCCCGCGCACGGCGGCCTTCGGCGGCCGCTTCGCTCTGCACGCCTCGGCACTGGCCCTGCGGGGCGTCGTGGAGTTATTTTAAATGAAAAAAGGGGGGCTCCCCCCTTTTCAAGCTTGTTCCCCGGACTTTTCTTTCACTTCTTTGCCTTTTTCGACAGTCTGAAAGCCGGGCACACGCCCGGCTTTTTCTTTTATGCCCTGTGCAACCTGCGGTTGACAAAGTGCAAAGCTCAGTCCATAGCCTGCAACCGCACACAGGGGTATACTGAAAAAGACATCAACCGAAAGGACGTGCTTTCTTTATGCCATTATCCGAAAAAATCGCGGCTTTACGCAAGCGCGCCGGGCTGTCCCAAGAGCAATTGAGCGAAGCGTTGGGTGTTTCACGCCAAGCTGTCAGCAAATGGGAATCAGGCGGCGCGATGCCGGAGCTGGACAAAATCGTACAGCTAAGCCGCGTGCTCGGTGTCTCCACCGACGCGCTCCTGCTAGACGAACTGGACTGTTTTTCATCCATTCCACCGGAATTGACCGGCTCTGCGAGGCCTTTCCCTGTCTCCCAAGGCTCCGGAACCGGGCGGGCCGCCGCATTTGGGCTGATGCTGGCCGGTTTGTTGTGTGCGGTTCTCGGCTGGCGGGAATACCAGGCGCTGCTGCCCGTCTGCATTGGCCTTGTGCTGCAGATCGCCGGATGCGTAGTATATGAGGCTCTTGCGGCGCCCATTCCCGCTGCACGCTGCCGTTTTTACGCTCTGGCCGTCTGGCTTCTGGCGCCTGTGCCCTGTGCGTTTGCAGTGGACGCCGTTTTCTTTTTTATCGGTCATATGACAAGTTACAGTTCACTCCTGGCTCTGCCTGCCGTCCTGCTGCTGTGGCTGTGCACGGGCTGCGCCGTCACATTGTTATTGCGGCGGGCCGCGCGGCGCTTCGGCCCGGAATAAGTCTCTCTTTCTTCTTATTTCGCGCGCGGAATTCCGCGCGCGTTTTTTGCTGCCCCTCAGCTTTTGGAACTCCTGTGGCAGTCGGGCTGGAGCTTAGAAAATCAGGTACAGCTCCAGCCTGATGTGTGTTATAATAACCTCAAACCCGCCGCTTGCGCGGCCGCGCGCATTTCATGCGCCGATGCGCGGCATATCCCCGCCCGCGTACAAAATTTTTTCGAAAGCAGGTGTCCGAAACGGCTGCAGGAATCAAACAGCAAAGCGATTTTTCGAAAGGCTCGGTGTCGGCCAACATTCTTTCCCTGGCGCTGCCGCTTACAGTGGCGCAGCTCATTAACGTTTTGTATAACGTAGTGGACCGCATCTACATCGGCCACATCCCGGGCGCGTCCTCAGCGGCGCTTACGGGCGTGGGCGTCACCTTCCCCATCCTGTCCATCGTCATTGCGTTTGCCAATCTGTTCGGCACAGGGGGCGCACCGCTTTTCTCCATCGCACGGGGCCGGGGCGACGACGCCCACGCCGCAGATATTATGGGCAACACCTTTACCATGCTGCTGGGCACAGGCCTTGTGCTCACGGCGCTGGTGCTCGCGTTCAAAAAACCGCTGCTGTATCTGTTCGGCGCCAGTGATGCCACTTTCCCCTATGCGGACGGCTACCTCACCATTTATTTGTGCGGCACTGTGTTCGTGATGCTGGGGCTTGGCATGAACAATTTCATCAACGCCCAGGGCTTCGGCAGCATGGGCATGATCACGGTACTGCTGGGCGCTGTGGTGAATATCATTCTGGACCCGGTGTTTATTTTTGCGCTGGGCATGGGCGTACAGGGCGCCGCGCTGGCAACGGTGATCTCACAGTTTCTCTCGGCGCTGTGGGCCGTGGCGTTTCTCTGCGGCAAAAAAGCGCTGCTGCGCCTGCGTCCGTCTTCCATGCGCGTGCGCTGGAAGCTGGTGGGCGAGATCTGCGCCCTGGGCCTTTCGGGCTTCATCATGTCCGCCACCAACAGCGCGGTGCAGGTGGTGTGCAACGCCACGCTGCAGCGCTGGGGCGGCGATGTTTATGTGGGTGTGATGACGGTACTCAACTCGGTGCGGGAGATTACCACAACGCCCGTCATGGGCATTACCAATGCCGCGCAGCCCGTCATCGGCTTCAATTTTGGAGCAGGCGAATACAAACGCGTGCGTTCCGGCATTCAATTCATGAGTGCGGTCTGCGTTGGGTACACAGCCGCCGTATGGCTGTGCCTGTTTTTGTTCCCGCAGGCGTTTATCCGCCTGTTTACTTCAGACCCCGCCTTGCTGGCCGCCGGCGTTCCCTCCATGCACGTTTATTTTTTCGGATTTTTTATGATGGCACTGCAGTTTGCCGGACAGTCCACCAACACGGCGCTTGGACGTGCCAGACAGGCTGTTTTTTTCTCGCTGCTTCGCAAGGCTGTCATCGTCATCCCTCTGACGCTGTGGCTGCCGGGAAGGTTTGGTCTGGGTGTCAACGGTGTTTTTCTTGCGGAACCTATCTCTAATTTTCTGGGCGGCGGCGCATGCTTTGTTACGATGCTGCTCACCGTCTGGCCGGACCTCAAGCGCCGGGAACGACTTCACGCCTCCGGCGCCCGCGGCTGACGGATATGCGTATTTCTTCCCGGCATCCGTGGCGCATCCTTCCCGGTATCCGTTCTTTCAATTTTTTCAAAAAACGCTTGACAGTTCATCCGTCATATGTTATTATAGCATCAGTTAGTTAACGCTAACCTCGCGCTGTTGAAAATTTGCGGCTTCGGCCGCTTCTTTTCACGGTTTCGGTTAGCTTTAACTAACCAGAGCTGTGCTCCCGGAGGTGGAATTTTGAGCGACGCATTTCTTTCGTTGTTGTGCACACATTGCGCGCCAACACTTTCGGGCGTAAAACCTGCCTGCATCTTTACGCTGCATAAGGAAAACATCCCGGGCTGGCAAACGGAGCTTTCTTCGTGCCGCAGCCTGTTTTCCGGCAACGGCCTGCGTCTGCGCGTTTTGTGTGGCTGTCGTCGGCATCTTGTTATCATGGTCTACCGCCCTGCATTGTTGCGGGAAAGCCTGCGCCAGCCGGAACGGCGCGCTTTTTTGCAGGCGTGCGGCTATCCCGTTTCAATGGGGACGGGACGTTTGCTGGATGAGCTTTCGCGGCGGATGCGCAGTGCAAAAGCAGGCGGTTTCCCCCACGAGATCGGCTTGTTCCTGGGTTATCCTTTGGAAGATGTCACCGGGTTCATCGCAGCAGGCGGCGCGGAGTATCGCTGTTCCGGCTGCTGGAAGGTATACGGCGACGTAGAACAGGCACAGCATCTGTTTCGTCGATACGCCGCCTGCCGCAAACGGTATCTGGCTATGGCGTCCAGCGGGCTGACACTTGGCGAAATGCTCGCCGCAGGCTGAACGCCCCGCTTTATCAATTCTAATCACAGAGAGGTGTTTTTATGAGCAAATCCGCAGTGATCTATTGGTCCGGGACGGGCAATACCGAAGCAATGGCGCAGGCCGTTCTGGACGGGTTGAACGGCGCCGGCGAGGACGCCGCGCTCTTTTCGGCAGACAGCGTTCGTGCCGCAGATGCGGTGCAATACGATAAACTGGCGCTGGGCTGTCCTGCAATGGGCGCCGAGGTGCTGGAAGAAAGTGTGTTCGAGCCGTTCTTTACCGAGCTTGAACCTCTGCTCTCCGGCAAAAAAGTCGCCCTCTTCGGCTCTTACGGCTGGGGCGACGGACAGTGGATGCGCGATTGGCAGGACCGCTGCGCGGCCGCGGGGGCGGTTTTGTGCGGCGAGGGTCTGACAGTGAACGAGGCGCCCGACGACATCGCTCTGGCGGAATGCACCGCTCTCGGCAAGGCGCTGTCCCTTCTTTAAGGTGGCCCGGCCCGCAAACACCGGGCCATGACATAACGCTGGCACGCGCCCGCTCCCTCTGCCGGGTGTGACGCGCGGCGCGTGCCCCTCCTTTTTGCTTACTCCATTCCATCCTATTCTTCTTTTGTGGTGTTTCTCACAACGCAAAACAGGCCGTCCCGGGGACGGCCTGTTTTGCATGCCTGCTGTTTCCGATAACTTTCTGCTAAATTCCCCGAAAGTGCTGACATGAAGGCATCAAAAATGTTATAATGGCACGAACGGTACCTTATTTATGACTGTGCATGCCTTTTCCCCAGTTGCCGCACTCCCCCGTGCGCCGTCATGGACCGAATTTTATGGCACACTGTGCCAAAAAGGAGGCTGGCTTATGATGGATACGCCCCGCGAGAACTCCACTCACGACTCCGGTGTTTGGCTTCTGGACAGGATCATGAACCAGATGAACGCAGGCGTTTATATCACCGATGTGGACACGGACGAGATCCTGTTCATGAACAGCGGCATGAAAAAGCAGTTCGGCCTTGTGGAGCCGGAGGGAAAAATCTGCTGGCAGGTGCTTCAAAAAGGGATGAGCGGGCGCTGTCCCTTCTGCCCCGTGCCGCGTCTGCTGCGGGACGGCCCTTCCGCAGCACCGCTCCGCTGGGAGGAACATAATACCAGCAACGGCTGCATCTATGAAAACTTCGACAGCCTGATTCAATGGCACGATGGCCGGCTCGTCCACTTTCAACATTCTCTGAACGTAACGGAATACCATAAGCTCTCCATTGCGGCAACCACCGACGAACTGACGGGCGCGCTGAACCGACGCGCGGGAAAGGCCGCGCTGGCGGAGATGGCCGCTGCATGCGCCCGAACAGGCGAACCTTTCTCGCTTTGCATGTTTGATGTGAACGACCTGAAAAAGACCAATGACCATTTCGGGCACGCTGCCGGGGACCAGCTGCTCGTTTCCATTGCAGAGGCAGTGCGCGGCGTGCTGCAGGAAGGCGATGTGCTCTGCCGCCTGAGCGGAGATGAATTTCTGGCGCTGATGCGCGGCGCACCACGGGAGCAGGCGGTACAGCGTATGAATACAGCGCTGGCAGCCCTGCATGGAGTCCAGGCGCTGTCCGAGCAGGCGGACGCGTTTTCCTTCGGCGTTTTAACGCCGGAGCCGAACGGTCCCGCGCGCTCCGTCGCACAGCTATTAAGCGACGTGGATGAAAAGCTCTACGAAAAAAAGCGGCGTCTCCACATCGCCAACGCCCAGTACGCGTTGCTGCATTCCCCACAGCGCAGCCCCGGCGTGGACTTCACCTATGATACGATTTATCTGCTGGACGCTCTGGTGCAGAGTACCGACGACTATGTCTACGTCTGCAACATGAAAACCGGCGTTTTTTGTTATCCCCAGGCCATGGTGGACGAGTTTGACCTGCCCGGCCGCGTCATTGCCAACGCGGCGGCCGTCTGGGGTGCGAAGGTGCATCCCAACGACAAGCAGGCGTTTCTGGAAGCCAACCAGGAAATCACGGACGGCCGTGCCGACAGCCATTGTGTCGAATACTGCGCCTGTAACCGCCACGGCGAATGGGTTTGGATGCGTTGCCGCGGGCACCTGGAACGCGACGCAGGCGGCGAACCCGTATTGTTTGCGGGTATCATCACCAACTTGGGAAAAAAGAACAAAGTGGAGCACCTGACGGGCGTATTTAACAAATTCGAATTTGAGCACGAGGTGCGCCGCCTGCTGGACGCCCAGCCCCGCGAAGGTGTGTGCGTGCTGTTGTTCGGCATCGACGGCCTTAAACGCATCAACGGCCTGTACAATCGGTTGTTTGGGGATGAGGTCATCCGTATTGTCTGCCAAAAACTGCAGACGCTCGCTCCTCCGGGGGGCACGGTTTTTCGGCTGGACGGCGATGAATTCGGGGTCGTCCTGCGCGGCGGCACATTGCGCGCTGTCCAAGGCTATTTCGGTGCTGTGCAGCAGGCCTTCAGCACACAGCAAACCTTTGACGGCAGTAAATTTTTCTGTACGCTGTCTTGCGGATGTGCCTTTGCCCCGCACGACGGCACCACCTATCTGGGCCTGCTGAAGTGCGCCAGCTCTGCGCTGGACCACGCCAAGCGCCACGGGAAGAACCGCATGGAGGTATTTTCGTCCGCCATTCTCGGCCCGGCTGAGCGAGCCATGGAGCTGACGGAGCTTCTGCGGGAAAGCATCGAAAACGGCTGCAATGGTTTTTCTCTGCATTACCAGCCTGTCTTTTCGCCGGACGGGCGCCTTTGCGGCGCAGAGGCACTAAGCCGCTGGCAGTGTGCGCGGTTCGGCAGTGTGCCGCCCGGTGAGTTCATCGCACTGCTGGAAAAGAACGGCATGATCCTTCCCTTCGGCCGCTGGGTCTTTCGGCAGGCGGTGCGCCAGTGCGCGGTTTTTCTGGATGAGTATCCGGCGTTCAGCATGGCTGTCAATCTCTCCTGCCTGCAGCTGGAGGACCCGACCCTAGTGGAATATCTGGCCCAAACGCTGCGCGAAGAGGGCGTGAGCGCGGAGCATATCATCGTGGAGCTGACGGAAAGCTATCTCGCGCCGAATCTGGAACGGCTTTCGGGGCTTCTGGCACAGATGCGCGGCCTGGGGCTGCGTGTGGCCATGGACGATTTCGGAACGGGTTATTCCTCCCTCAGCGTCCTCAAGCACGCCCCTGTCGACATCGTGAAAATTGACCGGAGCTTTGTACAGGGGCTGTGCGGCAGTGCTTTCGACCACTCTTTCGTACACCTGATGGTGGAGCTTTGCCACAGTGTAGGCATCCGTGTGTGTGTGGAGGGCGTAGAAACTACGGCCGAGCTTGCCGCTTTGCAGCCTTTCGGCGCGGATTATCTTCAGGGGTTTTTGCTGGGACATCCTGAGCCCGCAGCCCGTTTCGCGCCGTTGTTCCTGTAAGTCGTGCAAAAACAGCCGCTGTACTACTGTTTTTGACGCATCTCCGGGCGCTTGGACTCCAAGCGGTGTGCCGTTCTGGCTCATGTGGCCGCATGGATTGCTTTGCTGCGCAAAGCCGCCAGAAAAAGCCGCTTTCCCTCGCGAGGGAAAGCGGCTTTTGATTTACCTTACGGAGCTGCATTATTTTTCCGGTATCCGCGCGGCATATTCCTTAATTTTTTCAAAGCTCTCCGCACTGATGACATGCTCCACACGGCAGGCGTCCTCGGCCGCTGTCTCGGGCGAGACACCCAAACGAATCAGGCAGTCCGTCAACAGGCGGTGACGCTCATACACGCTCTCCGCCGCCGCGCGGCCCGTCTCTGTCAGACGGATGAAGCCGTCCCGGTCCACCGTGATGTATTCCGCACCGCGCAAAAGGCCCATGGCCCGGCTCACACTGGGCTTTGTAAACCCCAGCTTTGCGGCGATGTCAATGCTGCGTACCGCCCCTTTTTCATTCTGGAGCACCAGGATCGCCTCCAGATAATCTTCACGCGATTCAAACGAACGCATTTCTCGTCCCTCCTGTCTGTGCTGTTTTGGGGCATGCGGCCCGTTGAACCAGGCCCTTGCAATAAAAACAGGCTGTAAACTATGTTTTAGTTTACCACATCCGCGCCGCTTTCTCAAGCGCGGCAGAATATGGCGTCGCCCGCGCGGCAAAATACCGCGCGGGCGATGTTCCGTCTGTTTGAATTTCCCGTCAAAGATTAATGAGTCATCCACAGTGTGAAAGCTGCCGCCAATGCAGCGCAGCCAACCAGCAAATACAGCCATTGAACCGGACGGCGCGCATGGGTTTTCTGCCCCGGCACAGCGAACGCCCCTTTCTCTTCACCGCATCGGGTGCGGCTTCATTCCATGGTTCTATTAAACCACAGAAAAAGAACGATCCTGCTGCCGAAAGCCTTACAAAAAACTTACGGTTTTTATCCGGCGCGTCACAGCACACATTCCGGGTTGCCCCGCTGCCGGCTCACCTCGGCAAGCATGGCCAGTGTCACCCTGTCCAACACATCGTTCACCGCGTCATCCATTTGTTCCCACAGCCAGCGCGTGGCGCACTGCTCCGCCCGCGGGCATTCCGGCGCGTCCTGTGCAAGGCACGCTACCGTAGCAAGGTCGCCCTCCGTCAGCCGCAGGATCTGCCCCGCTGTGTATTTCTCGGGGGCATAGGCCAATCGGTAACCGCCTTGTGCGCCGCGCACGCTGCGCACAAAGCCCGCTTTTACAAGCTGTGAGATGATCTGCTCCATATACTTTTCGCTGATCTGCTGACGCGCAGCAATGCTTTTGACCGAACAGTACTCCTCAGGGTCCGCCAGTGCCAAATCCAGCATCAGGCGCAGCGCATAGCGCCCCCGGGTAGAAATTTTCATGATACACGCATCCCTCTTGTTCCCCGCAAAAGGTGCAGAGATTTCTTCTTTTTATTATAAACGGGGAATTGCGCGGCCGCAAGTCAAAACCGGCAAAATAGATACGCTTTTTACTGCTTTTCTCCACAAAAAGACAAAGCAGGCCGCCCCGCGGGCTCTCTTTTCCAGAAAAGCCCTGCGGAACGGCCTGAAAACGGCGCAGAGCGTACCGGCGCTTTACAGCTGATGCGCAAAGCCCTCGGCCAGCTTCTGCAGCTCGCCCTTCGTCGTCACACGCGCGTCCCATTGCAGGATCTGCGCGCGCACCGTTCCGGGCAGCGCGATCCACACATCCCGCAATTCCGGGTCCGCGCGGTAATATTCGTCCAAAAGCATGCTCAGCCCTCCGTTCTGCGTCCGCCGTCGTACAGCTTGGCCAGATTTTCAGCAAATACAGCCAGGCTGTCCAGATCCTCCAGCTCCACATCCGCGTGGCGTACGGCATTTTGTACGGGAGCCGGCAGGTTTTGATAAAATACGAGCATTTCCGGCGTGTAATCCTCAAGATTCTGCATTCTTTTCACCTCTTGCGGTTAGGATGCGCGGCGGCCGGGAAAATATTCAAACGGTAAAAAACCCCTGCGGCGGCCGGGAAAACCCATTTGGGGGTTGGCACTGGCGCATGGGGCGTGGTATGATAAGGTCAGGAATCAATGTAAATGCCACTGGCGGCGCAGTGCGCCGCTCAAGCGAAAGGATCCTTGTTATGCAATACACATCACTGCCCGACGGGTTCACCATTCAGGAGCTGGACGCCTCCCATCTGGAGCAATTCAACGCACTGCTGCGCTATGCGTTCCAGGTAACGGAGGAGGAGCTGGTCCAGGTGGGCTGGCAGGAGGATGAAATCAAGCAGTCAAAATTCCCCATTCTGGAATCAGCCCATGTACTGGGCTGCTTCGAGGGCAAAACGCTGGCCGCGCAGATCGCCGTATATCCCATGCAGGTAAATGTGGAAGGCGCGCTGCTGGATACCGGGTTCGTCACCGGCGTGGCCACCTATCCGGAATACGCGGGCATCGGCCTGATGAGCACGCTCATCCGCCAGGCGCTCACCGATATGCGCGGGCGCGGACAGAGCATCTCGTTCCTGTGCCCGTACTCCATCCCCTTTTACCGTCACAAGGGCTGGGAGATCGTGTCGGACAAAATGACGTTCCGCATTCGGGACAATCAGCTGCCCAAGCCCCAGCCTGTGCCGGGAAAAGTGCGGCGCATCGCCTGGGACGATCCCTCCCTTGCCGCGGTGCATGACCGCTTTGCCGCCAAAACACACGGCTGTCTTGTGCGCAACGCGCTGGCCTGGGATGAATACTGGCGGTGGGATGTGGACGACGAGGTCGTGGCCATGTACTACGACGCCGCGGACGAGCCGCAGGGTTATCTTGTCTATCTGCTCAAGCGCGAGATCTTCAAGATCAAGGAAATGGTATATCTGAACGATGAGGCCCGGCGCGGCATGTGGGATTATGTCACGGCCCACTATTCCATGGTCACCGAGGTCTCCGGCTGCAACTATACCAACCATTCGCTGGCTTTCACGCTGGAGGACAGCGATATCCGCGAGACCGTGCAGCCCTATGTGATGGCGCGCATCGTAGATTTTGCGGCGTTCATCATGAGCTATAATTTTGCCGAAGCCTCCTCGGGCGATGCCATAACCTTCCGCATCCACGACAAAGTGCTGGACTGGAACGAACAGGAGTTTACCGTGCGGTTCCATGCAGACGGCACACATACGCTTTCGGCGGAACCGTCGCCCTACACCGCGGAAATGAGCATCGGCACGGCCACCTGCATGCTGATGGGTTACAAGCGCCCTGCATACCTGAAAAGCATTGACCGCCTAACGGCGGACGCCAAGACTACGGCGTTGCTGGAACGGCTGATTCCCACGGGCAAGGCATATTTTTCAGATTATATCTGAAGCATTCCACGCAGAGCAATGCAAGACCGGGAGCCTGGAAGGCTCCCGGTCTTGTTTTGTAAATTATTTGCGGTCGTGCAAAGGCACATAGTCCACCCGCGGTTTGACACTCTTGTATGCAGGACGGATGATCTTGCCCGCATTGATGAGCTCCTCGATGCGGTGGGCGCTCCAGCCCGCGATACGGCTGATGGCGAAAATGGGGGTATACAGCTCCAGCGGCAGGTCCAGCATGCTGTAAACGAAACCGCTGTAAAAGTCGATGTTGGCGGAAACGCCCTTATAGATCTTACGCTCTTCTCCGATGACCTTGGGCGCAAGGCGCGCCACTGCTGCATACAGCGCATATTCCTCATGGCGGCCCTTCTCCTCAGACAGCATCTCCACAAAGTGTTTGAACACATTGGCGCGCGGGTCGCTCAGGGAGTATACCGCATGGCCCATGCCGTAGATCAGGCCCGCTCTGTCGAAGGCTTCCCTGTGCAGCAGCGCGCGCAAATAGGCCTCGACGGCCTCTTCGTCCGTCCAATCCCTGACATTCTGTTTCATGTCTTCGAACATCTGAACTACCTTGATGTTCGCACCGCCGTGCTTGGGCCCTTTCAGGCTGGCCAGAGACGCCGCCACGGCAGAATAGGTGTCGGTGCCCGAAGAAGTAACCACATGCATGGTGAAGGTCGAGTTGTTGCCGCCGCCGTGCTCGGCGTGCAGCACCAGCGCCAGATCCAGGATTCGGGCCTCCAGCTCGGTATATTTGCCATCCGCGCGCAGGATGTGCAGCAGGTTTTCAGCGGTGGAAAGCTCGGGCACGGGGTTGTGGATGAACAGGCTTTTGTCCAGCACATAGTGGCTGTACGCCTGATAACCGTATACCGAGAGCATGGGGAACAGCGCAATGAGCTGCAGGCACTGGCGCAGTACATTCTCGGTGCTGTTGTCCGTGGCCCGGGCGTCGTAGCTGTACAGCGTCAGCACACTGCGGGCCAACGTATTCATCATGTCGGCGTTGGGCGCCTTGAGGATGACGTCGCGCACGAAATTCGTGGGCAGCGAGCGGTAGCCCGCCAGCAGCTTCTTAAAATCATCCAGCTGTGCCTCATCCGGCAGCGCGCCAAACAAAAGCAGATAAACGGTTTCCTCAAAGCCGTACCGCTTTTCGCGGATAAATCCCGATACGATCTGCTCCACATCCACGCCGCGGTAAAACAGCTTGCCTTCGCAGGGCACCTTTTCGCCGTCTACCATTTTGCTGGACTGTATTTCACTGATCTCTGTCAGGCCTGTGAGCACGCCGTTGCCGTTCAGGTCGCGCAGGCCGCGGTTGACAGCGTACTTCACATACATTTCCGGCTCGATGACATTGTCCGCAAGGCACAGCTTCGTCAACGCCTTGATCTCGGGCGTAATGGCCGAGTAATCGATGGATTTGTCGATGGGCATAGTGGTTCCTCCTTTTCCCGTTGTTCCCGCCGCGTTGCGGCGAAAAATTCTTCTAAAATAATGTGAACATGTTCATTATACCATAAAATCAGTAAATAATTGTTAACAATCTGTCACTCGCGGTAAAAAATATCCCGATAAAAAACGTCCCGGCGCCGCGAAAATACGGTGCCGGGACGGCGGGCTTCAATATTCTGTGCCGGAAGCCTCGTTGTTGAATATTTTGATGGCACTGGATGTACCCAGCCTGTCGGCGCCAAGCGCGATGAAGCGTTCCATATCCGCCACGCTTCGGATACCGCCTGCCGCTTTGATCCTGCAGCGGCCCTTCACACACCGCGCAAACAGCGCGATATCGTCGAATGTGGCCCCGCCGGTGGAAAAGCCGGTAGAAGTTTTAATGAAATCCGCTCCCGCTTCACACACCACGCCGCACATCGTTTCCTTTTCCGCATCTGTCAGCAGGCATGTCTCGATGATAACCTTCAGCACCTTGTTCCCCACGGCCTGCTTCAGAGCGCGGATCTCATCCCGCACGTAATCGGTATCCCCCATTTTCAGCCGGCCGATGTTGATGACCATATCGAACTCCTCGCATCCCTCGGCCAACGCCTGCTTTGCCTCAGCCACCTTTGCCGCCGTCGTCGTGGCTCCAAGCGGGAACCCGATGACCGTGCACACAGGCACGCGGCCGCCCAGATATTCCACGGCACGTTCCACCCAGCACGGGTTGATGCAGATGGATGCGGTGCTGTTTTCCAACGCCTCATCGCAGATACGGCGGATGTCCTCCCAGCCTGCGTCCGCTTTCAGCAGCGTGTGGTCTACCTTTGCCAATATCTCCTGTTTTGTCATACAGCTCCTCTTTTCCCGGGCGCGCAGCCCGTCTGTGTCTATTTGTTCCGCCCGCACCGGGCGCTTTTCTTTATTGTACCCGTTTTCCCTGCGGCGCGCAAGAAAACCAAAGGCGGGACAGCCGCAGCCGCCCCGCCCTTTTGCGCTTGAAAGCAATTATTTCACTTCGGTGACGACAACAGCCTTCACGGGGATATCCGTAAGGGCGATCTCGTTGTTGTCCGCATCCACATTCTTGAGGATGTCGGAAGCGATGTTGTTTGTGTTGTTCTGCAGCGCGGCAAACAGCGTGTCATAATCCGCTTTCGCAAAGCTGTCGAACTTGGCGGTGTCCATGGCCAACGCAACACCGTTGTTGGCCGCGTCGTAGACCTTGTTTTCGCCGCCGGGGAAAGAACCGTTGTAATATGCGGCAATCATATCATAAACGGAGGTGCCCAGGCCCTTCATCGCGGAGGTGATAACCGTCTCGGATTCGCCGGACTGGTCCACGTCCACACCGATGACCTTGGTACCGGCCGCTTCCGCAGCCGCCATCACGGAGTTTCCGACAGCGCCGCCCGCTGCAAAAATGACCTCGGTGCCGTTGTTGTACCAGGACGCGGCCTGGTTCTGGGCTTCCGGCGTGGCGTCAAAGCCGCCGGTGTAGTTGTACATCAGCTCAATGCTGCCGTCAGCCATGCCGAGCTCCTGCGCGGCATACTCGGCGCCCTGCACAAAGCCGTAGCCGTATTTTACAACGGCAGGCACGGCCATACCGCCCATATAGCCCAGCTTCGTCATGCCGTCCTTGACGGCCGCATAGCCGGCCAGGAAGCCCACCTGCTCCTCGGCGTAGGTGATACCCACGCAGTTGTCGGCGGTCTTATAGTTGTAGTCCGCATCATGCGGGTTGCCGTCAATGAGGATGAACGTCACGTCCGGATACTGGTCCTGCGCGATGTAAACAGGCTCCTCAAACAGGAAGCCCGGCGTCACGATGACCTTCGCACCGTTCTTCACAGCCTGGTCGATGGATTCCAGGTACGCGGTGGTGCTCTTTTCCGTGGGCTGATAATACTGGTGGGAGATGCCTTTTTCCTCGGCATACTTCACCAGGCCCTCCCAGGCGCCCTGATTGAAAGATTTGTCGTCGATGGTACCAATGTCGGTGATGAGGGCAAGTTCCGCTTTTTTGCCGCCGGCGGCACAGCCGGCGAACACGGAAAGCGCCAACACGACAGCCAATGCAAGTGCAAGCAGTTTTTTCATGTCAACTCTCCTTTTCGGTCGTCCGTCCCGGACGGGGCGGACAGATGATTCCATTGCCGTGCATAGAACGGCAACAGCTCCTTTTTTACAGCCGCCTCCGGCGGCCGCGGCCCAAAAGCCGCTCTTATGAATTCCCTTGTCCAGTATACAGAATCCCCGTGTGTTTTTCAAGCCCGCCCGGCATGGCGCAGATTACAAATTTTTTACAGCGCCGCTGTGCAAATGCTTCAAAAGGGCCGCAGCATGCTCCTGAAAGCGCGCGGCCGGGCACGGGCCGTCCGGCTGCACCGGGGCGCTGCAGAACGGCCGCTTTTTATCAAAAAACGTCACAGCACCTTTTCCGGGCCAAAGCCCAAAGGCAGCAATTCGCCCAGCGTCATTTCCCGCCAGTCGTTTTCGCTTTTCGCCATGATGACCCGTAAATCCGGCCCGCCAAACTCGTACAGCATCTGCCGGCATACGCCGCAGGGCGATGTGACAAGCGCGTCGTCCGGCGCGCTGTCTTTTGCTCCCACCACGGCAACGGCTGCAAATTCATGCACCCCCTCGCTCACAGCCTTAAACAGGGCTGTACGCTCGGCACAGTTGGTTGGGGTGAACGAGGCGCATTCGATGTTGCAGCCTGTATAGACGCTGCCGTTTTTGGCCAGCAGCGCGGCGCCCACCTTGAAATTGGAATAGGGCGTGTAAGCATACTCCCGCGCGGCGAACGCGGCTCGGATGAGCGCTTTCCGGTCGATGTTCTGTTCCATCGTCGTCACTCCAATACACTTCCCAGCGCGATCTCCATCATATTCGTGAAGCTCGTCTGGCGCTGCTCGGCCGTCGTCTCCTCATGGGATACAAAGCTGTCGGAAATTGTGAGCAGGCACGCGGCGTTTTTTTTCGTGGCGGCCGCATTGTGGAACAGCGCAAAGCTCTCCATCTCTACGGCAAGACAGCCCTTTTCGTCCCGCAGCTTTTCCCAATAATCCGGCTCGGCGTCGCGGTAAAACACGTCGCTGGAATGCACCGCGCCCTCAATGAGCGGCATGCCCAGCCGCGCCGCGCTTTTGCGCAGTGCGCCGCACAGCGCCTCGGAGGGATAGGTCACGTCCTTGTCATAGCCGTTCTGCGTTTTGGCATAACTGCTTTCGCTGTATGCGCTGGTGGCCAGCACCACGTCGAACACCTTGGCCTGCGGGCTGTACGAGCCCGCCGAACCGATGCGGATGATGTTTTCCACGCCATATTGGGTGAACAGCTCCCAGGAATAAATGCCGATAGACGGCATGCCCATACCGCTTCCCATCACGGATACCGGCACACCCTTATACGTGCCGGTGTAGCCCAGCATGCCGCGCACCGAGGTAACAAGCCCCGGGCTTTCCAAAAAGGTCTCGGCAATGAATTTTGCGCGCAGCGGGTCTCCGGGCATGAGCACGGTTTTTGCAAAATCGCCCGCGGCGGCCGCATTGTGTGGGGTAGACATAGTTTTTTCTCCTTTACTGTCGGGTGATGCGCGGCCTCATACAAGGTAACGCGCGCGGATGTCCTCAAGCTCTGCCGCGCCGATTTCAAACTCGGCCCGCAGATATTCTTCAAAAGACGGATATTTTTCTTCAATGGCGTCCAGCGCACTTTCAATGCTCTCCCGCCGTACGCCTGTGGCGATTTCCGTCACCTGCTGCGCCTGCGCTGCGGGCAGTCCCGCCCGCTCCAGCATTCCGCGGAACTGGTCCCGCCCCGTGGTGCGGCAGGCATTGGTCAATAGATAATCCTCCACGATATCCTCCCGGGAAACGCCCAGCGCCTTGAGGATGAGCGCCGCCGCCACGCCCGTGCGGTCCTTGCCGGCGGTGCAGTGGAACAAAATGGGCGTTTGCCCGGCGCGGATGGCGCCGAACAGCGCCCGGTACGCCGGGTTGCCAAAGGGCATCCGTGCGTAGCTCTCATGCACGCCTTCTGTCAGCATCCGGATGCCGTCTTCACTGCGAAGCAGCTTTTCCAGGTCGAAATCCATCTCGCTGCCGTCCTCAGCCAGCATGGCGCTGGCCGGAATGTTCACCACGCCGGGGAAAGCCGGGTCCGGCGCGAGCGTCCGCTCTTTTTCCGAACGGAAATCGAACACGGTACGCACGCCCAGCTCCTCGAAACGGGCGCGGTCCGCCGGAGTTTTAATATTGGCAAGCGCGGGGCTGCGGTAGAACGCGCCGTATTTGACATGCCTGCCGCCGCAGCCTGTATATCCGCCCAGCTCCCGAAAATTTTCGCACGCTTCAAACGGCAGCGGCGCGCCGGGTCTCTCTTGCTGCATGGGGTTCAGCCTCCTGTGTTTTTATGGCAGACGCATGCCTTGCATCACGCCTGCTCTTTCACGCTGCCGTCCGCGTACGCGGCCAACAGCTTTTTAAGGTCCGCGATCTGGTCCTTCAGCCGCGCGCCCTCGTCTGTATCTTCTACATAGACGCGTTTGCCGCTGGGCTCGAACACGTCCTTGGTAGACAGGATGTCCAAATTGTCCAGAATCGCCTTCTGGGTGCTTTCAAACGGGCCGTGGCTGCGCAGGGAAAGCCCGCGGGATGAAGAAACCAGCGTGTATCCCGCGATGCCCGTGCGCTGATGGTACGCTTTACAGAAGCCGCCGTCTATGACAATGAGCTTTCCGCCCGCCTTCACAGGCTGCTCGCCGCTGGCCGCGCGCACCGGAATGTGTCCGTTCACGATATGGCCCGTTTCAAAATCCAGCCCAAACTCCGCAAAAATGCGCCGCGCGGTGCCGCGCGCCACAGCCTCATCCTCGTTTTCGATGTATGCATAATAAGGGTTTTTCCGTTCGGGAAATTCGCCGTCCACGAACAGATGTTCAAAAGACGCCATGCGGTCCCGCCCGAAAATGGGCGACAGCGGGCCGCACCACAGATAGTACAGAAAATCCCGTCCGCGGCGGCGCGCATCGCTGCCCACGGGCGCGAAATAGCCCTGGCGCGCCATGCGTTCGCATTTGTCCATCCACGCACGTCCCGAAAACGTCTCCCCGCCGTATTCCACCCGGGCGAACTCCCCGTTTTCATCCAGCGGCACGGCTCCGTGAAACAGCAGGTTGTTGTTTTCAATGCGGTACAAGCTTCCCTTGGCATACAGAAAGCGAACATGCCGCTCCAGTTTTTCGCTCTGCATGAAGCTCTGGCACAGCTTATCCAGCACGTCGCGCTCGCCGGGCGTCAGCGCGGCGGGACGTGCGGGGTCCACCGTGGGAAAATCGCAGTCTTTCATGTGGTATTCCACGCCGTCGATCACGATGGTCTGAGACACGTAATCCACCTGTTCCAGCAGGGCGCGGCCCTGCATGCCGAAATCCGGGTTGCGGCCGATCAGCGCACATTCCAGCTTGAACAGCATTACGGCGATGGCCTTGTGCATCCGTGCGGTGCGTGCAAGGTCAGCCGGGGTATACTCGCCCTCCTCTACCAGCTTGGGCCAAAAGCCGGAAACGTCCGTGTCCCGGTACACCTCCTCGGCATATTGGGAAAGCGGCCTCAGGCTGATGCCGTAGCCGTCCTCCAGCGTCTCCAGATTGTTGTAGCTGAGCGTCACATGGATGACGCTGGCAACGCACACCGTGCTGCCGGCCGCCGCGCCCATCCACTGCACGTCGTGGTTACCCCACTGTACATCCACGGAATGGTGGCGCATCAGCTCATCCAAAATGATGTCCGGCCTGGGGCCGCGGTCGAAGATATCACCCACGATGTGCAGGCGGTACACAGCCAGCCGCTGGATGAGCTGCGCCAGAGCGGTGATAAAGTCATCCGCACGGCCAATGTCAATGATGGAATCCAGAATACGCCCGTAGTAAAATTCCTTATCGTGGTCCTCAAAGTGGGCGTGCAGCAGCTCGTCCAGGATATATGCAAAATCCCCGGGCAGGCGCTTGCGCACAAAACTGCGGGTGTATTTGGAGGACATCATGCGGCACACGTCGATCAGCCGGTACAGCGTCTTTCGGTACCATGCGCCCAGGTCGCTCTGCCGCGGCTTCAGCTGGGCCAGCTTCTGTGCGGGATAATAGATCAGCGTTGCAAACTCCGCGCGCTCGGCGTCGGACATCTCGCCGGCCAGCACACGGTCCACCTTTTCCTTGATCACGCCGGAGGCATTTCCAAGTATATGCGTAAAGGCGTCGGATTCACCGTGCAGGTCGCTCATAAAGTGCTCCGTGGGCTTCGGCAGCCGCAGGATGGCCTGAAGGTTGATGATCTCACTGGAGGCCGCAGCCACGGTGGGATACTCCTTTGCAAGCTGCACCAGAAACTTTTCTTCTGCCGTATGAAGCATTTTTTGCATGAACAGCCCCCTTTCCGGGATTTCTTCTTAAGGAATATTGTACCACAAATGCAGAAAATATGGTACACTATCCCTTGAGAAAATCGGGACGGGGGAGGATAAGGCATGGAGACGCCCACCCACTGTACGTTGTGTCCTCGCCGCTGCGGGGCGGACCGCACGCGGACGCATGGCCTTTGCGGCGGCGGCGGTATGGTGAAAATCGCGCGCGCGGCGCTGCATTTCTGGGAGGAGCCCTGCATCTCCGGCACACAGGGCAGCGGCACGGTGTTCTTTTCGGGCTGCCCGCTGCAATGCTGCTACTGCCAGAATCACGGCATCAGCGCCGGAAATTTCGGGCGGGAGATATCCACCCGGCGCCTGGCGGATATTTTTCTGGAGCTTCAGGAGCAAGGCGCACACAACATCAACCTTGTCACGGCGGGGCATTACCTGCCCTGGGTATGCGAGGCACTCGATATGGCCCGGCCCGGGCTGCATATCCCGGTGGTATACAATACCGGCGGCTATGAAACGCCCGAGGCCGTGGCCGCCCTGCGCGGCTATGTGGACATCTGGCTGGCGGACGTCAAATACCGCTCGCCGGAGCTTTCCGCTGAATATTCAAACGCGCCGGACTATTTCGAGGCTGCCCGCACCGCCGTAAAGGCGATGATCGCGCAGGCCGGGCCGCCTGTTCTGGACGGTCAGGGACTGATGCGCAGCGGCGTTATCCTGCGGCATCTGGCACTGCCGGGCGCCGCGGCGGATACCCGCGCCGTGCTTCGCTTTATGGCCAAAGAACTTCCGCCGGGAAGCTTTTTGACGAGCCTGATGAGCCAGTACACGCCGTTCTACAAGGCGAAGGAGCACAAGGCCCTGGGGCGGCGCATTTCGACGTATGAATACCGAAAGGCTGTGGACTATGCGGTAGAGCTTGGCCTGACGGAAGGCTTCATGCAGGAAAAAAGCAGTGCAAAGGAGGAATACACTCCCGCTTTCAATTTGGAAGGCGTGTGAGGGAGCTGGTATGGAGGAAAAGGATTCTCTTGCGGTTTATTACGGAAAAAATTTCTGGACGGCGCCCCAGGGCGCACCGGCGCAGGCCGTGCCCGTGGACTGGCAGTTCACCTGGGCCGGGCATTTGTGCCGCATCCCGGCGCTGTATGTTTCAGACGCCGGGCTTACGCTTGATGTGCTTCTGTTTCTGGACAGCGGCGCGGTGCGCACTTTCTGCAAAAAATATGCGGGGGTGGACGGCGAGCGCCTCACGCCCTTGGAAGAGCGGATGTTGGAGGGAGAACGGCCCATCCCGGAGGCTTCCTTTTCCCCGCGCCTGATCAACGGCCTGCCTGTGGAGCCGTGCGCATCCAGCAGCTTCACCTGGGTTCCCTTTGTGCGGCGCGAACGGCCCGACGCCGCCGTAGACGCCGTGCGCGCCGCTTACGCTTCCCTGTGCCTGCCGGGCGACTGCTATGTGTGCCACCGTGTGCACGCCCCCTGGCCCCGCGGGATGCAGACCGCTGTAAAAAGCCTGTCACTGGAGGTCGCCGCCGGGCCGCGGTGGATGCCCGTCGGCCGCGAATTCGCCGTCAACGAAGTGAGCGCTGCCGCCTGTGCGGTTCCTTTCGCACACCCGGTTACAGGCGCAAAGCACACGCTTTATGTAAATGAACTTGCTTTCCTTCACCGCGGCCCCACACCGCGCCTGCCGCAGTTGGAGGAGGGCTGGCTGCCGGTGATCGCCTACGAGATCGTGCCGCCCCTGCCCGCCGGCGAGGAACCGGAGCTGATGGAAACGGGCCTGCCGCCCATCGAATGCACCGGACCGGTTGGCGTAGCGCTGAGCGACAGCGGCCCCGGCCCGCACGGCACAAAGCCACGCGC